>Ga0163144_10007204_pt1 | contig 24402 bp, 23 predicted proteins | sample OliLak19BULKMAT1_FD_123175 | JGI IMG/M metagenome (GOLD analysis project Ga0163144, IMG submission 123175) | Freshwater microbial mat bacterial communities from Lake Vanda, McMurdo Dry Valleys, Antarctica - Oligotrophic Lake LV.19.BULKMAT1 | ecosystem: Environmental > Aquatic > Freshwater >...
AAGGGGCCAAGTCCAAGGACGCGGTCGCGGTGCCACTGGGGCGTGGGCGTAGTCCCTGCCGACCAATAAATAGTCGTTGGTCTCCCTGAGACGGCCGTAGGGGAGACTGTCGCAAATCTGACGCGAATCGAACATACGCGCGCAGCGGTAAACCTTGGCGCTGACGGCGGTCCGGACGCTGCCCCACGACGGTAGTGACGGGTCGTTTTACGTCCAATGACCCGGCCGATCGACCGCCCCCAAAGGGGGTGGCACGCAAGAACCAGCTCAGTCCCTGGAAGGTCACTTCAGGGGCGGCATAAAAAGGCGGACGAAACCCGGCCCGGCCCTCACTCGTCCTGGGCCTTACGGACGAGCTTTTCGTGACCATCGGCCTCTTCATCCCCGCGCGTCCGTGAGGACGTTGGAGTGGGACTGCCGGTTTCCAGGGGACTCTAAATCCGTGTGGAGCGGGACAAAAACGAACAAAGCCGAACAACTCCGTACAGCCTTAGAGGTGTCAGAAGTTGTTCGGCGAAACAGCCTAAGTGCGTGCGATGAAAGAACAAATTCGGTGTTCGTCGGCATAGGATCCGCCGGACAGATTCTGACACTTCGAGGCGTCCGTGCCACCGGGTCTCCCTCCGGCGTGCCCTAAAATGCTCTTCAGAGAGCGCCTGCGCCTGGCATGGTCCTGACCATGCTCTCGACAACGAATGAGACTCAAAACAGGAAACAATGCCGACGGCGAACGTCGGTTCGGGCGACCGGTTTGCAAAGCGACTCTGGACAGGTTTCTGGACGGAACGCGTTACATTCAGGCGTCCACAAACAATTCGAGAAGGCCGTGAAAACACGGCATCGAGCGGCTGCACGGCAGCGAAAATGCGCGTGGAACGCGGGCAGGGAGTTTTGCCCGCGTGCCAGCCGCTACGAAGGCGTTTCCTGATTCGAAAATGCAAATCTGTCGCGTGAGCGCAGCGAGGGTGAAGGCGCCTTGTCTCAGGCACTCCATCCCTAGCGCGCCTTCGCCCTTGGATGGGCGTCGCGGTAGACCTTGGTGAGGCGGGCCGCATCGACGTCGGTGTAGCGCTGCGTCGTCGAGAGCGAGGCGTGGCCCAGAAGCTCCTGGATGGTGCGGAGGTCGCCGCCGGCGCCCAGCAGATGGGTGGCGAAGGAATGGCGCAGCGCATGCGGCGTCACGCTGTCGGCCAGGCCAAGGTGATGGCGGATGTCGCGCACCCGCTTCTGCACGATGGCGGGATCGAGCGCGCCGCCGCGGGCACCCATGAAGAAGGCGTCGTCGGGCGCGGCCGCCTTCAGCCACGGGCAGGCGTCGCGGTAGGCGACGATGGCGTCCAGCGCCTGCGGCAGAAGAGGGACCAGGCGGGTCTTGTTGCCCTTGCCGGTGATGGCGAGCGTGTCCTGTCCGGCCTTGATCAGGCCTTCGACGGTTGCCTTGGTGAGGCCGAGCGCTTCGCCGATGCGGAGGCCGGCACCGTAGAGCAGCAGCAGCACGGCGCTGTCGCGCAGGTCGATCCAGGCCGCGCGTTCCTTCTCCGACGGATCGGTGTCGAGCAACTCGCCCATGTCGCGTTCGTTCAGCGCCTTGGGCAGCGAGCGCGGCAGCTTGGGCGTCTGGATGGTGCCGATGCTGGCGTTGTGCGCGAGGCCGCGCTTGTCGAGGAAGCCGAAGAAGGAGCGGACCGAGGAGAAGGCCCGGGCCGTCGAGCTGCGCGCCATGCCCTGGCGCGACCGCTCGGCCAGCCAGGCGCGGAACTCGGCCGGCTTCAGCTTGGCCAGCGCCTCCAGGGTGGGGGCGGTGCCGAGATAGGTCGTCATGAAGCCCAGGAAGCCCGCGACGTCGTGCTCGTAGGCGATCAGCGTGTGGGCGGCCAGGCGACGTTCGCTCTTCAGCCAGTCGCGCCAGTCCGCCTGCGCCTCCGCCAAGTTCATCCGGACGAGCTCATTCGGGCAAATCGAGCCAGGCGCGGATGGTGTTCTCCAGCACCTTGGCCAGGAAGAACAGGAGCTCGGTCGACATCTCCGGGCCGAAGGCCTCGGCCTCGCGCGAGCCGAAGCACATGACGCCGTCGGGCGAGTCGGTCGAGACTTTCAGGCGCATCAGAACGTCGGACTTCACGAAGCGTGAGACCTCGCCGAAGAAGGCGTCCTCGCCGATGATCGAGCTGCGGAGCCGCGCATGCTTCTCCGGCCCGATGGCGGCATCGATGGCGCCCGGCGCCAGCACATAGACGCCGCGCACCGGCACACGCTTGGGCGCGTCGGCATTGGCTTCGATGGCCAGCGTGATGAAGTCGACGTCGAGCAGCTCGGGCAGCTCGTGGGTCACGACATGGATCATCTTTTCGAAGGTCGTGGCCTGGATGATGCTGATCACCGCCGCCTGGATGCGGTTCTGGACGATCTGGTTCTGCTTCGAATTGGCGATGATCTCGGTGCGCTCGTCCTTGAGCTTGTCGATCTCGGTGCGCAGGCGCTTCAGGATCGCCTGCTGCATGTCGATGACCCCCGGTCCCTGCACGCGCGGGACGAGGGCCAGTTCCTCGGCCAGGGCGGCATGGTCGGCGAAGAAAGCCGGATGGGCCTTTAGATAGGCCACGACATCGTCGGCGGTGATCAGCTTCACCTGCCGTCCCGAACCGTCGGGCGCCGTGACCGTGCCATCGTTACCCATCTATCCGCCTCCGGGTCAGAGGATCGACTGGCCGGTCTTGGCCCAGTCGTCGAGGAAGGCTTTTAGGCCATTGTCCGTCAGCACGTGCTTGAAGAGCTGGCGCAGCACGTTGGGCGGCAGGGTGGAGACATGGGCGCCGAGCTTGGCGGCCGCGATCACATGCTGGGTGTGGCGCACCGAGGCCACCAGCACCTCGGTCTTGAAGTGCGGATACTGGCGGTAGATCGTCATGATCTCGCCGATCAGGTGCATGCCGTCCTGGCCGATATCGTCGAGCCGGCCGACGAAGGGCGAGATGAAGGTGGCGCCGGCCTTGGCCGCCAGCAGCGCCTGGGCCGCCGAGAAGCAGAGGGTGACGTTCACCATCGTGCCTTCGGAGGTGAGCGCCTTGCAGGTTTTGAGGCCATCGGGCGTCAGCGGGACCTTCACGGCGACGTTCTTGGCGAGCTTGGCGAGCTTGCGGCCCTCCTCGAGCATCGTCTTGTGGTCGGTCGCCACCGTTTCGGCGCTCACCGGGCCGGGGACGATGGCGCAGATCTCCTTGATGACGTCGAGCATCGGCCGGCCGGCTTTGTGGATCAGCGAGGGATTTGTGGTCACCCCGTCGAGCAGACCGGAGGCCGCGAGTTCCTTGATCTCGGCGACGTCGGCGGTATCGACGAAGAACTTCATATAAACTACCCCAATGGCCAGTGGTCCGGACGTGCGCGCTACCACAATTTCTAGCGTTTCCCCCTCCGAGCCACAAGGCGACGAGGCTGCCTCGACGCGCCCCGGGCCGGTGGAAAACACAGCGCTCCAGATGGTGCCCCGGACGGTGAAGGTCCTGCTGCCGTTGCCCCTGGCCGATGCCTACGACTACCGGGTGCCCGACGGCATGGACGTGGTGCCCGGCCATTTCGTCGTGGTGCCTCTGGGCAAACGCGAGACGGTGGGCGTGGTGTGGGGCGAGGGGACGGGCGAGGTGGCGCTGGAAAAGCTGCGCGATATCGCCGAAGTCCTGCCTGCCCTGCCGATGGCCGACGCGCTGCGTCGCTTCGTCGACTGGGTGGCGGCCTATACGCTGGCGCCGTCGGGGCCGGTGCTGCGCATGGCGATGAGCGTGCCCTCCGCTCTGGAAGCCCCCAAGACCGAGACCATCTACCGGCCCGCCGCGACCTCGGGCGATGAGGCGCTGAAGGTGACGGCCGCCCGGCGGCGGGTGCTGGAAGCGCTCCGGGACGGACCGGCGATGCCCGCGGCCGAGCTTGCCCATCTCTCGGGCGTCGGCACCTCGGTGATCAAGACCATGGCCTCGGTCGGCCTGCTCGAACCGGTCGAACGCACGATGCGGCGGTCGTTTCCGCGGCCCGACGGCGAGCGTCCCGGCCCGACGCTCTCGCCCGAGCAGGCCAGTGCCGCGCAGGCACTCGTCGATAAGGTCCAGGCCAACGCCTTTTCCGCGACGTTGCTGGATGGTGTACCGGGCGCCGGCAAGACCGAAGTCTATTTCGAGGCGATTGCGGCCGCACTTGCCGCCGGCCGGCAGGCGCTGGTGCTGCTGCCCGAGATCGCGCTCACGGCGCAGTGGCTAAAGCGCTTCGAGGACCGCTTCGGCGCGCCGCCGGCGCCGTGGCATTCGGGCCTCACCGGGCTGGAACGCCGCGAGACCTGGCGCGGCATCGCCGAGGGCAGGGTGGGCGTCGTGGTGGGCGCCCGCTCGGCATTGTTCCTGCCGTTCGCGAAGCTCGGCCTGATCGTGGTCGACGAGGAGCACGACGGCTCGTTCAAGCAGGACGAAGGCGTCTGCTACAACGCCCGAGACATGGCGGTGGTGCGGGCCCGGCTGGTGGCGGCGCCGATCGTTCTGGCCTCGGCCACGCCCTCGCTCGAAAGCGTCGTCAATGTCGCGACGGGTCGCTACACCGCGCTCCATCTGCCGGGGCGCCACGGCGGCCAGCAACTGGCGCGACTGACCGCCATCGATCTCCGGCGCGAACAGCCGTCCCGCGGTCGCTGGCTCTCGCCGCCGGTGGTCGAGGCGATGAAGCAGACCCTGGCGGCCGGCGAGCAATCGCTGCTGTTCCTCAATCGCCGCGGTTACGCGCCGCTCACCCTCTGCCGCGCCTGTGGCCATGGGCTGGAATGCCCGCAATGCTCGGCCTGGCTGGTGGAGCATCGCTTCAGGCGCACACTGGTCTGCCACCACTGCGGCCATACCGAGCCGCCGGCGCATGCGTGCAAATATTGCGGCGCGGTCGACCAGTTCGTCGCCTGCGGCCCCGGCGTGGAGCGGCTGGCCGAGGAGGCGCTGGAACTCTTCCCCGAGGCACGGCTGGAATTGTTCACGTCGGACTCGCTGATGAATCGCGACGAGGCATCGGCTGCGGTCGATCGCATGATCGCGGGCGAGATCGACATCCTGATCGGCACGCAAATGGCGGCCAAGGGTCATCATTTCCCCAATCTCACACTGGTCGCCGTGATCGATGCCGACCTCGGCCTGAACGGCGGCGATCTGCGCGCGGCGGAGCGGACGTTCCAGCTTCTCTATCAGGTGGCGGGCCGCGCCGGCCGCGAGGACCGGCCAGGCCGGGCCCTGGTGCAGACCCACATGCCCGAGCATCCGGTGATGCAGGCGCTGGTCTCGGGCGACCGCGACCGCTTCGTGGCGGCCGAGCTTGCCGACCGCGCCGTCGCCGGCATGCCGCCCTATGGGCGCCTCGCCTCCCTGATCGTGTCCGGGCCCGATCCCGCGGCGGTCGATGGTGTTTGCGCCGCGCTCGCACGCCGGGCGCCACAGCAACAGGGCGTCACGGTGCTGGGGCCGTCGACCGCGCCGCTCGCTTTGCTGCGCGGCCGCCACCGCCGGCGGTTCCTGCTGAAGGCTTCCCGGGAAACGGCGCTTCAGCCTCTGCTACACGCCTGGCTGGAACAGATCGGATTGCCCGGATCAGTCCGTCTGCAGGTCGATGTCGACCCGTATTCCTTCCTGTGACCCGCAACCTCTTCATGTGATTGGGCGCGCTGAAAAACCGCGGTAATACAGGCCTTTGGCAATCTTGCGCGTGGGAAAACCGCATGGTAGCAACGCGCGCTTTTCCGGGGTGGGGGCGAGAAGTTGCGCGACACGTTCTCCTGGGAAAAGTCCTGCCGCAACAATGGCTTGCCGGCTGGACGCAACGGTACTTGGAGAGGCTTTTAACGTGTCAACTGCTACCTCTGCCACGACCGGCGTCGCCGGACGCTACGCCAGCGCCCTTTTCGACCTGGCCGACACCGCCAAGTCGCTCGATCAGGTCGCGCAGGACCTCGTCACATTCCGCAAGATGGTCGCCGAGAGTGCCGATCTTGCCCGCCTCATCGCAAGCCCGGTGATCGGCCGCCCGTTGCAGGGCAAGGTGCTGCTGGCCGTGCTCGATGCCGCCGGCATCTCGGGCCTCACCCGCAATTTCATCGGCACCGTGGCCGCCAACGGCCGCGCCCGCGAACTGGTGGCCATGGCCACGGCTTTCCTGGCCGAGCTGGCCAGCCGCCGCGGCGAGACCACCGTGGCCGTCACCTCGGCCGTGGCGCTTTCGCCCGCCCAGCTTCAACAGCTCACCGACACGCTGCGCAGCGTGCTGGGAAGCGCCAAAGTCTCCGTCGACGCGCGCGTCGAACCCGACATTCTCGGCGGTCTCGTCGTCAAGGTCGGTTCGCGCCTGTTCGATTCGTCTATCCGAAGCAAACTGCAGCGCCTGCAGCTTGCCATGAAGGGAGTTGCCTAAATGGATATCCGTGCCGCCGAAATCTCGGCCATCCTCAAGCAGCAGATCGCCAATTTCGGCACCGAAGCCGAAGTGGCCGAGGTCGGCCAGGTCCTCTCCGTCGGTGACGGCATCGCGCGCGTCTATGGCCTCGACAGCGTCAAGGCTGGCGAGATGGTCGAGTTCCCCGGCGGCATCAAGGGCATGGCGCTCAATCTCGAGAGCGACAACGTCGGCGTCGTGATCTTCGGCGAGGATCGCACGATCCGCGAAGGCGACCTCGTCAAGCGCACCGGCACCATCGTCGACGTCCCGGTGGGCAAGGGCCTGCTCGGCCGCGTGGTCGACGGTCTCGGCAACCCGATCGACGGCAAGGGCCCGCTGGCCACGACCGAGCGCCGCCTGGTCGAGGTCAAGGCGCCCGGCATCATTCCGCGCAAGTCGGTGAACGAGCCGATGCAGACCGGCCTCAAGGCGATCGATTCGCTGGTCCCGGTCGGCCGCGGCCAGCGCGAGCTGATCATCGGCGATCGCCAGACCGGCAAGACCGCCGTCGCCATCGACACCTTCCTGAACCAGAAGACGATCAACAAGGGCACCGACGAGAGCCGCAAGCTCTACTGCGTCTACGTCGCCATCGGCCAGAAGCGCTCGACGGTCGCGCAGATCGTGAAGACGCTCGAGGACAACGGCGCGCTGGAATATTCCATCGTCGTCGCCGCCACCGCGTCCGACCCGGCGCCGATGCAGTTCCTGGCGCCCTACACCGGCTGCGCCATGGGCGAATACTTCCGCGACAACGGCATGCATGCCGTGATCGTGTATGACGATCTTTCCAAGCAGGCGGTGTCGTACCGCCAGATGTCGCTGCTGCTGCGCCGCCCGCCGGGCCGCGAAGCCTATCCCGGCGACGTGTTCTATCTCCATTCGCGGCTGCTCGAGCGCGCCGCCAAGCTGAACGAGAAGAACGGTTCGGGCTCGCTGACGGCGCTGCCGATCATCGAGACGCAGGCCGGCGACGTCTCCGCCTACATCCCGACCAACGTGATCTCGATCACCGACGGCCAGATCTTCCTCGAGACCGAGCTCTTCTATCAGGGCATCCGTCCGGCGATTAACGTCGGCCTGTCGGTCAGCCGCGTGGGCTCGGCGGCGCAGATCAAGGCGATGAAGCAGGTCGCCGGCACCATCAAGCTCGAGCTGGCGCAGTATCGCGAAATGGCGGCCTTCGCCCAGTTCGCCTCCGACCTCGACGCCTCGACCCAGCGCCTCCTGGCGCGCGGTCAGCGGCTCACTGAGCTCCTGAAGCAGGGCCAGTACGTGCCGATGGTGATCGAAGAGCAGGTCGTATCGCTCTATTGCGGCACCCGCGGCTTCCTCGACACGCTGCCGGTGGCGCGGGTCGGCGATTTCGAACGCCAGGTGCTCGACACGCTGCGCGCCGAGGGCACGATCCTGGCCTCGATCCGCGACAAGCGCGAGATCACCAAGGAAACCGATGACAAGCTGAAGGCGTTCCTCGCCGACTTCGTCAAGAAGTTCGCCTAAGCCTTCGCAGGTCTTCGATGCCCAGTCTCAAAACCTACCGCCTCAGGATCCGAAGCGTTCAGTCGACGCAGAAGATCACCAAGGCCATGAAGATGGTCGCCGCCGCCAAGTTGCGGCGCGCCCAGGAGCAGGCCATGGCGGCCCGCCCCTATGCCGAAGCCATGGACAAGATCCTGGCGTCGCTGGGAGCGAGCTTCAAGGGCGGCACCGGCCCGCGCCTGCTGGCCGGCACCGGCGCCGACAAGGTCCATCTGCTGATCGTGGCGACGGCCGACCGCGGCCTGTGCGGAGGTTTCAACAGCACGATCGTCCGCGAGGCGAGGCGCAGCATCCGCGCGCTGCTGGCCGAGGGCAAAACGGTCAAAGTCATGTGTGTCGGCCGCAAGGGTCGCGAGCAGCTGCGCCGCGACTTCAACAGCCATATCGTCGAGACGATCACCGATCTTGGCCGTCCGCGGCTGTCGTTCGCCGATGCCCACAAGGTGACGGCGCGGGTCATGGAGATGTTTGCGGCGGGTGAATTCGACGTCGCCTCCGTGGTCTTCAACCGCTTCAAGTCGGCGATGACCCAGGTCGTCACGCGCCAGCAGCTCATTCCGCCGCCGGCCCCCGAGGCTGGCGCGACGGCGGCACCTGCCACCATGGGCGGCGCGGTGTACGAATTCGAGCCCGACGAGGCCGAGATCCTGGCCGACCTGCTGCCGCGCAACCTCACCGTCCAGATCTTCCGCGTCCTGCTGGAGAACGCCGCGAGCTTCTACGGCTCGCAGATGACGGCGATGGACAGCGCCTCGCGCAACGCCGGCGACGTGATCAAGAAATTGACGCTGCAGATGAACCGCTCGCGTCAGGCCTCCATCACCAAGGAACTCATCGAGATCATCTCGGGCGCCGAGGCCGTCTAGGCCGCGCGCTGAAAGCAATCGAAGGAAAGGGATCCGTCATGGCCACCAACAACATCGGCACGATCACCCAGATTACGGGCGCGGTCGTCGACGTGCGCTTCGACGCCGATCTGCCGCACATTCTGAACGCCCTGCACGTCAAGGCCGACGGCCGCCTGATCGTGCTCGAGGTCGCCCAGCACCTGGGTGAGTCCGAGGTTCGCACCATCGCGATGGACACCACCGACGGCTTGGTGCGCGGCGAGAAGGCGGTCGATACCGGCTCCCCCATCCAGATGCCGGTCGGCCCCGAGACGCTCGGCCGCATCCTGAACGTCATCGGCGAGCCGGTCGACGAGCGCGGTCCGGTCGGCAACAAGCTGACCCTGCCGATCCATCGCAGCGCGCCGGAGTTTGTCGAGCAGTCGACGGAGGCGCAGATCCTGATCACCGGCATCAAGGTCATCGACCTGCTCGCGCCCTATGCCAAGGGTGGCAAGATCGGCCTGTTCGGCGGCGCCGGCGTCGGCAAGACCGTGACGATCATGGAATTGATCAACAACGTCGCGAAGGCGCACGGCGGCGTGTCGGTGTTCGCCGGCGTCGGCGAGCGTACCCGCGAAGGCAACGACCTCTATCACGAGATGATCGAGGGTGGCGTCATCAAGCTCGACGGTCCAGGCTCCAAGGTGGCGCTGGTGTACGGCCAGATGAACGAGCCGCCGGGCGCCCGTGCCCGCGTCGGCCTGAGCGGCCTCACCGTCGCCGAGTATTTCCGCGATGTCGAAGGCCAGGACGTGCTGTTCTTCGTCGACAACATCTTCCGTTTCACTCAGGCCGGCTCGGAAGTGTCGGCGCTGCTCGGCCGCATCCCGTCGGCGGTGGGCTATCAGCCGACGCTGTCGACCGACATGGGCGCGCTGCAGGAGCGCATCACCTCGACCAAGAAGGGTTCGATCACCTCGGTGCAGGCCATCTACGTGCCCGCCGACGACTTGACCGATCCGGCGCCTGCCACCTCGTTCGCCCATCTGGACGCAACCACGGTGCTCAGCCGCTCGATCGCCGAGCAGGCGATCTTCCCGGCCGTCGATCCGCTCGACTCGACCTCGCGCATGCTCGATCCGCGCATCGTGGGCGAAGAGCACTACAACGTGGCGCGCTCGGTGCAGCGCGTGCTGCAGCAGTACAAGTCGTTGCAGGACATCATCGCCATCCTGGGCATGGACGAGCTCTCCGAAGAGGACAAGCTGGTCGTGACCCGCGCCCGCAAGATGCAGCGGTTCCTCAGCCAGCCCTTCCATGTCGCCGAAGTCTTCACCGGCACGCCCGGCGTGTTCGTGAAGCTCGAGGACACGATCAAGGCCTTCAAGGCGATCGTCGCCGGCGAATACGACGACCTGCCGGAGTCGGCCTTCTACATGGTCGGCACCATCGACGAGGCGGTCGCCAAGGCCAAGAAGCTCGCGGCCGAGGCGGCCTGAGCCGATGGCCAAGGTCAACTTCCGCCTGGTCATGCCCGAGCGCGAGCTGCTCGCGACCGAGGCCGACATGGTCGTGGTGCCGGGCAGCGAAGGCGACTTCGGCGTCCTGCCCGGCCACGCGCCCCTGATCTCGACCGTCCGTCCTGGAGTGCTCGAGGTCTTCCAGGGCAACAAGGCCGAACAGCGCTTCCTGGTGGTCGGCGGTTTTGCCGAGGTGACGCCCGAGCGCTGCACGGTGCTGGCCGACGAGGCGCTGCCGTTCGAGTCGGTCACGCCCGAGCAACTGGCCGAGCGCGAGCACGCCGCAGAGCGCGAGCTGACGGACGCCGCGACCGACGCCGAAAAGGCCGCCGCCCAGAAAAACCTGGCTGTTGCCAAGGACTTACGGCGGGCCCAAGCCTACTACGCCAGCCGCTGACCTTACGGTCTTCCGCGCAACTTTCTGTCCAGATGTGCACCGACCGGCCCTTGAAGGCCGGGCCGGGGGCCGCTCTATTATGGTTACGCGACAGACCGCCGAGGGTTCTCGATCATGGGTAACTGGACACTCGAAACGATCGCCTGGGATCGCTTCGACGCGTCGAAGGTCGATCCGGAAATCCTGCGCAACATCAAGGCCGCGGCCCTGGTGGAGAGGAACGGCAGCGATTACGGCATCTACCTCGCCCGCGTCTTCGCCGACGATCAGCAGTTCATGGCAGCCGTCGATACCTGGGTCGTGGAAGAAGTGCAGCACGGCATGGCGCTTGGCCGCTGGGCGAAGCTTGCCGATCCGACCTGGGATTTCGACGCCGCGTTCGCGCGCTTTCGCCAGGGCTACAAGCTTCCGCTCGACGTCGAGAGTTCGGTGCGCGGCAGCCAGGCCGGCGAGATGATGGCGCGCTGCATCGTCGAGACCGGCACCAGCTCCTATTACAGCGCGCTCAAGGATGCGACCGCCGAGCCGGTGCTGAAGCAGGTCTGCGCCAAGATCGCCGCCGATGAGTTTCGCCACTACAAACTTTTCTATGAGCATTTGCGCCGCTGCCTGCAGCGCGACCGCCTGAGCCGCTGGAGCCGGCTCCGCATCGGCTGGGGCCGTCTCAAGGAGAGCGAGGACGACGAACTCGCCTATGCCTATTTCGCGGCCAACGAACCCGTCGAGGCGGTCTATGACCGCGAGCGCTACATGCGCGCCTATGCCCGGCGCGCTTATCCGCTCTACCGCCAGACCCATGTCCAGCGCGCCATGGCGATGATCCTGAAGGCGGTCGGGCTGCAGCCGCAGGGCTGGTTGAATGCCCTCCTGACCCGAGCCGGCCTTTGGTTCCTCCGCCGCAACGCGATCCGGCTCGCCGCCTCGGGCGCCTAGGCCAAGACCGCTATTCCACCAAATCGGCGAATTCCGCCAGCACTGCCTCGTAGACCGGCCGCTTGAAGGGCACGATCAGCGATGGCAGGTCGCGCGCCGGCACCCATTGCCAGGCCTCGAATTCCCGGTCGTGCGCCTCGATGTCGATGTCGGCATCGGAACCGGTGAAGGCGAGTGCGAACCACTTCTGCGCCTGGCCGTGCCACTTGCCCTTCCAGTGGGCCGGGCGGCGCTCTTCCGGCACCTCGTAGGCGATCCACCTGGCGCTCTCGCGCAGCAGCAGCGCCTTGGCGGTGCCGACTTCCTCCCTGAGTTCGCGGCAGGCGGCCTCGATCGGGCTCTCTCCTTTATCGACCCCACCTTGCGGCATCTGCCAGGCATCGGGCTGGTTCATGCGGCGGCCGACGAACACGCGTCGGTCGGCTGCGATCAGCATCAACCCGACGTTCGGCCGGTAGAATTCGGGCTGACCCTCGATCATGGGCGAAGCTGCGCCGGCTGGGCAGACACGCGCGCCATGCAGGCGGCGCGGCATTCGAAATGGCCGATGATGGGCACCAGCGAAACGGTGGTCGGTGCCGCCAGTCGCCTGTGCCAAGCCACGACGGCATCGATCGCCCCGTTGTCCGGCTGCATCACGCCGAAGGCATGGCGCGGCGTCCGCTCCGGCCCGCTCTCTCCGATCCAGGCGACAAGACGATCGAGGGACTCGGCGAAACCGTCGCTGGCCAGCCTGTAGTCGAGGATATTGGTACTGCGCGCATAGCCCGCGCCGAGTTCAACGGCGAGGCGATGGACGATCGCCGTATCCGGGGTCGGGTTGATCTCGACCACGGCAAGGCCGCGATCGGCGATCTCCCTGATCAGTGGCCGGAGCGTCGCTTCCGACCGCGGCACCGGTCCCGGCGAGCGCACGACGAAGCCGACATAGCCTTCGGCCCGCGCCATCGCGATGCGCAGTCGGCGCAGATTCTCGGGCGCATCGGCCGAGGTCTCGATCGGCTTCAGTCCACGTTCGGCGAGCCCGCTCGCATCCTCGGCCGGCAACATGAGATAGGTCTCGTGGCCGCGTTCACGCGCCCGCATGAGCCAGCGCGGCAGGTCCGGCGTGCCGGGCAGGAAGGCCAAGCTTACCTCGCCCGGCAATTCCTCGATGGCGCGTCGCATCAGCGGTTCGCTGGCACCGAGATCGATCACCAGCAGTCCGACGCGACCCGGTGGACCGGAGGGATCGAAGCGCCGTGAATTGGCGATCCAGGGCATCCAGCCGACGGATGAGATCCGCGGCAGGCGCAGTCCGTCCGTGGTCACTTCGATCATTTCGGCGCTCTCGGCCGGTGCCTGGGCTCGAAAATTTGAGGGTGCGATCCGCGGCGGCAGCTTCAGTGCGACCACCTTGTGTGACGGTTCGACCTCGAGATTGGCGACAGGCAGCACCGAAGGTTCGGCCGCCTCCGGCGTGCTGCTGCCGACACCGAAGGCCAGCAGGGCGGAAACAGCCACCAGACCGAGAACGAGCGAATAGGCGGCGATCAGGCCGCCATTCGCCCGGTGCTTGCCGGTCTTTCGGCCGGCAGCCGCCACGGCGTCACTCCGCCGCCGGCGGCTCAGTCGCCGCGCTTGTTGTAGAGCGAGATGCCGCGGATCAGATCGGCAGCCCGCAGCAGCTGATAATCGGCCACAGCTTCCTTCGGCGGCTCGTCGGGATCGCCCGACGTAGCCGGCGTCGTGCTCGCGGCCGGCTTCTCGTCCTTCTTGGCGCCAGGCTTGGCGGCTTCAGGCTTGGGCGCTTCGGGCTTGGCGTCCGTCGGCTTGTCGTTCGGATTGGTGATCGAACGGCGCAGGTTCTCCTCGCGGAAGCCGGCGCGCGGCGCCAGAGTCTCGATCTTGGCCTGTTCGACGTCGATATCAGGCTTGATGCCTTCCTTCTGGATCGATCGGCCCGACGGCGTGAAGTAGAGCGCGGTCGTGAGCCGGATGGCACCGCCGCCGGTGACCTGCATGATCGTCTGCACCGAGCCCTTGCCGAAGGTCCGGGTGCCGAGAATGATCGCGCGCTTGTGGTCCTGCAGCGCGCCGGCCACGATCTCGGAGGCCGACGCCGAGCCGCCGTTCACCAGAACGACGATCGGCAGGCCGCCGGTGACGTCGCCAGGCTTGGCGTTCCAACGCTGCACGTCCTCGCTCTTGCGCGCCTTGACCGAGACGATCTCGCCCTTGTCGAGGAAGGCATCCGACATGGCGATCGCCTGGTCGAGCAGGCCGCCCGGGTTGTTGCGCAGGTCGAGGATGAAGCCCTTGAGCTTGGTGCCGGCTTCCTTCTTGAGCTTCTCGACGGCGTCGAGCACGCCCGAGGTGCTCTGCTCGGTGAAGGAGGTGACGCGGATATAGCCGATGTCACCGCCTTCCAGGCGATAGCGCACCGACTTCACCTTGATGGTCTCGCGCGTCAGCGAGACGTCGAACGGATCCTTGCCGGCGCGGCGGATCGAGATCTTGATCGGCGTGCCGACCTTGCCGCGCATGCGCTCGACTGCCTCCTGGAGCGTCAGCCCTTGGATCGGCTCGCCATCGAGGGCAAAAATCAGGTCGCCGGGCATGATGCCGGCCTTGGAAGCCGGGGTGTCGTCGATCGGCGACACCACCTTGATGACACCGTTCTCCATTGTGACTTCGATGCCCAAGCCACCGAACTCGCCCTTGGTCTGGACCTGCATGTCCTTGTAGGTCTTGGGGTTCATGTAGCTCGAGTGCGGGTCGAGCGCTGTCAGCATGCCGTTGATGGCATTCTCGATCAGCGTCTTCTCGTCGGCCGGCTCGACATAGTCGCGCCGCACGCGCTCCAGCACGTCGCCGAACAGGTTGAGCTGCTGATAGAGCTCGCTCTTGTCGGCGCCGGCGGGCTTGGCGGGAGCCTTGTCCTGGGACCAAGCCGGCAGGGCGATGGGAGCGGCCAGAAAAGCCAGGATCGCGGCGGTGGAAGCGATGCGCAAACGGGTCATTGGACTGCTTTCAGGGAATGTCGCTGGCCGGCACCGGACAGGCGACTCGGGGGCGGGTGTTGGGACGAAGATACAGGTCGGTCTTTGGCAGGATCAAGGCGCGGGCGGTCACGAAGCGTCACAAATCAGGCCGAGGCTGCGACGGCGGGATGGGGCACGGCCAGGAGGGTCGGCCGCGATGCCTCGGAAAGCAGCGATTTTCCGGTCATTTCCGCGGGTTGCCGCACGCCCATCAGGGCCAGCAGCGTCGGCGCGACGTCGGCCAGCTTGCCGTCGGCCAGGGACTGGACCGACGCAGGGGCGTTGAACAACAACGCCGGCACCCGATTCAACGTATGCTGGGTGTGCTTCTGGTGTGATTTCTCGTCGAACATCTGTTCGGCATTGCCATGGTCGGCCGTGACGAACATGACGCCGCGGGCCTTGCTGACCGCGACCATCAGCCTGCCGAGGCAGGTGTCGACCGCCTCCACCGCCTTGACGGCGGCGGCAAGGACACCGGAGTGGCCGACCATGTCGGTGTTGGCGTAGTTCACCACGATCAGGTCGAACTTGCCCGAGCCGATCGCCTCGACGAGCTTGTCCGTCACTTCGGGGGCGCTCATCTCGGGCTTCAGGTCGTAGGTCTGGACCTTGGGCGAGGGCACGAGGATCCGCTCCTCGCCGTCGAACACGCGCTCCTCGCCGCCATTGAAGAAGAACGTGACGTGCGCGTACTTCTCCGTCTCGGCGATCCGCAACTGCTTCAGCCCGGCTTTCGCGATCGTCTCGCCGAGGCCCATCTTGATCACTTCGGGCGGAAACAGCGCCTTGAGGAAGGGGTTGAGCGCGGCCGAATACTCGACCATTCCGGCTGCCGCCGCGAACGTCACGAACCTGGGGCGCCTGAAGCCGTCGAACATCGGATCGAGTAAGGCCGTCAGGATCTCGCGGGCGCGGTCGGAGCGGTAGTTGAACATCAGGACGCCGTCGCCGTCCTTCATGCCGGCATAGCCGTCGATCACCGTCGGCTTCACGAATTCGTCGTCGAGGCCGGCGGCGTAAGCCTTGTCGATCGCTTCCTTGGGCGTTCTGGCGGCTTCGCCTCTGGAGTCGACCATGGCTTCATAGGCGAGCGCCACGCGATCCCAGCGCTTGTCGCGATCCATGGGATAGAAGCGCCCGGAGACGGTCGCGAAGCGGATCGGCAGGCCAGGCTTGAGGCCGGCTTCGATGTGCGCCGCGCATTCGAGCGCGCTGCGCGGAGGCATGTCGCGGCCGTCGAGGAAGGCGTGGATCGCCACCGGCACACCAGCGCCGGCGACCAGGTTGGCGAGCACGATCAGGTGATCCTGATGCGCATGCACACCGCCCGGCGAGGCGAGCCCCATCACGTGGCAGGTGCCGCCGGTCTTCTTCAGCGTGGCCATGAGTTCGGTGAGCAACCGGTTCCGGGCGAGCGATCCGTCCTCGATGGCGGTGTCGATCCGCGGCAGGTCCGGCACCGCGACGCGGCCGGCGCCGAGATTCATGTGGCCGACCTCGGAGTTGCCCATCTGGCCCTTGGGCAGCCCGACGAAGGTCTCCGACGCATCGATCAGCCCCTGCGGGCAGGTGGCGATCAGCCGGTCGTAGTTGGGTGTGCGCGCATCGAGGATGGCGTTGTCCTTGGGATCGGTGCGATGGCCCCAGCCGTCGAGGATGCAGAGGACGGCCGGCCGGGGACGCTGGGAAGCAGGCATCAGGCGGGTTTGCCGGCGCGCAGTCGCTCGCGCTCGACCGCGTTGAACTTATTGGGGCAGTTGAGGTCGCGCGGATCGGTGTTGGGATTCTGGTCCGGCACCTCGATGGCGCAGAACACGAACTCGCCACGGGGCTCGCCGTCGATGCTGATGTCGTAGGTATAGGTGCCTGGCGGATCGCCCGGGATGATGCACCAGGACCGCTGCAGCACGCCGTCCTGCACGGTCTCGAGCATGCGTGTCGTTGCCCGTGTCTTGTCGGCGCTGACTTCGGTTTCGGGGCCGGCGATCACCTGCTCGGCCGGCTGCGAGGTCGTCAGCACCTCGGTCAACGAGACGACGCGGTTCGGGCCACCCAGGTACATCCGCCAGCCGAAGCAGGCACGGTTGAACAGCAGCGGTATGGCGTTGGTCTCGTAGTGGCGCTGCTTGCCGTCCTCGCCCGCGATCGACACGTAGGGAACGTTGCGTACCGGCTTGAACGCCGGCTTGGCGGACGGCGCGGCCTGGGCCAGGGCGGCGGCGGAAACCAGGGCCACGGCGACGGCGGCGAGGGCGGCGGCAGGCCACCGGAAGCGAATGTGCATGGGTGCCAATGTAGCCTCGGTTTTTCGTCAGAACAGAGGCAAAATCGACGCCATTTCAGGCCTTCAGATCAGGCCCGGTGATAGGGGTGGCCAGCAAGAAGCTGCTGGGCGCGGTAGAGTTGCTCCGCCAGCATGGCCCGGGCGAGCAGGTGAGGCCACGTCATGGCCCCGAAAGACAGCACGAAAGCGGCCTTTTTCAACAGCGATTCGGGGTGTCCGTCGGCTCCGCCGATCAGGAACGCGATATCCGACGCGGAATTGTCACGCCAGTGCGCGAGGCGACCGGCGAAGGCCTCGCTGTCCAGCACCTTGCCGCGACGATCGAGCGCGATGAGGACGGCTTTGGCCGGCACGGCGTCCAGCAACAGCTCGCTTTCGCGCAGGATCATTTGGGCCGGCGGCAGCTTCCGCTTCTCCTCGAGTTCGCGGAGCGCCAGCGGCCAGCGGATGCGAGCGGCGTAATGCTCGTAGAGATCGCGCTCCGGTCCGCGTGCGGCGCGGCCGATGGCGGCGATCAGCAGTTTCACGCCGGCTTCTTGGGACGCCGCGGGCGGGCCGCCCGCGCGGCCTTTGGCTTCGCCGGCTTTGACTCGGCTTCTTCCTCCAGGGCCCACATCTTTTCCAGGGCATAGAAGGCGCGTGGCTCGGGGCGGAAGATGTGGACGACGACGTCGCCGCCATCGACCAGCACCCAGTCGCCGGTCTGTTTGCCTTCGACCGGGATGTAGCCATGCCCGGCCTGTTTCAGGCGGTCGGCGAGATGCTCCGCAATGGCCACGACCTGGCGGGTCGAGCGGCCCGAGGCGATCACCATGTAGTCGGCGAAGGCGGATTTTCCCTTGAGGTCGATGACGACGACGTCCTCGGCCTTGTCTTCTTCCAGAGAGTGCCGGGCGAGGGCGAGCAACGCAGTGGAGGCTTTGCTCCGGTCGGGAAGCTGCCGGGCTCCCGTGGAGGAATTTTGATCGGAGATGGTCGTTCCTTTCGCTCGGGTTCGTCGTGGCCGGACGGCGCGGATCGCCGTGGCGGAGTGGCTGTCCAGTCGGCTCGGGATAAAGCACCAGGCCGGCGGTTCGCAAGAGGCGAGGCGGCGTTCCTGGCCGGCCGCCAGTCGATAACGGGCAAAGGCGCGTGGGGCTGCGGCGGCCAGGGCGGGATAGCTCCAGCCCGGCCGCGCGAAGGCGGCGATCGGGATGGCGGCAAACAGGTCGCGCCAGCCCAACCAGTGCACCAGCTGGGGCAGGATGTCGGCGCCCATGATCCAGACGAACTGCGCGCGCGGATAGAGCCGGCTGAGCGCCCGTACGGTGTCGAGCGTATAGCGCGTGCCGAGCAGCAGCTCGGGCGCATCGACCCGGATGCGGGGGTGGCGGGCAAGCTGGCGCGCGCGCGCCACGCGGGTCGGCAGCGGCTCCATGCCGTCGTCGCTCTTCAGCGGGTTCTGCGGCGAGACCAGCCACCAGACCTCGTCGAGGCCGAGGCGCCGCAGCGCCTCGAGGCTGATGTGACGATGGCCTTCATGAGCCGGATTGAAGGAACCGCCCAGGAGGCCGATGCGGCGCGTCGTGTCGCGCGACACGCCGGGCATCGGATGGTGCGCTGTCGTCACGGGCGCAGGGTGCCCTTGCCGCGCACGATGTTCTTGTAGGTGGTGAGCTCGACCAGCCCGACCGGCCCGCGGGCGTGCATGCGATTGGTCGAAATACCGATCTCCGCGCCGAGGCCAAACTCGGCACCGTCGGCGAACTGGGTGCTGGCATTGTGCATGACGATGGCACTGTCGACCTCGTCGAGGAAGCGCGCCGCGGTGGCCTCGTTGTCGGTCACGATCGTCTCGGTATGCTGGCTGCCGTAGGTGGCGATATGCCGGATGGCGCCGTCGACGCCGTCGACCGTGGCGACCGCGATGACCGGCGCCAGGTACTCGGTGCGCCAGTCCTTTTCGGTGGCAGGCAGCGCCGCGGCGTCGCGCTGGCGGACGTCGCCATCGCCGCGCACTTCGCAGCCGAGCTCGTGCAGTCTGGCCAGCACGGGCATGAGATGGGTGTCGAGCGCGGCACGGTCGATCAGCAGCGTCTCGGCGGCGCCACAGACGCTGACGCGGCGCATCTTGGCGTTGGCCACGAGATCGCGGGCCATGGCGACATCGGCGTCACGGTCGACATAGACGTGGCAGATGCCGTCATAGTGGCGCAGCACCGGCACGCGGCTTTCCTCGGTCACACGGTCGATCAGCGAGCGTCCGCCGCGCGGCACGATGAGGTCGAGCCAGTCCATGGCGCGCAGCATCTCGCCCACGGCGGCGCGGTCGGTGGTGGGCACGAGCTGCACGCAATCCTCGGGCAGGCCAGCCGTCGCCAGCGCGCGACGCAGCAGCTCGACGATGGCGCGCGAGGAATGGAAACTATCGGACCCGCCGCGCAACACCACGACGTTGCCCGACTTGATGCAGAGAGCGCCGGCATCGGCGGTGACGTTGGGGCGGGCCTCGTAGATCACGCCGATGATGCCGATCGGCACGCGCACGCGGCTGATCACCAGCCCGTTCGGCCGGGTCCATTCCTCGATCTTGGCGCCGACCGGATCGGGCAGCAGCGCGATCTCGTCCAGCCCCTTGGCCATGGCTTCGACGCGGGTCTCGTTCAGCAGCAGGCGATCCTGCAAGGCCGAGGTCATGCCGGCGGCCTGGGCCGCGGCGATGTCCTTGGCATTGGCGGCGAGGATCGCGGCCTTTTCACCACGAATAAGTCGGGCAGCTTCGGTGAGCGCGCGATTCTTGGGCGCGGTGCCGGCATTGCGCAGTGCCACGGCGGCGCCTTTCGCGCGCCGGCCGAGCTCGGCCACGATCGCGACGGCGTCCTCAGAAGGTTTGGTCTGAACGTTCATCGGCCGCTCCAGTATGCCTTGCCGGCGCTCACTCGACCACGAGGTCGTCGCGATGGACGATCTCGTCGCGGCCACGGAAGCCCAGCAGGCGCTCGATCTCGGCGCTCTTGCGGCCGGCGATGCGGCGGGCATCCTCCGCGGCATAGGCCACCAGCCCGCGCGCCAGCACGCGGCCGGCGCGGTCTTTCACGTCGACCACATCACCGCGCTTGAACTCGCCCTCGATGGTGGTGACGCCCGCCGGCAACAGGCTCTTGCCCGCCGACAGCGCCCGGACGGCACCGTCGTCGACGGTCAGCGCACCGGCGGTCTTGAGCGAGCCCTTGATCCACTTCTTGCGCGCCGACAAAGGCGAGGCCTCGGGGAGAAACCAGCTGCAGCGCGCCGTGCCGTCGATCAGGGCGGCCAGCGCTCCCACCGGCCGGCCGTCGGCGATCGCCATACGGCAGCCCGCGGCCATGGCGATGCGGCCGGCCATCAGCTTGGTCACCATGCCGCCGTTCGACATTTCGGAGGCTGCAACGCCCGCCATCGCCTCGATCTCCGGTGTGATCTCGCGGATCTCGGGAATGAATTTTGCCGAGGGGTCGCTGCGCGGATCGCCGGTGTAGAGACCATCGATGTCCGACAGCAACACCAGCGTGTCGGCCGAGATCATCTCGGCGACACGGGCACCCAGGCGATCGTTGTCGCCGAAGCGGATTTCATCCGTGGCCACCGTGTCGTTCTCGTTGATCACCGGCACGGCTTTTAGGCCGAGCAGCGTCGCCATGGTCTGGCGCGCGTTGAGATAGCGGCGGCGTTCCTCGGAATCGTCGAGCGTCAGCAGGACCTGCGCCACCGTGATGCCGTGGCGCGCCAGCGCCGCCTGATAGGCATGGGCGAGCTGGATCTGGCCGGTGGCGGCGGCCGCCTGGCTCTCCTCGAGCCTGAGTGCGCCGGGGGCCAGCTTCAGGTGCGTACGGCCGAGGCGAATGGCGCCGGACGACACCAGCACCACTTCGCAGCCAGCCTTGTGCAGGCGCGCGACGTCGTCGGTCAGGGCCTTTAGCCAGTCGTGCCGGATTTCGCCCTTGGCTTCATCGACCAGGATCGACGAGCCGATCTTGACGACCAGCCGTTTCGAGCTGGCCAGCGGGGTCATGCCGCTTCCTTTGTCGTATCGCGCTGCCTCTCGACCAGCTTCATCAGCTCGTGGAGCAGGGGCTGCACGCCATGGCCGGCGACGGCCGAGATCACGTGCACGGTCTTGCGGCTCACCTTGGCAAGCTTGGCGCGCTTGGCCTCGATGTCCTCTTGCGTCATGGCGTCGGTCTTGTTGAGCGCCACGATCTCCTTCTTGCGCGCGAGGTTGCCGCCGTAGGCGCGCAGTTCGGCGCGCACCGTGCGGTAGGCGTCGGCGACGTCGTCCTGGGTGCCGTCGACCAGATGCAGCAGCGCGCGGCAGCGCTCGACATGGCCCAGGAAGCGCGTGCCGAGGCCGGCGCCCTCATGGGCGCCCTCGATGAGGCCCGGAATGTCGGCCATCACGAACTCGCGCTCGCCCACCTTCACCACGCCGAGGCCGGGATGCAGCGTCGTGAACGGATAGTCGGCGATCTTGGGCCGGGCGTTGGAGTTGGACGACAGGAACGTCGACTTGCCGGCGTTGGGCAGGCCCACCAGGCCGATGTCGGCGATCAGCTTCAGCCGGAGCCACACCCAGCGCTCCTCGCCCGGCCAGCCCTTGTCGGCGCGGCGCGGTGCGCGGTTGGTCGAGCTCTTGTAGTGCAGGTTGCCGTAGCCGCCGTCGCCGCCCTTGGCCAGGATGACGCGCTGGCCGATGGCGGTGAGGTCGACCAGCAGGGTCTCGTTGTCCTCGGCGAAGACCTGCGTGCCGCGTGGCAGCCGCAGCACGACATCCTTGCCCTTGCCGCCGGTGCGCTGGGCGCCCATGCCGTGATGGCCGACGTCGCCTTTGAAGTGCTGGGCATAGCGGTAGTCGATCAGCGTATTGAGGCCGTCGACGCATTCGAGCACGACGTCGCCGCCGCGCCCGCCGTCGCCGCCGTCCGGACCGCCATACTCGATGAACTTCTCGCGGCGAAAGCTTCCCGATCCCGCGCCACCGTTGCCGGAGCGGATGTAGATCTTGGCCTGGTCGAGGAACTTCATGTGCCCAAGGCTCGGTTATGTTTCCAGAAATGAAAAGGGGGAACGGTTGACCGCTCCCCCTTCGAATTTCGATTGGGTGGGAACGGCTATTCGGCAGCCATCTTCGTCGGGTTCTGGGCCGGCGCCGGAAACACGTTCACCTCGACCTTGCCGCCCGTCCGCTTGCGGAAGGTGACGATGCCGGGCGCGGTGGCGAACAGCGTGTGGTCGCGGCCGATGCCGACGTTCTCGCCGGCGTTCATCTTGGTGCCGCGCTGGCGGACCAGGATGTTGCCCGACAGGACCTTCTGTCCGCCGAAGCGCTTCACGCCCAGTCGCTTGCCGGCCGAATCGCGACCGTTGCGCGAGGAGCCGCCTGCTTTCTTATGTGCCATCGTTCTACTCCGGTCGCCCTAAAGGATGATGAGGTTAGGCGACGATCTGTTCGATCTTGACCACCGTCAGATCCTGACGATGACCGTTCTTGCGCCGTGAATTCTGGCGGCGGCGCTTCTTGAAGACGATCAGGTGCGGGCCGCGGGCCTGCTTGACGATCGAGCCCAGCACCTTGGCGCCGGCCACGGTCGGCGCGCCGACCTTTTCACCGACCATGAGCACGTCGGTGAACTCGATCTTGGCGCCCGCCTCGCCCTCGATCTTTTCGACCGTGAGCGTGTCTTCGGCGGCGACTGTGTATTGCTTACCACCCGTGCGGATAACGGCGATCATGATGACACCTGACTGAAGCCTCCCGAACCGGGTGAACCTTCCACCACCCCTAGGGGGAGCGGCCGGATTCAGGCCCAAATGCAGGAAAGCACGAAAGAACGCGGCGGGCCTGAGTGACCCGCCGGAAGAGGGCGGAATATACGCAGGAAGCCCCCCAAGTCAACGCCGCAAAGGGCCTGATTTGCGGGCTTATCGGTTAGTAGGTCGACCCGGCCTGGCGGGACCTGGCGCCGCTCTGCCGGGCCTCGCCTACCGCCCAGGCAAGATCGCCCAGATAGTCGCCCACCATCCGTTCGTGGCTGGGGTTCAGGTGCATATGGATGCCGGCCGGCTCGACCTGGCGGCCGATCAGCCAGCCGCGGGTGCCCATGGCGTCCGATACCGCCCCGATATCCAGTGCCGGATCGGCCGAGCGGGTGACGAAGATCGAGAGTTCGCTGGGCTCCAGCACGGCCAGGCCCGGGATGCGGCCGATGCCGTCGATCAGCGCCTTCTTGTTGTCCATGATCATGCGGGCACAGCGCAAATAGCCCTCGTCGCCGAGGTAGTGCAGCGTCGCCCAAGCGGCCGCGATGGCGCCGCCCGGCCGCGTGCCCTGCATCGTCCAGGCGACATAGGGGCCGCGTTCCCATTCGCGGAAGTCGAAGGTCTGGTATTTCTCTTTCAGTTCGTTCGAGCGCAGCAGCATCAGCGAGGCGCCTTTGGCCGCCATGCCGTGCTTGTGCAGGTCGGCCGAGAGGCTCATGACGCCCGGGACCGAGAAATCCCAGTCGGGGACGGCATGGCCCAGGCGCTTCACGTAGGGCGACAGGAAGCCGCCGACGCAGGCATCGACGTGCAGCCACAGGCCGCGCGATTGCGCCAGCGCCCCCAGCTCGCGGATCGGATCGAACACGCCGAACGGATAGCAGGGCGCCGATCCCACGAGGCCGATCGTATTGTCGTCGATCTTCGAAGCGATGGCGCCGACGTCGGCCTTGAAGTCATTCCGCGTGGTGGGCACGCGACGCACGTCGATGCCCAGCGCATGGCCGGCGCGGCTGAAGGCGGGATGGGCGGTGCGCGGCACGATGAAATTGGGCTTGTCGATGCCCTTGGTGGCGCGGGCCCAGTCGCGCGCCGTCTGGACCGCGAGGAAGATGCTCTCCGAGCCGCCCGAGGTGAAGGTGCCGGCGGCATCCTCGGGCGCGTTCATCAGCGACAGGCCGAAATCGACGACGTCGTTCTCGAGCTTCGCCAGGGAGGGAAAGGCGCGCTTGCCGAGGCTGTTCTCGGTCCAGAAGGCCGCGTAGGCGCGCTTCTGCACCTCGGCCAGCTCGTCATCCAGATAGTAGTAGTAGACGGCCATCCGGCCTTCCCGCCAGGAGAAGTCGTCCTTCTTGGCGTCCTGCAGCCGGGCCTCGATCTCGGGCCAGGCGAGCCCCTTCTCCGGCAATTCCATGTCGTTTCCCCGCCTCGCCGAGGCAGTTGCCCCGTCAATTTCTCCCGCCTATAACCCGGCGCCCGGAGGGGTGCTAGAGTGGTCGATTAGGACAGTCTCGAAAACTGTTGTGCGTGCAAGCGTACCGTGGGTTCGAATCCCACCCCCTCCGCCATTACCCTGTCGCGAACCTCCGACAGCCTCTGCAAGAGCCTCAAGAAATCCCCTTATTCCAAGGGATTTTAGCGATGC
>Ga0163144_10007206_pt1 | contig 24396 bp, 20 predicted proteins | sample OliLak19BULKMAT1_FD_123175 | JGI IMG/M metagenome (GOLD analysis project Ga0163144, IMG submission 123175) | Freshwater microbial mat bacterial communities from Lake Vanda, McMurdo Dry Valleys, Antarctica - Oligotrophic Lake LV.19.BULKMAT1 | ecosystem: Environmental > Aquatic > Freshwater >...
GTGCGCACCACCGGATCGGGAATGGGTTGCCCGGATTGGCCCAGATGTTTTGGTCAGTGGGTCCCACCCACATCAGTGGACCAGTTGCCGGCTGATTACAAGGATCAATTTGCTTCCCTTCGTGAAAAGAAGAATCAAAAATTTGCCCGCTATCTCACCGCCATTGGTATGCAGGAAACGGCCGACAAGATTTTGAATGATAAGTCCATTTTAGTGGAGGCCGATTTCAATGCTCAGAAAACATGGATTGAATACTTGAACCGCCTGGTGGGTGTAGTAATTGGGTTTTTGATTATTGCAGTGTTCATTCGTTCCATTCCTCTATTGAAAGTAAATCCGCTCTTCTTCTGGCTTTCACTGGCTACGCTCATAGCGGTTATTATACAGGGCTGGTTTGGGTCTATTGTGGTATCCACTAATCTCACTTCATGGACGATTACCATCCACATGTTGCTGGCCTTAGTTATTGTGGCGATGTTAATTCTGCTGATGCATAAATCCTCGCTTGAGCAGATAATTTTTGTTCCCGGGCAGGTGAAAGTATTGTTAGTTGCCTGCATGATTTTATTATTAGTTCAGATAGTATTGGGTACTGAGGTGAGGGGCGCCATCGATCGTGTGGCAGACTTACAGGAAGGCAGGGCGAAATGGATTTCCTTAATTTGGACAGAGTTTATTGTTCACAGGTCATTTTCCTGGGTAGTAGTGGCGGTCCATGCGCTTTTTATTTTGAGACTTAGGAAAACTACCGGCAATAATCCTTTATCCCTAAGCCTTGTCCTGTTAATTTTGCTGACCATATTGTCGGGGGCAGGAATGGGATATTTTTCAGTGCCGGCATTCCTTCAGCCAATACATTTATTGGTTGCCACCGCAACGTTCGGACTTCAGTTTTTATTGTTTTTGCGATTGAACACTACTAGAGGGACTGTGTTAGGTAAATGAGTATGACGCCAGAGATTCAACAAATAGGTACCATTCAAATAATCGCTGTAAAGACCAGGGCTTTCATCGAATTGCTGAAGATGAGACTGTCAATGCTCGTGGCATTCTCGTGTGCTTTCGGTTATACGTTGGCCACCAAAGGAAGTGTTAATTGGGAAGTTCTGATTATGCTAACATTTGGTGGATTTTTATTGTCGGGTGCTTCGGTGGGGATAAATCAAATTCTGGAAAAGGATTTTGATAAGGTGATGACGCGAACTAAAAACCGTCCGCTTCCAACGGAAAGACTCAACATTCCTGAGACAATCATATTCATCGCATGTATCTTTTTAGTCAGCATGGGCATTCTGTGGATTTATACCAATCCACTTACCGTAATGCTTTCTTTGGTTTCCATGCTGCTATATAGTTTTGTTTACACTCCCCTGAAGAGAGTAGGACCGATTGCTGTATTTGTTGGTGCTATTCCGGGCGCATTGCCACCACTTTTAGGATGGGTTGCCGCCACGGGATCCATAACCTATGAGGCTTTAATCATTTTCGGAATTCAATTTATCTGGCAGTTTCCACATTTCTGGGCGATTGCCTGGGTGGCAGATGACGATTATAAGAAAGCCGGATTCAAGTTATTGCCTTCCGGTGGAGGAAAAGATATCAACACGGCCATACAGATTATGATCTATACCTTATTTCTGATTCCGCTGGGATTATTGCCCGCCAAATTTGGAATAACTGGTTTGGATTCAGCGATCGTTGCCACCGTTTGTGGTGTAGCATTTCTGGCCCAGACATTTTCACTCATGAAAACAGGAAGCAGGCAATCTGCTTTAAGAATCATGTTTGGTTCATTCCTGTATTTGCCGATTGTTCAGATCGCTTATTTGATGGATATAATTAAACTATAGATAGATATGGAGAAGTCGATTTCGAGTGAGTTTAAAATTGTAGAAGAGCCCAGGAGAACGCTGGCCATGAATCCAAAGAAATTTGCGATGTGGCTCTTCATTGGCAGCGTAGTCATGCTGTTCGCCTCGTTGACATCAGCATATATTGTACGGCAGGCAGAGGGTAACTGGTTGTACTTTGAACTGCCGGGTATATTGACCATCTCAACCGTGGTAATTCTATTAAGCAGCGTTACCATGCAATGGGCTTATTGGTCTGCAAAGAAGGACAATTTGCAAATGGTGAAAATGTTAGTTTCTGTTACCACGCTGCTCGGGGTGGTATTTCTTGTTCTCCAGTTCAATGGATGGAAAGAGCTGGTGGCAAATCAGGTGTACCTGGTTGGAAATCCATCCGGATCATTTCTCTATGTAATTACCGGTCTTCACGGGGTACATATCATCAGCGCCCTGGTCTTTTTACTAATTGTGCTGGTGTCTGTATTCCGGTTTCGGGTCCACTCCAAAAGCCTTCTTCAGATAGAAATGTGTACTACTTACTGGCATTTTTTAGGAGGTCTTTGGCTTTATTTGTTTGTATTCCTATTATTGTATCGATAAAATCTTAAACCTACACTATGTCGTCACACAGTTCAGCAGCAGCCGTATCTGAAAAAAGTGTTTGGGATGGCGGAGCGTCACCGATGGGAGCCAGTTATGGCAAACTCATGATGTGGTTCTTCCTGCTATCTGATGCATTTACTTTCTCAGGCCTATTAATTACATACGGGTTGGTTCGCGCGTCTCATCCGATTTTTGAAGGACTCCCGGCAGATTTCATATTCTCAACAGAGTACTGGCCCATCCCTGAAAAGGTTTTTGAAGCAGTGCCCTTCCTGCACGGGTATTCCTTGCCGTTGGTGTTTGTGGGAATCATGACTTTTATCCTGATCATGAGTAGTGTTACCATGGTACTTGCCGTTGAAGCGGGCCATCGTATGGACCGTAAGGCAGTTGAAAAGTGGATGCTGTGGACACTTGTGGGCGGTATTGCTTTTTTGAGCTGCCAGGCCTGGGAGTGGATACACTTTATTGTGGGAACTGATACTGCGACCATGAAGGATGTCTTCAATTTGAAGACAGGAATATGGGACCAGGTTAAAGTAACCGGAGCCAATCTTCATGTCAATCAATACGGACCTCAGCCATTTGCTGACTTCTTCTTTTTTATTACCGGGTTTCACGGCTTCCACGTTTTCAGTGGTGTGATGTTCAATTTCCTGATCTACTACAACACAGTTACAGGAGTATATGAGCGCAGAGGCCATTATGAAATGGTTGAGAAGGTTGGCTTGTACTGGCACTTTGTGGATTTAGTTTGGGTATTTGTATTCACATTCTTTTATCTCGTATAACAACGATTTTTATGGCACATCATTCAAACGAACCTCAGGTAACTGTTCTTCCTCCCGATAAGGAAAAGATAAAGAAGCTATGGACGGTAGCTGGCATTTTGGGTGCCGTTACGGCTGTTGAATTTGTTATTGCTTTTACCATGTCACACGGGCCTGCTAAGACAGCGATCTTTGTGATTCTCACTATCGTGAAAGCGGGATATATCGTGGGCGAGTTTATGCACCTGCGCTACGAAGTAAAGGTGTTATTTTGGGCGATATTAATACCTACTTTATTTATTATCTGGATGCTGGTTGCCTTTGTATACGAAGGCATGCAGATGCCGGTATTTTGATTCTGAAATTATTTAATTCATAAGAAGGCTAAGGTGAAGAACTTTAGCCTTCTTTTTATGTTGATGGTTAGTGTATGAAGAAAATCATTTTGATCATTGGCCTTTTGTTTCCTATTGGGGTGTTCGTGTTTCTAAGGTTTTTTGGTAAAAATGAATTTACAATTCCGGTGTATTATGAAAGTGGAATTGAAGAAGTGCCCACGGATTGCATAAGGAATTACCAAGTACCTTACCAGGTGTCAGATTCCCTGCTCATAAACTTTGGATGGAGTGGAAAAGATGTATTAATCGTTACTGATTCTACACAATCCGTGCAAAAAGGATTACTGCGTCTGGATGAAGAACTGAGTTCAGAGATTCAAACTATTTTCCTGACCGGAGAAAATGACTACCTAAATGAAATTTTCACGTGTGATTTATTCCTGCAAAAACCATGGACCACTGTGCTGATGGATGATCAACGCAGAATTCGTGGGTACTATGATCCTACATCCCGTGAGGAGGTTGATCGACTAATCGTTGAATTGAAGATTCTGTTAAAGAAGTATTAGGATGAGTGAGAAGAAGGAACCGTATCAGAAATTAATCATCGTACTTTCGATTGTTTTACCACTGGCAGTAGCTGCGTTATTTGGTATTAGAATTCCAGGTTATGATTTTAGTTTTTTGCCGCCCATTTATGCAACCATAAACGGGATCACGGCTGTACTTCTTATCGTTGCTGTTATTGCCATAAAAAATAAGAAGAAAAAGCTGCATGAAATGCTGATGAAGACGTGCATCGGTTTCTCCGCACTGTTTTTAGTGATGTATGTTGCCTATCACATGACCAGCGATTCAACTCCCTTTGGAGGTGAGGGTGCCATCAGGATTGTGTATTTTTTCATCCTGATAACGCATATTGTCTTATCGATTGCCGTGGTGCCCTTTGTTCTTTTTACCTTTTCGCGGGCGCTTTCGGGTAATTTTGAAAGGCACAAAGCATTGGCTAAATTTACTTTTCCAATATGGCTGTATGTAGCCGTTACGGGTGTGATCGTTTATTTAATGATTAGTCCTTATTACGTTTAACAATTTAAGAAAATGAATAAGTGGGTTGCGAAATTTTTGATTTTGTTTGTTGGGATTCTTGGATTCTCGATGGAGGGGATCGCTCAATGCGCCATGTGCCGTGCTACACTTGAAAATAATGTTAGCAATGGCGACATTGGAATTGCCGCTGGTATCAATTTTGGAATCTTGTATCTTTTTGCTGCACCTTACACGGTTATTGCCCTGATCGCTTTTTTCTGGTATAAGACAAGTAAACGAGCTTCACAGAATGAAAGCAAAGGCAGTTTGGCAAGGTAAGTGTCCCCGATGTGGTGAGGGTGACATCTTCGTTTATCCTGTTTCCAAGATCACAAAATTTTCTGAAATGAATGCTTATTGTTCTAAGTGCGGAGCGCCCTTCGAACCAGAGCCTGGTTTTTATTACGGTTCCTTATTCGTTAGCTATGCCTTTAATGTGGCCATTATGGTGGTGGTGTGGTTGATATTATATCTCACTGTAAGACCACCTGATTGGGTTTACGGGACTTTTCTTGTTGGTTTCTCCATATTGTCTATACCCTTTAGTTTTCGTTACTCGCGAATATTATTTCTTTATTGGTTTGGTGGCCTCGCCAATAAATAGAGCGCTTAGCAGGGAATTTCTTATTTTTAAGTAACCGCCCCAGTATGCTTAGAAATCCGTCTGTATTTTTTTTAAGCCTCTCTTTATTAATTGCGTTGGGATGTGCAATTCTTATCTACAATACCGATACTTCTGATGACCAAATAAATTCAATTGAGAGAAATCTCAACTCAATGGTTCAGGAAGTTAATAGGGAGGCTGAGATAATTCTTAGTGATCCTGGCTCTGTCGCATGGTCTTCTTTACATAATTCTTTCTTTTTAATGGACAGCACAGGGGTGCTGGCCTGGAGTAAAAACCAATTTTTTCCTGAAGCACGAAGTGCCGATAGCCTGTCGGGCTTTCAATTGGCGCAAAATAATTCTGGAGACTTTTTACTTCGACAATGGAAAATAGCCGATACCAGAATCTTGGTTTCTGTAATTCCACTGCTTAGAAAATACCCGATCTCAAACCGCTACCTTTTTCCCGAGTGGAATGAAGAGATTTTTGGCATAACTCATGGTTCAATTTTGAATAGCGCCAATCGTGAAGGCTCCATTATTCATTTGAACAATCAAGAAGTGTTTCGATTTAAAATTGAAAGCAACAATGTAGAAAGTGGATATGGGTCGTTTGCGTTAGCCAGCGCCTCTTTATTGTGTTTCCTGTTGGGCGTTTATTTCCTGGTCCGTCTTGTTTATAGCAGCAAAAAATTTGAATTGGGATTCATTGTTTTGCTGGTAGCCTTCTTATTGCTGCGGACTATCATGCTCATCTATGATTATCCTGGCGGATGGTTTACTTCCTCTGTTTTTGATCCTCAGTATTTTGCTTCTTCAAGTTATAATTCTTCCATTGGCGATTTGTTTCTTAATTCAATCTGTATTCTTACTATTTGCGGCTATATCTTTTTCACCTATCACCACTGGAGATTGTTGAAATATGTGTTGAGTTTAACAGGATGGTTCCGGTACGCAACCGGATGTTTTTTTATACTCATCTCTTTCTTTTCTTTCTTGTATCCGTTTCTTTTTGTTGAAACAATTTTTCATAACTCAACCATTCCGCTGGACATCACAGAATCCATTCAATTTGATTGGCTGCGCTTGTTATCATGGTTATCGGTTTTATCGGGCGTCATCAGTGCTTTCTTTTTTTTACATGTCTTTATCAGGATTGCCAAATTAATTTTTTCTGATAGGCTGCACTTTTTGATTGCGTTGGTGCTATCAGGGCTACTTTTTACGATTTATTTTCTAAGCGCTTCTCGCGATTATTGGATTACGTTGCCAGTCGCAGCAATACTTTTCTTTATTTTATACCTAACGAATCTCACTTCGTCATTACGGAAACTGGAACCCAGTACCTTCATTTATTTTTTTGTGTTCATTTCTGCGCTCGGTATACAGCATGGATTGAGTGTAAGACAGTTTGTTCAAGAACGGAGGGCGGAATCGCAGATAAAGTTTGCCTCAAATTATCTAATTGGTCGCGATGTGTTGGGAGAATATCTTCTGAATGAAAGCACGAAAAGAATCAGAATGGACGCCTTTATTCAAAGCAGGCTGAATAACCCGTTCTTAACCAAGTCGGCCATACGACAAAAGATAAAGCAGGTTTACTTAAACTCATACTTTGATCGATATGAGGCGCAGATTTATTTATATAATTCAGCCGGAGAGCCCTTGGATAATAGTTCTCCAGAGACGCTATCCTCATTTTCAGATCGCTTTCAAAATGCTTCCAATGCCACCGAGTATGAAGGTATCTATTTTATTCAGCCCTCTGATATAGATTCAAATAAACGATATCTTTCAATCGTTCCTATTTATCGTGCTGACCAGATTATCGGATTTGTTTTGATTGACCTTTCACTAAAGAGAATAATTCCACAGAATGTATATCCCGAATTATTGGTGGATAGACGATTTGCTGAATTTTTTGAAAACTCAAATCGGAGTTTTTCCTTTATCAAAGAAGGTAAAATCCTTAGTAGTTTTGGTACTTTCAATTACGAACGGAATTTTGATTATTCTATTTTGAAGAACGCTGATTTTTATAAGTCAGGCATTAACACAGATGGATATTTTCATACAGGGGTGGAGGATATTAGTGGTCAGGTTGCTGTAATAACGTTTGCATCGTATCCGGTTTTTTATGTGCTCACTAATTTTTCATTCTTCTTTGTGTTAGGTGTTTTTCTCCTGGTTATCACCATGACAATGTACGGTCTGTTTTCAGTGATAAAAGGATATAAAATGAATTACGCTGCCCGGATACAATTATATATTTATCTGGCTTTTTCATTACCTCTTGTTGTGGCGACTATAACTACATTAAATCGGGTAAGTAGCTCTGCCGAGGATGAATTAAATCGCGATTTTGAATCGAAATCGCGAAACATGGGAGAGGGAATACTTTCTTCGGTAGAAGGTTATTTTAAAGGGACTATTACCAAAGACGATTTTGAAAATGTCCTTATTGACAGGGCTAAAATCACCAACTCAGACATTACTTTTTATGATCGCTCAGGAAAATATGTGGCGTCCAGCCAACCATTAATCGTAGAGAGTCAAATTATGTCAACGTTAATGAACCCTTTGGTGTGGGAAAAGATACTGCGAGACAGTCCCGGTTCTGTTATTGTGGATGAAAGAATTGGTTCGTTGCACTTCAATAATTGCTATGTTTCACTCAAGTCACCAGAGTCTGGTGATTTTCTTGGAATATTAAGTGTTCCATTTTTTGATTCTGCAAATTCATTAGAAGATACCCAGGTGAATGTGCTATCCAATTTCCTTACCGTATTCACCATCATTTTTATTTTGTTTTCTATTCTGTCTTTTTATGTGGTGAACTCACTCACCTTTCCATTGCGTTTCATCACCCGGATTTTATCCAGAACCACTTTGTCAGGAGCAAACAAACCACTGGAATGGAAATCAAATGATGAGATAGGGATGATGGTTTCAGAATATAATAAGATGGTAAATAATCTTGAGCAGAGTAAAATTGAATTAGCCCGGAGTCAGAAAGAAAGTGCGTGGAGGGAAATTGCCAAACAAGTAGCGCATGAGATCAAGAATCCGCTCACGCCTATGAAGTTAACACTTCAGCAGATGGAACATCAATTGAAGTTGAATAAGTTAGATGATGAAAAAGCGCGGACATCCATAAATACCTTGCTCACTCAGGTGGATATATTAAACGAGATCGCATCGTCATTTAGCGCTTTCGCACGTATGCCCGCACCCATTCTGGCGAAGCTTGATCTTATTTCTTTATTGAAGAAGTGCGTCAATTTGTATTCTGATTTTGAAGGGGGAGAGGTGATACTTAAATCAACGCCCGGTTCGGCATTTGTCATGGGTGATGAACAGTTGTTTAGCCGGATCTTTTCAAATATTATTTTGAATGGATTGCAATCCGGCCAGGGTGAAAAGGTGCTGGTGCAGGTAGATTTGATTCGTGATGATAATTTTTGCCTGGTAAACATTCAGGATGATGGAAAAGGTATTGAGCCGGATATGATCAATAAGGTATTCCTTCCATACTTCAGCACGAAGCATTCTGGCTCCGGCCTGGGGCTTGCTATTTCTAAACAAGGTATTGAACAAAGTGGCGGTGAAATAGGATTCGATACAAAACCGGGTCTTGGAACAACCTTTTATATCAAGTTGCCACGCGTTGATTGATGACTGATTTTTTAAATGCTTCCATTCTTCAAATTCTTCATGATCTTATTGGTGAAGACAAATTCATCAAGCTCCTTTACACCTGAATTCATGATTTCGTGATTGGTTCCTTCCCACATTTTCTCCCCTTTGTAGAGGAACATAATTTTTTCTCCTATACCCATCACGGAATTCATATCGTGTGTTACCACTACTGTGGTGATGTCGAATTCGTGGGTGATTTCCATGATGAGCTCATCAATAACGATGGCTGTTTGCGGATCTAATCCAGAATTAGGCTCATCACAAAATAAGTAGTTTGGATTATTAACAATGGCACGTGCAATACCCACTCTTTTTTTCATACCACCACTAATCTCAGAAGGCATTTTTTTATTCACGCCTTCAAGGCCAACACGTTTAAGACAAAAATTTACCCTTTCAATTTTTTCACCCAATGGCATTTTGGTAAGAATGTCCAGTGGAAACATCACATTTTGCTCCACATTTTTTGAGTCAAAAAGTGCACCTCCCTGAAATAGCATTCCGATCTCTCTTCGGATTTCTGACTTCATGTCTTTATCGGCCTCCGTAAAATTGCGTAAATCGTAAAATACTTTGCCGGTGTCCGGATGAAGGAGACCCACAATACATTTTAGTAACACGCTTTTACCTGTACCACTGGACCCTATGATCAGGTTTGTTTTTCCTTTGTCAAATTCCCCATCGATCCCATTAAGAATAGTCTTATCAGCAAATGATTTGGAGATGTTTTTAATCTTGATCATATGACTTTACAAAAGGAGATAGGCTAAGAAATAATCAGCTAACAACACTGCGATGATGCTGGTGGTAACAGCCTGCGTACTGGATATACCCACCTCCAGCGCTCCGCCTTGTGTGTAATAACCTCTGAAAGAAGAAATGGAACTGATCAGGAAAGCAAACACAAACGACTTAATTAAAGCGAACGTGATAAAGTATTCATTAAATGAATACCGTATTCCATAAATATATTCCGTAGGGGTAAGTATTTCTGTGAGCGTTCCTGCCAGGTATCCGCCTACCATAGAACAGACAGCGGCTACAATTACCAGCAATGGGAACATCATCAGCGAAGCAACGATTTTAGGTAACACCAGATAAGATGCAGAGTTAATGCCCATGACTTCCAGGGCATCTATCTGCTCTGTTATTCTCATGGTTCCAAGGCCTCCTGCCATGCTTGATCCAACTTTGCCCGCATAGATCACCGCCATAATGGTAGGTGCTAATTCCAACACAGTCATTTCCCGCACCACTTGCGAAATCACAAAGCGGGGAACAAACGGGCTTACCAGGTTCGCGGCAGTTTGCAGGGTGGTCACGGCTCCCATAAATGTGGAGACCAGCATAAATAACAAAATTGATTTAATGCCGATTTGAATGCATTCCTCCAGGGTTAGATGATAATAAGTTTTGAATGTTTCGCGCCTGACCACCAGTGAGCCCAAAAAAATCATGTAACGTCCAAAACCCTTCATGTAGTTAAGTTCAAATGCTATATTGCTCAAAGATAAAATATTTTCTCATGAACAAATTAGTGGTTGTAACGGGTGGCACGAAAGGTATTGGCCGGGCCACCATAGAACGTTTTGCCAAAGAAGGATTTGATATAGCGACCTGCTCACGAAAGCAATCTGATTTGACAGAACTAAAAGATCATATTGAACATACCTATAAGGTTAATGCTTACACGTTTGTAGCCGATGTAACCGACAAAAAACAAGTGTTGGGCTTTACGGATTTTATCAACGCATTAAATCGTCCTGTGGATGTGCTGGTGAACAATGCCGGCTATTTTGAACCAGGTCAAATCACCGAAGAGCCAGAAGGTATTCTGGAAAGAATGATCCATAGTAATCTCTATAGTTCCTATAATACAACCCGCGGACTCATTGGCGGAATGAAATCGCGAAAGCACGGTCATGTATTTACGATTTGTTCAATCGCCAGTATCAAAGCGTATCCAAATGGAGGCTCATATGCAATATCCAAATTTGCGCTGCTTGGGTTTACCAAGGTGCTGAGAGAAGAACTCAAAGAGTTCGGTATTCGGGTTACAGCCGTTTTGCCGGGCGCTACCAAAACCAGTAGCTGGGATGAAACCGACCTGCCAGATAGCCGCTTTATGAAGCCCGAGGACGTGGCGGAATCGGTATATGGTGCCTATTCGCTTTCCAATCATGCGGTGGTGGAAGAAATCCTGATCAGGCCGCAGTTGGGCGATATTTAAGTTTTTAAACAGGTAGAACAAAAGCAGGTTCAAAGGGTTATTTTTGTATAAAATCAATAGAGTGGATAGTCAGATTATTCAAATACATCAATATTGTAATAGCCTGGTCAGCTATAGCCGAAGAAAGACGCGTGTTGTAAATATTGGAGGTGTGCCAATGGGAGGCAATAACCCTATCAGAATTCAATCCATGACCACCATTGACACCATGAACACCCAAGGGTCAGTGGATCAGGTTATTCGAATGGTGGAGGCCGGCTGCGAATACGTGCGCATTACAGCTCCTAGCCTGAAGGAAGCACAGAATCTGGAAGTAATAAAAAAGGAGTTGAGGGCCAAAGGGTATACCGTTCCTTTGATTGCCGATATCCATTTTACACCCAACGCAGCTGAGTTAGCGGCTCGCATCGTTGAAAAAGTACGCGTGAATCCGGGTAATTACGCAGACAAGAAAAGATTTGAAGAAATTGAATATACTACTGCTACCTACCAGGCAGAATTGGACCGCATACGGGATAAGTTTACTCCGCTGGTAAAGATTTGCAAAGAGTATGGCACCGCCATGCGGATAGGCACCAATCACGGTTCTCTTTCCGATCGAATCATGAGCCGCTATGGTGATACACCTCTGGGGATGGTGGAGTCCGCTTTAGAGTTTCTCCGGATATGCGAAGATCTGAATTACCACGATATCGTGCTCTCCATGAAGGCGAGCAATCCACAGGTGATGGTGCAAGCATATCGTTTGCTGGTTCAAAAGCTTGACGAGGAAGGATTTCAACCGTATCCATTGCACCTGGGTGTTACCGAGGCAGGTGATGGCGAAGATGGGCGTATCAAATCATCGGTTGGAATCGGCACTTTGCTCGAAGATGGTCTGGGCGATACCATTCGGGTTTCCCTCACCGAAGAGCCTGAGGCGGAAGTTCCCGTTGCAAAAGATTTGGCCGATCGATATGTGAATAGAAAAACTTCACCAGCCATTCCTGAAATAAAATCCTATCCGATAAACCCGTTTGTTTATACGAGAAGAAGCACCCATGAGGTGGTCAATATTGGAGGGCATCAGGTTCCGAGGGTAGTTGCAGATTTTTCAGCTAAAGAAAAGATTACTCCGGCATCGTTGTTTGCCTTGGGTTATCATTATTCGGTGCCGCTGGATAAATGGAATATCACAGACATGGCCTGCGATTATATCTTTTTGGGTGATAACACGATTGACTTTGAAATACCAGGAACGTTAGGGTTGATTTATAATCACACTGTTTGGCTTACTAAAAAAAACAAGGACCGTTCCTATCCATTTGTGAATCCAAAGGATTACCTGACTGGAGTGGAATTGTCGCCTAAGCTCAATTTCATTTATACCCAGCTGAAGGATATCTCGAATGAGTTTATTAACAAATTAAAACAAGATGCAACTGCCGTATTACTTATCGATACTTACAATACGCATGGCTTAGCCGAGCAGCGCAGATTGTTTGTGGAGTTGATTGAAAGGGATTGCCGAGTTCCTATAATCATTGGACGTGCCTATGGCGATCTTACGTCTGATCAACTTCAGCTTTATGCCGCCACCGATATGGGTGGTTTGTTAATTGATGGACTTGGCGATGGCCTATTTATCGCTGCTGAGCGCTGCGGTTCTGATAAAATGGTTAATGAAACGGCCTTCAATATCCTGCAGGCAACGCGCACACGCATTTCAAAAACAGAGTATATTTCATGTCCTTCCTGCGGAAGAACCCTGTTTGATTTGCAGGAGACTACCGCAAAGATTCGATCCCGCACCAGTCATTTGAAAGGATTAAAAATAGGAATCATGGGCTGCATTGTGAATGGCCCCGGGGAAATGGCCGATGCTGATTATGGCTATGTGGGTTCAGGGCCGGGCCGAATTACTTTATATCGCGGCAAAGAAGTAGTTAAGAAAAATGTGCCTGCACCACAGGCGGTAGATGCTCTTATTGATTTAATACGAGAAGATAGTAACTGGATAGAACCTCAAGAAGCAGTAAAAATGTAATTCTATGGAAAATCAAAGCGGAACAGGAGAGAAGAAGAAATTGTCGGTAAGAGAGTTTCTTTCATTGGGTGAGGTGGGTGGTTATTTCTTTCGCAAAAAAGATCCTTCCAGACCATCGAACATCAACCTTAAAATGATGCATGGAATCAATAAGATTTCCATCGCCATATTTTTGGCAGCAGTATTTTATTTGATTTTGAAACGATTTATTTGAACATAGAATCCTTTAGAAGCCACTGCCTTTCCAAAAAAGGTGTGACGGAAGAATTTCCGTTTGGTGAAAATACCCTCGTCTATAAGGTGATGGGCAAGATCTTCTCCCTCACCGATGTTGAATTATTTGATAGCATTAATCTGAAATGTGATCCTGAAAACGGTGTCCAGTTACGTGAGCAGTATGCCTGCGTGTTGCCTGGCTATCACATGAATAAGAGACATTGGATTACGGTTTTGATGGATGGAAGTATGCCTGACAAGTTGATAAAAAATTGGATTGACCATTCCTATGAGCTTGTAGCATCTACTTTTACTAAAAGTCAAAAATTAGGATTGGATAGATTGTAGTCTGATTATCAGTATTTTATTGTAATTATTTTGTAGTTTCGCATTACAGGGTTAATTATATATTTTTGTTAATTGTGATCATCCATTTGGAATGACCAAGGCTTTACTCTCTTGCGTAATCATCCTATTGATACTGAGTTCTTGCACTCAGAGACTTGTATGTCCTGCCTATCAAAGTGCTTTTATTTTCGATAAGCCAACCGCGCGGGATAAGTTTGTTTACTATAACGAAAGCACTACGGCTTCGAAAGATATCATGGCGTCCAATGGCAAAACCATCACACTACCTGCGCGCGATTCATCATGGTCTAACAGCACAGTGCTTCCCGGTCCGGCCTTGCCAAAAGTAAAGCGTGTGAAGATGGACAAGTATTTATTGCTTCCTGAAAAAACATACAAAAAAGCACTTCGGTCTTTGCAAACAGTAGAGATGAAGCAAATACTTCCTAAAAAGGCTGATGATACGCTTGATATAAAAGCTGAACTTGACAGTGCAGCAAGAAGCATCACAGATACATTAACCGTCCAGGCAGGGCAGCCGGCTGCTAAGGAAGTTGATAGTGTCTATGTAATCACCAAGACCAAGGAGAAGTATAATCTCGATCAGGATGCTTACATGTGGTACTTCCGCGACATTCTGGTATTGCCTGATGTGCGTGCTGCCATGCAGCAGAATAAAGAGGTGGCAGACCAAAAGAAAACTAAGGAAGGTTTCTTCAAACGACTTTTTGGTAAGAAAAAGAAAACGAAAAAAGTAGATGATTCTGTTCAGGTCGAAAATGCAGAAAGTGATTCCATAGTGGTCAAACCCAAGCGATCACTTAATCCATTTAAAAAGAAGGGAACAAAGGCAGGAGTGGATGATTCAAAGAAGAAAGCAGACCCTGCTAAAAAGGAAGAGGACGATGGCTTCTGATAATTTCAGTCGAACAAGGTAAGATTGCCAAACTGATCGGCAGCGGGTGTTGGAATAATCAGGCTGGGGCCATCTTTGTCAACTGAATTTATGGCCGGTGAAATATTATAGCCTTCCAGTAAATCTGCGGGATATATTTTTAACAGAGCGATCAGCTGATCTTCCATAGTGTTTTTATCCAGCCAGATTTTCTCGTCTTCCCTTGAAAAAATAACCGGCATCTGTTCTGTAATTTCAGAAATCCATTTTTCTGCCGAAACCGTGATGATGGAAAAAGTATGAACTGAATTTCCTTCGTGATCATCGTACTCCTCCCACATGCCGGCAAGAGAAAAAACCTCTTTCGACTTCAAAACAATTCTCCAGGGCACGGTAGTTTTCTTTCCCACCTTTTTCCAGGCGTAAAAACCATCGGCTGGCACCAGGCATCGGTGTGTTTTAAGATTTTTTTTTAATACAGGTTTTTCTTTGATTAGTTCACCACGGGTGTTAATAATCCTTTCTGCGATGGTCTTATTTTTTGACCATTGTGGTGCGGTGCCCCAATAAAAATAAGAAAAACCCTGCGGACTTTCGTGCGTGATTACCGGCAGCAATTGTGCGGGTGCTGCGTTATATCGTGGTTTATAAGCTTCCGGCTCTTCAATTTGAAAGCGAGCGGCAATCTGTTTGGCAGATGCATGAATGGAGTATCGTTCAATCATTGATTAGACTGTATAAACTGAAGTGCTCTAATTTCGGACCAATATAGACCATTTTGATTAAATAAGGCGAAGCCCACATGACCTCCGCGTTCAGGATATTCGAATTTCAAATATGGGTGATCATTCAAATGTGAAGGGTAACAATCACCGCTTAGAAATGGATCGTTCAACGCGTTCACCACCAGGGTAGGTCGTTCAATGGATTCTATAAATCGAAGGGCACTGCATCGCTCGTAATAATCGATCGCATCTTTAAAACCATGAATAGGAGCGGTGTAAATATTATCAAATTCAAGGAGGCTCTTAACAGAGGCAAGTGGACGAGTGTCCAGTGCTGAATTTTTTTTTGACTTATTGATCACCTTCTCCTTTAGGCTGGTCAGAAAGCGCTTGTTATAAACCCAGTTTGAAGGTTTTGATATTTCAATACAACTCGTGTGTAAGTTGAGTGGCACCGAAAACGCAACAGCCTTTTTCACAACCGGATGTAAGGTTGATGCCTTCTCACCGAGGTATTTCAGAGTTAGATTTCCACCTAAGCTAAATCCAATCAGGTTGATTTCATTATATCCGATTGCAATGCAATGATTCACTACCAGGTTGAGGTCATCGGTTGCACCGCTGTGATAGAACCTGATTGTTCGATTGATTTCTTCACTGCAACCGCGATAGTTCCAAGCCAATACATCAAACCCTTTAGTATAAAATTGATTTGCCATGCCCTTGATGTACGATCGCTGACTGTTGCCTTCCAAACCGTGTGATAAAATGATCAGCTTTTTTGAATCTTGTTTCATCCAGTCTAGATCCAGGAAATCATCATCCGGTGTGGTAATGCGCTCACGAATATACCCGACACCCTCCACCTTCCTGATCAGTGAAGGGTAGATGGTTTCAATGTGCTTATTAAAAAGAAGAAAAGGAGGGTGATATGAATTCATGAAAGCGACTGGCATAAAGCCATCATGCAAAAATACGCAAGCGATATTTCTCTTACCAGCCTATACGCTGTTTGAGATGCGTGATATGCGCCAGGTGATGCTCGCCATGCCAGGCATACATGCCCATCAATGTCTTCATGGTAACGTGTCGCTTGGTTTCTGGATGAACAAAAAACCGATCAAACTCAGTGGAAGATATTGATCTGAGTAAAATCACCCATTTTGCATGTAATGTCTTTAGAAAAGAAATAGAGATGTCTGGGTGCGATTTATTTTCACCTGTTTCGGCCCACAGTTTTTCGAGGTATGCTTTGATTATCGGTTCGTTTTCTGTGAGTGTCCATTTAGTGCGGATGTAGGCATGCAAATGGCTGTCGGCAACATGATGAACCACCTGCCTGACGGTCCATCCTCCTTCGCGGTAGGGGGTATCCAATTGTTCATCGCTAAGATTGCGCAAGGCCGCTTCCAGTTTCGATGGAAGTTCTTCGATTCTCTTGATGAATTGCGTTATTTCTTCTGCTGAATAATTTTCCTGTGCGGTGAATTTTCCAATAGGAAAACGAATGTCCTCCATGTGATTACTTGTTCAGTTCTTCCACGGCTTTTTTCAACTCAGCATCATCATAAGGCTTTTTGAGTTTCACAGTAGTTTTCTTTCTCTTTTTGTGAACGCGGATGTTTGTAAATTCAATTAATAAGGAGAAGGCTACTGCAAAGTAGATGTACCCTTTTGGTATTTCCTGGTGTAGCCCTTCCAGCAATAAGGTAAATCCAATTAAAATCAGAAAGCCAAGAGCAAGCACCTCCATGGATGGATGCTGCTTAATAAAATCACTGATTCTGCCTGAAAAGAACATCATCACAAATATGGAAACCATAACAGCAATGATCATGATCACTACTTGATCGGGCGGCACAATTCCAACAGCGGTAAGGATGGAATCAAAGGAAAAAATAATATCCAGTAAAATAATCTGAAAAATCGTGCCTGCAAACGTAACAGCTGCAGCTTTCGCAACGCCACCTTCTTCATCATCATCTCCCTCCATTTCATGATTGATTTCCATGGTGCTTTTTGCGATCAGGAATAACCCGCCAAAGCCCAGGATCAAGTCTTTACCACTGAACTGCATGTCATGTTTAAAAATAAAATTGGCAGGTACGGTAAACAGGGGTTGTGTGAATCCTATTATCCAGGTGATACCTAAGAGTAAAGCGACCCTAACAAACATCGCCAAAAAGAGCCCTGTGTTACGCGCTTTTTTGCGATGCTCTTCGGGAAGCTTATTGGAAACAATGGAAATGAAAATGATATTATCAATGCCCAGGACTATTTCAAGAAAACATAAGGTTAGTAAGGCGAGCCAGGTGTCGGCTTCGAGAAACATTTCCATAGGCTATAGACTCAATAAGGTAGATAATTAAAATTTGAAATTAATTAAAGAAACTTACATTTAAAACTTGGCTAATCGAAAATAAAAAGGCCTTTTTTACACAAAAAGGCCTTTTTATTATAATAAACCTTACACCAATCAATTTTTCATTACAACCATAATCTTCTTCCGTATGATGCCGGTGCTTCCTGAACCAATTTCGAGTATATAAATCCCTTCCGCCAGGTTTTCAATATTCACGGTAGCTTTATTGCTGCCAGATCGAATCACCCCACCGTCATGCTTGCGCCCCGTCAGATCAATCAAATTCATTGGCACTTCATTTTGAACAAAGGCAGGTAACTCCACCCTGAATTCCTTGCTGGCCGGGTTAGGATAAACATTCACTTGTTCTGGTAAGATGGATTCGATGCCGGTTACAACATTGACAACAGGATCATTCAAATCCATCACAATAGAAGATTGATAAATCTTCTTGGTAACCACATTTTGTAAGAATGCAACGATCGCCAGATCACCGGTGTTTGGCAAAGAGAATTTTGAAGGATCGGGTTTCCATGTAAAGGCCTCGCCCACTAGTCCAAAGTTTTTTGTAGTGCCATTGAGAATATCTGCACTAAGAACAGTTCCTGCTGCGGAAGGCAACATCTTCTTTAGCACATAATCAAATACCGTTTCCTGACTTAAAACTTTTGCTTGTTGAGATCCTGAAAGTGAACCAAATGGAATTGATTCTTCAAGAATGCCAATAAACAAGGCTACTGAATCTTTAGGAATGGTCGTGTCAATAGCCGTTACATCTACATCTACCTTGATGCCATCTCCATCGATTGTCTGGTTAATTTTAATTTTAGCATTGGCAAGGCTTAAGGTCTGTTCGTCAAATGATTTTTCACCCCATGCTGAGAACTTTTGCTTTAGTAAAGGTATTCCACCATATTCACCATCCAGGTATGAATCGGGAGTGCTGCTCACATTATAGAACAATGCGCGAGAGCTGTTATCAGCCGGGTTATTCTGGTTAAAAGGATCGGCACCAGGGAATGCTGTATGATAATTTATTCGAACAACATCAGTACCAACGGTTTTAAAGCCTCGTATAATGTCATTCTCACTTTTTTCTTGAGCTGATGAATTCCCGGTATTTGCGAAACTTTCATGGAGTATAATACGAGTTCTCTCTCCGACACGGAAATTGTCCATTGCAAACCCTTCATTATCCACCGTAATAGGTAAGTTAGATTCGCGGGCAGCGAGCGCAAACCTGAATACCACCCGCGTAGCACCTGCCAACGGGGGTTTAGGTGAAACATTCGATAGTGTATGCTTTGCCTCACGCCATTCCTTGATATTAGAATCGTACCATCCAAAGTCGTTAGTAAGTTGATCACCTGGCTTGGAGGCAATGCCCTGACCGTTAAACCATTCAACACCTTCATCTGTATCTTCACCTAATACAAACCATGCTTTGGTTTCGTCAGCTACGTTATTATTATCAACCGAATATTGAATGATTACCCCTTCGTTCCGATTGAATTGCGCGAATTTATCAAATGAAATCATCGGTCGGGCAAGACCACTAATATCAAAGCTTGGTGAGTATAATGCAGATCGTTCATTGGCACTGAATGTTCCCGTCAGGCTGGTTGCCCACGCCTTTGTTCCATCAATGGTTGATTTAGTCAAAGGCTTATTAACTCCTCCATGCTGCCAGGAATCGCTCATGTTATTAGTGGTGTCTGTAGGGGCGTGCTGCCAACCGCCATTATTTGTTTCAAATGTGGCCAGGTATGGACTTGCGACTGTTGAAACAACACGTGGAAGAATGATTACTGACTTATATAAATTGGCATTGCAACCTATCAAGCTGGTCACCTTTAGGTTTGCTGTGTATGACCCTGCCGTTGTATAATTATTAATTACTGGTGAACTAAAATTTGAGGTTATAGTTTGAGAATTAGCATCTCCAAATGTCCAATCTAGTTTATTCGTTACATCGTTTACGATTGTTGATTCGTTTGTAAAGGTAATGGGGTCTGCAATAGATACACCATTAAAGCTAAATGCAACTTTTGGTGTTCCACCTATGCTTAGCGTTTTTATTGCAGGTGCCACGTTGGCACAACCGAAGTTGGTCCTCACGCTCAAACTTACATTCGGGTAGGAGCCAGGATCAGAGTACTTGTGAATAGGAATTCGGGTACTCGGATAAAGAATGGTATCACCATTTTCTCTGGCCAATGCTTTGTTATCAGCGTAGCTCCAAATTGCTTGCTCAAAACTAACGTCAGCTGCAAGGGATAATGTAGAAGTATCTGTAAAGGTAATATCAATATCTTCGCAGCGCATGCTGGTGGTGAAATTCGCCACCGGGTTTGGAGTAACCCTGATGTAAAGAACTCCCGTTCCTACGGCAGGTGAATTATTTTGTTTGTAAGTATATTCAATCTTAATCGTTTTGTAACCGTTTTTAAGAGCACCTGATGAAGGCGAGAAGGTAGCTGTGCCATTGCCATTATCCACAAATCCAGGGTCAGTAATTGAAACTCCCGAAATAGAATCTTTTAGCGTGAAGAATCCGGTAACATCACTGGATGTTGCCAGAGGATAACCTGTAATGGTGAAAGGCAAGCCATTTTCACAGAAAATTGGAGTGCGCCCCAATTTATCACTCTCCCCACTTACTCCAACAACCGGAATCGCAGGGATGAATAGTTCAACTTCTTGTCTGAAAGGAACAAATACGCTGAAGTCAGCGGTACTTTGATAAACACCAGTAAACTCAACAATACCCAGCGAGCCTGCATTGAAGAATAGCTTACCATTTGCAGTGCCTGTACTTCTTACTCTTTCTGCAAAGCGACTATCAATTGAATCATAGGGGTATAAGGATCCTGTCAAGCTTTTATTTATCAAATCACTATACTCCCAATTGTATGTTTTAAATATTTGTCCCAGGGTACTCGTGAAGTCGTGCAGACCTCCATTGTTATTTTTATCTACCACGGCAAGTCTTGGAATGTTATTAACTAAATTTTTCCAGACGGCTGAGTCATAATTCAGTACCTGGCCTGACCCCTTTGTTCTTACCGGTATGTCGGCATACAAATCAATCAACTGGTAGCCGGCCAGGCCAACATAACTGACAGAATCGACTTGGTCAAGAGTTGTGGTTGGTAATCCCGGAACATAATCATCATTAGTACCTTGTATATTGTCTGAATTGATTGGACCTGGTTTAAGTCCAACCTTAGTGCCGCTGATGTTATAACCAGCAACTGTAGTTTTCAGCAACTCGGGTATTGTTTTAGTGTGATCATAAACCAAATATTGTTCCACCGTTGTGGAATTACATCCGTTTTGATCGGTATGAGTAAGGGTAATGTTAAACGCAGCATCCAGTGTAACAGCAGCCAAAGTCAATTCGTCATTGGTCAACCCAGATCCTGAAAAGAAACTGGCACCATAATCTCCTAATGGAGGTTCAGGAATCAGTTTTATTGTTGTTGCAAAGTTATCCGGAATGTAAGTAACGGTCTTGGTTATTTGTGAATATGGCCAAGGTGTAAACGCCTTGTTATAACTATTGTTAAAGGTTATGGCTCCAGACGATCCGGAAGTGATTCGGGCAAGCACTCTACCATCGGAGATAGTAGTTAGGCCACTGCCCGAGAATCTTATAATATTCCCATTGATATCGGAAGAACTGGCAATAATATGCAGGTTGGAAATAATGATGTTATCAAAATCGGTACTGCCATTATTTACGAAACTGATTTTTAATATGGTTGTATTGATGAAGGAAGCGCTGATGGTGTCTTCAGGGGCTTTATTATCGGTAGGAAGAGGTTTGAAATCGTCACCATTGAAAGCAATGGCTGGCTTTTTAGTTACATCAAACTGGAAACCCGTTGGTAGCAAAATATTGAATGATTGTATGGATGTTGGGCCAAATCCGGCAGCAAAATCCCCAGCATTGCCCGCTGGTTCAGAGATGATGATTGGTTCCTCCATTTTAACAGAACTGTTGGTACAAACTTCAAATCTTGGATTATTCACCAGGTTGGTGGTGGTACTGGTCTTCTTGATTTTTAATGTAGGACCGTCAGCATCTACAGCGAAAGTATTAGTGTTTGAGCCATATGGCGCGCTGGTTACAATGGGATTTGGTTTCGCGTTATTTTCGGCAAATGCATAAACATAATAATCAATATTGTTAGTGAGGTCAGCATTAATGGTGACGAATTGCAGATTAGGAGATTGCTGATCAATAACAGTTGTTCCGCGGGCAATAATCGTACTGTTGGTGTAAGGAGAAGTACCCAGAATTTGAGCATTGGTAACCTTGAGTGGAGCAACACCAGGCGAAGTGGGGTGAACCACCATATAGTGAACTTTACCGGCCTGGTTAAACTGGAAGTTAAAGGTGGCCGAGGTAGGAGTGAAGTAATACTTTGTTGCATCCGTACCTACTAATTGTGGAGGATTAGGACTTGACCCTTTAAAGTAGAAGGTTCCATTGTATGAAATGCCACCAAACAAGTTAAACCCTTCATCGGATATGCCTTTGCGTTGATTTACGTCAATGTTGCTGAATACCCCCTTTTCGATAGTTACATAATACACCGTGTCCTGTTTGAAATCAAAACCAATGGGTGCTACAAACTCCAGGGTGTCTACCGCAGCAGTTTTTAAATTCGAGCCATCCGACAATCCATTCGAGGCGGTAAAGGTTGCGCGCAGGGTTCCGGTCTCCCGGTTATAAACTTTAATAACTCCATCAAAGGTCACCACCGGCACATCAAATTTCAGTTTAATCACGTTCAGTGCAGGGTCAACATTAAGCTGGCCATTTGAGGGGCTTGTATAGACCAGCACAGGTGGCTTTACAGAAGCAAACTTACGGGTGATACCTTGCACCTGGGCGGTGGAGCTACCCACTGTGGTTTTAATATTATTGTTTGTATTGATGAACCCATATCCTAAATCAATTAAGTAAGGTGTAATAGGCTTTGTGCCAACACTTACGTTCACATCAACATCCACGTTGAGATAAAACTTATAATTGGATTGGTAGAGCGTCACCGGGTTAGTCAGGATAAAAGCCAGTTTATCTTTTGATGTACTGGGTGCACCAGATGTTATCAAAGCCGCAGTTTGGGTCTCAAATGGATCAAGCGTATAATCAACGCCTTCAGCCAGCGGAATAGGCGAACCATTTCCTTCTGCCATAAATAATTTGAAGTTTTTATACACGGTGCCAGAAGCAGAAGTGTATGGATAAGGATCTCCGACATCATCCCTGAATATTATAGAGAAGCCTGTTAAACTGGGCTCCGATGATGTGGAATGTTCTGCAAAGAAGTCCAATCCAAAAATACGTTTGCTGGTAGTTCCGCCTTTCAAACTTTCAGAAACTTCAACGCCATTGCTGATATCATTTTGAGCGGTAACATGAATTACATCCACGGTTGAGCATGCGATTGAGTTCCCGATATCACCAACCCCCGACACAGAACTATCTAACACTCCCGCTTTTACTATTAACGTTCCATCACCAGCATTTCCGTATTGCATACCAGTAAGATTCAAAACGCCATTAGTAAAAGAGGAAGGGTATCCGAAAGGATTTGCATCTGCTGACAGAGTGGTTGCAGAAGAAGCACCCGTAAAATCAGTATCGATCACAGCAAACTTGTCACGTGCATGAACAATACCTGTGCTGCCTCCAGGGCTTGCTCCTGCAGATCCGTCAATGGGTTCGTTACTGCCAGCAAAGATGGAGGGCTGAGTAACAAAATCAAGACTGGTGGCAATTACCTGAAGCTTATTGTATGGACTAAAAGTACCTCGTTGCAATGCTGTGGCAGCGGGGGGGAAGGTCACATTGTTGATGGGTTCACCAGCGATGGAATTGGTTTGTGCTGCATTGGGTGCAAATTTACTTCCTGCGTTTAACGTTGCCGCTAACACACTGACTTGTATTGTATCTCGATCCTGAATCGTGGCTGTTGAACTGTTAAAGGTTGCCAATATTAATACTCCTTTGTAGAAGTCATCGGGTGAACTGATATTCAAATTATTGAAAGTAATCTGGCCATAGCCGTTGGTAACTATGATATTAGAGTTATCAAGTTCCTGAATTTCGGTAATGACATTCGTATTCAAGTCTTTCTCATAAATAGCAATCTTTTTAATACTTTGCGGATTGCTGATACCCAAGGTCAGATCATCTAAAATAGTTGGAGCACCATCTGCATCCGAAAGATCATATCCTCCGTCTGCCAGATAAAGAAAGTCTAACTCAAATCCATTTGATGCACTGGTAATGTTGGCATCCTGATAATTTATATAATTGATATCACGGGACGTTTCGTTATAAAAATCAGAACTTACAATAAGGGATTCATACGAAGAGATAACACTAATTACCGGGGATGTGCCTGCAATAGCTCCGGCATTTACATTGTTGGCACCTGATCCTGCGCCTGAATTAATAGTTAATTGAACGTTTCCATCTCCGACATCAAACTGGAAGTTGGCCGGATAGGTAAGTTGACCATTGACAAATGCACCACTAGGGTTGTTAATTGTGCGGAAGAGCACATCACTCGCTGGATTTGTTTCTGTGGCGGTAATGGTTCCATTGTAATCCAAATCTAA
>Ga0163144_10007207_pt1 | contig 24390 bp, 18 predicted proteins | sample OliLak19BULKMAT1_FD_123175 | JGI IMG/M metagenome (GOLD analysis project Ga0163144, IMG submission 123175) | Freshwater microbial mat bacterial communities from Lake Vanda, McMurdo Dry Valleys, Antarctica - Oligotrophic Lake LV.19.BULKMAT1 | ecosystem: Environmental > Aquatic > Freshwater >...
AACACAGCCCGGCATAGCCGGAACCAACGAGAAGGGGTCGGCGAGTCGTTGTCGGAAGCCGGTCCTGCGAACGGCCGCGATGCGCCGGCGACAACGAGTCCCGACCCCCTCGGCGTCCATTGAAATCCGCGCTTTCACTAGCCCAGGCATTCATGCCTGGGAAATCATCCGCAAATGAAGGTGTCGTACACGTCCTTGAGGGCGGAACAACCGCACTGGAAATGCCAACCCGTTGAAGTGGGCCGACGACTTTCAGGGGGCGTCGAAAACCCAGGCATTCGTGCCTGGGCTAAGAACCACTAACCTAACTGCTCACACGCCATTCCCGCGCAGGCGGGAATCCAGGCACGCGGTCGTCGCAAACCCGTTCATGAATTCGCGTGCATTCGCTTCCATTCGCGGTTGAATTCCGGAACCGCCAATGCACGCGAATGGACGCGAATGACTGTTGCAATTTGGACCCGAGCAGTGAGTCTGATGGTGCAGGGCCGACGAGCGGTTCGCTGGATTCCCGCCTCCGCGGGAATGACGTGGTGTTGGGAAGGTTATGTTAGGCGTTCTAAGTAAAAGTCACGCGAGACAATCAACCGATTATCCACTTTTCGCCGTCCCCTTGGGTTGCCCAGGCGTAGCCCCGCGCTCGGCGAGCCCTTCGCCTAGTCGGCTTTGGCGACGACCGCTATGATGATCGGCTAGTTCCTAGCCCGTCCCGCCAGCCGTCTACTGGCCCGAACCCGTGGTTCGGCTTGCCTCTCCCATGTAGAAGCTTGCGCGAGCGAAACCCACCCTACACGATCAACGCCGTCCACCGGCCCACAGAGTCATGAAAGCCGACGAACTTCGGGAAAAGTACCTCACCTTCTTCGAGTCCAAGGGCTGCGTCCGCCGCCCGAGCGACGTGCTCGTGCCCGTCTGGGACCCTTCGGTCTTGTTCACGCCGGCGGGCATGAACCAGTTCAAGGACCACTTTTTGGGCAAGTGCAAGCTGGAATTCACGCGCGCTACGACCTGCCAAAAGTGCCTGCGGACCGGCGACATCGACAACGTCGGCCGTACCGCCTACCACCACACGTTTTTCGAGATGCTAGGCAATTTCAGCTTTGGCGATTACTTCAAGCGCGACGCCATCCACTGGGCCTGGGAGTTTCTGACCGACAAGAAGTGGCTGGGGATCGACGCGTCACGGCTCACCGTCTCGGTCTACACCGACGACGAGGAGGCCCACCGCATCTGGCGCGAAGAAATCAAACTGCCCGAAAGCAAGATCGAGCGGATGGGCGAGGACGACAATTTCTGGCCCGCCAGCGCGCCCAGCCAAGGTCCCGACGGCGTGTGTGGCCCCTGCAGCGAGATTTTCTATCATCCCGCGGGGGGCAAGTCCGTCGAGATTTGGAATCTGGTGTTCACGCAGTTCAATCGTGTCGGCAATCCGCCGAATAACCTGCGACCGCTGCCCAGCAAGAACATCGACACAGGCATGGGTCTCGAGCGAACCGCCAGCGTGCTGCAAGGGGTCGACACGAATTACCATATCGACATCTTGCGGCCGATCGTCGAGGAAGCCGCCGAAGTGTGCGGCCTGAAGTACGACCCGGCCAGCGACAACGGCCGGCGACTGCGGCGCATCACCGATCACGTCCGGGCCTGCACCTTTGCCATTCACGAGAATGTGCTGCCCGGCAACAAAGAAGAAAAGTACGTCGTTCGGCGGTTGCTGCGGCGTGCCGTGCTCGATGGCCACCAACTTGGCCTGCATTCGCCTTTCTTGAATCGCCTCGTGCCCAAAGTAGCCGAGATCATGCGCAAGCCGTATCCCGAGCTGACGCAAACCGTCGATCGCGTTTCGCAAGTCATCGAGAAAGAAGAGAGCAACTTCTTCTCGACGATCGACGCGGGCCTGGAACGCATCGAGCGCATCTTTCACGACATGGGGCACCGCGGCCGCGTGATGGTCGATGGCGCCGAGGCCGCCGACATGTACACCACGCACGGCTTTCCGCCCGAGTTGTTCGAGACACTGGCGGCCGAGCACAATTTCACGTTCGACTGGCAAGGCTACCAGGCCGCCATGCAGCAGCACGGGCTGGAATCGGGCGGCGGCAAGAAACGCGAGCTGTTTCAGTCGAGTCCTCTCGATGCGCTGAAGAAGGCCATGCACGGCAGCGAGTTTCTTGGCTACGAGTCGACCGAAGCTCAGGTCCGAGTCGTGGGGGTCATCGCGCAAGATCAACTTTGCGACCAGGTCGACGAAGTGGGCCACGCCACGCCGATCGTCGTCGTGCTCGACCGCACGCCGTTCTACGGCGAAAGTGGCGGCCAGGTCGGCGACCAGGGTGAGCTGATCGGCGAGGGCTTCCGCTTCGACGTGATCGATACGCAAAAGGAATCCGCCTTCACGCTGCACCGCGGCCACTTGCGCAAGGGTTCGATTCACCAGGGCGTCGCGGTTACCGCCCGTGTCGAAACCGCGCGCCGCCAAGGCATCCGCCGGGCCCACTCGGCAACCCATATCTTGCACTATGCCTTGCGCAAGCGGCTGGGGCAGCATGCCGAGCAGCGCGGGTCGAAGGTCGATTGCGATTGGCTGCGTTTCGATTTCGACAACCCAAAGGCCCTCTCGCGCGAGGACTTGGAGGCCGTCGAAGCCGAGGTCAACGCCCGCGTCGTCGATAGCGACGCGGTCGAGTGGACGGTCATCCCCAAGGACGAAGCCCGCCAGGCCGGCGCGATGATGCTGTTCGGCGAGAAGTATCCCGACCTGGTGCGAATGGTCTCGATGGGCCAGTTCAGCAAGGAACTGTGCGGCGGAACGCATCTGGACAACACCGGCCAGGTCGGCCTGTTCAAGATCGTCGGCGAAGAAAGCGTGGCGGCCGGCGTGCGGCGAATCACGGCGCTCACCGGACCGGCGGCGATCCAGCGCGTGCAGCAGGACGAACGAGCGCTGCACGAGTTGGCGTTGCAACTAAAAATCCCCACGGCCGAGATTCCCGCCCGCGTTGCCGCGATGGCCAAGGAGCTGCGCGAACTGAAAAAGCACGCCGCGGCCGAGCCGAAGCAAGGCAGCGTCTCGGCCGACGAGCTTTTGGCCGGGGCCGTGGACATTGGCGGCGCGAAGATCATCGTGGCCGAGGTCCCCGGCGGCAGCCAGCCTGTGCTGCGTCAACTCATCGATCAACTTCGCCGCAAGGGCCTGCCCACGGCCGCGCTCTTGGCCAGCCGCGAGGAGGACAAGGTCGTGCTCGTGGCAGGCATCAGCGAGGACCTGCAAACCAAGGGCGTCCACGCGGGCGAGTGGATTCGCGCGGCGGCCGCCGTCGTGGGCGGCAGCGGCGGCGGACGCCCCGACATGGCTCAGGCCGGTGGCAAAGAACCCGCCAAGCTGCCCGCGGCCTTGGACCAGGCCCGGAAGGAGATTCAGCGGCAATTGTCGGCTGGCGCCGTCAGCAAGTAGCATGCCTCGCATAGTGCGACGCGGACCCCCACTGCGGGCAGAATACCCATGTGGTGCGGGCCCCATCTGCGGTCTACAATTGAGGTAAGCATGTGAACATGTGGACCCGTATCGTGTCCGTTTGTTTGCAGGAGTCCAGCCATGCATCTTCGATTCAATATCGGCAAAGCCATCCAAGCCGCCTACGTCCTCTTGGAGCTCGAGGGCGGACGGATGAGCTATTTCCGTCTTCTCAAGCTGCTTTACATTGCGGACCGGGAAAGCGTCCAGGAAACCGGTTTGCCGATCACGTTTGCGCATGGTTATGCGCTGAAGCATGGCCCGATTCCGAGCGAGATCTACGATCTGGTGAAGGGGTCGCGGACCGAAGCCAAGCAATGGGAGAAGTTCTTTCGCACGCACGGCTACCAGGTGTCGCTTGTGAGCGGCGCCGATCCGGGGCGGGGCAAGCTTTCGCGTTTTGAGATTCAGAAGCTGCGTGAGATTGTCGAGCGCTTCGAGCCGCTGAGCGACTTCGAGATCGCCGAACGCACCCACGAGTTCATGGAGTACGAGAAGAACCAGCCCGAGGGCGGCACCTCGCATCCCATTCCCTTCGCGGATATTCTGGAGGCCGTGGGAATGTCACAGCATAAGGACGCGATCCTTATCGACCTGAGGACGAGGGCGGCGATCGATGAGCTCGTCGAAACGGCAGAAGAATGAATGGCGCGGCGGGGACACGTACCTGCACAGGCGGGACGATACCGACCGGCATTTGTGGATCGTGTTATCCGAGCCCAGTCTGAACGCCGCAAAGGTCGTTGTCGCCAATCTGACTTCGCTTGAGCCCTACAAAGAGCAGCTTTGCATCGTCGATCCAGGCGAGCACACGTACGTCACCAAACGATCATGCGTGTACTACCGCTTCGCACATTGCCTGCGCCTCGAATACTTGGAGGAGCGTGAAGTGCGGAAAGAAATCGAACGTCTCGCGCCTTTGTCTCCCGCGCTACTCGCACGGGTGAGGAATGGGGCCAGCCAGTCGCTACATATGCCCACCGAGGTTTGGGACATTGTTGAGAGCCAAGATCTGATTGATCCTTTCTAGTATTCAGTCGACGATGGGCGCCAATCGGGCACGAGCACGAGAGCTTGCCAAAAAGCACCTCGCCGCGGGTGACGCGGTCGGCTGGTTCGAGCCGCTCTATACAAGCGCCGCCGGCGATCCGCGTGCCATCTCCTGGGCCGACATGTGCCCGAATCCCAATCTGCTCGCGTGGCTTGCGGGGTCGCAGGCCGCTCAGGTTGGAAAGAGGGCGCTCGTCGTAGGCTGCGGATTGGGCGACGACGCCGAAGAGCTTGCCCGACGAGGCCAACAGGTCACGGCCTTTGATGTCGCAGCAACGGCCGTCGATTGGTGCCAGCGCCGCTTTCCGCAATCCGCGGTGGCGTATATCGTCGCAGATTTACTACAACCGCCGGATGTCTGGCGCGGGGCGTTCGACTTTGTCGTCGAAGCCTACACGCTCCAGGTGCTGCCGCCCACGGTCCGCAAGCAGGCCATGCAGAATCTCGCCGTTTGTGTCGCGCCGGACGGAACGCTGCTGGTGATCGCTCGTGGGCGAGAGCCACACGAGCCCGAGGGCGACATGCCGTGGCCTCTCACGCGTGCGGAATTGTCGACTCTTGAGCTAGCCGGCCTGACGTGCGAATCGTTCGAGGATTACCTGGACGCCGAGAACCCGCCGGTGCGCCGCTTTTGCGCTACGTTTCGGCGTGAATCCACGGACCTCTAGTTTTGCTACGCGCCGTCATTCCCGCACAGACGGGAATCCAGTGAACCGTAAGACGGCCCTGCAACCCAAGTTTACAACTGCCGCGCACAAGCCTTTTTCGCCACCGCCGTCTCCGAGTCCGTGGATTCCCGCCTGCGCGGGAATGACCGTCATGATGCCCTTTGGGTCAAGCGGTCGGTCCAGTGGCCGTAGACTTCCCGGCAGGGACGGAGCATTTTCTGGCCGATCGCTGGACCATGGGTGGATGGCTTCGTGCGAAGGACGACGGCAAGCGGCCAGGCTCGCGAGCGATTGGATCTCGAAGCGGTACGTGATGAGTCCACGCGCCGGCGCCATTTCTCCCGTGTGTCTCGTCGAGCTTTGAGCGACTTTTGCTGGACAGCGTATGCCACAGGACCGTATAAACGAAAGGAGTCCAGATCACTGCCTGAAATCTCCCACTTCGGAGGCGCCGTCCATGCAGCAGATTACCGTTGAGTCTGCCTTGGGCCAGCAGCTCAGCGAGCTGGCGGGCCAGGCCGTTTTGTGCGATGCCAGCGGACGAGCGCTGGGTTTCTTTTCGCCGCTAGCCGAGCCATTGCATGTCGCCGATTTGCAGCTTGAGCCTCCGCTGTCGATCGCCGAGACAGAGGAACTGCGCAAGTCTCGGACGGGCAAACCGCTGAGCGAAATCCTCGCCCGATTGGGCATGCCATGACGTTCCGCGTGTTTTGGTCACCGCACGCGGAAGTCCGGTTGGAGCAATTGATTCGTGGCGATTCAGATTCTGCCAGCGTGGGTTGCCGCGGCCAGACAAATCGATCGGCACCTCAGCGCTGATCCCACGGGGTTCGGGGAATCTCGATACGACACGGTGCGGGTCGGATTTGTCCGGCCTTTGGGACTCCCATTCGAAGTGATCGAGGATGTGCGCACAGTAATCGTCTATGACATCTGGCGCATCGACCAAAAGGCATAGTTCAGCGCGAGATCTGACCTGCTTCGACAAGAATGCCACATGCTGCCACGCTCTGCTTGTTCGCCTCGGTCGCAGCGCCAAAGCGATTGGCACGACTTCCGAACGGGCACGTCGAGGCCGTAAACGAGGCCGAGATCGAAACCAACCGGCGGTGCGATGTGTCGTGCGGTAGACTGCGCCAATGCCGTGTTGCATCGCGGTCGACTTGCCCCCTCTGTTGTTGCAATCCATCGATCGCCGACCGCGATCGCCGCCGCTTCTGTCACTCGGGCACGAGGCCGTGGCGGATTGCGAATCGTGTCAGGTCGGCCGATTTGTGCAGCTTCAGCTTGTTCATCAAGCTGGCCTTGTGATTGTCGGCCGTGCTCATGGCGATCGAAAGCATTTTGGCGCACTGCTTCACCGAGAGGCCGCGGGCCAAGCAAACCAGCACTTCGATCTCGCGGGGCGTCAGCGTGGCCAGAAGGCCTTCGCCCTTGGCCGAATCGACGCGCAGGCCCAGCGGGGTCGCGATCAGCCGGGCGGCCACGTGTGGAGTGAACGCCTGTCGGCCCGCGGCGACGGAGCGAATCGCCCGTTCGATTTCGGCGAACGTGTCGTGCTTGGTCAGGTATCCGGCCACACCCACGCGCAGCGCGCGCCGCAAATGGGTGTCGAGCGGAAACTCGTCGAGCAGGATCACCTTCGCCTCGGGTCGGCGCTGGGGAATAATTCGAGCGGCGTCCAACGCGCTGCGGCCGGGCATGACCATGTCCAACAGCACGACGTCGGGCGAGTCCGCCACGGCGGTGCGAATGGCGTCGTCGGCGTTCACCGCCAGGGCGACGACCTCCATGCCCCGCGCGCCATCGACCAGCGCCGCCAAAGCGGCGCGAACCAGTGCCTGGTCGTCGACCAACGCGACCCGAATCGCCGGCTTCGTTCGGGTCGGACGAGCCTTCGCCGTTGCCTTTCGCGTCATAAGGTTCTTGTGCTAACGGCGACCGCGGCGTACCCGCGAAGGGAAGGATCGGATACGTCGTCGTGAGCGGAGAGCACACGACGTTTGAGCAACCTGCTTGTGCCTACGGTCCACCTGTCTGCCGACGACGCGACAACGACACCCGACAACGACACCCGAAAACGCCTGGCCCAAAACGCTGGTCCGCAGGCGCGTGCCGAATACAACGCCTTCCCAAAAAACGCTTCGCCAAAAACGCCAAGCCGACCGCTGCCCCTCGGCCGGCATGGTGCATCGGATGAGGCTCGCCTCGCCCCTTGCTAGTTCGCGAGACACCCATCGCCAATGTATTGGTTCGTTATCGGCAGCGCGGACGCTCACCCGTAGCCGATCCACAAACCGGCCCGTAGTCTAGCAATCCCCGCTGACACTAATGTGTCATACCCCTGCGAAAGGGGTATAGTGGTTAAACCCTAGAAAGCCCCTGGTTTTTTGAACATTGCCCCTTCGATCGCCCACGAGCGGCGACGCAGACCGCACTTTGGCGTCCCTTTGACATGCCTGGCGGTAGGGAAATCATCATCCAGGGCACGCACTTTCAAGTACGAAGTGGCTCGCGACGGTGGATCCTGTATACAATTCAGCCGGTGTGAGTGTCTCAGGAGACGCTTGCTCGCGACAATTTATTGACCAGGAGCCCTGCCATGCAAACGCAAACGACCGACCAATTGGTGGGCAAGAAATGCGTTCCCTGCGAAGGGGGCGTTGCGCCCTATTCACGCGCCCAATCCCAAGACCAATTAAACAGTCTCGCCGACTGGAAGCTGACGCACGAGGGCCAGCGAATCCGCAAGGATTGGTCCATGAAGAACTTCATGGCCGGCATGGACTTTTTGGGCCGCGTGGCGACTTTGGCCGAGGCCGAGGGACACCATCCCGATTTGCACCTGGAAGGCTATCGCAAGTTGTGGATCGAGATTTGGACCCACGCCATCGGCGGCCTTTCGGAGAATGATTTTATTCTGGCCGCTAAGATCGACCGGCTGCCGGTTGAAATCAAGCAGTAAGGCCGTGCCGCCGCGCGATTCACAAGCCGCGATCGCAATCTGATTAATTCCAGGGCAGGCGATCGACAAACGCTCCGGTAGTTTAAGTTTTTTGGCCGCGGCGTCGTCCCTGGGCTGAGCACGGAGAGGACGAAAAAGGGGGACGGGAGCGTTCATCAATCGCTAATCATGTCGGACGAATGCAACCGATCACGCAGAGGCTCAAGGCACGCAGTAGAAGACGGGCGGACAGGATCAACGGGATCAACAGGATGAAGAGAAAGGAAGACGGCCTTCACTTCGCCCTCGCCGATTCCCATCCTGTAAATCCTGTCGATCCCCGTCCACGTCGCTATCTTCGTCCTCTGCGCGCTTGGCGTCTCGGCGTGAGACACGGTCGTCTTTGAGACGTCGTCGACCGTCCGAGTTTCGTTGGGATCCAAATCCGTGGAGAATTGACCAAGCTGTTTTCGAGCGGGCCCCTTGGTCGAAATCTACCCTGGTCGATACCGTGTCCTGGCCGCCGAGCTACTTCATCTCGCGGGCGGCGTTCCAAGGCCAGTAGCTGAGTCGCGGGCCACCACCGAAGCGCCACTCCATCGCGCCGGTGAAGGAGAAGTGGCTCATGTCGTCCAGCCCGTTGCCGGCGGCGAAGGCGATGTTGTCGGTGATGTCAAAGCGAAAGGCGATCCGCGCGTCCCAGCGATACTTGAAGCCCAGGCCAATGGGCAAACCGAAGACGACATCGTGATCGCGCAGGCCGTCGAAGTTGATGAACTTCATGTCGGCCATTCCCAAACCGACGAGAAAGAAGGGACGCCACTGCGTGTCGCCCCAAGGATAGTAGAGCCAACTGGCGTCCCAGAGTAGGAAGTTGCCGTCGCCGACGATCGAGGGATCCGAGGGATAGTCCAGGGCGACCTTCGTCCAGCCGACGCGGGTCTCGAAGCCGCCAAAGTAGCTGTAGTCCCAACCGAAACGAATCCCGCCGAAGAAGCCGGTACCGGCGACAATCTGGTTGCTGCTCAAGTCGTCGGCCGCCAACGAGCCGGCGAACAAGCCGACGCTGAAGGGGCGGTTCATCCAGCTCTCGCGATCTAGCGGATGACCGGCGTCGCGGTAGCGCCCGTGAAGGACCGGACCAAAGCAACCGTACAAGCATCGTAGCGGCCGCATGCCCGGTCCTTCGTCCTCGGGACCGAGTGCATCGGGGTCCTCTTCCAGGCCTTCGCCGTTCTCGCTGACTTCGTTGACGTCGACCGACACGTGGGCGTGGCTTCCTGAAGAGCCCGATTTTTTTCCTTTCAGCGGCGCGGCCGCGCCCGGAGCGATTGACTCGCGCGGTTGCTTGTCGCCGTCCCAACCCGGGGTGGCGTCGGATTCGTCGGGTCCTTGAAAACGGATCTCGATGGCGCGACTGCGCACGAAAGGAGCGAACCCGTCCAGATCCCTCGCGAACACTTCTCCACGCGAAGCCGCGGTCGCGCTCGGCGCAGCGACGGCAAGCGCCGCCAGCGCACAGAGCCAACGCACCACGACCCAGCGCGAGCGCGACATGGGCGGAACCTTCCTCTCGGAAGAGGCATGCGGAAAAAGGCGTAAGAAGAGGGCGGGGATTATGTCGGGTAAGCAGTTACGTGTCAATGCAGACGCGGACGTGGGTGCATGACTGGGTGCAGATTGGACTTTGCTCGCTAGCGTGGGGGCCCGCCAAAAAGGAAGAGAGAAGGAATTATTTCGCCTTTCCCTAGCCCAGGCATTCATGCCTGGGTTGTCGACACCCCTAGGAAGTCGTCGTCAGTTGCGGGCAAAACCCTCCACCGAGTCCATTCCGCCCTGAAGGGCGTGCAAAACGATAACCTGTGCGATCGATTTCCCAGGCATGAATGCCTGGGCTAGGGAAAAGTGTACGCTCCGCTGAAGCTGAAGCGGACCCTACATTTTTACTCTCACCCGAATCGTGCATGCTAGCGTTGCGGCAAGAAAGTGGCCTGGAGCCGGACAGGTTTCCTCCTATAATCCGCCCGCTTGTCCGTCATGTCCGCTGGGACACCTTGAATTGCATGGACGCGGCCGGTTGACTGCGCTGCGGGGTTTTGCGCGTTGCTGGCACACACTAGCAGGAGGCTTTCGATGACGATTTCTCGCCGTGTTGTGGACTGGTTTTCGTCGCTCGCGCAAGCGGCGCTTGTCGTGGCGCTGGTGCCTGCCGCCTTGGCGTGGGCCGATTGCCCTGGCGACGCCTGCGAGAAGTGCAAGTCGTGCCCGCTGGCAACCGTCGACTGGACCGCAATCTATCTGGGCAATTTTGCCACCGGCTGTGCATTGGCCGAGTCGAAGGATTCGCATGAGTGCGTGGTCGAAGTCGAGTGTGGCGACGCGTGCTTCGCCAGCGGAAGCTGTTGTCCTGGACCCTCGGTCATGGCGCACGATCCTTATCAGGTATTTGCGGCGACCGGCGACTGGGGACTGCGGATCGACGGCGGCATGGTGTCGTTGTCGGCCGATGCATTGTCGTCGTGTACCGCCCCGCCGCTGGATTGCCCGTGCGACGAGGGTTCGGAGCGCGGCTTGTTCCATTCGGTGCGTAGGGAACTAGTCGCCCCGGAAGGCACGACCAACGAACAAGACAGCGAAGAGTGCCCCCTGCAATTGAAGCCTGGAGAACCTGCGCTCGAGATCCTGGAAGTCGCGCGTCGACTGGGCCCCGGCCCCTTGCATGGCACGATCTTCGACGACGAGCCGGCGACAGAGGGAGTGCCGACCGCTGGCATCAAGGAATGCTTCCGATCGCAACGCAGCGGCGAGTCCTTGGCCCGGGCGATCCAAGCCTTAGAGGCCCGAGAACGAGCGCAACAGTACGACAGTCCGAACATCGAAGCCGCGTTCGAGGATTCCGTGGAACCGGAGTCGATTCACGTCCCAGAAACGTTCGATCGCGCCGAGCGGGTCGATCCGCAGGCCTCCTCCTTGGGGGCGACGACGGCTCGGATCGAAGCCCTGCGACAGGCCGGTAAGATGCTCGAAAAGGCGGCCAACCTGCTGGAAGAGCAGAACCTGTACGAGCGCGCCGACGAGCTCCGCGGCCAGGCCCAGTTCTTACGCCAGGATGCGCGCGAAGCGAAGGACCGTTTCCTCGACCAAGGAAAATGGGAACCGAACAAGCAGACCGGATTCAGCGGTTTTAACATCGCGCGATAGCCGAACGCGAACATTCCCTGCCAATCGGCGCACCGCCATCCCCCCAAGCCTCCCCGTCGCCGCCCGGACATCCCCGTCCGGGCGGCTTTTTTATTGGCTGGCACATTTCTTAACTTCCGGGTGGCACGCCCCTGAGCGCAGCGAAGGGCGTGGTGGGCAGCAGGACCACGCCCTTCGTTCCTCAGGGACGTGCCACCCAACAGGAGCATGCCACCCCGCAGGGCAGTCGCCGCAAATGGCGTAAAACAGGCGGTCCGGCCACGGTTTGGTTGACAGGGCCGTTTCGCGTCATTAGTCTGAACCCTTGCAGGGTTTAGCGAAAAAGCACGGCTGTTTCGGGACTTGACCAATTCGGGACTTGAGCTAGTCGGAACGGAGGCGTTCGCCCCATTCTTCTCTCGCCGGCACTTTCCAACGGTCCTGCTTGCTTTGGCATTTTGCTTTGGCAGCGACCCTGGCGATGTTTTCCTGGCGGAGAAGTGGCCACGAAGAATCGGCATAGTCGTTGGCACGATTGGGCGGTTGGCCCAAACGGGAAACGGCGGGCCGAGTGTTCGTCACCGCGCGCCAGCGTTCCCGGCAGTCACGCCGGAACGTCCTCGCACGTGAAATCCGATCGAAATCCCTGCAAGCTCTCGGCGTTGCGCTCGGATTGAATCAGACCTTTTGGAAATAAAGGGCCGCACATGGCCACCGGAATGCGCGATTTCACAGATATCCTGATCCGCCAGAAGGTCATCAGCGCCGACCAATTGGCCGAAGCCAATCAGATGGCCCGGGCCTCGGGTGCGAAGGTTGGCGATGCCTTGGTGCGACTGGGCTACGCCACGGCCGAAGAGGTTATGCGGGCGATAGCCCAGCAAAACGGCCTGGACTATGTGGATCTGAGCGAGGTCTCCATTCCCCCCTCGGTGATCGAGCTCGTGCCCGAGTCGGTCGCCCGCGAAAACGCCATTCTGCCCATGGCCGAGGAAGACGGAGCGCTGAAGGTCATCATCAGCGACCCCTCGGACCTCGACACGCTCGACAAGCTGCGATTCATCCTCAATCGCAAGGTCGAAATCGCCCTGGCGCCCCGGGAAAACATCGTCGACGCCATCAATCGCCATTACGGTCAGACCGAAGGCGAAAGCGCCGATTCGATGCTCCAGGAGTTCACCGATACGGCCATCGACTTCACCGAGACGGTCGACGACGGCGAAACCACCTCGGAAGTGATCGACGAAACCAGCGCCCCGATCGTGCGGCTGGTGCAGCTTTTGATCACCGAGGCCGTGCAGTTGCGGGCCTCGGACATCCATATTGAGCCCTTCGAGGACCGGGTCCGCGTCCGGTATCGCATCGACGGCGTGCTGGTCGAACGCGACGCCGCCCCCCGCCGCTTGCTGGGCGCAATCCTTTCCCGCATCAAGATTTTGGCCAAGATCGACATCGCCGAGCGACGCCGCCCCCAGGACGGGCGGATCAAGGTCACCGTGGGTGAGAAGGAGCTGGATCTTCGCGTCAGCGTGTTGCCCACCAACCACGGCCAGTCGGTCGTCATGCGGCTGCTGGATAAGGACAGCATCAAGGTCGGTCTGCGGCAGCTTGGCCTGTCGGAGGAAGATTTTCGCGCCTTTTCCCAGCTTATCAGGCGCCCCAACGGCATTATTCTGGTGACCGGGCCGACTGGTTCGGGAAAGACCACCACCCTGTATGCGGCCTTGAACGATCTCAACCGCCCGGACAAGAAGATTATCACCGCTGAGGACCCGGTCGAGTACTACCTGCCGGGGGTGAACCAGGTCGAGGTCCGCCACAACATCGGGCTCGACTTTGCCCGCATCATTCGCTCGATGTTGCGGCAAGCACCCAACATCATCCTCGTCGGAGAAATGCGCGACGCCGAGACGGCCGAGATGGGAATTCAAGCATCTTTGACTGGACACTTGGTTTTCAGTACACTACATACGAACGATGCGCCCGGTGCTATTACAAGAATGGTCGACATGGGCGTGCCGGCGTATTTGGTTTCGAGCAGCGTGATTGCCATCCTTGCACAGCGGCTTGTGCGTGTTGTATGCACCAAATGCAAGCAGCCGTACATGCCCACGGACGCCGTTCTAGAGAGTGCTGGCATCTCGCCCGAGCAGGCGGAAAAGGCCAACTTCTGTCGCGGCAAAGGCTGCGGAAACTGCCAGCGCGGCGGTTATCGCGGACGTATCGGCATCTATGAATTGCTGTTGATGCGGACCCGAATCCGCGAGATGGCGTTCCAGGGCGCCAGCACACAAGAAATTCGTAAGGCCGCAATAGGACAAGGGATGCATACCCTGTACCAGGACGGCATCGCCAAGGCCATGAAGGGGATCACGACCATTGATGAAGTCTTCCGAGTCGCCAAACGCACGAGCGACGACTAGGAAGACGCAAGATGCGCAGGGGCGCATAACGGGCCCGAGCGGACCGAAGCAGCGAGTGGCCGACAGCGGATCGCGGCTACGCCAATCGCTCGCGTTCGGCGGGCCGGCGTCCGCCGCAGGCGTGTCGCGCCGGCGGCAAGCATTCGCGGCCAGATCGCTCGGGCAACGTCAAATCATTTCGCGGAACATCTATACGTATGTTTAGGTTTTGGTTGGTCTGAATCTGCGGCCCCCCGTGTGTTTCTTGAGTCGCCCGCGCACGGCGCGAATAATCGACTAGCAACACACGACACCAACTCAGTTGGGGCGGATTCAAGGCCAGCCGCGGGATCGAGTCAGTCTGTCAGCGCCGCAACGGGTTCCCTATATGAACCCGGGCCGCGTCCGCCGGACTGAAGTCAGTCTCGGGTTGAATCGGCAAACTGGGGAGCGCGTGTTGGGGACTCAGGGGTGTCCCGACCAGCAGCGGCTCGCCCAGGCAACAAGCGAGCTAGAGGCACTCCGTGGGTACGGTTCTCATCGACAAGCTGTTGCAGACGGTCGTTAGCCAAAACGCGAGCGATCTGCATATCTCTGTGGGCCAGCCGCCCGTGTTGCGGTTGCACGGCCGTCTGCGGCGGCTTGAAACCAAGACGCTCACGGGCGAAGACACCGTCGCCCTGATGAAAAGCATCACGCCCGATCGCTGCCAGCAAGAGCTGCAAGAGGTCGGCGGCACCGACTTTGGCTTTGCCTTCGGCGAGGCCGCGCGGTTCCGCGTCTCGGTCTTCAAGCAGAAGGGCCAGGTGGGGATGGTGCTGCGGCAGATCCCCAACAAGTTCATGTCGATGGAGACCCTGGGGCTGCCGCCGGTGTGCAAGGATTTGATCATGCGGCCCCGCGGGCTGTTTCTCGTCACCGGGCCCACCGGCTCGGGCAAGACGACCAGCCTGGCCAGCATGATCAATTACCTCAATCAAACGGTCGACCACCATATCATCACGATCGAGGATCCGATCGAGTTTTACCACCAGCATCAAATGTCGACGGTCAACCAGCGCGAGGTCGGCGTCGACGTGCCCACATTTTCCGAGGCCATTCGCCGCGCGTTGCGGCAAGACCCCGACGTCATCCTCGTCGGCGAAATGCGCGACCTGGCAACGATCGAAGCGGCCATCACGGCCGCCGAAACCGGCCACATCGTCTTCGGCACGCTGCACACGACGGGCGCCCAAGGCACCGTCAACCGCATCATCGACGTCTTTCCGACCAACCAGCAAGAACAGATTCGCACGCAGTTGTCCGTGGCCATCATCGCCGTGCTCTCGCAGTCCCTGTTGCCCAAGATCGGGGGCGGGCGGGTGGCGGCCTACGAGATGCTCGTGGTCACCTCGGCCATCGCCAACCTGATCCGCGAGAACAAAACTTTCCGCATCAACTCGGCGATTCAAACGGGCACCAAATACGGCATGTGCCTGCTCGACGATTCGCTGTTCAACTTGTGGAGAGGGGGCCTGGTGAGCAAGGAAGAGTGCCTCATCAAGTCGCTCGCGCCCGACGAGCTGCGCGTCCGGTTCCTGAAGGCCGAGCAAGGCCTCTTCGAGGACGACGATGCGGCCCGCGAACGCGACGAAAAGGGCCCCGAGGGCGGACCGCCCGGAAAAGGTCCCGGCGGCAAGGGGCCACCGGGTAAATGAATGGATTGATTCTGAGCCACGGATGAAACACGGATGAAACACGGACAAAACACGGACAAAACACGGATGAAGAGAAGCAAAACCCAGGCATAAATGCCTGGTCTAGGGAAAAGTTGCTCGCAAAATCTTGCTGTCCTTCAACACGCTCATCAGACAACACCGCTTAAGAGTCGCAGGTTGCCCATGGCCATTCGCCGCATCGGTCAGATCTTAGTCGATCTGGGATTCATCAACGACGATCAGTTAGAGCTGCTGCTCGAAGAGCAAAAGCAGCGCCCCGACGAGCTGTTGGGGCAGATCGCCGAAAGCATGAACATGATCACCGACGATCGGCTCGCGCAGGCGCTGGCCGAGCAGATGGGCATGCAGACGATGAGCCTGGCCGACACGGTCATTCCGCCCGACGTGCTCAGCTACGTGACCGAGCCGATGGCGCAGCTCTATCGCATCGTGCCCATCAGCTTCAAGAACAACACGCTGGTGATCGCCATGTGCGATCCCCAGAAGTTGTCGATCCTCGACGAGCTGCGCAACTTCCTGGGTTACGACATTCGCGCGGTCGTGGCCACCGAGCGCGACATCAAGAATTCGCTCGACCGCTACTACGCCACGGCCGAAAGCGTCGAGAACATCATCGACGAGATGGAGTCGGACAAGGAGTTGAAGAAGGCGGCCGAGCTGATTGGCCGCGAAGGACCGATCAACCTCGACGACATCAACGCCCTGGCCGACAGCGCCCCGGTCCGCAAGCTGTTGAACATGGTGCTGCTCCTGGCCATCAAGGACCACGCCAGCGACTTGCACTTCGAACCGTTCGAGAGCGAATTCAAGATCCGCATCAAGGCCGACGGCGTGCTGTACGAGATGGTCCCCCCGCCGCGGCACCTGGCCTTTGCCATTACCACGCGCATCAAGGTCATGGCGAACCTCGATATCGCCGAGCGGCGCCTGCCGCAAGACGGCCGCATCGAGCTCACCGTCGGTGGGCATCCCGTCGACTTGCGCGTGGCCGTGCTGCCCACCATGTTTGGCGAGAGCGTCGTCATGCGGGTTCTCGACCGTTCGATCGTCTCGCTGGACCTCAACGCGGTGGGCATGAACGCCGACTTGCTCAAGCAGTTCCGCGTCATCATCGAAAAGCCCAACGGCATCGTGCTGGTCACCGGGCCCACGGGCTCGGGCAAGACGACCACGCTCTATTCCGCCCTGTCCGAGCTGAACAAGATCGAAGATAAGCTGATCACCACCGAGGATCCGATCGAGTACGACATCGACGGCATCGTGCAGGTGCCGATCGACGCCTCGATCAACAACACGTTCGCCCAATGCCTGCGGTCGATCCTGCGGCAAGACCCCGACAAAATCCTGGTGGGCGAAATTCGCGACGTCGAAACGGCCGAGATCGCCGTGCAAGCCTCGCTCACCGGCCACATGGTCTTTAGCACGTTGCACACCAACGACGCGCCCAGCACGATCACGCGGTTGCGCGATATGGGCATCGCGCCGTTTTTGGTCAGCGCCACGGTCGAGGCCATTTTGGCCCAGCGGCTGGTGCGGCGCGTTTGTTCGCACTGCCGAGACGAGGTCCGCCCCAGCACCGAGATGCTGGCCGAGCTGGGTCTTACGCCCGACGACGTGCGCAGTAAACACTTTTACCGCGGCCGCGGTTGCGACATTTGCAACAACACGGGCTACAAGGGGCGCGTGGGACTGTTTGAATTGATGATCATGAACGACGACCTGCGAGATATGATCCTCAAGAACGCCTCGACGGACGACCTCCGCGACAAGGCGTGCAGCTACGGCATGATCTCGCTGCGCGAAGCCGGCCTGGAAGCCGTCTACGGCGGCACCACCACGATCGAGGAAGTCGTGCGCGAGACGATTGTCGAAGGGTAGTTCTGCGTAAGCACAATGCGTTTTCGGCCACGGATGAAACACGGATCAACACGGATAAGAGCCAGCACGGATAAGAGCCAGCACGGATAAGAACCGACACGGATAAGAACCAGCGAACGGACGAATAGCAAAGAAGGTTAGCCGCCCCGCTTGCGGGGCGCTCCGCGGCCGCAGCGCGTGTTGCTAGAAATCAATTGGAACCATTAATGGCCCTCCAGGGCGAAGCGCTCCGCGAGCGGAGCGGCTAAAGGGCGAAGCGCTCCGCAAGCGGGGCGGCTAACTCGAAAAACAATTCTCTCAAAAGACAGCGGCACGCGACACATTTCCCGAAATCCGACGCGAGATACGTAACTCCAACCCCCCGATTCAGCCATGCCCATCTATCAATTCGAGGCGATGGACGCCACCGGCCAGGAAATCAAGGACGTGCTCGATGCGCCGAGCGAAGAAGAAGCACAGGCGACGATCCGGCAGATGGGGTACTTCGTCACGAAGATCTCCGTCAAGAAAAGCCGGAAGACGGCTGAAAAGAAGGGCGCCGGAAAGAAGGGCAAGACCTTCGCCATCGGCGGCGTCGGCTCGCGCGTGCTCACCACCTTCACGCGGCAGTTGTCCATTCTCCAAGACGCCGGCCTGCCGATCCTCCGCAGCCTGCGGATTCTCGAGGGCCAGCAGAAGTCGGGCCGACTGAAGAACAGCCTCATCGACGTCTGCGACGACATCGAAAGCGGGGCCACGCTTTCCGAGGCCATGAGCAAATCGCCCAAGGCCTTCAATCGCCTGTACGTCAACATGATCAAGGCCGGCGAGGCCGGCGGTGCGCTCGAAGTTATTCTCCGCCGCCTGGCCGAGTTCCAGGAACGATCCGAGTCGCTCAAGCGCAAGGTCAAGGGCGCCATGGTCTACCCGGTCGTCGTGATCCTGGTGGCCGTCGGCATTTTGGTCTTCATCATGATCAAGATCGTGCCGCAGTTCATCAAGATCTTCCTAGACTTCGATATCGATCTGCCGGAAATGACCATCGTGCTGATCTGGCTGTCGAACACCGTGGTGTACCAGTGGTGGCTGCTGCCGCTGGTCCCGATCAGCATTTGGCTGTTGGTCATGCTCATACGCAAGTTCAAGGCCGGCCGCACGGGCTGGGACTTGTTCCTGATCAAGATGCCCGTCTTCGGCCAGATCATCGAAAAGAACATCGTCGCCCGCACCACGCGGACGCTCGGCACGCTGGTGGCCAGCGGCGTGCCGATTTTGGAAGCCTTGAACATCACCCGCGAGACCTCGGGCAACGCCGTGTTCGAGAACATGTTCACCAAGGTCTACGAATCGATTCGCGAAGGCGAATCGATCTCGCGGCCCATGAAGGAGTACTCGCGGCCGTCGTTCCATCCCATCGCCGCGTTCTTCTGGTTCTTCTTCGTGGCCGGGCCGATCGGCGTGCTGATCTACCTGACGCGCATGAACGCCCGCGTGGTCGACGACCTGGTGGTCAACATGGTCGACGTGGGCGAAGAAACGGGCGAGCTCGACACCATGCTCTACAAGGTGGCCGACACCTACGACGAAGAAGTCGCCGTGCTCACCGAAAGCCTCGTGAGCCTGCTCGAACCGTTGATGATCGTCGTCCTCGGCGTAATGGTGGGCTTCATCGTGATCGCCCTATTCTTGCCGCTGATCAAGATCATCGAAAGCTTGACGTAAGGAGGGGTGAGGAGTGAGCCAGGAGCTAGTTGGTAGTTGAAGCTTTTCCATAGCCCAGGCATTTATGCCTGGGACCCCGATGCCCCTGTAAGGTCGTCGTAAGCCCGCTGCAGCGGGCCGCAATACGCCGGAGGCCGTTTCGCCCTGAAGGGCGAGGACAACGAAATCATTTGGGCAGAAGTTCCCAGGCATAAATGCCTGGGCAAAGGAAAAACTGGCAGCCAAGAAGCGTCGCGTTGCCCTGGGATTTTCACGGATAGCAGCGCAAAGAAGATTCAGACCGCTGGAACGCAAGGGAGAGATCGCCATGGTTCGTCGCAAGCAGTCTCGCGGGCAATCGCGCCGCCGCACAAAATCGCGCAGCAGAATTTCGTCGCGCAGCAGAACTCAATCGCGAACCGGCGCGTTCACGCTCGTCGAGTTGATGATCGTGATCATCATCATCGGCATCCTGGCCGGATTGTTGTCGGTAGCGGCTTACAACGCCGTGCTGGCGGCCCGGAAGGCGAGGGTCAAGGCTGAGATCGATAGCATGGACGTAGCCTTACAGCAGTATGCGACCGACCGGGGCGAAGTCCCACCGTGCCTTGTGGACCGCGACGCGAGCAATGGGAATCAAACCCGTCAGCAAACATTATTGGCGCATTTACGGAAGGCATTTCCGCGATTTTTGCCGCAGGGTTACAGTCAGTTGCAAACTGCTATCGCCAAACCGTACGACCCCGCGACGAATGCCACGCGCCCAAGGGGTTTCAATCTAAATATCGATAACATCGATGCAGCGGAAGCGCTCGTACTGTGGCTAGGTGGACCACCAGGTCCACGCGACAACTCGGGAAACTCAGTTGGTTCGACAAAGCTCCAGGGATGGAGTGCGAATGTTTCCAATCCCTTCGATCCAGATGGGTCGCGTGCAAAAACCGCGTTTGAGTTCGTCGAATCCCGATTGGTCGATCTCGACCAGGACGGTTGGTGGGAGTATGCCCCGGACATTGCTACCGCCGGTGGGCCCACGCCGCCGTATGTGTATTTCGATGCCCCGCTGTACAACACGTTCACGTTTCAGTCGTATCCGAGTCCCCTGAACACGATGTTGCCGAAGAATCCTGGAAAGGCCGCGATCGATTTATGGGGCGTGGCCGTTCCTTACATGTCGAAATATGACGCCGCCAACCAAAAGAACTCGACTTGGATAAACCCAAAAAAATTCCAAATTATTTCCGCGGGTCTCGACTCAGTGTACACGTTGGAAACCTATAGGGGACCCGGCGGGTCTAAGCCGCTCTCGGAATACCCGATCTTTCCCATCGGCACCAACTACAAGGATGGCGAACAAGACAACCTCACCAATTTCTGCCCGGGCACGTTGAAGGACGAGGTTCAATGATCGGCCGCATACGACAAAACGAGCGGACCATTAAGCGGGGAATGCGGAGCCATCCGCCTTCCGCCTGTCGCCTTCCGACTTCCGCTTTCCGCACCGGCTTCACCCTCGTCGAGCTGCTGGTGACGATGATCATCATTTCCATCCTGGCGGGCATCACGCTCGGCGTGCTGCAAAAAGCGCATCAAGCGGCCGACACGGCCAAGACCCGTTCGATGATCGCCCGGCTGCACAACCAGATCATGCTCCGCTGGGAAGGGTATCGCACGCGGCGCGTGCCGATCGCCTCGGCCAATCCCAACCCGCTCGTTGCGGCGTCACAGCGCCTGGCCGGCATGCGCGAGTTGATGCGATTCGAGCTGCCAGAACGTTTTTCGGACTTTGTCGAGGCCCCGGTTGTGCTGACAGGTTTGCCGAAGCCAGCCAACGGTGACGTGCCCTCTTGGCTTACTCCCGCGCCCAAGCACACCGGCGTGTCGGCCGTCTCGAGCGCGTTTTTGCGGCGCTATATGAGAAATGCAATCTCAATTCCAGGCCAAACCCCCACGCCCAACAAGCCCACCGAGAAGTACGAAGGCGCCGAGTGCCTGTACATGATCATCACGATGAACAACGAGGATGACTTCGCCGGCGCGGAGCAGTTCAAGCCCAAGGACAGCGGTGACGCCGATGGCGACGGCATGCCCGAGTTCCACGACGCCTGGGGCCAGCCTATCGAGTTCCTGCGCTGGGCGCCGGGCTTTATTTCCGACTTGCAACCGTCGCTCGACGGCAAGGACGGTACGGCATCCTATGGTCTCACGGATCAGACGGCGAATCCCCGCCAGCCGAACGTCCTCCACGATCCGTCGGACGCATTGAAGCTACACAAAGAGGCCTTCACGCTGTTTCCATTGATCTATTCGGGCGGCATCGATCGGCAGACGGACATTTATCGCGGCGAGAAGGATGCCTCGGGCAACCCGTTGGTGTATCGCTACAGCCAACACAAACCGTTCGTGCTCGGCGGCAACAGTATGTTCAACAATCCCTACGGCTCGATGAATCTATCGGGGACACCAGCCCCGGCCTTGCCGGCGCCCATCGGCAGGCCCCGCGACGTGGATAACGACGGCGACGACGGCTCGTCAGACAACATCACCAATCATTTGATCGGCTTGCGGTAACCGCTTTAACAACTGGTCGGCAGCGGCCGGCCGCGTGACGGACACTTGAGAATTGGACATGCACGCGAACGTCAGAAATCGAGCGCCATACGCCGCCGCGGCGAAGCGCCCCGCAAGCGGGGCGGCTAAAATCCGCGCGCGCTTCCGCGCTCCGCGCTCCGCGCTCCACACTCCGACCTCACCCCTCACCCCTCACTCCTCACCTCTCACTCCCCGCTCCGGAATTTCCCTCCTGGAGCTGCTGGCGGTGATCATCATCATCGTCACGGTCACGGCCGCGACCATTCCGACCATCTTGCCCGCGCTGGCCAACCGCCGCGTTCGCGAAGCCAGCCGCATGGTCAACGTGTTCTTTGCCGGGGCCCGCAATCGAGCGCTGCAGACGGGCCGGCCCGTGGGCGTAATGCTCGAACGCTTCAATGGCCTGTCCGACGCCGCCATGACGCTCAGCTATTGCGAAGTGCCGCCGCCGTATGCGGGCGATTTTTCCAACTCGAGGGTCGTGATCAATAACGGCGAGATTACCAGCTTCGCCACGAACGACCTTGGCTGGCAAGGAATGATTCGTGAATTCGATCTCATAAAATTCAACTATCAGGGCCACGTCTACCAGATCGACGTCGTCACACCGAAAGCCGGATTCGTCGACTCCGATTTGGCAAACAACCACTGGAAGCTGGTGCCCGTCACCGGGCCGCTCAACTTTGTGCCTCCCAATTCGCCGGCCACGGGCGTGCCCTTCCAGATCTTTCGTGCGCCGGTAAAGCTGTCCAGCGGGTCGATCCAACTGCCCGAGGGGATTGTCATCGACCTATCGGCTTCGGGCTTCGACACGCCCGACAACACTCTGACCGCGCCAGTCAGCGCCTGGGGATTCCAGTCGGCGCCTGCTGCGCTGATTTCACCGGCAACCCAGGACACGTCGCCCGTGATGATCACCTTCATGCCAAGCGGCTCGGTCGACAAGGTCTGGTGCTGGGACAACCTACCCGTGAACAACAACCCCAAGCCCGTGTGGCGAGGGCAAGAGCCCGTCACGCCCATCCACCTGCTGATTGGCCGGCGCGAATTGCTGCCGCTCACCCCCACGCCCAAGAACGATCCCAACAAGGCCGATTACAACTGGCAAGACCCGACCAACCTGTGGGTCTCGATCAACGTGCAGACGGGGCTGGTGGCGACGGCGGAAAACGCCGTGCCGAAAAATACCGGCGACACGGTGTACCAACAACTGCTCGACGTGCGCCAATTCGCCCGCGAGTCGCACACGATGGGAGGGCGATGAGATGGAATGCCGAAGGTGGAAAGCGGAAAGCGGAACGATGGAGACGAGGAGTGCCTGCTCGCCGGGTGCCTGGGGTCGAGACGCACTGCGTACCCGCGGTCGGCGAGCCCCCAGAGTTCTCTCGCATCCGCTGGGGGCTCGGCGATCGCGAGTACGCGATCTGCCTCGACCCCGGGCACCCGGACAACCCCCCCGGCTAACGCCGACGGCTCGCCAACGCGCACGACGCATCGCTTGCTCGCCACTCCTCACCCCTCACGTCTCACCTCTCACCCCTCACTCCTCACGAGCCACGCGCCGCGGCATCAGCCTCTTGGAAGTGCTGGTCTCGACGCTGTGCCTTTCGGTGGGCTTGATGGGGTTGATCGCGCTCATTCCGCTGGGCCATCACGATATTGTCGAAGCGACCAAAATGGACCGCGCGGCCACCTTGGGTCGGCTCTCGTTCCGCGATCTACAAGTCCGCGGATACCTACGGCCCGATATGTGGTGCGACAAAGCCACCAGCGGCACCTCCCCAATGTTGTGGAGCCAGCCGCCCGATGCTTTCGTCATCGACCCACTGTTGTTGAGCTATTACGAAAAGAACAATACCGGCAGCACGAAGCCGCCCGACACGTTTCCGTACTTGGTGTCGAAATCCAATGGGGCGATCGGTCGCGTATCCATCCGCGCGACGTACAATCCCACCGCCTTGCCAGGAAGTTGGAATTCGATGAACCTCAGCATGGCCGATCGCATCTGCCGGCTGGGCGACGACCTGTCGTTCATCAAGCCCAGCGACGGCAAGCTTTCGCCGGCCATGAGCTACCAATACGACAAGAATCCGTATGTGTCCGGCCCAAAGCCGATGGCGCGGCAGTTCGACGGCGACTACTGCTGGCTGGTGACGATGGCGCCGGCGCAATCGGAAATGGTTTCTGACGTGCCGCAGCAAACCCCACCGTTGGTCAGCGGCTTTGCGCCGACTCCGACGCCCGCGCCGGTTGCCAATCCGTGGTATCCCGCGGGTGGCTGGAAAGAGGCGAACACGGCGATGTGGACCACGCGTCAGTACAAGGTCTCCGTGGCCATCTGCTACAAGCGCAATCTCAACGATTGCGTGAAGCCGGGCGCGGTGCCGGCCGAGCGGATGGTGCAAGCCAAGGTCATGAGCGGGCTAGCCGGCGGCGAAGTGCGACTGACCGGCGCCCCGGAGTCGCTGGAGAAACTGAAGCCGGGCAACTGGATCATGCTCTCGGGCGTGGCGACCTATACTGACGCCTCGCTATCCATAAAAAAACGCACCTGGCTCGACTGGTATCGCATTTCCGCGGTCGACGACGACGCGGAAGTGAAGCGCGGCACTCCCGTGCGCTTCGTCACGCTGCATGGCCCCGATTGGCCGATCGATGGAACGTTCAGCAGTATCAGCAACGCGACAATCATCGACGGCGTCGTGGGCGTTTATCAGAAGACGATCACGCTCGATGGCAATTCGTCGTGGCAATAGATGGGGAA
>Ga0163144_10007212_pt1 | contig 24385 bp, 37 predicted proteins | sample OliLak19BULKMAT1_FD_123175 | JGI IMG/M metagenome (GOLD analysis project Ga0163144, IMG submission 123175) | Freshwater microbial mat bacterial communities from Lake Vanda, McMurdo Dry Valleys, Antarctica - Oligotrophic Lake LV.19.BULKMAT1 | ecosystem: Environmental > Aquatic > Freshwater >...
GCCACACCTCGTGGGCCTTTTTTATGGACAAGGATTAGTAATCTCATTGTGCACCAACTCAATCTCATTCAGAACATTTTGCGATAAACTCATTTTAATACTCTCAATATTCTCTTTTAATTGATCCAAATTCGTTGCACCAATTATATTACTAGTTACAAACGGACGCGAATTAACAAAAGCTAAGGCCATTTGCGACGGTTTTAAATCATACTTTCTGGCCACATCACAATATTTTTTTATCGCGTGCCCAGCTTTTTCTGATGTATAGCGAGTGAACCTAGTAAACTCTGTTATGCGTGCGCCTTTTGGTCTGGCGCCGTTTAAATACTTTCCACTCAGGGTACCAAAGGCCATAGGAGAATATGCCAAAAGCCCCACCCTCTCCCGCAGCGATATTTCTGATAGGCCGATTTCAAAAGTTCTATTTAATAAATTATAAGGATTTTGAATGGAAACAATTTTTTCTAAACCTAAACTCTTACTTAATTCTAAAAACTTGGCCATTCCCCAGGGAGTTTCATTGGAAATTCCAATGTATCTGATTTTTCCTTGCTGCACTAAATCAGTCAGTGCCTCTAAAGATTCCTCTATCGGAGTTCCAGAATTTTCACCGATACTGTCAAATCCCAATTTACCAAAAAAATTAGTATTGCGATCAGGCCAATGTAATTGATAAAGATCAATGTAATCTGTATGTAATCTTTTTAAACTTCCTTCTAATGCCAAATTGATATTTTTTTTATTTAAACAAACAGGAATATTTCTCACATAAGAAACCCAATCTCCTGGACCTACCACTTTTGTCGCTAAAATAATCTTATCTCGCTGTAACTTGAGCTTACTCCAATTTCCAATATACTCTTCAGTTCTATGAAGCGATTCAGCTTTAGGTGGCACTGGATACATCTCGGCAGTATCAATAAAATTGATCCCAGCGTCCATGGCGAAGTCTAATTGCTGATGGGCCTCATTAGCAGTGTTTTGCTCGCCCCAGGTCATTGTTCCCAAGCAAATTGCACTGACATTAAGCGAAGTATTCCCTAATTTTCGATATTGCATATGATCTCCAAATGTCCAATAATCATGAGTATGAAAGTTTTATCATTTATTTTATTTTTTGTAATTAATCTTCAAACTTTTGCAGCTGGTACCAATATCGAGCTATTAATTACCAACGCCACTCTGCAATGGAAAAAAAATAGTAATGATAAGGCCATCTCAATTTTAGCTGGAGCATACGAATCAGATCCATACTATATGGAAAAAATTATGCTCTCACCGCGCTACCGTCTTTATATGGATAAAAATGAGCGCACCCTTTTCATTGAGATTTTAAGTAGTGAACTTTTTAAAAAATCCGAGTTGAATAAGAAAATCTTAGAAAATAGAAGCGTCACGGAAAAATTACGCCGCGAATACGAGGAAAGATTGGCCAAGATTTCCATAAAAGATCGTCCCAATAAATCATATATCGCCGAAAATGCCTGCCCTACAAAATGTTGTAGTTATCAAAATTTTTCCGAATCTCAAGACATTTATCTCTATGAGAGTGAACAAGGTAAAAGTATAACTCACGAAATTCCTGCAAAAACGATGATGAAACCACTACAGACAAAACTTTTTCTACAACCTGAACCAGTGGTCGTGGTAAATACCATTAAAGATCAAAACATCGAAATCAGTTCTGGAGAAATTATTTATTTTCTAGAACAAAAAGAAGATGGATACGGAGTTTATTCGTACGATAATAAAACCATCACACTGGCAATCTCCCCAGTTGATTTATGTTTAAATCATAACTGTTCACTGCTTTATATCAGATCGCCTGAAGACAGAACTTTCAAACCTTATTGGTGGGTAGAAGTTGCAACCGTGGCCGGAAAAAATCACGGTTGGTACATCATAAATGAAGTTGAATCAAAAAAAGCACCCTTCTTAAAAAATCATTGCGGACAAGATTAAGCTAAAAGTAACAAGTGCTAGCTTGTTCACCGAATAAAATCTTTTATCACATAATAGAGAGGTAATGTGACCAGCTCGTAATCTATCTTCTTATGACCCATTTGATAGGACACATTTTCCACTTGGCCTTTAGACATATTAAAACGAATTGTCTTTTTTTTGTCATACTTAATATCATTCCACCATTGATGGAGTGAACGAATCTTTCCCGCGCTACCAGATTTAACTTCAATGGCAATAAGCTGATCTTCGTGTTGCAGCAGAAAATCTACTTCCGCATTGGAACTTTTACCCTCTCTAAGCCAATAATGGAGCTTGGGTTCTTGATACGAGGGTGCATGATATAAAAGATGTTGACCAATAAATTGTTCTGCCATGACACCATCAGTGATAATTTCTTTTTCTGTAAGTTTTTTAAGATTATTCCAGCGCAAACCCATCATATGATTCATCAGTCCAATATCTAACAGAATCATTTTATAAACATTGTCTTTTTGGCCCGCCTCTAAAGGTATTCCCTGGGAGTGGGTGTGGTGAACCTTATTTGCAACCTTGGCCATACATAAAAGATTTAGACAATTTTTTAAATCTCTTGATTGCGAATCTTGAGAAATATTAGAATATTTTATTTTTATACAAGGGTTTAAATAGAGATAACGAAAAACAGTGTCAATCCTAGAGAGTTCCGATTTTCTGCCATACCTAAAAAAATCATTTTGATAGGTCTGCATGATTTGAGAATGAATATGTGAAACCTCGTCGAAAGATTTCTCTATCAATGTCAATACGGCTTCAGGCATACCACCTACGAAAAAATATTCCTTCAAAAGTGCTAGGCCTTTTTGATGAAATTCATCACTGATTTCTTCCACTGCTTTGAGACTCAATAATTTCTGATAGAAGTAGGTTTCATTTTTTGCCCATAGAAACTCTTCAAAATCCATCGGACCCATATAAAGAAAATCAACCCGGCCAACCGGCATCGGATAGTGCTGGTCATTTAAATGAAATTCTAAAAGTGAGCCGGCGCAGACAATTGGTAACTCTTTTAGCTCTTCATAAAAATAGCGCAGGCAACTAACAGCGGCGTCGCAGGCTTGAATTTCGTCCAAAAAAAGTATTTTTTTATTTGGATGGGTAAGAATTTTAACCTGGAGAATATCCTCTAATATTTCTAGAACGTAAGTGCAGTTTTTTGTTTTAAAGGCCTCGTTTAACTGAGGATATTTTTCGAGATTGATTTCAAAAAGTGTGATCTTATTTTCTTGGCAAAAATGCCGCACCAGAGTTGACTTCCCTACCTGCCTAGCACCTCTAATAATAAGGGGCTTTCTGCCGGTTGAATCATACCATTTAAGGAGTGCTTCTCGGTGCTTTCTGCGCAAAAATGACCCCTTTTTTAATCAATCGTAGCACAAGAAAGGGACCTTTTCAAGGCTTTCCTACTTCTAACATCAATACGCCTTGCTCTAGCGCTTGACCAACGTTTACATGAATGGCCTTTACCACGCCATCAATGCCACATTTAATTTCATTTTCCATTTTCATCGCCTCTAAAATTACCAGAGTTTGACCCTTGCTCACTTTATCGCCAATCTTGGTTTGAATTTTTACAATCTTACCAGGCATTTGCGTCACCATTTCTCCAGCACCAGTGCCGGCCAGTCCTGATGGTTTAAAACCGCGATAAAGATCGTAGACCTTATTCACATTCAGCATTTTGGTAGGAATTTCCTGACGCGCTAATTTCGCCCAAGAAATTCCATCAAAAGATGAATAGTACATTCCCGCTAGTTTTCTCACAAAAACCGTTGAAGCATGAATTTCTTTATTTTCTTTTAAAGTCGAAAATTTATATTCCACTAAATCAGCGTTGTGAATTTTAGTGGAACTCAAATCAACAATTAATTCATTTTTATCAGCATCAATTAAATAATAGCGCATGATTATAATCCCATTTGTCTGGCCTCAACTCCGGCCAAAATTTTATAAATACCATCAGGCTGCAATTCCACATTCACTCTATCCTGAGGCCTATATTCTTCAATGTATTTCGTGGTATAATTTCCGCGAATAAAAGGCTCATCTTTTAGAATCACTTTATGTAGTGGAATATTAGTTTTTAAACCTTCAATTAAAAGACCATCAAGCGCAGCACGCATTTTTCTCATGGCCACTTCGCGAATAATTCCTTTCGTCACCAGTTTTCCTACCATCGGATCAAAATCCGGTGTCACTTTAAGACCGCGAAAAAGACAATGATCAAAACGTGTTCCTTGCGGAAATACTGTTTCAAAGCCGGTCACTAATCCTGGGGCCGGCAGCATGGTAATGGGATCTTCAGCACAAATACGACATTCAATCGCATGCCCTGATCTTCTAATCCATTGCTGATTAGGAATTCCTAAATCTTCACCAAATGCCGCTTGAATCATACAAACAATTAAATCTACACCAGTGATTTCTTCTGTAATCGGATGCTCAACCTGAATACGAGTATTCATTTCTAAGAAATAAAATTTCTTATCTTCACCCATGATAAATTCCACAGTACCCGCTGAATCATATCCCACCGCACGTGCTAAATTTACCGCCGTTTCACAAATATTTGTTCGCAGCGCTTCGTCTTCACCAATAAATGGTGATGGCGCCTCTTCAATAATTTTTTGATTACGACGTTGCACAGAACACTCACGCTCAAAAAAATGAAACACATTGCCTTTTTTATCGGCCAAAATTTGCACTTCAATATGATGAGGATTTAAAATAAATTTTTCAACTAACAAGCCGGCATTACCAAAAGCAGATTGCGCTTCACGGCCCACCACTTCAAAATTCTTACGAACATCTTCTTCGTGATGACAAACTCTCATGCCGCGGCCACCGCCACCAGCAACAGCTTTTAACATCACAGGATAACCAATTTCTTTGGAAATTTTTATCGCCTCATCTAGCGTTGGAACTGCATCAGCTGAACCCGGAACAGTTGGTATCCCAGCTTTTTTGGCCAATTGTTTTGAAATCGCCTTATCACCCATTTGTGAAGTAGCTTTAGTATTTGGCCCAATAAAAATAATTCCATTCTCATCAAGCGCTTTAACAAAATTTCCATTCTCTGATAAAAATCCATAACCAGGATGTACCGCATCGATTTTATGTTTTTTACAAAGCTCAATAATTTTTGGAATATTTAAATAAGTTTCAGCGTTTGTTGTTCCTTCCAGGCGAACCCATTCATGACAAAATTCCAAATGCGCCGCACTCGGTTCATTGTCAGTCCAAATTCCCACAGAAGTATGATTTAATTCTTTGATTGCTTTAGCAATACGAGTGGCAATTTCCCCACGATTAGCAATCAAAATTCTTTTTTTCTTAATTGTCGTCATAGTTGAATGTTCCCATGTTTTCTCATTGGTTTTTGCACTTGCTTTCTCTCTAGCATACGCAAGTATTCATAAACCACTTGACGCGTTTTTTCTGGAAGAATAACGCTATCAACATATCCTAATTCTGCCGCTCTATAAGGATTGGCAAATTCTTTTTCATAAGCCGCCACCAGCTCCGCTTTTTTCTTGTTATAAGCATCCCCAGTTAATCCCGTTAATTCATGTCTAAAAATAATATTAACCGCACCATCAGCACCCATCACTGCAATTTCAGCTGTAGGATAAGCTAAGTTGATATCGGCCTTCAAATGTTTTGAGGCCATCACATCATAAGCACCACCGTAAGATTTACGAGTGATTAAAGTAATGAGTGGCACAGTTGCTTCAGCGTAGGCATATAATAATTTTGAACCGTGTTTAATAATCCCGCCGTACTCTTGCACTGTTCCCGGTAAAAATCCTGGAACGTCGACTAGTGTGAAAATTGGAATATCAAAGGCGTCACAAGTGCGCACAAAGCGGGCCGCTTTTACCGATGAATCAATATCTAAAACCCCAGCTAAAACTGCTGGTTGATTGGCCACGATACCAATTTTAATTCCGCCAATAGAAGCGTAACCACAAATAATATTTTTAGCATAATCACGGTGGATTTCTAAAAATTGTGCATCATCAACAATATCAAAAATTACTTCTTTCATATCGTATGGTTTTTTAGGATTCGAAGGAATGATTTGATTAATTTTTTTATTATCGCGAAAGATGGCATCTGAAGTTGCTTTTTTTGTCGGCGGTCTAAAATTAGACGCCGGTAAATAGACCAAAAGCTCTCTTACTCTTTCAAAGCAATCATCTTCGTTAAGACACTTAAATTGAGCTACACCCGATTTTTCATTATGCGTTTTCGCTCCACCTAAATCATCTTTAGTAACTTCTTCGTGAGTCACGGCCTTAATCACATCTGGACCTGTCACAAACATATAAGAAGTTTTATCTACCATGAAAATAAAATCAGTAATGGCCGGAGAATAAACTGCGCCGCCCGCACAAGGACCCATAATTAATGAGATTTGTGGAATCACGCCAGAACATTTCACATTGCGATAAAAAATTTCCGCGTAACCAGCAAGTGCATCAATCCCTTCTTGAATTCGCGCGCCACCTGAATCATTAATACCAATCATGGGAATACGATTTTCTAAAGCGAAATCCATAATCTTACAGATTTTTTTAGCGTGAGCATTTCCGAGAGACCCACCCCAACAAGTAAAATCTTGAGAATAGATCGCCACTTTTTGTTTATTAATTTCCGCTACACCTGTCACTACGCCATCGCCTAGAAACTTTTCTTTTTCTAAACCAAACTGGGTACAACGATGAGTCACGAATTTATCAAATTCAATGAATGATCCTGGATCAACTAAACGCGCAATTCTCTCCCGAGCAGTATATTTACCTTGCCCGTGTTGTTTGGCGATGCGATCTTCCCCGCCGCCAAGTTCAGATTGATGATTAAGTTCGAGCAGACGTGAGATCTTTTCCTGTAGTACAGGATCTAAGTTTTGAGACATAAAAATGCCCTCCTAAAAAAGTCCCTGTATTCTATACAAGGAGTCTAGGGAGGGCAAATTTTTGATATAAAAATAACGCGCAGCTCTTTATTCTTCGCCGACAGCTTTTTTACGTTTATCTAGCTCGTATTTTTCAACTTTCATAATTAAACTGGCGCGAGAAATATCTAACTCTTTTGCCAATTTTGATTTGTTAAATCCAGTGCGCTTTAGGCCTTCACCGATCATCAGAATCTCCAATCCTTCCATCGCATCTTTCATAGTGCCATTAGTATTTAAACCTTTATAGCCGCCACCGGATGAAGCTCTGCCACCGTTAGCGGCATCGATTGAATCTGTAATGCGCGGACTTAATTGATCTGGAGAAATAATTTTATCATCACCGGCCAAAACCACTAATCGTTCAATTTCATTTTCTAATTCACGCACGTTACCTGGCCAATTATAATCGAGCATTTTTTCCAAACATTTTTTAGATAAAACTTTTGGCGGCAGACCAGATTCTTCACAACGTTTTTGCATAAAATGATCAACCAATACTGGAATATCTTCTTTTCTTTCTTTCAAAGAAGGTAGCCCAACATTAATCACGTTAATTCTATAAAATAAATCCTCGCGAAACTCACCTTTACTCATCATTTCTTTAATATTTTTATTAGTCGCACAAACAATTCTCACATCACATTTTTTGGGAGCAACGCCGCCCACTGGAATGTATGTTCCGTCTTGTAGCACGCGCAGAAGTTTAACCTGCATACTAAGTGAAGTATCCCCAATCTCGTCCAAGAACAGAGTTCCTCCGTGAGCTTGCTCAAACACCCCTTTTTTATCTTTAATCGCACCAGTAAATGATCCTTTCACATGACCAAATAATTCCGATTCTAAAAGGTTGTCGTTAAAAGCAGAACAATTCACTGCCAAAAAAATATTATCTTTTCGTGGAGAATAATAATGAATCGCTTTTGCTACAAGTTCCTTACCTGTCCCGTTTTCACCCTGAATAAACACGCTTGATTCACTAGTCGAAATCTTTTCTAGCAAACGATAAACTTGTTGCATTTTTTTCGATTTACCAATCATTGAGTGATAACGATATTTTTCACCTAATTCAGAATTAAGTTCATGAATACGATCTTCTCGCTTAGAAATTTCCTGGTGAAATGTGCCAATCTCTTCCGAGACTAAGCTTACTAACTCCTGGAGATATTCATGCTCTTTATCAGATACTCGTTTTAAATGAGTTACCGCATTTTTCGCGTCTTCAAGCTTCGCGCCACATTCGACCATTTTTTGCACAATCTTATCAAAACCATCACTCATGGTTGAGTCAAGCACGATAGGATAAGCAAAAACTAATCCTTTAAATTCACCATCAATATTAATTTTGGCGGCGAAACCTTTTATATTAGGAAAGAAAGAATCATAAACAAAAAATTCTTTATTTGATTCTTTAAATTGTGTGCACATTTTTTCTACATCTTGATCAAAGTATTCGCCGCCATAACTCATTTTGAGCTGCACGTTGGCAAAAACATTTTTGCTATTGTAGCCTTGTTCAAATTGTCCGCTCTTAATATGTCCGTGTTCATCCGCCCAAAAAAGTTCAACGTTGAACCATTTGGCGATGATTTCATCAAGTTTTGCGATTACATGTAGGCCCTTAATTTCTTTCCAGTTGATCATAAAGACTCCCCCAAAGAGTGCAAATACTAGACAACCTATCGGAGCAACTGTCTAAAAACTTGAGGGCCAAAAGCACTTAATTGTCTAAGACTTAGACGAAGTGGTTACATACCCAACTGAATGAGTGTGCGATTATACATGCCGGTAAGACCCCAATCTTGAGGACCAGGATAGTGAATTAAAAGATCACCGCTGCTTTTAAATAAAAACGTTTCAGGAAGTTTTAAGGTTCCAAAGTGATCCATAAAATCACCACTCTGATCTAAAACAATACGTACATTCGCCGGTAAAATTTTATATTTTTTCAAAAACTTTTTCACGGCGACTTCTTCATCCTTAACCGCCACCAAAATAAAATGAACGTAACTGGCCTCAAACATTTTTGCATATTCTAAAAATGCCGGAAACTCTTGTTCACACGGTCCACACCAAGTGGCCCAGAAATGAACATATAAACCCTTAGATGATTTCGCCATTGCAGCGGTATTAAAAGCCGTTTTAGAATTCCAATCAGTGAAATCTAATTTCGGTAATTTTTTGATGACGGCCGAGCCTTGCGCTGAACTCTCTTGCATGACTTCTATTTTTCGTCTCTCATGAGAAGAATAAAAAAAAGTACTCATCATGATAAAAATCACAACTAGTATTCTGAAATAAGGACTTTGATAAATATTATCCATAAAAAACAAAAGGGAGCGATTAGCTCCCTTTTATATAATTAAATTCTTAAAAAGTAATTAATCTACAAGAGCGATGTAACTCATTGGAGCGTTATCACCTAATCTAGACTCAGCAAGCTTTAACACTCTGGTGTATCCACCTGGTCTGGTCTTAAATTTAGGAGCTACGTCTTTAAAAAGTTTAGCAACAGCATCTTTATTATTCAATTTGCTATAAGCTAATCTTCTATTCGCAACAGTGTCAACTTTAGCTAAAGTTATTAGTTTTTCAATAACTGGCTTAAGTGCCAAACACTTCGTGTGAGTCGTTTTAATTTTACCATGGTCAATCACTTCAATCGCCAAGTTTTGTAAAATCATCGTTCTGTGTGAAGCGTCTTTTCCGAATCTGTATTTATGGTTCTGATGTCTCATATAATCACCTAACTATTTTTTATCGGCACCATGACCGTCCTGAGCGTCTTTCATTGCTGAATCGACTTTCATTCCGAGTCCTAGTCCCATTTTAGTTAAAATTTCTTTAATTTCATTTAAAGATTTTCTACCAAAGTTTTTTGTTCTTAGCATTTCACCTTCTGTCTTAGATACTAATTCATAGATGTACTTAATATTAGCATTTTGTAGACAGTTAGCAGATCTTACCGAAAGCTCTAACTCAGAAACTGGCTTCAATAAAGCGCTGTTAGCTTGAGTTGTAACTTGTGCCGGCTTAGTTTCTTTTCTTGCTATTTCCTCTTCATCTTCAAAGTTCAAGAACACAGCGAGCTGGTCTCTTAAAATTTTAGCTGAATAAGCAACAGCGTCAGCTGGGTGGATACCTTCATTTGTCCAAACTTCAAGTGTCAGTTTGTCAAAGTCAGTTCTCTTACCAACACGACTATTTGTAACAGTATAGTTCACGCGATTAACTGGAGAAAATAAAGTATCTACATAAATCCAACCGATAGGTAGTTCAAATAAATCTTTATTATCTAGAGCAGGAACATATCCTTTTCCGCGAGCAACTTTTAATTCAATTTTTAAAGATCCACCCGAAGAAACGTTAGCAATAATTTTTTCAGGATTAAGAACTTTAACATGATTGTCTGCAGAAATTTCACCAGCTAAAACTGGGCCTTCTGCATTTTTCTCAATAAAAAGTGTCACTTCATCTTTACCAGAAAGTTTAAAGCGAACTTCTTTCAAATTTAATATAATTTCAGAAACTTCTTCTTTTACGTTATTGATTGTATCGAACTCGTGCTCAACACCATCAACGCGAAAAGCGACAATTCCCGCTCCTTGCAAAGAAGATAATAAAACTCTTCTTAAAGAGTTTCCTAAAGTTTGACCATATCCTCTCTCAAGTGGCTTAGCGATGAATTTTCCATAATGAGCTGTAAGCGCGTCTTTATCAATTTCCAAAGCAACCGGTCTAATAAGAGAAGTCCAATTTTTTGATACAAATGCTTCCACGATGCATGCTCCTTTTTATTATTTACTATAAAGCTCGACAACCAAGCGCTCTTCGATTTGAGAAGTAATATCTTCTCTCTTCGGAAGGTCACGAACAGTGCCGCGGAAATTATTTTTGTCTACTTCAATCCATGCTGGAATTTCTCTGATACTGTTAGCTTCTAAAGCACCAGATAATTTAACAGAAGTTCTTGAAGTCGTAACTAATTCAACAATGTCACCGCTGTCCACAACAAGTGCAGGAACATTTACTGTTTTTCCATTAACTGTGAAGTGTTTATGTTTTACTAATTGACGAGCTTCTTTTCTAGAAGCTGCAAAACCAATACGGTAAACAACGTTGTCTAATCTTCTTTCAAGAAGACCTAGCATGTTGTCGCCAGTAATGCCCTTCATCCGAGTAGCTTTGTGAAACAAGTTCACCATTGGCTGCTCAAGAATACCGTAAATTCTTTTTAATTTTTGTTTTTCACGAAGCTGAATTCCGAAGTCCGAAATTTTTGATCTTCTTTGTCCGTGTTGTCCTGGCGGATAAGGGCGTCTTTCGATAGCACACTTGTCAGTGTAACATCTTGTACCCTTTAAAAATAACTTTTCGCCTTCTCTACGACACAGTTTGCAAACTGATCCTAAATACCTAGCCATATTAAAACCTTCCTTTATTAGGTGAGAGTCCGATTAGACTCTTCTTCTCTTAGGCGCGCGACAGCCATTGTGTGGGATAGGGCTTCTATCAGCAACAGTGAGAATTCTCAATCCTGCCGACATTAGAGCTCTAATCGCGTTTTCCCGTCCAGCACCTGGACCTTTAATCTTTACGTCAACTGAGGTCACACCTTGATCCATGGCTTTTTTTGCAGCTTCTACGGAAGCAGTTTGTGCAGCAAAAGGAGTAGACTTTTTTGATCCTCTAAATCCTAATTGACCAGCACTTGCCCAACAAATCGCATTCCCTAGCTGATCTGAAAAGGTAACTATTGTATTATTAAAAGAAGCCTGGATATGACAAATAGCATGCGAGACATTCTTTTTAACTTTTTTCTTAACAACTTTTTTATTCATAACAACCTCAATTTATCGACTATGACTTCATCGCTTTAATAGATTTTTTACCAGCAATCGCAACAGCAGGACCCTTGCGAGTTCTTGCGTTTGAGTGAGTTCTTTGACCTCTCACTGGTAGGCTTTTCTTGTGACGAACGCCTCTATAGCAAGCCATATCTTTCAAACGTTTCACGTTTAAACCAACAGAACGTCTAAGGTCACCCTCAACTTGAATACCTTCAGCTTCAATCACTTTTCTGATTGTTTGTGCCTCTTCTTCAGTTAAGTCATTAGAGCTTTTTTCTGCATCAATTCCAGCCTTAGCTAAAACATTTGCTGCCAATTGTGGCCCAATTCCATAAACAGATCTCATTGCGATTCTCAATGCTTTGTTTCTTGGAATGTCTACACCCATTATCCTTGCCATAATTTACCTCTAATTATCCTTGTTTTTGTTTGTGCTTAGGAGACTTCTTGCAAACAACTCTAACCACACCTTTTCTTTTGATTACTTTACAATCTTTACAGATCGGCTTAACGGAAGCTCTAACTTTCATAAATCACCATTTTTCCTTAATTTTTGCTTCTAAAAATTATTCTTCCCTTAGTTAGATCGTATTTACTTATTTCAACAACGACCTTATCACCAGGTAATATTTTAATAAAATGCATTCTCATTTTGCCGCTTATATGAGCAATAATTTTATGCCCATTTGGTAGCTTCACTCGAAACTTTGTATTAGGTAAAAGTTCTGTGACTTCTCCCTCAACTTCAATTACTTCGCCATCAGACATTCAACAAACCTGAAAATAGTCTTGCTTGTATATATGACACAAAATCATATTGCAAGATTATTTTAATTATTAACGATCACTCTTATTTCATTTTCAATTTCAGCAAAGGACAGATCTGCGTTAACCTCTATGAGGTCACCCCTTCCTCTGTAAAAATCCAATACAGGGGTTACGGTTTTTTCAAAAACATCAAGTCGATTTCTCACGACATCTTCATGATCGTCTTTGCGGTGCACAAGTGCTTCGCCGCTAACATCGCAAAGACCGGCGACTCTAGGTGGCTTAGTTTTAAGATTGTATATTTCACCACTTTTTATTGCTACGCGCCTATTAGTTACTCTTTCCACCAAGATTTCTTTATTAATTTTAAAATTAATAACACGATATTTATGACCGCTTAATACATTTTTCTCTAAAGCCAATGCTTGATCAATATTTCTTGGGTAGCCATCGAATATATAGCTCTTATTTTTTAAGTCAACATTTGCTTTGATTAATTCTAAAACAGTTGCATCATCGACCAAATTACCGGATTCCATGATCTTGGTAACTCTTTTACCTAAATCTGACGCCTTGGCAATTTCTGCTCTTAGCAAATCACCGGTAGAAATATGACTGTAGTTAAAATTTTTAACCAGGCCTTGAGCTTGAGTTCCTTTTCCTGATCCGGGTGCACCAATAAAAATTAAATGTACCCTACTCGTCATTAGAACCTTTTGTTCGCACCAGAGTATTTACCCTTAGATCTTTGAGACATTTCATATTTGTCTGAGTACAAGAATGATTGAACATTCATCATTACTCTAATGCAAACGCTGACCACGATAAGCAAGCCTGTGCCACCAAGACGAGAATGAGACTTAGTTAATAGATCAGGCAGAATACAAACTGAAATTAGGTATAAAGCGGCAAAAAAAGTGAGTCTGTCTAAAATAAAGTCTAAATATTCTTTCGTCTTAGTTCCAGGACGGATTCCTGGAATAAAAGCATTATTTTTTTGCAACATTTCACTAATTTTTTTGGTCTTGAATTGAATTGGAGCATAAAAATAAGACATATAAATAATTAATAAGGCGAACAGTATATTAAATAACATCTGACCCGGTAGCAACGAAGCCTGTATAGAATCAATATAAGGCTTAAGCGGGTTTCCTTCACTCACAAAGTGAGCAAATGTTGCTGGAGCTGCGAGTAAAGAAGATGCTAAGATCGGGGGCATTACGCCACCTGTATCAACACGCACTGGAAGTGTTTGGGTTCCACCATAAACACGATTATTCACTACCCTTTTGGCATATTGAACAGGAACTGATCTATAAGCTTTTTCCACAAAGGACACGACGTAAAAACTCGCCACCATTACTGCCAGTATAGTCAATAAACTAAAGCCAGATAATTCTCCATTTCTAAATAGAGTAATTTTTTGCATTAATTCAGAAGGAAGTTCCACCGCGATACCAGTAAAGATAATTAATGAAATACCGTTTTCTAAACCATACTCCGTGATTCTTTCACCCAGCCACAATAGAAACATTGTTCCGCCGGCAAGAGTAATCATTGTAGTTAATTTAAAAAGTGTTCCCGGATCAGGAATTAACGGTAGACCCATTGGTGTTTTTTGGTGCTCGAAAAACGCCGCCATTCCGTAACCTTGCACACAGCAAAGAACAACTGAAGCATAGCGAACCCATTTCTGGATTTTTTTATGGCCATCAGCATCTTCTTGCAATTCTTGAAGTTGAGGAATTACTTCACCCAAAAGACTGAAAATAATTGAAGTAGTAATATAAGGCATGATTCCGAGAGCTAAAACAGAAAATCTTTTGAACGAGCCACCACTGAATGTGTTAACTAAATCAAAAATCCCACCGCCAGCCTCAGCAAAATACGACTTAAGTGCGGCAGCATCAACACCCGGAACAGGTACTTGTGCAGCTAATCTATAAACAACCAATAAGAGGAAAGTGTAAAATACTTTTTTCTTAAGCTCGTCTAATTTTCCTTGAGCAGCTAACATGTTAAATCCTTTTATTTTTCGATTTTTCCGCCGACTTTTGTAATTGCTTCTTCAGCAGTTTTCGAAAATTTATCAATACCTGTAAAAGTTAAAGCGCGAGAAAGAACTCCCTTGCTTAAAATTTTAATAGGTAGAGTCTTGTTAATTCCTTTAAGAAGACCTTGAGCTACAAGTTCTTCTCTTGTCACATTAGAACCTTTAAATATTGTTTCTAATTGACCAATATTAACTGAAGCAAAAGTTACCTTGAAAGTATGATTCGAAAACCCTCTTTTTGGCAATCTTTTATAAAGAGGCATGTTACCGCCTTCAAACCCTGGACGAACATGACCACTCTTACGAGCCTTTTGTCCTTTGTGTCCCTTTCCAGCCTGTTGACCTTGACCAGAACCCTGGCCGCGTCCAATTCTTTTAGTGTCTCTATTTGCACCTTTAGGACTTTTTAAATTTTTTAACGTTAACATAAATTGCTCCCTACTCTTTAATCTCTAGAAGGTGAATAACTTTTTTAATCATTCCTCTTACACAAGGAGTATTTTCTAAAGTTCTAGTTGCACCAATCTTATTTAAACCCAGACCCTTAATAGTTGCTCTCATACCCGGAACGGTACCGTGAAAACTCTTAATTAACTTTACTGTAATTGTTTTACTCGCCATAAATAACTCCCACTGATTATTTAAGTCTTATCGACTTAACATCAAGACCTCTAATTTCTGCAATTTTCTCAGATGACCTAAGAGCTCTCAGCGCCTTAAAAGTAGCCTTAACTATATTGTGAGGATTATTTCCACGCAAAGATTTAGTTAGAACATTTTTCAAACCAGCTAATTCTAAAATTGAACGACAAGCTCCAGAAGCTTTAATTCCAGTACCATCTGCAGCAGGTTTAAATAATACTTTACCAGCATCATACTCGCCCAATACCTCGTGAGGGATTGTTCCTCTATCGATTGAAACAAAGATCATATTCTTCTTAGCATCTTGTGTTGCTTTTTTAATTGCTTCAGGAACTTCCTTCGCTTTGCCAAGGCCGTACCCAACACGTCCCTTTTTATCGCCAACGATCATTAGTGCAGAAAAAGAAAATCTACGTCCACCCTTAACAACTTTTGTAACTCTATTAACGGCAACGACCCTTTCTTCCATATCTGGAGCAATACCCGTTGCTGCAGGAGCAGGCTTCCTGGTAAACTTCTTTTTATGATGTGCTGGGCGTTCTCCACCTGCAGCTTCTCCACCTTCAGATACAGCTTTTTTATTTTCTTCTGACATGTAAACCTCTAGCTAAACTTATATTTGAATTCCATTTTCTCTAATACTTGTAACCAACTCTGCGATAACGCCAGCATACTTAAAGCCGCCACGATCAAACACAGCTTTTTCAATTTTGTTAGACTTAAGCAATTCGGCAACTTTTCCACCGATAATTTTTGCACCAGCTTTATTATTCGCTAAACCTTTTTCTACCGTCTTACCAAAAGTCTGGACTGAAAAAAGAGTTTTTGAAATTGTGTCATCTACAACCTGCACCACTAGATGCTTGTTAGATCTGATTGCACAAATCCTTGGTCTCTCGGTAGTCCCATTCACTTTTTTTCTAATAGATAATTTTCTTTTATATCTTTTAGCTAGTGATTCATTTGAAATTTTGCCTCTAATCTTTCTCATAACATCCTCAACTATTTTTTAGCGCCCGTTTTTCCGGCTTTTCTAATAATGGTCTCTTCCATATACTTAACACCTTTGCCCTTGTATGGCTCTGGCTCTCTGAAAGATCTAATTTTTGAAGCAACAAATCCTAATAGCTCTCTGTCACAGCCATGTAATTCAATAACGTTTTTATTAACTTTTGCAGTAACGCCCGCAGGCAGAGTAAAATTAATTGGGTGCGAGTAACCTAAATTCAGGGTAACGATATTTCCGGCAACTACTGCCTTATATCCAACTCCGTTAAATTCAAGCTCTCTGATGAATCCATCAGAAACACCTTTAACCATATTTTTTATAATTGCTCTTGCAGTTCCCCACAGTGCTCTTGTTTTTCTTTCTTCAGAATTTGGCTTAACAACTAAGTTTTTGCCTTCTAGCGCAATAGTCACTCCAGCACCGAAAGTTTTTTCAATTTGACCCTTTGGGCCCTTAACAGAAACTTTCGTTCCTGAAACTTTAGCTTCTACTTTATCTGGAAGCGCAACAGGACTTTTTCCAACTCTTGACATTTTCTACCTCTCTTACCAGACGTTACAAATTATTTCGCCACCAAGTTTTCTTTTCTTTGCTTCTCTAGAAGACATAATCCCTTTTGAAGTTGATAGAACAGAAATACCTAGACCACTAATTACTCTTGGTAATGTTGTGTATCCACTATAAAGTCTCAACCCTGGAGTCGAAACTCTCTTGATTCCCACGATTGCCTCTTCTTTAAAAGCGACTTTCAAAGAAACATCACTAGGGCTTCTTGCGATAATTTTAAAAGATTTGATATAACCTTCATCTTTTAAAACTTTGCAAATTGCCGCTTTAATTTTGCTAGCAGGAAATTCCGCTTTATCATGACCCGCCTTATTAGCGTTTCTTATTTGTGTTAGCATGTCTGCGATAGGATCTGTTTGCATATTATAACTCCAAAAATTAAATCTTTTCTTACCAGCTTGACTTCTTAACTCCAGGTATCATTCCCCTAAGAGCTAAATCTCTAAACATATTTCTGCAAAGCTTAAAAGTTCTATAAACAGCCCTTGGTCTTCCTGTTAGCTCACATCTATTTCTCACGCGAATTTCGGCAGAGTTTCTTGGTAGCTTCTGTAATTTAATCATTGCCGCAAATCTTTCTTCTTCAGAAAGCTTCAAATCTTTAATTTTTGTACGCAAATCTGTTCTTACTTTTTTATATTTTGCAGCCAATTTTATTTTTTTCTTATTCGCTTCAATTTTTGCTAATCTAGCCATTACTAACTCCCAATTAATTTCTAAAAGGCATTCCAAGTAATTCCAACAATGCTCGCCCTTCTTCATTGTTCTTTGCTGTAGTTACAACTGAAATCCCCATTCCACGCACTTTATCAATTTTATCGTATTCGATTTCAGGAAATACGATTTGTTCTTTTAAACCTAAATTGTAATTGCCCAATCTATCAAAACCTCTTGGCGAAACACCACGAAAGTCTCTTACTCTTGGAAGGGCAATATTCACCAGACGATCCAAAAACTCGTACATTTTATCACCCCTTAAGGTTACATATGCACCAATCGCTTGGCCTTCTCTTAACTTGAAGGATGAAATGGATTTTTTTGCTCTTGCAATAACTGGCTTTTGACCAGTAATTGTAGCTAGTTCATTAACAATTAGGTCCACAACCTTACCATTAACCACTGCATCTTTTGTGACAGAGTTGATAATAATTTTATCAAGCTTTGGCACTCTGTGAACATTTTTGTAACTGAATTTTTTTGTCAATTCAGCTCTAATTTCCTTTTCATACTTTACTCTTAGTCTACTTATTTCTTTCATATATTTCCTTATGAATTACAATTTTCTATTTGTCCAGAAGGCTTCCGCAGGCAACAGCTACTCTAACTTTCTTTCCGTTTTTGACTTCAATTCTGACTCTTGTTGCCTTTTTTGTTTTAGGAGAAAGAATTGCAACCTTACTCTGATGAATAGGTGCTTCTAGTTCAATATAGCCACCATTTGGATTTGCTTGATTAGGCTTAACTGCTTTTTTTACTAAATTAACGCCTTCTACTACCACTTCTAGTGTTTTAAGATTAATTTTTTTTACTTTTCCCGTCTTACCTTTATTCTTACCAGAGATTAAAATTACTTCATCATTTGTTTTAATTTTTTGCATAACTACTCCAACAATTCCCTACAACACTTCAGGAGCTAAAGAACAAATTTTTGTAAAATTCTTTGCTCTTAATTCTCTTGCGACTGGCCCAAAGATACGTGTCCCGATTGGCTCATTATCTGTGCCTAAAAGAACCACACTATTCAAGTCAAATTTAATATATGTTCCGTCTTCTCTTCTGATTGGATATTTTGTTCTAACAATTACCGCTTTCTTAACATCGCCCTTCTTGACTTTTCCACCAGGCATAGCTTGCTGGACAGCAACTACAATAATGTCACCAAGTCCGGCGCTAACTCTTTTTGAACCACCAAGAACCTTAAAGCATCTAACGATTTTGGCTCCAGAATTATCGGCAACTTCTAAGTTTGTCTGCATTTGAATCATAAATTCCCTCTTTTTCTTTAAAACTATTTAATAACTTTCAGGAGCTCCCACTTCTTTAATTTAGAATGTGGTCTTGATTCGATAATTGTTACTTTATCTCCAAGTTTAGCCAGCTCACTCTCATCATGCGCGTGATATTTTTTAGATGACTGAACAAATTTGCTGTATTTGGAATCTTTAAATCTTCTAACTACAGTCACAACGATTGTCTTCGTTGACTTATCACTAGTAACAACGCCATCAAGCTTTCTTTTGAATTTTTTAACTTCAACTGAAACTGCTTTAACAGCTTTAGTTATTGTTTTCTTAGTTTCTTTTGTTTGTTTTTCAGTCATAAAATCTCTCTTCTTTACTTACTATTTTTTAGTTTTTTCAGCAGCAACAGTCATCAATCTAGCAACAGTCCTTTTTAAATCTTTTAGCTTATGGGGTTTCTCTAAACCCGTTGTAGCCGCAAGAATTTTCATATCGAAGATTTCTTTCTTTAGCTTCGCTAATTTGCCACTTATTGATTTAGTGTCTAATGTTCTTAAGTCTTTAATATTTTCCATAACTAACCTCAAGCCTTAACTACGTCTTTTGAAATAACTTTAGTTTTCAAAGGCAATTTATATTTAGCTAGCTTAAATGCTTCAATTGCATCCGTCTTGTCAACCCCACCAAGCTCGAATATGATTCTTCCTGGCTTTATTACAGCCACCCAAGCTTCTGGAGAACCTTTACCGGCACCCATTCTCACTTCGGCTGGTTTTTTAGTTAACACTTTATCTGGGAAGATTTTAATCCAAACGTTTCCGCCTCTTTTTAATCTTCTGGTTAATGCAACCCTAGCAGCTTCTAGCTGGCGGCTTGAAATATAACCACATACAGTTGCCTGTAATCCGTAATCACCAAAAACTAGAGTATTGCCTCTAAAAGCCTTTCCTCTCATTTTCCCTTTCTGGTGCTTTCTCCACTTAACTTTTTTTGGACTCAACATATAAATCCCCTATTACTTGTAAATTTCGCCTTTATAAACCCATACCTTCACGCCAATAATACCAAAGGTAGTATGTGCTTCAGCCGTATTGTAATCAATATCAGCACGAAGTGTATGAAGAGGAACTTTTCTTTCTGAATAACCTTCAACGCGAGCCATTTCAGCGCCACCTAAACGGCCAGAAGTTTTAACTCTGATCCCTTTAACGCCTGCTCTGAAAGCAGCTTGCATCACTTTTTTCATTGCTCTTCTGAAAGCAACACGTTTTTCCAGTTGTGCTGCAACGTTTTCAGCAATAATTTTTGCGTCTGCGTCTGGTCTCTTAACTTCAGCAATATTGAAAATTAATGTGCCTTTTGTGAGATTCTTAAGATCATTTCTAATCTTATCTATTCCTGCACCTTTTTTACCAATCGCTATTCCGGGCTTAGCAGTATAAACAGTCACTTTAATTTGGTCGGATGTTCTAGAAATTTCAGTGCTACCTACAGCAGCATTTTTCATTTCTTTTTCAATATATTTTCGAATAGCTAAATCTTCATGTAAAAGTTTGGCATAACCTTGTTTTGCGTACCAAGTAGATTGCCAATTTTTGATGTAGCCTAATCTAAAACCAAATGGATGTACTTTTTGTCCCATAAATTCTCAATCCTTATTTTATGACTCTTTTAGCTCTAAGTTAATGTGACTAGTTTTTTTATGAATTTGGTATGCTCGACCTTGCGCTCTAGGCATAACTCTTTTCAAAATTTTTCCTTCGTCAACAGTTAAGCTGAAAACGGTTAGGTTGTCTAAATCATATTTTCCAGAGCCCGCAGCAATAGCGAGTCCGCTGTTAATTAACTTGGCCAATGCTAAGGAGATTTCTCTCTTTTCGCAGTAACGTAGAGTTTTAAGAGCTTCTGAAGCTTTTTTTCTTCTAATGAGATTAGCCACCAAGCGTACTTTTCTGGGAGCAATACCGATGTTATTCAAACTTACTACAATTGACATAAAATTTTCTCCTGGCCCTTATTTTTTCACTGGGGCTTTAGCTGGTGCTTTTGCCGCTGCTTTTGCTGGTGCTGCTGCTGGAGCTGCATCTGCCTTTTTATCACCACTGTGGCCATTAAACGTTCTTGTAAGTGAAAACTCACCTAACTTATGTCCAATCATGTTATCGGTAACATAAACTGGGATAAATTTTTTTCCATTATGTACAGCAAAAGTTAGTCCGATAAACTCGGGAACGATTGTTGATCTTCTGGACCAAGTCTTAATAACTTTTCCAGCTTTATTTGATTCATTTTGTAGTGCTAGAACCTTCTTCATTAACTGAAGATCTACAAAGGGTCCTTTTTTTAATGAACGAGCCATTCAAAACTCCTATTTACTTACTTTCTTCTTTTTACAATAAATTTAGTAGTACGTTTATTTTTTCTAGTTTTATAACCACGAGTTGGTAAACCCCATGGAGACACAGGATGTCTACCACCAGAAGTTCTACCTTCACCACCACCCAATGGGTGATCGATTGGGTTCATCGCAACCCCTCTTACGCCTGGTCTGATACCCATTTTTCTAGAGATACCAGCTTTACCAATTACTCTTGATTCGTGTTCTAGATTGCCAACTTGGCCAACTGTTGCACGGCAATTTGCTTTCACTTTGCGTAATTCGCCTGAAGGCATTCTTAACAACACGTGCTCGTCTTCTCTTGCCATCACTTGAACATAAGCACCTGCAGATCTTGCGATCTGACCACCAGCACCTGGATTTAGTTCAACATTGTGAACTAATGTACCAACTGGGATATCTTTTAATTCTTTTGAATTTCCTGGTTTAATATCTGCATCCGCTGAAGACACAATAACATCACCAACACCTAAACCCACTGGAGCTAAAATATAAGTTTTATCTCCATCGATATAAGATAATAAAGCGATATTACAAGTTCTATTTGGATCGTATGTAATAGCAATTACTTTTGCTGCTACATTCAATTTTGATCTTTTAAAATCAATTATACGATATTTTTGTTTTACTCCGCCGCCTTGATGTCTAGTTGTAATGCGTCCATGAGCGTTTCTTCCGCCTTTAGACTTCTTTACACCCAATAATGACTTCGGCAACTTCACATCTTTAGTCAAATCGCGACTAGAAAGTGTCGTCATTTGTCTACGAGCTGGAGTTGTTGGTTTAAATTTTTTCACTACCATATCAACCTCTATTTATTAAACACCTTTGAAGAATTCAATCTTTTGACCGTCTTTCAGGGCAATGATTGCTTTTTTAGTTTTTGAAAGTTTTTTCACGCGCGTTCCGGCACGTTTAGTCTTTCCTGGAGTAATTGTTGTTCTAATATTTATAACTTTTACATCGTAAATTTTTTCAACTGCGGCTTTAATTTGAGTTTTTGTAGCACCCAAAAGAACCTGGAAACCATACTTGTTATGTGCATCACTTAGCTGAGAAATTTTTTCAGTTATAAGTGGCTTAATAATTATATTTTCTAATCCGGCCATAAATTACACCATTTTTTTAAGAAGTTTTTCTAATGCTTCTTTTTCAATTACTAAATTTTCAAATTTTATCGCTTCGTATACGCTAAATCCTTCTACTGCACAACCTTTCGCGTGTTGTAGATTTCTTGTTGCTTTAAGAGCTAATGAATCAGCTGAATTTGTAACAACAAAAGCAGGAAGCAAAGATCTTTTAGATAATAAATTAAAAAGTGTCTTTGTTTTACCGTCTGTCGTTAACTTTTCAACAACTGTTAATTTACCAGCTTGCAACTTATCGGCAATTACTGATTGGATCGCTTTAATCATTACTTTTTTATTAACTTTTTGTTCGAATGATCTCGGGTGTGGCCCAAAAGTTGTTCCACCGCCAACCATTAATGGTGATCTAGTTGAACCTTGACGGGCACGACCAGTACCTTTTTGCTTAAATGGTTTTTTACCACCACCGCTCACAAATCCTTTCGTCTTTGTAGCAGCATTTCCTTGTCTTCTGTCAGCAAGTAATGCTTTTACTACTTGGTGAACAACCGGAACATTAATTACTTCTGGTGAAAGATTCACTTCAGTTTTTAGCTTTCCAGCAGAATCAAATTTTTCATTATGAATCACAATCTCCATAATCAACCTCTATTATTGCTTTTTAGTAGCAGTAGTAATCGTAACGAAAGAATTTTTTGAGCCAGGTAAAGAACCTTTTATTAAAAGGTAACCTTTTTCTAAATTCACTTCGACAACTTTTAAATTTTGTATTGTTTGTAATGTGTTCCCCATTTGTCCTGGCATTTTCTTTCTAGCGAAGACTCGAGCCGGAGTTGCTCTGTTACCAATTGAACCTGGTCTTCTGTGAAAATGTGAACCATGGGTAGCTGGACCACCGGAAAAACCGTGTCTCTTCATAACACCCTGGAAGCCGCGACCTTTGCTATCACCAGAAACATCCACGATAGTGTTCGCTTTGAACGACTCTAAGGATACTTCTTTTCCAAGAGCTGCAGTATCAGCTGCTGTATCTAGACGTACTTCTGCAAATCTTGCTAAAGACTTTGAAATAGTGGCTTTCTTCAAATGACCTTTAGTTGGCTCATTGATTAAAGACTCTCTTTTCTCATAGTAGGCAACTTGATAAGCATCATAACCATCTTTTTCTTTTGTCTTAACTTGAGAAACAAGATTTGGAATTAATTTGATAACTGTTACTGGAACGTGGCTCCCGCTTTCATCGAAAATACGAGTCATACCAGCTTTTACGCCAATAATACTTGGCAGAGAAATATTTGAATCAGCCATTCTACCTCCACAGCATCACCTTATTCTAAAGGATGCATGCATGGTTAATATTGTTTATACTTAGTACTTAATTTCTACATCTACACCAGAAGAAAGGTCCAATTTCATTAAGCTATCAATTGTTTGTTGAGTAGGGTCAATGATATCGATCAATCTTTTATGTGTTCTCATTTCAAATTGTTCACGAGATTTCTTATCAATGTGAGGTGAACGTAAAACTGTGAATTTATTGATTTCTGTTGGAAGAGGGATTGGTCCCGCTACTCTTGCACCAGTTTCTTTAGCCGTCTGTACGATTTCATTTACTGATTTATCAAGTAATGAGTGATCGTAAGCGCGCAATTTGATTCTCAGTCTAGTGGCCTTCATATTAAGTTTTCCTCGACAATTAAATGAGTGTGTTTTTTATTGAAGCTGGCCTAGATTGTCAACAGGTTTCTTTTTAATTCTCTAAAATAATTAAATATAGATCCCGCGCTTTTCTAAAACCCCTTTAGTTTGCTCATAGGTTAATGCCTCATAACGTTTGAACTTCATGGAGAAGCTAGCTCTTCCTTGGGTTCTCGAACGTAGGTCGGTACTATAACCAAACAATCCAACTAAAGGTACTTCTGTTTCAACTAGTTCTTTATTTTGTTTTGGCGCAATGCCCAAAACTCTACCTCTTTTACTATTTACGTCAGCTATTACATCTCCTGCGAAATCAGCCGGAGTCAAAACTTCTAAATGCATAAGTGGTTCCATCAGCACTGCTTTAGCTTTTGAGCAAGCCTCGCGAAA
>Ga0163144_10007213_pt1 | contig 24383 bp, 17 predicted proteins | sample OliLak19BULKMAT1_FD_123175 | JGI IMG/M metagenome (GOLD analysis project Ga0163144, IMG submission 123175) | Freshwater microbial mat bacterial communities from Lake Vanda, McMurdo Dry Valleys, Antarctica - Oligotrophic Lake LV.19.BULKMAT1 | ecosystem: Environmental > Aquatic > Freshwater >...
ATACGCGCCCCCACTCGCGGAGCCGCGGCAGCCGTCGCCCTACGGAGTGCTCGCGCGCCAGCGACTGTACGTGATCGCGGTCGTCGGCTACATCGCGCAGACATTCGCGCTCGGCGGGTTCACGGCGTGGGCGCCCCAGTTCCTCACGCGCAAGCTCGGGATGGCGCTGCACGAGGCCGACTTCTGGTTCGGCGCGGTGACGGTCGCGACGGGATTCGCGGGCACCGGCATCGGCGGGTGGTGGGCGGATCGCATGAAGGGCGAGCGCGTGATCGTCTGCCTGAAGATCTGCGCGATCTCATCGGTGATCGCGGCGCCGTTCGCAGCGCTCTGCTTGTTCATGCCGTCGCCGCTGACATTCTTCGTGGCGATGGGGCTGTGCGAGCTAGCGCTGTTCCTGAGCGTATCGCCCACCAACGCGGCGATCATGCTGAGTGTCCCCGGCCACGTGCGAGCGAGCGCGATGGCGGTGTCCATCTTCGCGATCCATTTGCTCGGTGATTTCATCTCACCGCCGCTCATCGGGACGATCTCGGACACCTCGGGCGGTGGAGCGCACGGTCTTCAACTGGGGCTGTACATGCTGCCCGCGGCGCTCGCGGTCTCGGCGATCGCGTGGAGCCGCGGCGCGCGGGCCCGACCCGCGCGATCCGAAGCTGCTGTGTGAAGCGAGCTCGCGCGGCCCCGTGATCCCGAGCCCGAGGGTCGCGCTACTTTGCGCGTTCGAGCGCCTTGGAGGCCAGGCTCTTCGCCTCGCCCTCGGGGGCGCTGGGCGCGCTGAGGAACTCGGTCATCAGGTCGCGGCACTCGGGTTTGGTGCGGAGGTGGTTGAGCAGCGTGTTCGAGACGTCGGCGAACGCCTTCTCGAAGGCGAGGCCCTCGCGCGTGCGCGCGGCGACCTTCTCGCGACCCTGCGTGAGGTCCTCTTCGAGGGCCTCGGCGTAGCGCGCGAGCTGGGCGCGGAGCTCGTCGATCTGCCGGCGGAGATCACGCGCCGTCGACTCACGCACGTTCTTCTTGTGCTCGTAGCGGCCGAGCTGCTCGCGCTTGGCCTGCGCAATGGCTGCGGCCGCGCCTGCGCGCTCGAAGATGCTCGGATCGTAGGCGCCCTGGCGGAGCGCGTTGTCGGCGATCTGGCGCGCCGCGATGGCCGCGCGCTCGGCTTGCATGAGCTCGCCGCGGCACTTCTCGACGTCCTCACCGTCGGCCGCCGCTTCGCGCAGGACGCGCGATTCTTCGTGCGCGAGCTCCTCCACCTTGCGGCCGATTTCTGCGCGGAGCGCTCGCCCCCGACGCTCGAGGGCCTCGAGCTTGCGCGTGTAGCTGGCCACCTCTCCTTCGAGGCGGTTGGCCCGCGCCGCGAGATCCCAGGCTTGCGCGAGGGCGTTGTTCACCTCGGGGGTGGCGTTGCCGGCGGGGTACGCACGCGACGCCATGCGGCCGAAGAGCGCGGCGCGGCTCGCCCACTCCGTCACGCCGGCAGACTGCGGAGGGGGCGGCGGAGGCGGGGGCGCACCTTCGCCCGCCTCTGGGTCCCATGCTGGCGACGGCAAGCTGCGCTGCAGGGCCTTGAGCTCTTCCTGGAGATGATGAGCGTCGCGGTAGCGCTTGCGAATGTCCTTTTCGAGCAAGCGCAGGCAGATGGATTCGCCCTGCGGATGCGCGTCGGGACGGATCGAGCGTGGGCGCGGCGGTGGCTGCGTGCGCTGCATCTCGAGCAGCGTGTCGCGGTCGTTCGCGCGGAAGGGAAGCTGCCCCGTCAGCATCTCGAAGAAGAGCACGCCGAGCGCGTAGAGGTCGGACTGCGCGGCCGCCTCTTCGCCGCGCGCTTGCTCGGGCGACATGTACTCGGGCGTACCGAACACCGCTCCCTTGGGGGCGAGGCGCGGGTCGCGTGCGATCGCGGCGAGTCCGAAATCGAGGATCTTCACGAAGTCCTTCCGGCCTCCGCGCTGAGTGAGGAGGATGTTGTCGCTCTTCAGATCGCGGTGGACGACGCCGAGGTCGTGAGCGCGGGCGAGTGCCGCGCACATCTGCTCGAGGACGTCGACGCCGCGCGCGATCGGCATGGGACCGCGCGCCAGCTCGGCCGAGAGCGGCGTCCCGACGAGGTACTCCATGACGAGGTAGAGCTCGCCCTCCTCGGTCTCGCCAATGTCGTGGATGTCGATGATGTGCGCGTGATCGACGCGGTTGGCGGCGCGGGCCTCCCGCAGCATCCACGCGCGAAGGTGCGTCTCGCCGCGCAGATCCGGGCGGATCAGCTTGAGCGCGACGACGCGTTCGATGAGCACGTGGCGCGCGCGATAGACCACGCCCATGCCGCCCTCGCCGAGTCGCGCTTCGAGTCGGTATCGACCGGCGACGACCTTTCCGATCATCGGATCGGCGTTGGTGCGAGAGCTGCTGGAAGAGCGGACCGAAGGGCGGTTCTCCATAAACGACCGTTCTCTATGCTCCGAGACGACGGGGGACGAAAGCTGCTCATCCTAACCTGAAAGCGGGCGAAACTTCCGCCACGTCGCGCGCCCCCGGGCGAAGGGCGCCGAAAAAAACTTTCGGCCCGAGCCGGCGCCGGATTGGCCAGCTCATCCGAGCCCGAGGACAAAAGCATGCGGTAACACGCTGAGTCCCGAGCCACGCAGGCGAGCAAAGCGTCTCTGCCGACCGCTGAGGCGCGATCTTTCGGGGCGCTCAGAGCTGCGTCGAGATTGGGCGCCCGGTCGCTTTCGGCGCGACGGTGGGCGCTCCGGGCGAGGTGCCGGAAACGGACGGGTCCGCCGAATCGGGCGCGGCCGGGCGCGCCGGATCGGGCGCGCGCCGTGTGGGCGCCGTGCCGCCGGGTCGCGCAGCGCCCCGACCGGACGTGCTTGGCGCGGCGTTCGCCGGGTCGGTTGGGAGCGGGACATCGATGGGGGCTTCGTCCTTTGATCGGCAGGCGGGAGCGAGCATCGATGAGATCAGGAGGAGGACACAAACGCGCCGTGACACGGTTCGAGCATACGCCGAACGCCACACTCGTCACGCCGCGCGGCTGCCCCGGAGAGGATGGCGCCGCTCACCACCACGGCTCCCCGGGCGCGGGAGTGGGCACAGCGCTCGTGATCTCGCGAGCGGCGGCGGCATCCCTGGCGATTTGAGCGCGCAGCGCCTCGATGCCGGCGAACCGTTGCTCACCCCGCAGGCACGTGAGCACGTGGACGCGGAGGCGCGCTCCGTAGAGATCGCTGTCGTGGTCGAAGAGGTGCACCTCGACGGAGGGCGGCGCGCCGTCGTTCAGGGTGGGACGAACGCCGATGTTCGCGACGCCCGCCGCGAGCGACGTGGCACGCGCAGCACGCGATATGGGATCGTCCTCGCCGAGCCTGTCGACGAGCACGGCGTATACGCCGAAGGGCGGCAACGCCTCGCACGAGCCCGCGAGGTTCGCCGTCGGGAAACCGATGGTGCGACCGCGCTGGTCACCGCGCACGACGGTGCCGCTGAGCGCGTGCGGCCGGCCGAGGATCGCCCTGGCCGCGTCGAGATCGCCGCTCGCGATCGCCTCGCGCGCACGGGTGCTCGAAAAGGTGCCGTGCTCGTCGCCGACCAGAGTGTGGGATCGCGTCTCGAAATCGAGCCGTTCGCCGATGGCGCGCAGCACCTCGAAGTCGCCGGCGCGCCCCTTGCCGAAACGAAAATTCTTGCCGACGATGGCGAGGCGGGTGGCGAGCCGCGTGACGAGAACGTCTTGGGCGAAGGCTTCGGGGGTCTGCGCTGCAAACGCCAGATCGAACGCCTGCACGACCACGCGCACGTCGGGCTGGAGCCTCTGAATGAGCTCGATTTTGCGGGACAGAGGCGTGAGCACCGCCGGCGCGCGGCGCCCGATCACCGCAGCCGGATGCGGATCGAACGTCATGACGATGGGCTCGAGGCCGCGCGCATGAGCGTCACGCGCTGCATCGGCCAGAACCGCCTGATGACCCAGGTGGACACCGTCGAAATTGCCGATCGCGACGAGGCGCCCGACGGGCAGTGGATTTTGCACGGCGCGCTACGTAGCGAAAGCAGGCCGAAACAGCAAATGGTGCGCGGCTGGTCAGTTGACGGCGCACGAGCCGTCGGGTAACCGCGCGCTCGCTCTCAGGGAGATGCGGAGGCACGCGATGTTCAAGAAAGTGGCCATCTTCTCCGGGGGTGCGCACCCCGCTCTCACAGCGGAGATCTGTCAGACGCTCGAGCTCAACGTCGGGCGGATCAAGGTGTCGCGGTTTTCGGACGGCGAAACGTTCTGCGTGATCGAAGAGAACGTGCGCGGTGTGGACACCTACATCGTCCAGCCGACGTGCTCGCCGGTGAACGACAACGTGATGGAGCTGCTGATCGTGGTCGATGCCCTCCGGCGGGCGTCGGCGGGCTCGATCACGGCGGTCATTCCCTATTACGGGTATGCGCGGCAGGACCGGAAGGTCGCGCCGCGCACCCCGATCACCTCGAAGCTGGTGGCCGACCTCATCGTCGCCGCCGGCGTGAACCGCATCGTGGCGCTCGATCTGCACGCGGCCCAGATCCAGGGGTTCTTCAACATCCCCTTCGACCACCTGTTCGCGATGCCGTCGATGCTCGACCAGCACCTGCGCGACAACTACTTCAAGGATGTCGTGCTGGTCTCGCCCGACGCGGGCGGCGTCGAGCGCGCGCGGGCCTACGCCAAGCGGCTGCAGGGCTCCCTCGCGATCATCGACAAGCGCCGCGAGCGCGCCAACGAGAGCGAGGTCATGCACATCATCGGCGAGGTCGAGGGCAAGCGCTGCCTTATCTTCGACGACATGATCGACACCGCGGGGACGCTGGTGAACGCCTCGGGGGCGCTCATGAAGGCGGGCGCCAAGAGCGTGGCGGCGTGCGCGACGCACCCGGTACTCTCGGGGCCGGCGGTGCAGCGGATCAAGGAGAGCGCGCTCACCGAGGTCATCGTCACGAACTCGATCCCGCTGCGTGACGACGCCAAGGCGACCGGGAAATTCAAGGTCGTCAGCGTGGCGCGCTTGCTCGCCGAAGCCATCCGTCGCATCCACAACTCGGACTCGATCAGCTCGCTGTTCGTCTGAACAGCCAACGTCCCCTCTTTTATCGATCGTCTCGACCCGGGCAGCCGCGATCTGCTATAGCGCTCGCCCCGTTTTGCCGGAGCATCTCCCCATGACCATGGAACTCATCAAGATGACCGCCAGCCGCCGCACCGCGAGCGGCAAAGGCCCGTCGAACCGCCTCCGTCGCGACGGGCAGATCCCTGCCGTCGCGTACGGCCGGGACCTCGCGGCGGTGCACGTTGCGATCGCGCCCAAGGCGCTCCTCGGCGTCCTCGGCTCGGACCACGGCCAGAACGCCGTCGTCGAGCTCGCCATCGAGGGCGGCGAGACGCTGACCGTGATGGTGCGCGACTACACGTACCACCCCATCTCGCGCGAGCTTCTCCACGCCGACTTCATGTCGGTGAAGCTCGACCAGCCGGTCGACGTCGAGGTCCCCTTCCGCTGCGTCGGCAAGGCGAAGGGCGTCGCCGCCGGCGGCATCCTCCAGCAGATCTTCCGCAGGATCCCGGTCCGCTGCCTGCCGGAGAAGATCCCGGCGTACGTCGAGATCGACGTCACCGAGCTGGAGATGGGCGAGTCGCTGAAAGCGGCCGGGATCAAGCTGTCCGACGGCGTGAAGGTCCTCCTGTCGGATGACCAGACCGTCGCCGTCGTGGCCGCCCCGGACAAGGGCGGCGACGAGGTCGCGGCGACTCCGGGAGCTGCGGCTCCGGGCGCTCCGGCTGCGGGCGCTGCGGCTCCGGCTGCGGGCGCTGCGGCTCCGGCTGCGGGCGCCAAGGGTGCTGCGCCTGCGGCGAAGGCCGCGGCGGCCGCACCGGCCAAGGCCGACAAGAAGAAGTAGCCGTCCTCGTGCTACTCGTCGTTGGCCTCGGCAACCCCGGGCGGCAATACTCCGCGAACCGTCATAACGTCGGCTTCATGGTCGTCGACGAGCTGGCGAGCGCGTGCCGCGCCGACGGGTTCCGGAGCAAGTTCAGCGGCGAGTACGCGAAGGGGGAGCTCGCGGGGCACGAGGTCGTGCTCCTCAAGCCAGAGACCTTCATGAACGAGTCCGGCCGCAGCGTGCAGGCCGCCATGGCCTTCTTCAAGCCGAGCATCGATCGCGTGCTCGTCATCCACGACGAGCTGGACCTCCCGTTCGGGACGGTGCGGCTCAAGGTGGGCGGCGGGCACGCGGGCCACAACGGCTTGCGCTCGATCATGGCGTGCATCGGCAGCGGCGAGTTCGGGCGCGTTCGCTTCGGGATCGGGCGGCCGCCGGCCGGCTTCCGGGGCGAGGTCGCGGACTACGTGCTCTCGAATTTCGATTCGGCGGAGCGCGCGGAGCTGCCTGATCTCTTGAAGAGAGCGGGGACGACTGTGCTAGAAGTCGCGACCCGCGGCCTGTCGGTCGCGATGAACGTTCACAACGTCCGGCCCAAACCGGCAAAAAAAGCTTCGAAGGAACCCGAGATCAAGAAGGGCGAATCGTCGCCCGAAGAAGGCGTGAAAGCAGCGAGCGAGACGCTCGAAGCCAGGCGCCTCCTGAATTGACCCGAGGGCCTTCGATTCCTCGCTCCGGAGCATCCCGCTCCGGGGCCGTAGACCAAGAGGAAACCGCATGAGCAGAGAATCCACGGCGCCGCACCGCGCCAAAGAATACGAGACGATTTACATCCTGAAGCCCGACATCGACGCCGAGAGCGCGGAGAAGGTCGGGACCCGCCTCGCCGAGGTGGTCGGTCGCGAGAAGGGCCAGCTCACCAAGGTCGAGACGTGGGGCCGCCGCAAGCTCGCGTACGCGATCGCGAAGCACAAGCGCGGCGTGTACGTGTACCTCAAGTACCTCGGGACCGGCGGCGTCGTCAGCGAGCTCGAGCGCAACCTGCGCCTGTTCGACGGCGTACTGAAGTACCAGACCGTCCTGGTCCGCTCGGACGTCGAGGTCGAGGGCGTGGCGATCAGCGCGGACGACGTGAAGTTCGAGCGCCTGGAGCTGCCGCCGCTCGAGGACGACAAGGAAGAGTCGCGCGAGCGTCAGCTCGGCCTCGTCGAGAGCGAGCGCCGCGAGAAGCCGGAAGGCATCGTGCCGGAGCTCGAAGAAGCCGAGCTCGAGGCGATCGGCGATCTGGCCGGCGAAGAAGACGAGGAGAGCTGAGCCATGCAACGCAATGACAACCGCACGAGCGATGTGGACGACTTCGGTCGTACACCCGACCTCAACGCCGATGCTCCCGGCCGCCGCCGCACGGGCCGCCGCCGCGCGTGCCGCTACTGCGCGGATCGCGCTCTGATCATCGACTACAAAGATCCGCAGGCGCTCAAGTACCTGATCTCCGAGCGCGGCAAGATCGTTCCCCGCCGCATCAGCGGCAACTGCGCGAGGCACCAGCGCAAGGTCGCCCTCGCGATCAAGCGCGCGCGCAACATCGCGCTCTTGCCGTTCACCGTGACCGCGTAGGAGAAGACCAATGGCTCACCATATCCACGTCGTCCTCACGGAGGACCTCGCGAATGTCGGAAAGAGCGGCGAGCTTTGCCGCGTGCGTCCGGGTTTCGCCCGCAACTACCTCATTCCCCGCGGCCTCGCGGTCAGCGCGACCGAAGAGAACAAGTCGCGCATCGAGCACGAGAAGAAGGTCGCCGAGTCGCGTGCGACCAAGGCGAAGGCCGCCGCCACCGAGCTGTCGCAGAAGCTCGGGAGCGTGAAGCTCACGATCACGCGGCCGGTCGGCGAGAGCGACAAGCTCTACGGGTCGGTCACGGCGCGCGACATCGAAGAGGCGCTCGCTGCACAGGGCTACGTCGTCGATCGCCGCCGCATCGACACCGAGCCGCTGAAGACGCTCGGCACGTTCCAGGTGCCGATCCACCTCGCGACGTCGGTCACGGCCACGGTCGAGATCACCGTCGCGAAGAAGTGATGCCCGCCCGGCGCGCGGAGAGTCTCTCCCGCACGCTACACCCGACCATCTCCCGCGCGTGCGGATAGCATCTCGCTCGCGCGGGAAATCCCCTTTGAAATAGCTCTGGTCCACGCCTCCTCGCTCGCGCGGTCCTCCTCGCGAGTAGCGAGCATGGCCCCGATCACGCCGGCCGTGAGCGCGTCGCCGGCCCCCGTCGCGTCGGACGTGGCGATGCTCCCGACCGCGTGCGATGTGCACGCGCCGAACGCGTGGACGATGACGGGCGCAGGGCCGTCGGTGCGGAGCCAGACACCCGCGAATTCGCGCTGGGCATCGCCGGAAGCGAGGCCCAGAGAGCGCTCGTCGGCGAGCGACGATTTGACGAAATGGGCGTGGGCGAGCGCGTCGAGCGCCGCAATGCGCGCGGCGCTCGACGCGCTCGCCCAGAGGCGCGAGCGGGCGTTGAGGTCGACCATGACGAAGGCGCCGCGGGCGCGGGCGCGAGCGAGAAAGCGGCGAGCGCGGTCGAGGAGAGGCACGTGGGGCAAGAGGCCCGAGAGCAGCACCACGCGCGCATCGGGCGCGGACGCGAGGGCGCGCACGAGCGTGCGGGCCTCCCACACTACGTCGCGATCGCTGGTGAAGGCCGGGCCACCGTCGCGGCCGTCGGTCGCCTGGCCGCGACGGTTCATCGTCGGGCAGGCGCCGGCCGGGGCAATCTGGACGAGCCCCGTGTGGCCCACGTTGCGGGCGCCGCGCGTGGCGGCACCTGTCAAATCGACCTCGGCCCGCGCCGCCGCCTCGCGGAACATCCGCCCGAGAACGTCGTCGCCGATGGCACCGCACAAGCTCACGGCGAGCCCCCGGGCGGTCAGCGCGCGCGCGGCGTTCCAGGCCCCGCCGCCCGGCACGAGCGCGAGGCGCGACCCATGCTCGGCATCCGTCGCAAGGCGCGCGTCCCATATCGATTCGCCGATGCACAGGACGTCGAAAGGGCTTGATCGCGCGGTCGCCCGCGCTGTTCCTGGGTCGGAAGGAAAATGTCCCATCCTGCTTTGAAAGATCGTCGCGGACCGCAGAGACTCTGCTAACTCAAGAAGACACGAGTAGCGCCTCGAAGGCACGATCCTTCGGGGCGTCGTGCATTTCGGAAGGCCCCCTGTGGAAAGCTTCTGCACAACTTGGAGACGAGCTGTGGTGAACCAGGCGCAAGGCGGTCGTGACCGATGAGCGCGCCCTCGATGCAAGCGTTCTCGCGGCGCATGAAGCCGCCCGTCATCGTCGATCCGCCGGTGGTCGCCGGCCGCGTGCCGCCCCATGACCTGGACGCCGAGGCGGCCGTGCTATCGGCGATTCTCCTGGATCGAGACGCGCTCGATCGCGTGCTCGAGCTGCTGAAGCCCGAGCACTTCTACAGCGAAGCGAACGCGCGCATTTTCCAGGCGGCGCAGCACCTCGCGGTCGCCATGACGCCCATCGACATGATCTCGGTTGCGTCATGGCTGCGTGATCGCGAGTGGCTCCAAAAGATGGGCGGCACCGCGTACCTCGCGCAGCTCGCCGACGCGACGCCGGCCGTCGGGCACGTCGGCGCCCACGCCAAGGTCGTCCACGAGAAGTGGCGCCTGCGCCAGCTCATCGCGACGTGCCAGCGCGTCTCGGCCGAGGGGTACAGCGACGTCGGTGAGGTGCAGCAGTTCATCGACAGCGCGGAGCAGTCCATCTACGACTTGGCGCGAACCGCACACTCGTCGAGCGCGCAGCCGCTGTCGCAGGTGCTCAAGGCGGCGTTCGAGCAGATCACTGCCGCCGCCGAGCGAGGGGACCGCATCACCGGCATCTCGACGGGGTACGAGCGCCTCGACGGCAAGACCGCCGGCTTGCACGACGGCGATTTGACGATCGTCGCGGCGCGTCCCGGCATGGGAAAGACGTCGTTCGTTCTCAATGTGGCGACGAACGTCGCGTCGCCGCGCACCATCACCGCGCCCGGCCCGGGCGAGTCGGGGCACGGCGTCGAGCGCTACGAGCCGGGCTTCGGAGTGTGCGTCTTCTCGCTCGAAATGCCGCGCGAGCAGCTCGCCACGCGCATGGTCTGTTCGGAGGGTCGGGTCGATCTCGGGAAGCTGCGGCAAGGGCACTTGCACGCCGACGATTGGCGCAAGCTCACGGAGTCGGCGTCGTACCTGTCGACGTTGCCGGTGTGGATCGACGACACGCCGGCGCTCGGCATTCTGGAGCTGCGCGCAAAGGTGCGGCGCATCCAGGCCGAGTACAATCGAGAGGCAACCGACACGCAGCCGGCGCGGCGCGTCGGGCTCGTGATGGTCGACTACCTGCAGCTCATGAAGGGGCGCGACGGCGTGAACAGTCGCGAGCAAGAGATCAGCGAGATCTCTCGTGGAATGAAGGCGCTCGCGAAGGAGCTGAAGGTGCCGGTCATCGCGCTGTCGCAGCTCAACCGCGCGGTCGAGACGCGCACGACGAAGGACAAGCGCCCGCAGCTCTCGGATCTGCGCGAGTCGGGCGCCATCGAGCAGGACGCCGACACCATCATCTTCATTTACCGGGACGACTACTACAACCCGGAGACGAGCGACCAGAAGGGCATCGCGGAGCTCATCATCGCCAAGCAGAGGAACGGACCGACGGGCAAGGTGAAAGTCCGCTTCTCGGCGTCCTGCACGCGCTTCGACAACCTGGAGCCCGGCGATTATCCCGAGTCACCGGACGACGAGTAGCCTGCGGGCCAACATGCCTGCCTGGTCCATCTCCGCCATTTTTGCCGGTGTGTTCATCGCGGCGCACTACCTCACGCTGCGCGCCGCGAGCGGGCGCATCGGCGACGCGCTCGGGGCTGTGGTGCTCGAAGGGGCCGCGACGCTGGGCTTGCTCGTGTTGCTGGTCGCCCGTGTCGGCGCTGCCGGGGCGACGACCACGCCGGGCCTCGTGTGGTCAGGCGTCTCCGGCCTGTGCATCAGCGGCGCGACGACGCTCCTCTTCTTTTCGCTGCGCTCCGGTGGACCGGTGAGCGCGACGGGACCCATCGTGCTCGGTGGCGGGGTGACGCTCGCTGCACTTGCGGCCCCGCTCTTCTTCGCGGAAGCGTTCACGCTGCGTCGTGGTTTCGGCATCGCGCTCGGGTTCGCGGCGATCGTGGTCCTCGCGACCGAGCGTAGGTGACGCGCTCGACGAGCCGTTCCGAGGGCGCACGGCTACCAGGGACGCAGACGGTTGCGAAACGCGGACCGCTACGACACGCGGACCGCTGCGGGCCACATGCAGAGCGACGTCTCGCGCACCAGATCGCCGTAGAGCCGTGCGAGGGTGGTCGGATCTTCTGCCGTGGGCAGCAGCATCTCGTGCGGCGCCGAGACGTTCCATACGGGTGCCTCGGGGCCCGCCCCGGAAATCTCGCGCGCGAGCTCGATGGCCCTCGGAACGTCGCCGAGCTCGTCGATGAGACCGACCGCCTTCGCGTCGATGCCCGAGTACACACGGCCCCGCGCGAGCGCGTGCACGTCGTCCCTGGTCTTCTTACGGCCCTCGGCGACGCGCAGCAGGAACCGCTCGTAGACCTCGGTGTTGTGCCGTCCGACAAGCGCGCGCGCGTCGTCGTCCCACGGCTTCGCGGGGTGGTAGAGGAGCGAGAACCGCCCGCGACGGATCTGCTCTACCGACATGCCGTACTTCTCGAACATCTCTTCGAGCACGGGCTTGCCGGTGAGAACGCCGATGGACCCTGTGATGGTCGTGGGCGCCGCCACGATGCGCGTCGCGTCCGCGAGCACGTAGTATCCCCCGCTCGCTGCGACCGCGCCCATGACGCCGATGACAGGCTTGCGCTCGCGGAGGCGCTTCACCTCGCGCCAGATGAGGTCGCTCGCGAGCGCGGAGCCGCCGCCGGAGTCGACGTGGAACACGACCGCCGCCGTCTTCTGATCGGCCCCGGCGGCGCGCAGCGCGCCCACGAGCGAGTCCGAGCCAGCAACGCCCCCGCCGAATGGCGGCACGGGAACCGGAGAGCCGCGCGAGCGGCCGGAGACGATGGGTCCGACGAGCGAGACCACCGCAATACGCTTGGATCCAGGCGGCGCCAGAGGCACACGCACGAAGCGCCGCGCCTCGTCGAACAGCCGGTACGGCTTGCCGAACACTTCGTCCTCGTACGCGACGCGATCGACGAGCTTGTGCTCCTTCGCCTGGATGGCGGACGTGATCCCTGTCTCGAGCGCCTTGTGGACGTCGCTGGCCGAGATGCCACGGCCGGCGGCGATCTCCTGGAAGTAATGCGCCTCGAAGCTCGCGAGCAGCGCTTCGAGCTGCTCGCGCTGCGCCGGGCTCATCTCCTGGCGGACGAGCGTGTCGAAGGCGTTCTTGTACTCGTCGATGGCGAGCTTCTCGAAGCGCACGCCGAACCGCGCGAGCGCGTCGCGGTAGAACGTCATGCTGATTCCGAGACCGTGAAGGAAAAAATCGGCGCTCTCCGGGCACACCACTTCCTGGGCAGCGGACGCGACGTACTGTGCGGTCAAATCGATGCGGGAGAGGTACGCGAGCGTTCGTTTTCCGGCCTGGCGGAGGCCCGCGATCGCGCGGTGCAGACCGTACGCCGTGGCAGCGTCGACCAGGAGCCCGTCGATGCGAAACGCGACGCCCTGGAGCCAGTCCGACTTGCCCAGCGCCGTGAGGGTCTCGGCTATTTCTTCGAGCGAATCACTCGCTCCGATGAGGTTCGGCGGGAGCGGGATCCCGAAGATCCGCGCTCTGCGCCGGCGGGCTGGGATGGCGCCGGACAGCTCCATGACGACCCACGCCGGCCGGTCGCCGGGCAACCGGCTAATGACGTTCTGCGCTCCCGCACGGAGCCTGTGGATGGCCGTCTCGAACGCGGGCGGAAGGTGGGGGGCCTTCATTGGGCGCGAGCATAGCCGCGTGTGGAATCTCAAGCCACGCGCGCACGACGATCGCGCGCGGCTTGCTATTTGGGAGGGGATGGGGCGGAGGGGGGTTGAAAGGAGGGGAGATGGGTGTACGTTTGAACAGTATGCCGTTCGATCCGAAGGTGGGGGAACACGACCTCGCGGCGATCCTCACGCTCGAGCTCCTGTTTCGGACAGAGATGGACTTTGTCATGAACACCGCGCGCAGGTGCGGCCTGTCCGACGAGGACGCCGAAGACGTCACCCAAGAGGTCTTCATGGCGCTGCAACGCCGGCTCTACACGCTTCAGTCGCCGGAGTCGGTGCGTCCGTGGCTCGTGGTCGTCACCAGGCGCCGTGCGCTCGGGGCTCACGACGCGAACCGCCGCGGGGCCGCCGAGGCTCTGCCGGATGACATCGGCGAAATCGAGGATGAGGGGCCGCTTGCGGAGGAGCGGCTACTCAGCTCCGAGCGGCGACGGGAATTCCTCGATCTTCTAGAGGCCATCGAGCCAGGCCGCCGTGCCGTCCTCGTGATGCATGTGCTCGACGAGCTTCCGATGAACGAGGTCGCAGAAGCGCTGCGCATGCCGGTGGGCACGGCCTACAACCGACTGCGGCTCGCGCGCCAGGATCTGCGCGACGCATTCGCGCGCAAGAGCATGTCGGACGACTACGGGCTCTTGTTTCGCTTCTGGGAGAAGGTGTTCTACGTGCGCGACCCGTGGGAGTTCTTCTACGGCCGCGCGGCCATCGCGCAGGCGGTTCGCGATCGGCTGTGGCTCCGCATCGTCGAGACGCTGGGCCGCAGCTTCCCTTCGATCGAGGCGGCCGAGGCCGAGGGGCTGCGCGTTCATTCTCCCATCTGGAAGACCGACGCCACGCCGCGCGCTTACCGCAGGCCCAAGCGCCAACGGAGGTTGCCGGTCTGGGAGCGCGTCGGCTTGCCGCCTCTCCCGGCGGCTACTGAATCCCGTACTCCTTGAGCCGCCGGTAGAACGTACGGCGAGGCATGCCGACGAGCTTCGCGGCCTTGACGCGGTTCCAGTTGCTCGCGCCGAGCGCGCCCAGGATGCGCTCGCGCTCGGTGGCCTTGTGCGAGTCGAGCGAGGTGACGGCGAGGCGTTCACTCTCTTGTGCCGCGCGTGGGAGCCGCACGTCGCCGGTGTCGCCGACGCGACGGCTGCTGTCCGGTAGCTCGAAGTCCTCTATTTCCAGCTCGCGGCGGTCGCTCAGGACCCAGGCGTTGAGCAGGACGTTCTCGAGCTGGCGCACGTTGCCGGGCCAGTGGTACGCGGTGAGCCGCTTGAGCGCTGCGCGTGAGACGCTGCGGCGCTCACGGCTGTAGCGCGCGGCGAAGATGCCCAGGAAATGGTCGATGAGCACCGGGATGTCGTCGAGGCGCTCGCGCAGCGGCGGGACGCGGACGAGGATCACGTTGAGCCGGTAGTAGAGGTCTTCGCGGAAGCTCTTCTCCTCGACCATGCGGCCCAGATCCCGGTGCGTCGCTGCGATGACGCGGGTATCGATCGGCTCTTCGCGCGCGCTACCGACCGGCCGCACGACCTTTTCTTGCAGGACGCGCAGCAGCCCGGACTGCATCTTCTGCGGCATCTCGCCGATCTCGTCGAGCAAGATGGTGCCCTCGGTCGCCTCGCGGAAGAGCCCCTTGCGATCGCGATCGGCGCCGGTGAACGCGCCGCGCACGTGACCGAACAGCTCGCTCTCGAGGAGGTGCTCGGGGATGGCGCCGCAGTTGATGCCGACGAATGGCTTCTTGGCGCGGGTCCCCGCGTTGTGCATCGCGCGCGCGACGACCTCTTTTCCCGTGCCGCTCTCGCCGACGATCAGCACGGGCACGTCGGCGTCTTTCACGCGATCGATGAGCGCGTAGACGCGGCGCATCGGCTCGCTGGTGCCGACGAGTCCCTCGTACCCGAAGTGGCTGCGAATGACCGCGCGCGCGGAGCGCAGATCGCGGCGAGTGGCGACGAGCTGGGCGGTGCGGTGACCGAGCAGCTCTTCGAGCTTCGCGTGGGCGATGACGAGCTCTTCGTTCGCGCGGGCGAGCTCGCGCGCGCGGCGCTCGTTCTCGCTGACGAGGCGTGCGCTCTCGATGGCGATCGCCACCTGATCGGCCAGCGCGACCAGCGTGGGCACCTCGCCTTCGAAGCTCTTGGCGGGCCGGAGCCGCGTCTCGAGGTACAGCGCACCGATGACGGCTGCGGTGCGCGAGCGGATCGGCACGCACGCGACCGACTGGAGCATGAGCTGGTGCACGGACACGTAGTCGGCCATGCGGGCGTCTTCGCGCGCGCTGGACGTGACGACAGGCTCGCCGGCGTGGATGACGCGCTCGGCGATCGAGCGCGAGAACCGGGCGTGGGGATCGTCGCCGGCCTGGTCGCGCGAGGCGTGGATCGAGAGGCGGCTCGTGTGCGCGCTCGGCGGATCGCGGCGATGCTCGGAGGCGTCGCCCGGCAGGTCCGGCGCGCCCTCGGCGTGCGCGACGCTCGTGGTGTCGTAGGTGTACGTGCCGCTCTTCAGGATGATGAAGCCGCGCTCGGCGCGGAGCAGCGCGATGGCGTGATCGGTCACCTTGTCGAGCAGGCGCTGGAGGTCGTATTCGCCGGCGATGGCTCGGTTGATCTCGAGGATGCGCGTGAGGCGATCTTCTCCGGGCGAGCGCTGGGCAGGCGGTGGCGGACCGCCCGTCAGCTCGATGAGCGCGGACGTGCGGAGGGTGCGGCGCCTCGAGTCGTTCCAGTACACTTCGCGCAGGTCGCGAGGCAGGCGTGCCGCGATCTCTTCGAGGATGGTCAGCGCGGACTCGCGATCGCGGCGCGCGCGCAGCGGCTGGCCAGCGTCCATTTCGAGCTGGGCTCGCGCTTCGAGCGCGCGGAATTTCCAGTCTCTCTGATCGGACGAGGCGGCGGCCTGCAACGCCTCGTCGAACGCGGCGCGCGCCTTCGCTTCGTCGCCCTGGAGAGCGAAGACCTTGCCTCTCGCCAGGGAGAGGAGCGCGCGATGGGCGGTGGTGCTGCCGAGCGCTGACGTCGCACGCTCGATCTCGCGCGCGAGGTCATGCGGGTCGGCGCCTGAGCTCGCGGCGGCCATGAGCACGCGTTCGAGGCGCGCCTCGGCCGCGTCGATCGGGCGGCCGATCGTGTCGTAGGCGTCGGCGCACTGACCGCAGAGGGCAGCGCCGCTCGACATGTCTCCCGAGCGTGACGCGTACTCGGCTTCGAGCGCGAGGAACTGCGCGAGCTGGTGCGGCGGCAGATCGCGGCGCTGCTCGGCGAGCGCGTCCATCGACATGCGGGCGCGCGCGAGGCGGCCGACGTAGAGGTCGAGGTTTGCGAGGTTGAGCAGCGCCTGGCGCACGGTGACGAGGCGCCCCGAGCGGCGTCCCATGTCGACCGCCGCTTCGAGGTGCTCGATCGCCGCAGCCAGCTCGCCCTGCGTCTTCGCGATGCCCGCCAGGTTGAGGCGCGCGGTCGCCACGGTGCCCGCGTCACCCGCCTCTTCGGCCGCGGGTAGGGCCTCCTCGTACGCGGCCTTCGCCTCGGCGAGGTGATCGTCGCGCTGGAGCGCCAGCGCCAGGGACGACAGCGCGAGCGAGAGGATTCGCGGCTCGCCGCTCGCCCGCGCGAGGCGGACCGAGCGCTCCAGCGTGACCTTGGCTTCCTCGTGGCGCGACGCGAAGCTCTCGGCGAGACCCCGCACCGTGAAAGCTTCGATCGCGACGAGCCGCGCAGGGTCGCCCGGAATCGCGATCTGCGCCCCCGTGTCCGCGCTGATCACGATCGCTTCTTGCGCGGAGGTGCCGAGGCGTTCCTCGACCTGCGCTGCGCGCTTTTGCGACTCGGCGTAGTCACCGAGCCGCAGAGACGCGCGCGCCGCGTGCAGGAGCCAGCTGGCGGCGAGCACGTCGTCGCCGCCGGAGAGCACGACCTCCTCGACGCGGCTCAGCTCGGCGAGCGCTTTGGGGGCGTCGCCGCGGCTCGTCGCGAGGCGCGCGCGGGCGATCGCCATGAGCGGTGTGCGATCGTCCTCGAAAGCAGCGAGCGCCTCGGCGGCCTCGTCGAAGTGGCCGCGATCGAGCAGTCGCAGGACGTCCTCGCGGCCGATGGTGGGGCCCACGTCCTCGCCGAGCGCCCGGTCGACGTCGGACGGCGAGACCACCGGCAGCCCGTGGAGCCTTGCCAGCATCGAGCGGAGCGAGCCCGGCCAGCCGCCCGAGCGCGCGACGAGGTGCGCGACAACCGCGTCGGTCAGCGACGGAGCCGCGCGGCGGATCAGCTCGCCGGCGCGCTCGGCGAGCAGCGGTCGCATCGCGAAGACCTCGAACGTCGGGCCTGCGATGTGGCGGAGCACGCCCTCGGCCCCCACCACCAGAACGAGCCGCGCACCCTGCGTTCGCAGCGCTTCGAGCCTGGTGATCGCGCGCTCGTCGAGCGCGTCGGCGTCGTCGATCAACACCACGGGCTCGCCCGCGCCGTCGTGCGCCTGGAGCTCGATCTCGATCGCGGCCTCGGCGTCGCGCACACCCGCGTCCGCCCCGACGTCGGCCGGGGGGCGGGCCTTGGCGATCGTCGCCGTCTCGACCCAGACCACGGGCCGCCCTGCCACGCCCAGTGACCACGCGATGCGGCGGAGGAGCGCGCTCCGGCCCGCACCCTCGGGCCCCGTGATCACGATGCCGCCCCCGGCGCGGAGGCCGTGGATCTGCGCGATGAGATCCGACGCGGCGGCATCGAGGCCGACGATGGGCCACACGTCGGTGACCGGCAGCGCGCGCGCGTTGGCCGGTGAAGGCGCGCTCGCTTCGCCGCGAGCCGCGTGGATCGCTCGGTCCAGCGCGCTCTTGAGCTCGTCGGCGCTCGGGTACCGGGCGTCCGGATCGGTTGCCGTGGCGCGCGCGACCACTTCGTCGAAGACCGTGATCGCCTCTCTGGCGATCCGGTTGCGGTGCATCGCGAGCACTTCTGCGATCGTCGCCCCCAGGGCGAAGATCTCCGCGCGCACCGTCAGCGGGGAACCCTCGAACAGCTCGGGCGCCGCGTACTTTGGCGTGAGCCCCTCGGGCCGCGCGCCATCTTCGCGCCACGTCGCCGCGAGACCGAGGTCGACGAGCGTCGCCTGACCGTCGCTGCCGACGATGATGTTTGCGGGCTTGATGTCGCCGTGAAGGAGGGAGGCGCGGTGCAGGCGGGTGAGCTTGTCGGCCGCCTGCGCCACCGCTTCGAGGCAGGCGAGCGGGCTCGTGTCACGCTTGATCCGATCGGAGAGGCTGTCGCCCTCCACCAGCTCGCGAACCATGTATGGGCGCTCGGAGCCCGGGAGCCGGCCGAAGCGCAGCACGCGTGGGACGCCGAGCCCCTCCACGCCCGACAGCGCGACCGCCTCGCGAACGAGCGCCATCACTTCACGTTCGTGCGCGTTCTCACGCAGCGCCTTGAGCGCCACGGTGCGGCCCGTGATCCGATCGCGGACGGCCCACACTTCGCCGCCGCCGCCTTTGCCGAGCGGCGCGATGGGCGCATATCGCGGCGGGAGAGAGGGAGGCTTTTTCACCGGCAACCTTTGTTTGGGATCAGAAGCCGTAGCCCGCGGAGAGGCCGGTGAAGAAGCCCGTGACCGAGAAGCCGACGTCGACCCGCGCCTGGAGCTGCTTGATGGGCTTCACGCGAAAGCTGAGCTGCGGCAGCGAGAGCCAGGGGAAGACGATGGGCTTGGAGCCGCCCTCGGCCCAGCTCTTCTCGGAGTAGTCCTTGCCGTTCTGGGGGAAGTGGTCGTTGGTGTCGTCGCAATAGAGGGGATCACCGTCGCCTGCGAACTGGCACGTTTGCCAGTCTTTCGGATTCGTCGAGCTGGGGTCGCCGCCGGCCTTGGGGTACGCCTGAGTGCGGCGGAGGTCGCCCGCGACGATGCCGATGCCCACGCCGCCGCCAATGAGAAACGAGAACGTGCCCGACTTGTCGATGGGGATGTCATACAGAAGATCGAACGTCAGGTAGCCGACCTTCAGGTCACTCTCGACCATCTCGTTCGCGATGGGGCCGTCGTTCTTGCTGCGAAATATCGCGGGACCGAAGGCGTAGTCCGCGTACGCCAGCGAGATGTCGATCTCGATGCTGTCCTTGCGCAGGCTGAGCTCGGGACCGATGAGCCACACGTTGCCCGTCGAGCCGCCCGCCGCGAAGATCTCGAGCAGGAACTGCGGGACGACGATGTCGCGGAAGCGCACGCCGAGGAAGTAGTAGCGCCTGAGCGGATCCTCGCGGAGGTCGCCGTCCTGCTTCGCGTCGTCCTTCTTCGCGTCTTCGTCCGTCTTCTCACCTTCGGACTCGGGCTCCGCGCTCTGGCCTTGCGCCGGTGTCGCCACGAGGAGCCCTGCCACGACGCCGAGCGCTGCCATGAAGCCGAGTGCGCGGTGCGTGCGCTCGCCGTTCGCTGCCGTGTGCATACAGTCCTCAAGCGCGGTCTGGCGCGGATCGGCGCAGCCGCAAAGTGCAGTCCGAGGAACGCGACCCTATCACGACTGTGCCGGATTGAGACGAGAGGCGGAGGGGACCAATGGCCCATCCCCGAGCGCCGGCGTTTCGATCGAGCGGCGCTCGGGCCGTGTTTTGCCCCGGCGGAGGACATGGTAGCCGCGCGCCATGGAGCACCTCATCCCGTCGCACCGCTCGCGCCCCAGCGACGATCCGATCTTCGCGCTGAACGGGGAAGCGAACGCTCGGCGAGCGGCGGGCGAGGCGATCGTGAACGCGACGGTCGGCGTGCTGCTCGACGACAGCGGCGCGCTCGCGATGTTGCCCAGCGTGTCCGAGGCGCTGCGCGCCGTTCCGCCGGCCGTCGCAGCGGCGTACTCGCCCATCGCCGGAACGCCTGATTTCCTGCGCGCGGTCGCCCACGATCTCCTGGGCCCACACGCCGCCCTCGCGGCCTCGGCCGCGACCCCCGGCGGCTCGGGCGCGCTGCACAACGCCATCTCCAATTTCGTCGAGCACGGCCAGGCGGTGTTGACGACGTCGTTCTTCTGGGGCCCCTACAAGACGCTCGCCGACGAGCAGGGACGCTCGCTCGCCACGTTCCGCACGTTCGACAAGGACGGGCAGTTCGACGCCGCGAGCTTCGACCAGAAGCTGCACGAGGTCCTCGACGCACAGGGCCGCGCGCTCGTGCTGCTCAACTCGCCCTGCCACAACCCCACGGGCTACTCGCTCGACGGCGACGAGTGGGAGCGCGTCGCGGCGGTCGTCGCGGCCGCCTCCGCGAAGGGGCCGATCACCGTCATGATCGACAGCGCCTACGCGCTTTACGGGGCGCGCTCGCTCGCGGAGGACCGTGACCGCATCCTCCAGATGGCCGACCACGCGCAGGTGCTCTTCGCCTGGTCCGCGTCGAAATCGTTCACGCAGTACGGCGCCCGGATCGGCGCGATCGTCGCGTTCTGCCCCGACGAGGGCGATCGGCGACGCACCGCCAGCGCGCTCTCGTTCTCGTGCCGCGGCACCTGGTCGACGTGCAACGCCGCCGGCATGGCCGCGATCACCCGCGCCCTCGTCGAGCCCGAGCTTCGCGCGCGGGTCGACGCCGAGCGCGCTTCGCTCAAGGCCTTGCTCGACCGGCGGGTGACCATCTGGAACCAGACGGCGCGCGCCGCCGGCCTCGTCTACCCGCGCTACGACGGTGGCTTCTTCACGACCGTGCTGTGCGACGGCGCCTTCGACGTGGCCGCCGCGCTCAAGCAGGACGGGATCTACCTGGTGCCCCAGACAGGCGCGCTGCGCGTCGCGCTCTGCTCGGTTCAGGAACGTGACATCCCGAGGATCGTGGACGCCATCTCGCGCCGGCTGCCATCCGCCTAGTTCCGCCCGGCTGAACTGGCGACGCGCGTCAGCGCGTCGGGGGTGTGGGGCGAATGCCCCACTTAAGCAAGCTAGTTCTGCGCGCCGAAGGCGCCGCGGAGCGGCGACAGAAGTGCGTCAGCATTTCTGCCGTGCAAAACTAGTTCCGCCCACCCGAAGTCTCGCCACGTTTGTCGCCGTAGCTGGCGGAACTAACCGCGCGCAGCGCGGGGGGTGTGGGGCGTAGCCCCACGAGACAAAGCTACTAGAGGCGCACGCACGAGCTGCGCCGCTTCACCAGAGCGCGTTCGGGTCGCGCTGAGTGCATCGCGGCCGATCGCCACGCATGAACCATTGATTTTGCCTACTTTTTATAGCCTCCGGTGGAGCAAGCTCGAACCGAACGCGCTGTAGAGCGGAGCCGTGAATGATGGAGTGGCCATTCACGCGATGGACCGTCCGGGCGAAGCGCCGGCCGTTCCGCGATTCAAATTCTCGCTCTGGCCGCACGCGCCACACCGGACAAAAGACCGGTGCGCGGCCTCGTACCGGAGCCAGCCCCTTCTTTGGGACGAGGAACGCCGGGCTCTGTTATTCCTTGGAGCCAATATGCACCGGCGAACGACGAAGCAGGGCGCGGCGACCGCGCAGTGGATGGTGGGCGCGGCCCTTTTCGGGCTCGCCGCCTCGGCGTGCAACCCTTCACCGCACATCGATCCGCCCGGCTCCGCGGGCGGGACGGGCGCGACCGCCGGCACCGGCGGCACGACGACCACGTCCAGCTCGGGCGGCAGCGGCGGTGACCCCACCACCTCGTCGAGCGGCGGCGGCGGAAGCGCCCCGAGCGACTGCGATTCCAACGCCGACTGCGACTACACGAAGCCGCTGTGCGACGCGCCCTCGGGCAAGTGCGTCGAGTGCCTCGTGCAATCCGATTGCGAGAACAAGACGGGCACGGTGTGCAGCTTCGCCGCCTGCGTCTGTCCGGACGGGCTCGACTTCTGCACGGCCGACGGCACCGGGGCCGATCGCTGCGTCGACACCCAGGCCTCGAACAAGGACTGTGGCACGTGCGGTCACGCCTGCTTCGACCAGTGCGTCGCGGGCGCGTGCGCCGAGCCGTGGGAGCCGCTGAGCAACGTCGATGCGCCGAGCGCCCGCTGGGAAGCGTCGTCGGTGTGGACCGGGTCGAGCATGATCGTGTGGGCCGGCCAGGGCGCCGGCGGGGTCACCAACACCGGCGGCATCTACGACCCGATGAAGGGCACGTGGGAGCCGATCTCCACGACGAATGCGCCGAGCGCTCGCCGCCGCGCGAGCGCCGTGTGGAGCGGCACGAAGATGATCGTGTTCGGCGGTCTCGGGTCGGGCGGCGAGTACCTGGGCGACGGCGGCGTGTTCAACCTCGCGACGAAGACGTGGGAGCAGCTCCCGGACATGGGCGCGGCCACCGCGCGCAGCGAGCACACCGCCATCTGGGCCGGCACGAAGATGCTGCTCTGGGGCGGCTTCGAGCCCAGCGTCGGAAACCTCGCGACCGGGTCCTCGTTCGACTTTGGCAACGGCTGGGCAGAGCTGCCGGACCCGGCGCCCTCGCTGACGAAGCGCCGCAACCACACCGCGGTGTGGACCGGCACGACGATGCTCGTGTACGGCGGCCTGGGCTTCGACGCACTGTCGATGACGGACGACCTGCCGCTCGTCGACGGCGCCATCTACGACCCGGCCGCGCTGAGCTGGAGCCTCATGGCGGCGCCCGACAGCTTCGCCGCTCGCTACAGCCACACGGCCGTGTGGACCGGCACCGAGATGATCGTGTTCGGCGGCAACGGGGCAGGCGGCACCGTGCTCGCCAGCGCGGGCCGTTACGATCCGGCGGTCGGCTGGGTCTTCGCCAACGCGCCCCCTTCCGACGCGCGCGCCGACCACAGCGCGCTGTGGTTCGGTAACCCGATCAACCTCATGGTCGTGTGGGGTGGCCTTGGCACGGGCGGTCCGCTCGCCACGGGCCGCACGTTCAATCCCAACACGGCGAAGTGGAACGCGACCGCCCTGCCGCAAGCGCCGGGGGCGCGCTCGCGTCACGTGGCGGTGGCCGCGTCGGGCTCGAAGATGATCATCTGGGGCGGCAAAGGCCCCGGCGGCTTCCTCAGCGACGGAGCCATCCTCGACCTCACCAAGGTCCAGTAACGGCCGTCTGTCCACATGGGGTAACCCATGTGGACAGACAGGATCCGGCCGTCACGGCGGGCAGCCTCTGCGTCGACGCGGCGTGATCCCATGGGGCAAATCCCCGGGGAAACTCCTGGTCCGGCGGTCACCCGGCGCGCTCACGCGGAGTGATCGCAGGGTGCGGGCCGACGGCTCAGAGCCCGACGTTGATGACCGGAAAGACGGGCAGAAAGCCACCGCTGTTCGCGATGTTGATCAGGCCGAGCTGCACGCCGCGCAGCCGCCTCGCGCGGTTCACGAGTCCGACTTGCACGCCCGTCACGTCGCCGTCGCCGACGTTCACGACGCCTGCTTGCAGGCCGACGAGCTCGTCGTCGGCATAGTTCAGGACGCCGATCTGCATGCCTCGCATTTTTTCGCTGAGGTTGCCTCCTCCGAGCTGCATGCCCGCCGCGTTCTCGGCGTAGCTCACCGCGCCGGCCTGCAAACCGTAAAGCTGCCGCCTCACGCCGTTGACCAGGCCGAGCTGCGCGCCGATGTGCTCGCCCCCGCTCAGGTTCACCACGCCGAGCTGGCCGAGGCCGGAGAAGCTGTCGTCCGCGTAGCTCACCACCCCGAGCGACAGCGCGCCGTAGAAGTTGTTGTCGGTGTAATTGAAGCCACCGACCTGGAGCACCCCGTGGAAGTCGCTCTCGACGTAGTTCACGAGGCCGCTGATCTGGGCCAGTCCGTAGAAGTCGCGGCCGACGCCCGAGGCCAGGCCGTTGAGCTGCAACACGCCCTGGAAGTCGCGGTCGGTGATGGAGACGGCGCCCGCCTGCAGCACGCCGCGGAAGTTCTGCTCGTCGTAGGACTCGTCGTCGCTGCTGCCGAACACCTCGCGGATCACGTTGTCGCCGACGTAGTTGAACGCGCTGATCTGCGCGATCCCCGAGAACTGGCGGCGGGTGAGCGCGACCGCGCCGATCTGGAACAGGCCGGCGAAGTCCCTGCCGACGTGGGCGGCGCCGCCGAGCTGCAACAGGCCGTAGAAGCTGCCGCGCGACGTGGTCGAGAACACACCGATCTGCGCGCCTCCGATGAAGTCCGCGCGCTGCGTGGTGCTCGCGAGGCCGAGCTGGAAGAGGCCGTAGTAGTCGCGCGTCGCCTGGTTGTAGAGGCCGATCTGCCCGATGCCGACGAAGCGGCGGTACCTGTCCGAGCCGCTGTACGAGCCGTCGCTGTACGACTCTTCGGGGCCGACGCGGTTGTGCCCACCGATCTGCAACAGGCCCTGGAAACCGCCGGCGCGATTGAGCACGCCGACCTGCGCGACACCGACGAAATGGCCGGCCTGGTTGCGCATGGGGCTGACCTGCGCGATGCCGACGAAGCTCTCGTTGACGTTGTTCTCGAAGAGCGCGACCTGCGCGAGCGCGCGCATGGAGCCCGCCGAGTTGAGCACCAGCCCGAGCTGCGCCAGCCCCACGA
>Ga0163144_10007215_pt1 | contig 24382 bp, 21 predicted proteins | sample OliLak19BULKMAT1_FD_123175 | JGI IMG/M metagenome (GOLD analysis project Ga0163144, IMG submission 123175) | Freshwater microbial mat bacterial communities from Lake Vanda, McMurdo Dry Valleys, Antarctica - Oligotrophic Lake LV.19.BULKMAT1 | ecosystem: Environmental > Aquatic > Freshwater >...
CGATGAAGAAACCGGAGGTCGGACGACCCAAGGCCTCCCAGACGACCTGGTCTTCGGCGAACTGGGCCCGGAAGTCGATCGGGAAGGCTGGCGTCACCCCGCTTTCACGGCAGACGTTTCCCGCCTCCAGAGTTGCGATCCTTTGGCGGCACCGGGTGATGGCCGTGAGGGCTTGGATGAGCCCGAACTGGGTCCGCTGCAATTCGTTCGTCAGTTCCTGCAACATACGTGTCCTTTGCTCCAAGGAGCGGCTTGAGTTCCCTTCGAACTTGGCCGGGCGGCGACTGTAGTGGCGGACCCCGAGGGGCGGGGGTTGCTGCCCAAATCGCGGCCCCGGGATGCCGCGCCACGAGCGACCGCACCGGCTGCCGACACCCCCCGCCACGATGGCCCTTGGTTTTTGGCCGGATTCTGGTACACTGGGGCGGCCGGAGGCCAACAACCATGCCCGAACGAAGAACCGCAGCCAAGCCGATCGCCCGAAGAACGTCCGCAACCGTCGCCCAGACTTCGGCGGCACGACCGGCAGAAGCGTCGGTCAAGCGCAAGCCGAGCAGTCGCAAAGCGGCGTCGATGATTGAAGCCGAATCTTCGATTTCGCCCGAGGCATATGTCGCAGCGCTGGATAGCCCGCGTCGCGAGATCGTGGAGCGACTCCGGAGGATCATCCGGGAGGCGGCGCCGAAGGCCAAAGAGTCCATCAAGTGGGGGCAGCCGGTCTTTGAGCAGAAAGGGCTGCTTTGCTTCGTGGCGGCCCATGCTGCGCACGTCAATCTGGGGTTCTATATCGCGGGGTTTGCGCTCTCGGACCCCGATAAAATGCTCGAAGGAACGGGCGAAAACATGCGGCATGTGAAGGTGCGGGCCGTTTCGGAAATACGGGCCGGACTGTTCGCCGCGTGGGTTCGAACGGCCGTCGAGTTTAATGAAGATGCGTAAGGGGGCGTGACCTGGTGTTTCGGGCGGCCATAACGTTCTTGCATGGCCACATTCCTCGTCACCGGCGCATCACGCGGCATCGGACTTGAGTTCGTTCGTCAACTCAAGAGCCGGGGCGACCTCGCGATCGCGGTCTGCCGCAAACCCACACCCGAACTGAAGGAAGTCCTCGGAGATCAGGCGTCGTTGATCGCCGACGTGACGGATGCCGCGGCCATCGGCCGGCTAGCGGGTTCGTTGGACGCCGTGGATGTCTTGATCAACAACGCGGGTGTGAGTTCCAAGGCCAAGAGCATCGGCGAGGTAACGGCCGAGGACTTGCAGTCCACTTTCTTGGTCAACGCCACGTCGCCAATGCTCGTGGCGCAGGCCGCGCTCCCATCGCTGCGCAAGGGGCAGCGCAAGACGATCGTGAACATCTCCAGCATGCTCGGAAGCATCACCCAGAACAACGGAGGTTGGGGGTATGGCTACCGGGCCAGCAAGTCCGCCCTCAACATGCTGAGCGTGAGCCTGGCACATGAACTCAAGCCCGAAGGGTTCACCGTGCTCGCGCTTCACCCGGGCTGGGTGCAGACCGACATGGGCGGCCCCGAAGCACCGATGAGCGTGCAGCAGAGTGTGAAATTCATGCTGGGCGTGATTGACAAGGCCGGTCCGGGGCAGACGGGTCGTTTCCTCAACTACGACGGTCAGCCGATGCCGTGGTGAGGGCGGTCCCGCTCAGTGCCGGGCGATTCAAGAACGATCATTCCGCCCGAATCCGCATCGCGCTTGCCTTCCAGGCATTGGACGATGACTTCGGCGAGGGTGGCGGGTGAGAGCGTGTGCTCGGTGGGCAACTGATCCACCGTGATCACGCCCCGGAGCATGGCGGTCTCGACCGAGCCGGGCAGGATCGCGAAGCCGCGGATACCGAAGGGCTTTCCTTCGCGGTGCACGCACAAGGCCCCGACATTCATGGCGGCCTTGGCGCAGGCATAGGCGTACAGATTCGGGAACGGATCGATGGTCGCGACAGACGACACATTGACCACACTTGCCCTGCCGTGCGCGGCAGCGGCGAGATTGAGATCGTTCCACGCGGCGGCGACGAGCGCGGTGGGGGCGATCGCGTTGATATCGAATGTCTCACGGACGATCGATTCGGTGGTTTCGGCGATCGTGGCCGATGGGGCCGATCCCGCGTTGTTGATGATTGCGACGATACCGATGTGCTGCGGGAAAGCCGCCCTGGCGAAGCGGATGGCCTTGTCGGCCGCGCCAGCGGATGCGAGATCGATGGAGAGGACGGCCGCGGGCGTGGGGCAAAGGTCCCTGGTTTCCAGCAAGGGGCCTTCTCGACGGCCTATGAGGACGACAGAGAACCCGAGCGTAGAAATCTGCACGGCGGCGGCCCGGCCGATTCCCGAGCCGGCGCCGGTCACGATGACGATGCCTGATTTTGACACGATCCGCCCCTCCCGCTCCCGCGCGTAACACCGGGCGCATCGGCTGCAACGGCCCGTACAGTTCGCCCGGCCATGAAGGTATCCCAGATCCTCATCATTCTCGCCCTCGCCGTAATCATCGGCATTCCGTTCGCGCTGCGACCCGCTGGCCCGGGCGGCGAGGACAAGGACCTCCCGACGCTGGTCGTCATCACGCCGCACGTCCCGCAGATCCGCACGGAGTTTGCGGAGGGCTTCAGCCGGTGGCATCAGGTGCACCACGGCAGCGCAGCGCGGCTCGATTTTCGGGTGCCGGGCGGAACCAGCGAGATTGTGAAGCAACTGCAATCCCAGTACAACGCGGCGATCAAAAACGGGGTCATCGCGGCTGACGGGAGTTGCGCTGCGGGCTCGGTTTCGTTTGATGTGGTTTTCGGCGGCGGTTCGTTTGATCACGGCCGACTGAAGAAGGGTGACGGGGTGACCGCGCCGGTGGTTCAACCCGATGGAACGACCAAAGCCGTGAACGTCCCGATGTCGGTGCCGGCGGGATTCTCGCAGGCCCAACTCGATGCGTGGTTCGGCGAGAACACGATCGGGACCCAAACGCTCTACGACCCGGAGCAATATTGGATCGGTACAGCCCTTTCGGGGTTTGGAATCGTCTTCAACCGTGACCTTCTGGCCCGCCTGCAACTTCACGAGCCCGACAGTTTCGAGGACCTGGCCGATCCGAGGCTCGTGGGGTTTGTGGCCCTCGCCGACCCGCGGCAGTCCGGCTCCCTCACGACCACCTTCGATGCGATTCTGAATCATTACGGATGGGATCAGGGGTGGCGGCTCTTACGCGAGATCACCGCGAACGCTCGCTATTTCACCAACTCTTCAACCAAGCCGCCCGTTGACGTGGCGCAGGGCGAAGCCGCGGCCGCGCTCGCCATCGATTTTTATGGCCGTGGTCAGGCCCAAGCCATCTTGCGTGAGGGTCAGGACCCGGCAACCTCGCGGGTAGGCTACGCCGACCCCGTCGGCGCTGCGTACATCGATGCCGATCCGATCTCGATTTTGCGCGGGGCCCCCAACCCGGAACTCGCGAAAAGATTCATCGAGTACGTACTCTCGGACGAAGGGCAATCGCTCTGGCAGTTTCGGGCCCGGCCGGAAGCGGCATCGGGCGATGGCCTGGGCCCACGCCAGTATGAACTCCGGCGCATGCCGGTTCGGCGATCGATGTACGACCGGTATGTGGATCGGATGGTCGATCAGGCGGACCCGTTTAAGGCCGCATCGAAAGACTCGGTGAAAGGGTGGCGGTCGGGCATCCCGGTGATGATGGGGGCCTTCGCGATCGAAGTTTCAGATGAGCAGCGAGCGGCGTGGCGGGCGCTGCTCTCGGAGCGCGAGCGCGTGACGTCCGGCGGCGGTTTGCCCAGCCGCCTGGCCGAGATGGAAGCCCTGTTCTACTCGTGGCCCACCACGACCGTGGACGGCAAGGAATTGGAGTTCCGCGCCGAGAACTTCAAGGCGATCCGCGAAAGTTGGCGCCCCGTCGGCGCACAAGGACGGGCCGAGGTTGGTTATACGTCGTTTTTCCGGGATGCGTACCGAAAGGTCGTGGAGTTGGCCGATGGGGTTGACTGAACGAGGGTGATCATGGATTAGCGACGAGTACCACCCCAATCCCACCACGCACAACGAACGAACCCACAACACGAGATTCCATCGACTTCATGCCTCCATTGGACCCAATCGCATGAACACCACTCCAGAGCCCGCCGTTCGCGCCAACCTGTTCGCCAAGATCATCGCCACGATCGGCCCGGCCAGCGAGACGCCCGACATGGTGCGCCGCCTGATCGAGGCGGGCGTCAATGTCTTCCGTTTCAACTTCTCGCACGGCGACCTCGCGACCCACGGTGTCCGCCTTGCAGTGGTCCGCAAGGTGGCCGAACAAATGGGCGTCCACGTGGCGTGCCTCGGTGACCTGCAAGGCCCCAAGATCCGTATCGGTGTTGTTCCGGCCTCCATGGGTGAGCCCGCCCCATCCGGTGGCGGATTGGTGCGGGTGGTCTGCGGGCAAGACGTCATCTTGAAGCGGGGCATCGCCGAGTCGTTCGTACGCCAGACACTCGCCGGTCCCGAGGTCGTCCTCGCCATCACCTACGACAAACTCATCGACGAAGTGCAACCCGGCCACAAGGTGCTCATTAACGACGGTGCCATCCGCATGCTCGCCTTGACACGTGACGCCGCGGCGGGCGAACTCCGCTGCCGGGTGATCGTGGGCGGCGCCATCTCGAGCAAGAAGGGCATCAACGTCCCGCAGAGCGATCTCACGGCCCCTGCCGTGACCGATCGTGACTGGGAATGTGTAACGTGGGCCGTCGCAAACTGCCTCGATTTTCTGGCCCTTTCCTTCGTGCGAACGGCCGCCGATATTGTGGTCCTCCGCGAGGGCATCGCCCGCTGCGAACGCCCCCCCGACTGCAACGACGCCCCTTGGATCCCCATCGTCGCCAAAATCGAAATGCCCCAGGCCGTCGCGGACCTTACCGCGATCGTCGAGACCGCCGACGCCATCATGGTGGCCCGTGGCGACCTCGGTGTCGAGATGGAAATCGCGAAAGTTCCCGTCGTGCAGAAGCAGATTGTCGCGGCGTGCAACGAGTACGGCCGGGCCTGCATCGTCGCGACACAGATGCTCGAAACGATGATCGATAACGCCATACCGACGCGGGCTGAGGCCAGCGACGTCGCCAACGCCGTCTTTGATGGTGCGGATGCGGTCATGCTTTCCGCGGAAACCGCGACCGGCAAGCACCCCGTCCTCGTCGTTGAAACGATGTCCCGAATCATCGACGCCGCGGAAACCCGGATCCGCGAAATCCACCGGGCGAGTTCACCGCCGATGCGATTAGCCGCGGGGCACCGAGCCACGGCCGCCCTTGCGCACGGCGCGTGGGACATCGCGCACGATCTCTCCGCCAGGGCCGTCGTTTGTTGGAGTCAGAACGGCGGTACCGCGCGATACCTCTCGCAGAACAACTTCGTGGTGCCTATTTTCGCGTACACCAGCAACCCAGTCTCGGCCCGCCGCTTCGCTCTGCTGCGGGGCATCACACCGATCTGTGCCGACCCGCCCGCCAGCGGCAAACTCTCAGAATGGAACGCCACTGTCGATGAACACCTGCTAGCCCGCAAGGCGGTCGATCCCGGTGACTTTATCGTCCTCCTCGCGGGCCGCCCGCTCGGCCGCGCCAAAGCAACGAACACCATCGCGATTCACCGCATCGGCGAACCCACAGGCGGCTTCCGCGAGCATTGAAGCGGCCCGCCCGTCAACGGTCACGCGGAACCCGAGGCGTGCGAACCGCCGACCCGCTCCGGGTCCGGAAAATCGCGGTACAGGGCCGATTTGAAATCCGTCACCGCCGAATAGACCGGCCGGTGCAACGCTTCGACCTCACCGGTGCGTGTCGCGACCAGCGAGAAAGCCTCATCGAGTTGTGCCAGCGTGTGGGCCGTCACAACCACATGAAACTCGCCGATCTCGGGCGGCCCGAAGCCGAATTTGCGACGCGTCAGCGCCCACCCGACGATCCCGCCGTTCGCCTTCAGATGGCCCAAATAGGCATCGACGGCCCGGCAAAACTCGAGGTCTTTGTGCGATTCCTTGAGATTGAACCACATGTGGTAGTGTTGCATGGTTGAATGTGCTTCGGATTCGAAGGTCGGATTCGGATGGTTTACGCCGAAGTTCCGCCGCTGAGCCTCGCGTACAGATCATCATCAACGCCCAGGTATTCGCGCATGTGGCGGTCATAGGTTTCTTCGTCCTGCTCGCGCGAGAGGTCGAGCCGCAACTCGTTGATCACTTTCGTGCCCTGCTTGATCCAATCCTCGAACGTCTCCTTCGAGATGTTCTCGTGAATCCACAGACCCACCGGCCCTTTGAAGGGCGGACGGCCCAACTTCGTTCCCGGCTTGCCCGTCCGCTGACACATAAACGTTCCCGGCGGCAAGGTCTGCCGTTTCGCCACTTCGGGCACGGCCGCGCCCAGTTGGGCGAGCATGTCGGCCATGGCCTTCTGCGGCATGAAGTCGCCCTTCTGAGCCGCCGACGAATATCCCTCGGTCAGAATCGCGACCGCCTTCTCGTTCTGCTGGGCATCCATGAACGCTTTACCAGCCAGTTGCCACGCTTTCGACATCCCGGGGTTCAATTCCACGCAGCGGGCGAACGCCTTCGCCGCATCAGCGTGCCTTTCCGCCTGGGCATACGCCGACCCGAGGCTGAACCACGCCATGTCGTTGGTGGGGTCGGCGCCTTCACGAACCATGTTCTCGAACTGGGCGATGCGCTGGGAAACATCCATGGAAACCGCTCTTTCTTCGTACCCGAAGGACCGCTCTATCGGGGGATGCACGACGGGACCGCCCGCCTGCCTCCCCGCTAGGTTGGGTTCACGAAGGATACGCGAGGTGCGATACGCTGTTCACCCGGAATGACACCCACCCCGCCGAACTTGGCCGATCGCCCGCTCGCCCGTGCCTCCAACGGCCCTTTGGCCGTCTCCCTCGCCGGGCTCGCGCTTCGCAACCCGGTGATCCTCGCCGCGGGCACCGCCGGCACACTCAGTGAAATGGCCGATATTTTCGACCTTTCCCGAGTCGGAGCCATCGTTACCAAGTCCATCACGGCCGAACCCCGCGAGGGCAACGCCACGTGGCGCATCATCCCGACCCAGCACGGCATGCTCAACGCAATTGGCCTCGCCAACGTCGGCATCGAGGCTTTCACCCGCGACTATGGGCCCAAGGTTGCTTCCGTTCCGACCACCGTCATAGGTTCCATCTCCGAGTTCAGCGTCGAGGGCTTCGTCAAAGTCGCCTCGGCCTTCGAGAAGATTGATGCCCTAGCCGCCGTTGAACTGAATGTCTCGTGCCCCAACGTCAGCCACGGGTGCGAGTTCGGTTCGGACGTCCATCTGCTTGGCGAACTCGTGCGCGAAGTGCGAAAGGTTCTGCCGTCCAAGCGACTTTTCGTCAAACTCAGCCCCGTGGTGATGGGTTTTCCGGGCGTCGTCGCCATTGCCCGGGCCGCGATCGAACCCCCATCAAGCGCACCCTCTGGCCCGGCCCAGCGCCCCGGCGCCGATGCGATCTGCCTCGCCAACACCGTGCCCGCCATGGCCATCGATGTCCACACCCGCGCACCAAGGCTCGCCCGCGGCAGCGGCGGCCTTTCCGGCCCCGGAATCCACCCCATCGCCGTCAAACTGGTCTACGACGCCTACCGCGGCATTTGCAAAGACACCCAGACCCCGATCATCGGGATCGGCGGCGTGATGCGATGGGAAGACGCCGCGGAGTTCATCCTCGCCGGTGCCACCGCGATTGAAATGGGGACCGCACTCTTCGCCGATCCGCTCTCGCCGCTTAAGGTCGTGAAAGGCCTTGAGAATTGGGTTGGCAAGCAGGGCTTGGGAAGCCTCGAAGAACTGGTGGGCGCAGTCACGGTGGGCCAATAGCCGCTCATAGCGTCTAACTTACCCCGGCAGCAATCCGAGCCGCGCAGCGATATCCAGAGCGTTTGTGGCAGCGCCCCGCCTCAATTGATCGGCGGACGAAAAGAAGCAGAATCGCTTGTACTTCTCCTCCGGGTCGGGCCGTTCCGCCGGATCGACCCTGATCCTTCCGACCAGCACCTGATCCTGATCCGAGGCTTTCAGTGGCGTCGGGAACGAGTTGTTGACCCGATCATCGACCACCGTGATGCCCTTGCCGTGTGCGAACGCCGAACGAACCTCAACCAACGTCGCAGGTCGGCTCAGTTCAACCACGATCGATTGGCTGTGAGCCCGGATCACCGGAACACGCACGCAGGTCGGCGTGATGCGCACCCGCGAATCATCCCAGATCTTCGCCGCCTCCGCGATGATCTTGCGCTCTTCCACGTTGAGGCCGTCCTCCAGATCGACCTCCGAATCGTGACTGAAGAGGTTGAAGGCGCACGGTTCCTTGAAGAATCGTGGCCGAGCCTCTCCGCCCTCAAGGACTGTCCGCAATTGATCCTTCAGCTCCGCAACGGCACCCAGGCCCGCCCCCGAAACTGCTTGGTACGTGGAGACGATCACGCGTTCAAGGCCAAAAGCCTTACGCAGCGGCTCGAGCGCGACCACAAGCATGATGGTGGAACAGTTTGGGTTCGCGATGAGCCGCGACGCCCCGTTCAGCGTGCCCCCGTTGACCCCCGGAACGATCAGCGGTATGCCCGCATCAAGGCGGAAAGCCGACGAGTTATCGATCACCACCGTCCCCACCGCCGCCGCCGCCGGTCCGAACCGCTTGGAAATCTCGGAACTGGCCGCGAAGATCGAAACCGGTGCCGATTGAATGTTCTCCGGTGTGGTGGCCTCGATCACGAGGTCGTCCTCGCCAAAGGGCACGAGTGTCCCAACCGAAGCGTCGGACGCGAGTGCACGAACCTTTCCGGCTGGCACTCTGCGCTCGTGGAGCACCCGCAGCACTTCACGGCCCACCGCCCCGGTCGCGCCCACCACGCTCACCCCGTGGGTGAACCGAAGATTCGCACGCGAAAGGTCACTCGGCATGCACGGCTTCCCTTACGCCCTTGTCCGCAGCCGCAACGGTCTTCGATTCTGGATCGTTCGCACCATCACCCTCGAACAACAGCACGTCCAAGCAATCCGCGAACACCGATTCCGATGTGGGCCACCGCCCAGCCCCTAACCCGCGAACGGTGAGCGGGGCCAGCCGCTGACCGCGGATGGTCAGAATGTTCCCAGATCCGGTGTTGCGACCAAACGGGCTGTCGCGATCAACCGCCTCCAACTGGACCGAGGCCCGAACCACGCCCTCCGATTGTGACAACGACGAAACCTGCCTGACCACCTGCCCGGGCCCGGCTTTGCCGCACGCAGCACCCGAGAGCCGTTCGAGCGAAACCTGCGAGAGCGGGAGCGACACGCCCCACGCCTCGCGTGCCAGCACGATCAATTTTTCCGCCGCGTCGACCCCATCCAAATCCCGGGAAGGATCCGCCTCGGCGAGACCCGCCGATTGTGCTTCCGTCACCGCATCTTCAAACGCGAGACCCGCGGCCACGCGGTCAAGCACAAAGTTGCACGTCCCGTTGACGATGCCGCGGATGTCCGTGATGGTGTCGAGGGCCGCGAACCGGTGCACGGATTCGATCATCGGCACACCCCCGCCGACGGCCGCGCTGTACAGCAACAATCGCCGCGTGGCCCGCGCCAATTCAGAAAGTTCCGAGCCATGGGCCGCGATCAACGCTTTGTTCGCCGTCACAACGTGGGCCCCTCGTTCAAGGGCCGCCCGAACATGGCCGAACGCGGGCTCGATGCCCCCGATCAGTTCCACCACCACCTCGGCGTTGCACACCGCTTCGCACGAATGGTCGGTCGTCACGACCGCGCGGTCCACACCAGAATCCGCATGGCGGTGTGCATCACGCACGAGCACCGCCAACACTCGGAACAGGTCCGGCCGCTCTGCGAGGTGCTCCACCACACCCCGACCCACCGACCCGCACCCCAGCACCGCCACCCGCAGCGGAGCCCGCCCCACACCGACCGTTTGCAGGTCGCGCCCGACATTTCCGATCCGCGAAACGAGTGGGCTGAGGAAGCCCCCGATCTCAAAGGTCACTTCGCGGTCTTGTGCATACCGAACGGCCTTGTGCTGGATGATCTTGCCATCAAGCGAGAGCGCATCGTCCCAAGAAAGCGATGTGAACCGCTTCGCGGGGCCGTCGGCGTGCGGCAATTTGGGGTCACGCTCAAACAACCCGCCGACGTCCTTGATAAGGCGGCAGCGATCAGCCTCCAACTGATCAGCGAGGAACAACGCCGAGAGATCCGACCCTCCGCGGCCGAGCAGCGTCACCGTGCCGTCGTGGGCCAACCCGATAAAGCCCGGAACGACCGCGACGGGCACCTCGGCCAAGTGCCGTTTCATGGAATCGACATCGATGCTCACACACGCCGAGTCGAGCACCGGCCCACGCGTCCGAAGGCCCACGGCGGCGGGCGGAAGCACGCGGTTGGGCACGCCCGCCCGATCGAGCGCGAGGCCAAGCATGGCCGCCGTCGTGAGTTCGCCCGTGGCCAGCAGCAGGGCTTGGGCGCCTTCTCCCGGTGCTTCCGTGAAGCCCACGCTCTTGCGGATCAGCGCATCAGTCGTCCCCTCGAAGGCCGACACCACCGCCACCACCCGCGCACCCGCACGCACCCATCGATAAAGCTCGTGCACGGCTGTGGCCAGTGCCCTCTCATCGCGAAGCACCGAGCCGCCAAATTTCAGAACGATCAGTTCGCCGCGGGACATATCTTCGCTTCCTTTCGACGGGTGCGGGTGTTAGCCGGTGAAGATCGGACGGATTGAAGCCCCGCTTGCGCAGCGGCATTCGCAAAGTCCCGGATAATGTCGTTGGGGTCTTCTAGCCCGACGGAAAGGCGGATCAGGCCGTCTGTGAGGCCCACCGCCAGCCGGTCCTCGCGGGGCACATCGCCGTGCGTCATACTCGCCGGATGCGTGAAAAGCGTTTCAACCGAACCGATGTGCTCCGCCAGCGTGCCGATCGAAAGATGCGACAGCAGCGCAACCGCCGCCTCATACCCGCCCTTGAGTTCAAAAGTCACCACGCCCCCGTGCAGGCCACCCGCGTGCTGCCGATCGGCCAGTTCACGTTGCGGGAAAGACGCCAGCCCGGGATAAATGACTCGGCTCGCGAGTCCCGAGCCTTCCAGCCAGGCCGCGACCGCCGAAGCATTTCTCGACTGTTCACGAATACGCACCGCCAGCGTCTTGATCCCCCGAACCGTCAGCCACGCGTTAAAGGGCGTCTGGATTCCCCCCGTGGCCTTGCGGATGAACCGCAGCCGCTCGGCGATCTCGGCGTTCCGCGTCGTAATCGCGCCCCCCAGCGCCGCAGAATGGCCCTCGATGTGCTTGGTCGTCGAGTACACGCTGATGTCGGCTCCCAGTTCCAGCGGCTGTTGAAGCACGGGCGTCAGAAACGTGTTGTCGACCGCGAGGGGGATCCGGTGGGCCTTGGTGATGCGAGCAACGGCGGCGATGTCCGTGAGTTTCAGCGTCGGATTGGCGGGGGTTTCGATGAAGACCAGTTTCGTCCTCGGTGTGAGGGCCCGCTCCACCTGGGAAGGATCACTGCTGTCCACAAACGTGAACGTCACCCCTAACCCGGCTAGAACTTGACGGAACAGCCGCGTCGTCCCTCCGTAGATGGCGTCGCCGACCACTGCATGATCCCCCGCCCTCAAGAGCGAAAGAAATAAACCGGTCTCAGCGCCGAGGCCGGTCGAAAACGTCACCGACGGCAACGCCTGTTCGAGCGAGCCCAGAAGCACCTCAAGTTCATCGACGCTCGGGTTGGCGACGCGGCTGTAGGTCGGTCCGTCATAACTCCCCAACCCCGATTGAGCATAACTCGTGGACTGCACGATCGAGCCGGCGAGCGGCCGCACACCGCCCTCGCTCGATGACGGTGCGTGAAGCACAGCCGTCTCGATGGAGCGCTGCACAATGGCCCTCTCCTGGGCCGGCGAACGCGGAAAGGCCGAGCCGTTCGCGGCGGACAGCCGGGCTGCCCCTGCTCGCGACTTCGAACCATCGGACGGGGTAGACGTGCGTGTGGAAAAACGTGTCATGGCCGTAAAGACTCCTTCACGGCACCAACAGCGGATCCAGCGTTGCGGGGTCGATGGTGAACATCACCATCTTGTTTGCCTTTCGTCGTTGCCACAAGTGGCAAACGCAATCGGCCGCATCGCTCCCCCGCAGGGGCTGGCCTCGGCACCGCGGCAGGATTCGTGGTGGTCCCACGTCCGCTCGGTTGCCGCCCGGGTTACAAGGCCTCCCAGGACTCTTGATGCAGGCAAGAGGCTATCCGGCGCATGCGCGAGGGTCAAGTCGGCGAACACAACCTCACTTCCGGGTCACGGAGCCGCCGAGCCCAGCGTGTAGAACCGGTCCGCCGCGATCTCGACGAGCCGATCCCGCATCTCGTCCACCTTCGACATGCTGGCGCGAGCACGAAGACGGTCGATGTACTTCTTGCGTTCCTCGTTGGCCCGCCCTTCGCGCAGAACGTTCTCGATGCGCAACTGGGCGTCGTACAACGAAAGGGTTTTCGCGTCCACGCTCTCCAAGGTGATCCACGCCACGCTGCCGTCCAGTTCGATGGGGCCCGCCACGTCGCCCTGCGGAAGCGTCCGCGCGGCCTCGTTGAGTTTGGGGTTAAGATAGATCTTCGCCTGTTCTTTGACGCCCTTCATCTCCAGGGTGTCGAGGCCCCCCTCGCGGGCCTTGTAGATGTTGATCTTGCCCGAGGCGATGTTCTTGAACGCCTCGCCCGCCGCCAGCCGGCTCTTCACCGCTTCGATGTCGTCGGTCTTGTCGGTAAGCACCTGGATCATGCGGAACGTTGCGGTGGGCGGCGGGTTAAAGGTGTCGTAGTAGCGGTTGTAGGTCTGCTCGATGTCGCGCCACGAGATGTTCACACGCCGATAGATCTGTTCGCCCAACTGGTACTTGATGAGTTCGTCGTTCTGGCGACGACGCAGGGCTTCATCGAAACTCTTGCCGTCTGTTTCTTCCGCCCGCTTCTCCGCGAGGGCGCGGCTGCCGTAACTTTCGCTCTGCATCTTCTTGGAGAGAGAATCCATGAATCCCAAGAAGCCCTGCTTCTGCTCGGGCGTGAACGACGCCAAGGCCTCGGCCCGCAGCAACTCATCTTCGATAAACAGGTCCAGTTCCCGTTCAATCTCGGTCCGGGCAAACTTCTCCCACTCCGGACGCTTGAGTTCCGCCGCCTGAGCCCGCAACCGCTCGGCCATCGGGGCCAGGAACGTCCCCGCGTACACCGGCTTGCCATTCACATCGCCAACCTTGGAGTCCACGAAGACCGACGAACCCACCACCTGCGGCTCCGCGGCGGCGCTCGTCGAGCCCACAATCGCCTCAACGTCGGTAATGCCCGACGAGGCCGCGATGGGGCCGGTCACCCGAACCACCGGTCGCCGCGCCGATGCGGGCGTGGCATCCCCCTGTCCGGAAATGGTGAAAACCTCCGGGCTCGCGGGAGAATCGCTGAGGGCGGGGGTTGAGGCCAACGACGATGGCGTCGGCGAGCCGGATCCCGTGCTCGATCGGCCCTCCGTCAATTCACGCGCCTGCACGGTCCGATCAAATTCATCGCGCGACAAGATCGCCGTCGACGGCACCCGAGTCGCCTCACAGCCGAGGCCCGCGAGCACCACCGCCGCGGCTAACGAGGACAACAGCCGTTTCCGGCCCGAGGCCGTTCCTACTATGACGTTCGGCTTCGAACAAGCCGTTTCCCGGCGTTTTTCGGGGGCGGTGGTTTCGGCCAAGGGAAAGACCTCCATGCCAGGTGAATCGTCCGATACCCCCAAGATTATCATCGATTCGGACTGGAAATCGCAAGCCCAGGCCGAGAAGGAACAACTATCCAAGAAATCGCAGCCACCCAAGCCCGTGCTTGGCAGTGTACCGGCGGGCGGACTTTCCGCCAATCCGGCCGATGGCTCGGGTGCCGAGCCGGCCGATGGCAGCGCCGAAGCGGGGGCGGAACAGCCCAAGTTTGATGACATTGTGAGCCTGCTCATGACGCAAGCCCTCACCTACATGGGCGCATTTCCGGACCCCAGAACAGGCCGGTCCATGGTGTCGCTGGAACTCGCAAAGGTCTTCGTCGACCTGCTGGGAATCTTGGAACAAAAAACCAAGGGCAACCTTACGGACCAAGAAAATCAGGTCCTTGCGCGAATCCTTGGCGAACTCAGAATGGAATACGTCGAAGTCGCTAAATACGTTCAACAGGCCGTGGCCGAGGGCAAAATCAAGACTGTCCCCATGGCTGGTCTGGGGGGTGCTGGCGGTCCTGGTGGTCCGGCGGCTTTGGGCGGCGGCTTTGGCGGCCCCGGCCTGCGTTCCTGATTTAATTTCGCCGCGGCTTTGAAGGAATCTACGCCGTGAAGGATTTTCTCGACCGAAACTACTTTCTGTTCCGCCGGTTGCACTCTCTCTCCGGGATTGTTCCGATCGGCGTCTTCCTGATCGCCCACCTCGTCACAAACTCGTCGCTCGCGTGGGGGGCGTTGGCCCTGCGAGGCGGTGGGAGTGCCGGTGGCACGTTCCGTCAGGGCGGCGTCGAATACTTCGGGCACGAAGTTACGTGGATCAATGAGCAGGTCCCGCACCTGCTGCTCATTGAGATTTCGCTGTGGGGTGCCATCGCGTTTCACTCGATTTTGGGGGTCTTCTACGCGCTCAGCGGGAAGGGCAACACCGCACGCTACGCCTACCAAAGCAACTGGCGATACTGGCTGCAACGCATCAGCGGCTACATCGGCATCGCGTTCATTTTTTATCACGTCGCGACCCTCCGTTGGGGCTGGACATTCTTGGTCCCCGGCGGCACAGAGTGGTCGCACCATTATTCCGCTTCAACCCTCGCGGCCGCCATCCGAGGCGGCTACGACGGCGTCACGCTCGCCGGGGTTGCCGTGGCAACTCTCTACTTCCTCGGCGTCACGCTCCTGATATTCCATTTCGCCAACGGTCTTTGGACCGCCGCCATCACGTGGGGGCTCACGATCTCCGTGAAATCGCAGCAGCGGTGGGGGATCGCCTGCTTGGGGCTGGGCACAGTGCTGATGCTCCTAGGGTGGTCCACGCTGTTCGCCGTGCTCACCCTCGATCCGGAACAAGCCAAGGTCTGGGAAAGTGCGCACGGCTTGGGCGCTGCCGCCGCACTTCAGCCCTCAACCACACAGCAGGCTCCGGCGGGTCTGTAGGTCGGTCACGATTCTGAATCGGTGCACGCGAGTTTGACGAATCATTCAATGGGCGAAAGGGCAAGAGGAACGAGCATGGCGCAGCAGCGTGTGATAGTGGTTGGTGGCGGGCTCGCGGGGTTGGCGGCCACCGTCCGAACGGCCGAGGCCGGTCTCTCTGTCGATCTGTTTTCTCTCGTGCCCGTCAAACGCTCGCACAGCGTGTGCGCCCAAGGCGGCATCAACGCGTGCAACGAGGTGGCCCGCCAGCAGGGTTACAGCGAGTACGAACACTTCGACGAAACCATATACGGCGGCGACTTCCTCGCCGACCAGAACCCGGTGCTCGAGATGGCCAACTGGGCCCCCAAAATCATCGACCTGCTCGACCGCATGGGAGTTCCCTTCAACCGTACCAGTGAAGGGTACCGCGACCTGCGGCTTTTCGGCGGCTCACTCTTCAAGCGAACCCACTTCGCCGGCGCGACCACCGGCCAGCAGTTGCTCTACGCGCTCGATGAACAGACCCGCCGCTACGAGTCCGAGGGCAAGGTCAGCAAGCACGAATATTGGGAGTTTTTGTGGCCCGTGTTCGATGAGTCTTCCGGCACGCGCCGCTGCGTCGGCATCGTCGCTCAAGACCTGCGCACGATGCAGATCCGCTCCTTCCGCGCCGACGCCGTCGTCATGGCGACCGGGGGATGCGGGCTGGTCTATGGCAAGAGCACCAACTCCATCATTTGCACGGGCGCGGCCGCCGCACGGTGCTATCAAGCGGGTGTGTGGTACGGCAACCCCGAGATGATCCAGGTTCACCCAACTGCCATTCCTGGAGCCGACAAACTCCGCCTCATGAGCGAATCCGCCCGTGGCGAGGGCGGCCGCATATGGGTGCCCCGCAAGCAGAACGACCCGCGCGAGGCGATCGAGATCCCCGAAGCGGAACGATTCTACTTCCTTGAAGAACGCTACCCGAAGTACGGCAATATCGTGCCGCGAGACATCGCCACCCGCGAGATCTTCGACATCTGTGTGACCGAAGGCCTCGGTGTGCGGGGTGAGAATCAGGTGTACCTCGACCTCACGCACCGCGACCCTGAGTTCCTCGCCAAGAAACTCGGCGGCATCCTCGACATCTATGAGAAGTTCGTGGGCGAAGACCCCAAGCGAACGCCCATGCGGATTTTCCCGGCGGTGCACTACAGCATGGGTGGGCTTTGGACGCAGTTCAGCAAGGGCCGCTACAACCCTGCCGAGCCCCGTACGAAGCACAAGAGCGGTTCGGCGCCGCCCATGGGCGCGGATGTTGGGCTGGGCATGGCCTACGGCGAGCCCAACAACATGCAGACGAACATCCAAGGGCTGTACGCCTTCGGCGAGGTCAACTTCGCCTACCACGGCGCGAACCGTCTCGGTGCCAATGCGCTGCTTTCGTGCCTCTTTGACGGTCTTTTCTGTGGCCTTTCGGTCGCAAATTACGTGAAGGACGGACCACCCAGCAAAGCCCCGGCGGAGAACCTGCCGCCCGCGGCGTTCGACCGAATCGTGGCTCAGGAAGATGCCAAGAGCAAGGCGCTCCTTGCTACCGTCTCAGTGGGCGGCGGCGACGCCTCCACTAACCCCTACCTCATCCACAAGGAACTCGGCGTCGAGATGACCGTGGCCTGCACGGTCGTCAAGAGCGAGCCGCGTCTGCGCCAGTGCCAGATCAAACTCGCTCAACTCCGCGACCGCTTGCAACACGCCAAACTCGGCGACGCCGCTCTCTGGACCAACCAGACACTGTCGTACACCCGGGCGGTCAAAGACATGCTGAGCATCGCCGACGCCATCGCGCTCGGCAGCCTCCTGCGTAAGGAGAGCCGCGGAGCTCATTATCGCACAGACTTCAAAGACCGCGATGATGCCAATTTCATGAAGTCCACGGTCGCCCATTGCAGCCCATCGGGCGAAACATCGATTACCTTTGATCCGCTCGATGGATCACTCATCCGTTCTACCGCCCGCACCTACGGCAAGGTCGATACTGGTGACGCCAAGCCCGCCCCCAAGCCCGCGTTGGCCGCGGTTTCCTGACGAACCACACAGCACCCCCGCCCGCTCCGCACACTCGTCATTCGCCACACCACCTTGCGATCGACATGCACACCCGCGACCGACTCCTCTAGCCCATAGCAACCCATGAGCACTCCGACCACAACTCCTCGCCCGGCCTCCCTCCGCAGCGCTGCAAAGCCAGGCCGCGCCGTCTTCCTTTCCATCAAGCGCTGCGATGGCCCCGGCAAGCCCTCGCGTTGGGAAACCTTCAAAGTAACGATCGAGCGGGGCAGCAACGTCATCTCATGCCTCCAGCAGGTTGCGGCCAACCCCGTCACCATCGAGGGCACCAAGACCACGCCGGTCGTTTGGGATTCCGGATGTCTCGAGGAAGTGTGCGGCTCCTGCACCATGGTGATCAACGGCAAGGTTCGCCAGTCGTGTTCCTGCCTCATCGATGACTACGCCCCCATTGAGGGCGACACCATGACGCTGGAACCCATGTCCAAGTTTCCCGTCATCCGGGATCTGTGGGTCGATCGATCCCGGCTGTTTCACTCGCTCAACCGCATCAAGGCCTGGGTTCCCATCGACGGCACGTACGCCCTCGGGCCCGGCCCACGCGAGCAACCACAGAAGCAGGAAACCCGCTACAAACTCTCGGAATGCATGTCCTGCGGCTGCTGCTTGGAAGCCTGCCCGCAGTACACACTTGAACCCGACCCCGCCTCGTGGGACACCGCTTTTATCGGTGCCCACGCCATCAGCCAGGCCCGGCTCTTCAACGACCACGATACCGGCTCACAACTCAAAGCCGAACGCCTTGATGCCCTGATGGCCAAGGGCGGCATCAACGACTGCGGAAACGCCCAGAACTGCGTCAAAGTGTGCCCCAAGCACATTCCCCTTACCGAATCCATCGCCGCCATCGGCCGGGCCGTCACGATCCGCGGCTTCACCCGCTTCTTCCGCGCATAGCACCAACGCAACCGGGTTCTCCGCTCCGTCGTTCCAGTCGTCACGCGCCGAACTCCCTCCACAACCCCAACGCCCCGCACGGCTACGGGGCCCAGAACGTCAACAACCTACCTTCAATCGCCGACACTTCCGTCGATGCGTGGTGAACTCAATCGGCAATCCTCAACCCTCGGTGTTTTCGGACTTCCCAAAGTCTGGCCCTCCGACTATCTCAACCGGGCCGGCCTCGCCGCCATCGATTGGGGCGTGCGAGGCGTCGCCGCCGCCGGTGAACTCGTCCGGACTTCGCTCGAGAGCGGTCCCGCTGACTTCGATCTCGAAAGCCGCATGACCCGCTGGATCGATGAGCATCAATGGCCCGTGCGGCCGATGCGTCTGGGCGTCCGTGCGCCCAACACATGGCCCAACGGATGGGCCGATCGGCTGCACGCCGCGGCATCGCTTGGTTCTCACGACAGTATCGAATGGTTCGCGTTGCCGCAACGCAGCGAAGGGGACCCGGACGCCGATGAACTTCATCGAAACCTTCTCGATGCGGTGGTCGAGTTCACGGACGCAGGCCGTCTCCGTGTCGACACCTTCACCCGTCCGGGCTTCGAGGCCGGCTGGTTCGATTGGTCGGGTGAACGCCCGCTCTCCTACGCCTCGGTCTTTCCGTGCCGGATCGATTGCGAGCGACTTGAAGTTGAACTCTCTGAAACCGATTCGCCGGGGATGGTGGCGGCGACCATCGTGGCCGCCGCGTGGAGCAGCCGCGCACCCGCGCGGCTCACGCTTGAGGATCGGCTGAAGGGGCGGTGCGTTGGCTCGCCGGTTCAGAGAAGCGTGCACCGGCTCGAACCGTGGAAGCCTGTCGTGGACCACATCGAGCGCTCGATGCGGCGACTGGTGCTCGCGGTCATCAACGCCGAGGCCCACCGCACCGAGTCGATGGCGCCCACCCAGATCGAACGTGCTGCCGCCCGCGCCACTTCCGCGTGGCTCGCCACCTGGACCGGCCAGATGCCCGACGGCCAACGCCGCGAAGGGATTGAAGCCTGCGCATCCATCGCGGGCGATGAGGCGGAAGTGGCCCTTCGCCTCGCCGCGGCTCGGCTTGCGTGCGGCTCAGACGCTTCCGGCTTCGACGCCCTCGAACGCGCCGACCGCATGCTCCGAACCCGGACGCTGATCCCCGGCATCGATCAGTTCGCCTTCATCCAAGCCGAACTCGCGACCCAGATGCAGACCCCGCTCGCCGTTGGCCGCGTCGCGGCGGGGGCGTGCATGATCGGCGCCACGATGTCCGCCGACAAGTTCGTTCACTTCAAAGACGACGTCCTCGATGAACTCAAGCACAGCCAGTTGCTGGTGGGGCGCGATCAGGACCACCGGTTGCTCGTTGAGGTGTTCCGCACGCTGCACAACATTCGCCGCAGCGAGCACTATGGACTGCCCGCCGCGGCGTAGGGGAATCGCCCATCAGTAGTCGAGCAGCACGGGGAGCCGTGACTGGCGGGCCTCGTCCACCAGAGGCATCCACTGCATGAGCGTGTGCCACGCCGCGCATCTCAGGGGTGAAGCGCTGGCTCCGGCGGGCGGCTTTTGGGCATCGCCCAAGTCGAGCGCGTTCGGCGGCTCGGTGCCTAGGTTCCGCAACAGGGCCGCGAGTTCGGCCCGCAACAGGCCGACGCTGCCCACGGGTTGTGTGCGGCCCGTCGGGAGTTCGAGGTCGATGGGCTCCGCGATGCGGCTGGGCAACCACACTTCGCAGGCGTGCAGGTGGGAGTACCGCGAGCGAATTTCGTTGCCCCTGAGGCATGCGAGCGCAGCATCAGCCGCGAGCGATTCCGTCGTAGGTGGTTCGAGTGGTTCGTTGAGTTCTGGAAACTCGGTGTACGCGGCGAGGAGCCGGATCGACCAATAGCCCGAGTGCGTCAGTTGCTCGGTCAGGGTCGGGGCATCGATTCGCTCATCCCACTCCGGGGGCGGGACGCCGGCGGACGTAAGGCGGGGCGTGATGAGCCGTTGCCAGCCCCGGATGCTTGGGAGGAGTTCCAGAGGCGAGGGTTGATCCGCGACGATGAGCGCGTTGCCATCGGGCCCGAGTTGCACCGTCTTGGCGTTCGGGAAGAGTTTCTGCGTCGGCGATTGAAACGCCCGGGCGTAGTAGCGGCAAAGGGGACCGGCATAAACGTCGAACGACATGGCGGGAGGGTAAGCAATGGGCCGATGGCGGGGGACGTGCGGGCTTACTTTGGGGGCAATGTTTCCGCGGCGGCAGGGTTTGACCGAGCCTTCAGGATGCGAGCGTTCCTGAGGTTGCGGGTCGCCTGCGGGTGGTCGGGCGCTGCCTGCACCGACTGGGCAAAGGCGTTAATCGCGGCATCGACATCGCCCAGACGGATAAGGACCAGGCCGAGGTTGTTCGCGGCATCGGCGTGGTTTGGGTTTATGGCAAGGACGCGGCGATAGGCCGCCGCGGCGGCATCTAGGCGGTCGGTGCCGGCGTGTTGATCAGCGAGTTGGAACCATGCATCGGGCATCGAGGCATCAAGGGCGGTTGCACGCTCGAACGCGACGGTGGCTTCAGTGGTTCGGCCCAAAGCCCGGAGCGAGAGAGCCATGTTGGACTGGGTGATCGCGGAAGTCGGATCAAGGTCAAGCGAGTTGGTGTAGTGGGGAAGGGCTTCCTCGTGCCGGCCCAATTGGGCGAGCGCCAAGCCGAGATTGCCGGCGGCCTGGGGGTCGCGCGGCAGGAGGGCAACGGCCATTGCCAAGTGGGTGACCGCGCTTTCGGTTCTTCCTTGACGGCCGAACAACACACCGAGCCCCAGTTGGGCCCGGCCATAGCCCTCGTTCTTTTCAAGTGCCTGAAAAAACAACCCCTCGGCCATCGCTGCATCGCCGGGCGTTTCCATCAGTTCCCACGCCAAGTTGGTGAAGACGATCGGATCTTTGCTCCCGGCCTTCAGGGCGAGGCGATAACGCTCGATCGCGCCGGGTCTGTCGTGCGCTTTGGCGAGCGCAAAGCCGAGGTTATTGAGCGTCGTGATGCTGCGGGGTGAGACACGCTCACTGTGCGACCAGAGCGAGACGTCGGACTTCCACACACCTGCTTGGCAGAACGAGAGGAAAGCCAGTGCGATCAGGATGCACGACACATTGGTGGAGTAGACGGACCTGAGCCAGAGGCGCCGTGACGTGAGCACGACGTCGGTGATACTCGCCGCGATGATCGCGGGGCCGAGCATCGCGAGGTACATGTAGCGATCGGCTACGGTGGAGATGTGCTGGTGATCAAAAGGGATGAGGCCGAGCACTGGTGCAAGGGCCAGCGACACAACCGCGATCCCCAGAAGGATTGATCGGGGCAGCGGGTGACTGGGGTATCGCTTGCAGGCCCACGCGGCGGCGGCGACCAAGCCAAGCGGGATCAGACCTGACAGGAACCAACCGGGTCGGCTGATCACCGCGGCTGGGATCCGGGCGTAGTCTGGCGTGAGGTCAAAGGGCAGGAACAGTTTGCGGAGATAGAAGGCAGCGGAGTCGGCGGCGATGAACGGGCGTGTCCACAGTTGTCCTGCGTTGGGGGCTGAGTTGAGGGGCGTGGTCTCGTTCATGCCGGGGATGACGGCGGGTTGAAGCGTGTGGGTGATGAGGATGACGGCGATGGCCGCCGCGAACCACGGGAGCATGAGGAGGAGTGAGCGTTTGACGGATCGTCCGAGGAACACATCGAGTGTCAGGAGAATCAGCGGGAGGGCAACTGCGGAGGGCTTACTGAGGAGCGCGAGGATGAAGAGCAGCGTGGCGACGATGTATCGCGTAGGGCGTGGCCCGGGCACCACCGAACTTGAGCGAGGGTGCAGGAAAACGAGGATCGCGGCGAGCGAGAAGGTGGTGGCGAGCAGGCCCCGGAGTTCGGAGATCCAGGCGACGGACTCGGTCTGGAGAGGGTGGATGCAGAAGAGGGCTGCACCGAGGAAAGCCGCGAGCGTGGAGGCACGGAGCCGCGTGAGGAGATGGAACACGAAGAGGGTGGAAAGTGCATGGCACGCGAGCGATGCGAGGTGAAAGACGGTGGCGGGGATCAGCGGTGTGGTGCGGGCGTTGCTGATGGTTTTTGCGACGTCGGTGAGGAAGGCCATCACCGAATAGGACACCGGGATGTAAAGGTTGCCGTGCTGGGCCTTCCAGAAGTGGGTGTAGGAATCGAGGGTGATCTTGGCGAACCAGGGGTTGTCGAGAACGTGGAACCGATCGTCATAATCCAACCAGCCGTTGCCGACCGTGCGACCAAAGACGCAGACGAGGAGTATGACCAGCAGAATGCGAGCGAGGAGTGACCGGACGCGCGTGCGAAGAGTGGCATCGCGGGATTGGTTGGGCTTGGTCACGGTGTCCGACCGCTCTTGCGGCCCTTGGCCCGCATGAGGCGAACAAGGTGGCGGATGTAATCGCCCCTCACCGACCAATCCAGTTTGCTTGTACCTTTGCTGCGGTCGGTGAAGTGGATGGGCACCTCGGCGACGTGGGTGCAACCGGCCCGGACCAACACCTCGAGGCTGATCTTGTATCCGAGGGGATCGAGCGGTCCGGCTCGGTCGAGAAGGTTCCGGCGGAACGCAAAGAAGCCGGACATGGGATCGGAGATTGACGTGAGCGGGCGAGCGAGGATCGTGGCGAAACGGCTGTTGAGCCGACGCGCCAGCGTCCACTCGGCGTCGGTGGACCCGCCCGGGCAGAAGCGCGAACCCACGACAAACTCTGCCCCGGAATCGAGCGCGGCGAGCATCGCCGGAATGGCCTCGGGCGGGTGGGACAGATCGGCATCCATGACCACGATGGTGTCGTGCGAGGCGTTCTGAAAGCCGTGGACCACGGCCGTCGCGAGCCCGCGTTCGGTGGTCCGCACCAGGACGCGGGCCCATGGCAAGCCCGACGCTTCCACGGCTTCGACGGTGCCATCGCGGCTGTTGTCGTCAACCATCAGCAGTTCGAGATCAAGCCCGTGCGATTCTCGCACCGCGGTGATGCGTGCCATCAGCGGGCCGACGTTGAGGCCTTCTCGAAACGTTGGGACGACAAGGGTGAGCGATTTCAGCGGATCAACCCATCGAGAACGGCCATGTTTGGGGAAGCGCCGTAGGAACGGGCGACGTCGTCGACGAGGAAGGTGTTAATCTCGCGGCCATTGAAGGCCGCTTCATCTTCGTACCACGCGCTGTAGGCGTCAAAGAGCGACGACTCATCCAGTTTCCACACGCCGTCTTCGAGCACGAATTCGTAGCAGACCGGCCGGTCGTTCGTATCCACAAAGGACTCACCGTTGATCAGCACGCGGGCCTTGGCGAGGTCGCCATCGACCTCGATTCGGCCGAGATTCTCTCGGGCGCACTCTCCGACGCCGAAACCGCCAACGGTGACGCCGGCGACGACCCACCCCCGGCCGGTGGTTTTGTCGAGGTCGGCCTTCGACATTCCGTAGCGCATGCCGATGACTTCAGCCCGTTCGCCGCTCGGAAGGGCGAGGACCTGGGCCCGGGTGCCCTTTCGGGCGATGGGGAGCAAACGGTCATAAAACGACAAGGTGGATTGGCTGAGACGTGATGCAACCATCTCGCCGTTCTTCGTGTTGATGCCATCGGCAAGGGCCTTCGCGCATTCTTCGATGGCCTGCTGCTCTCGGCGGGTGTCTTTGCAGCCGAGGACGGAAAGGGCGCATGTCAAGGCGATGAGAGCGGTGTAAAGGTGTGACATAAGGCCTCCAAATTAGCAAAGACGAGCGGGGTTGGCAAGTGCGGAGCGGGGGGAACTTTGGGGCGGGCCTACCCTTTCTTTCGTGCCAACGCCGCTCCAACTCGATGCGTGCCGCGAGAGGACGATGAGAACTCGCCCGTGCTGAAACTTACCGGTCAATACAGCCTTCAGGTGTGTGCCACTTGCCAGGGCAAGGGTAAATTGCCCGCGGAAGATTCGCTCCTTCGGGACGGACGGTGGGCGAAGGGCTCGGGCTTTGTTCCGTGTCCGGTCTGCCGGGGCAAGAAGATTGTGTTAAGCGGTGAGAGCGCGGGGGCGGAAAGTCCTCAGTCCTCAGTCCTCAGTCCTCAGTCCTCAGTCCTCAGTCCTGAGTCCTAAGCCCTAAGTCCTAAG
>Ga0163144_10007216_pt1 | contig 24381 bp, 25 predicted proteins | sample OliLak19BULKMAT1_FD_123175 | JGI IMG/M metagenome (GOLD analysis project Ga0163144, IMG submission 123175) | Freshwater microbial mat bacterial communities from Lake Vanda, McMurdo Dry Valleys, Antarctica - Oligotrophic Lake LV.19.BULKMAT1 | ecosystem: Environmental > Aquatic > Freshwater >...
CCGCCGAGGGCGGCACTGTGGCGGCCTGCGCCGCCGAGGGCGGCACTGTGGCGGCCTGAGCCGCCGAGGGCGGCACTGTGGCGGCCTGAGCCGCCGAGGGCGGCACTGTGGCGGCCTGCGCCGCGGGCACCGGCCCGGAGGCCGACTGGGGGCCTTCGGCGTTTTGCGCCCGCCGGTAGGCGGCGACCTCGGCGGGGGTCGGGGGGCGCTCCAGCCGCACGTCCGATCCGGTCGAATCCCCGGACGGCCACGCCGCGGCCGTTCCGCCGGCCGCCGCCCCGAAGATGGCCCCCGCCAGGACGGCGCAAACCGCGGTTCGGGTCAGGCAGGGCTCTTTCCCGGGGCGGGCGCGCCCGGCGGACGGGACGTGGTTCGATCGACACAAGTCCATGGTCGTGCTCGCGTTGCGTGGGTCAAAGTGCCCGCCCAAGACGTGTCGGGGGAGGCGCGGGGGATTCTAGGCGAAATGCCCTCAAGCGAACTCAGCCCCTGTCGATAAGGGAAGTTGGAGGGGCCCAAAGCCCCCCAGGCAGGACACGATGGAAATCCGATCAGAACAACCGAACCCGCTCCGCGCCGCGCAGGCGCGCATCGATGAAGCCCAGGGGGATGCCCTGCGCCGCGCGCGGGAGCAAAACCGCGAAGCCGCCCGTCCGGTGCGTGCCGATGGCGACGACAAGGCGGTCGACCGCGCGCAGCAGGCGCGCATCCAAGCCGCGCGCCGCAAGGAAGCGCGCATCGACGCCGCTGAAGGCCAGGGCGCACGCCCGAGCGCAGACCGCGTCGAGCTCTCCCCCAGCGCCCGCGCGCTGCTGGAAGCCCGCGACGTCGGCGCCCTGGGGGCGACCGATCCCGGCCAGCTCGCCAGGCTGCGGGAGATCATCGCCGAGGGCGGCCTGTTCACGCAGGAGCGCATCGAACAAGCCGCGCGACGGCTGCTGAGCAGCGAAGGCTGATCTTCGCGACGGCACAACTGCGCCACGACGGCGCGCACCCGACGCCCCCTTCCGGCACTCGCCGGCTGGGGGCGTCGCCGTTCCGGCGCCCCGCGGCGTAGGCTTTTGGGATGGTTTTCCTACCCCTCGCAAGCGGCGCGTTCGCGCTGCTGCTCAGTTCCTGCGGTTGTTCCGCGTCCCCTTCGCCCGCGGCGCTCGCAAACGTGTCCGTTGCGCCGGTCCAAGAACCCGTGCAAAGCGCTCCTGGTGCGCCTGCAGTCGCCGCGGCTGCGGTCAAACCGCCCGCGAGCGTCTATTTCATCGGCCACAGCCTGATCGCCGACGTGCCCGACTTCGTGGCGCACTTCGCGGCGGCCGCCGGCGTGCGCCCGTTCGCGTTCAAAGAGCAGTTCATCCTGGGATCACCCCTGCGCTGGCAGTGGCTCGAGGTGGAGCGCGCCGCGGCCGACGGTTACCAATCCCCCTTCCGCCCGCCGCACCAAGCGTCTTACTTCGAAGAGCTCCCAAAGGGGACCCACGACGCGCTCGTCCTCGTCGACAGCGTGCCCCGCGGTGGCCCCGAGTTGGAAGCGGAGTCCACCGAGTACCTGCTGAAGTTCACGCAGATGGCGCGCGCGGCGAACCCTGGGGTCCGCGTGCTGTTCTACGAACCTTGGCACTGCATCCACAGCGGCACGCCGGCGGGTTGTGACCACGACAAGAGCTACCCCACCACCGCGCTGCCGTGGCGCGAGCGCGTCGAAGCCGACGCAGCAATGTGGACACGCATCGTCGCCGCCGCGAATGCAAAGTTGCCCACGGACGAGCCCCCGATCGAGTCGATTCCCGTCGCGCGCGCGTTGGGCCTGCTCGCCGATGCGATCGGGCGCGGCGAGGTCGAAGGGTTCACGAACTGGCAGGAGCTGTTCGCGGACGACATCCACCTTTCGAACCCGGGCAAGTTTTTTGCCGCACTCGTGACCTATGCCGCGCTCTTTCGAAAAGCGCCCGGGAACTTCCCGATCGCCGCCAAGAACCGCTGGGGTTCCGGTTTTTGGAACGAGCCCAACTGGCAAGGCAAAGCATGGCCCGCGCCGACGCCCGCTGCCGCACGTCGCATGGGCGAAATCGCGGCGCAGGCGCTAGGACTCCCCGCGGCCGAGCCGAGCAAGCCCGAAGCGCAGTAACGGCTCGGGAGCGCCTGGCTCCATGGCGGGCCTGGAGGCCCGTGCTCCGGGAGAAGGATGTCAATAGGCGCCGCGCGCGCCTCTCGCCGGGCGCTCAGAGCTGAAGCGCGATCTGGAACGCGGCAAAGCGCGCAAAACGGGTCGGGCTGAGCAGCGCGAGCTGCCAACCTGCGCCGCCGGATTCCGCGCGGTGCTCGCGTGCAAAATAACCCTCGAGCCCATGGCGCACACGCTCGTCGTTGGCGTCGAGGTGCACCGCGGCGTTCCACACGACCTGACCCGTTTCGGAGGCCACGAGCTCCGCCGCGAGGCTGATTTCGAGCGGCGGATAGATGCGCCGCAGCGGAACTTGGCTGAACAGCACCGCGTCGAGGCGGAACCGCTGGCTAATTTCGACCAAGGCCTCGGGCACGTGCCCGCCGGTGCGCATGGGATCCCAGCGCCGAACTTCGGCAAGGTCCGCCGCGGACAGGGTGACGAGCTCGTAGGGCGTGGAACGGCTCAGCTCGGCAAAAAGATCGGCCTGCAGGGCACGCGCGGATTCGTCATCAAGATCGCCCTCGAGCGGCATCACTCCCACGCGCTCGAACCGATAACTCTCGAAATCCGCCGCGAGCCGTGCCGTGGAAAGCACGATGACATCGCGCGGCTTCGCCGTCTTGCAGGCGGGCAGCACGCAGCCGATCACGGCGGCGACAACGAGGAAGAAGTTGCGTCCGTTCACGGGCGATTTGCGGCGGTATCCACGCCGGTGTTTGCTGGCGCGTTAGCGGGTTGCAGAGCAGCGCCGGGGCGCGGTGCATTCTCCGACGCGGGGGCCGCAGAGCGCTCTTGCTCGATGCGCGCTTCGATCAGCATCTTTTCGGCTTCGAGGCGGCGGATCTGCGCCGTCACGAGGCGTCCCGCGAGGTCCTGGTTCTCCTCGCGCAGGGTCGCGGCGGTGCTTTCGAGTTCCGCACGCACCGTGTCGCCGTCGGTGAGGCGCGTTTCGAGATCGGTTGTGCGCGCTTGGAGCTGCTCGAGCCGCGCGGTCAAGCTGCCGACTTCGATTTCGAGGGCTTCGCGCTCGTCGAGGGCTTGCTGGTACATCTCGAGCAGATAAAGCCGGCCGCTGCCGGTCATTTCGAGCTCGCGCGCCGGGCCGTCGAGGGTCCCGACGCTGCCCATTGCGGGCGCGCGAGCCGCCCCGCCGTCGGTGTCGTAGACGCTGCGCTTGTCGAGGCCCGTACTGCCCGGCGGAACGGGACGCGCGCCGGTGGCGAGGTCCTTGAGCGCGTCCACGGCTCCCGCGATCGCGTCGCCCGTCGCAGTGGCGGCTTGCGGCAGAACGAGCTTGGATTGCGAAGGTGCCGCGGGTGTGGCGGCCCAGGGATCAAGGGCTGCGCCGCTGCCGGGCGCGCCGCCGTAGGGCCAATGCTGATTGAGGTCTGGCTGTGCACCGGTCGCACCGGTCGCGCCGCCGGGTGTGCCCCATCCGTTGGGACCGCCGAGGACTGCGGGCGCTCCGCCTGGAACGGGCCAGGGAATCGGCTGCGCGGCGGGTTGGGGAGCGAGCGCGGAGCCGGGCATGGCGTGCGCGCTCCCGCCGTTTTGGACGAGGTTCGGTGCGATGGTGTTCGGCGCGCTCGCACCCACCTGCCCGTAACCCGCAGGAGCTTGGCCGTAACCCGCAGGCGGCTGACCGTATCCCACGTGCTGGCCCGGACGATCCGATTGCCACTGGCCCGCGGGGTTGGGTGCGTACGCGGGCTGCCCGGCCCACTGTGCTGCCGCTTGGACATTGGCGGTCGCGGGCGGCGCGCCGGAGGTGCGCGGCAAATGGGGTTGTTGATAGCCCTGGAAGCCACCGGGCATGGGCGGCCGGCCGGAACCCGGACCCTGCGGCGGAACGGCGCAGGCTGCGAGCGGAACGAGGATCAGAGCGAGCCCGAGCCCGTGGGATTTTGCGTTCATGGGGTTCTCAGCGCTCGTGCGGTGCAGAGCTGTCGCGGTCGTACTCGATTTCGATTACCGAGCGTTCGCCGCACGCGCACGTGAACTCAACGCCGCGCACCACGCCGCCAACCTCGATCAAGCGCGCATTCTTTGTGGGGCCGCGTTCGCTCGTGTGGGTGTGGCGTGTGCCGGGTCGTGCGTGGGACTCAAAGTCCACGAACTCGCGTTTGATGATGGCCATGGGAAGCAGATTCAAGGGGCGCCGATGACGCTGCGCAGCTCGCGGTTCAGGCGGTAGAGCGCACGGCTGTGCACTTGACTCGCGCGCGATTCGGTCACACCCATCAACTCGCCGATCTCCTTCAGGAGCAGGCCCTCGGCGTAATAGAGGGTAATGACGGTGCGTTCGGCCTCGGGCAGGCCGCTGATGGCACGCACGAGCAATTCTTTGAGCTCCTCGAACTCGGCGCTGCCGACCGGATCGTCGCTCTTGGGGTCCGCGAGCAGCCCGAAGAGCTCCTCGGAAGGACCGTCCTCGAGGCTCACGATGCCCGCGGAACGGGCGCTCGCCAACACTTCGTCGATCTCGTCGAGGGAGCAGCCCAGGTGCGCGGCGAGCTCCTCGGGCGTCGGCGGCGCGCCGAGCTTTTGCTCGAGCGTTCGCACGGCGCGATCGAGGTCGCGCACACGCTCCCTGCGGCCGCGCGGCAAAAAGTCCATGCGGCGCAGCTCGTCGAGAATCGCACCGCGGATGCGCGGGAACGCAAACGTCGAGAACTTCAGGCCGCGCGCCGGTTCGAAGGCGTCCGCAGCCTCGACAAGCCCGATCATGCCGAAGCCAAAGAGATCGTCCCGGTCGATGCGGCCCGGCAGGTCGATCGCGAGACGGCCCACGATGTGTTGCAGGAGCGGAAGGTGCGCGAGGATCAATGCCTCGCGTTCCGATTCGCCCAGGGCCGAGGTGCGCGTGAAGCCGGGTTCGCTCATGACCAGTTCGTGGTGGCAGCATCAAGGGAGACGGGGTTCATGGCGCGGCGCGCGGGGGGCGCAGTGTCTTGTCGGCGGTCGGAGCCAAATGGCTCGACCCTGCGAAGGCCCGCACGAGGCGACCGAGTGCCAACACCAGGAACCAGGCCATCAGACCCCGGCCGCTGGCGGCGTCGAGGGGCGCACCGGCGAGCAACGCGGCGACGGCGGCGAGCGCGCCCAGTGCAACAGCCAGGAGCCGAGCGGCCTGCTGGATCGCAGGGCGCAGGTCCTTGGGCGGTGCGGTGGGTGCAGCCGGCGCCGGCGGTTTCGCGGGCGCCGCCGGCGGTCCGCCGGCGGGCTTGGTCGCGCCGGCTTTGGGTGCAGCGGCCCGCGGGGCCGCCGCAGTCGCCGCAGCCGCGGTTTGTGCCGGGGTCGCCATTGATCAGGGACGCGTCCCGCGGGCAGTCGCGAGGGGTTTCGGCGGCAAAAGGAGCACGGCATAGCGCTCAGCGAGCCGCACGAGGGCTCGGCTCGCGAGCGCGCTGGGGTCAGCACGCACGAGCGGTTCCTGGCGCAGGACGGCGCGCTCGACTTCCCGCGAGCGCGGCAACCATCCCGCAAGGCGCGGACGGCGCGCGAGGAACTGCTCGCACACACTCGCGAGTCGCCGATGGAGCGCGTCCGCGTCCTCGGGCCCCGCAGCCTGGTTCACGAGGACCTCGGGCGTCGGCAGGGACAAACCGCGCTCCCGCGACCAACCGTCGAGCGCTTTGATGACGCCATAAGCATCGGTCAGCGCCGCGGGATCGGGGGTCGTCACGCACAGCACGGCGTCGGCGCGCGCGGCAAACCCAAGCAGTTCGGGACCGATACCCGCCGGTGAATCGGCGACCACGATGTCGTAATCGCGGGCGAGCTCGTCCAGCGCTTCCACCAACCGACGCCGGCGCGCGCCGTCGGGTCGCGCGAGTTCGTGGGAGCCGTTGGCGGCTGGCACGAGATCCAAGTTGACCCCCGCCGTGTGCACACAATCCTGCAGCGTTCGATCGCCGCACAAAAAGTCCTCGACGGTGCGCAGCGCGTCGATGCCCAGCATCACATGCAGGTTGGCGAGGCCGAGGTCGAGATCGACGAGCAGCACACGCCGTCCGGCCGCAGCGAGTGCGCTGGCCACGTTGACCGCAACGGTCGACTTGCCAACCCCGCCCTTGCCGCCGGTCACGAGCAGCCACGGTGTGGCGCTGCGCACGATCGAGTCGCGTGACAGCAAACCGTCCACCTGACGATTCACGCCATCCTCCCGAGCAGCACCAGGTCCGCAACGCGGTCGGGTGTGGGACGCAACAGGTGGCGGTCGACCTCCTGGCCGTTGCACAAGAATGCGATCGGCCACCGGGCGCGCAGGGCGAGCTCGAGCGCGACAGCCGGTTCGGTTGCTTCGTCGAGCTTCGAAATCACCACACCGCGCGGCGCAAGGGGCGCAAACGCCCGATGGGCGGCCAGCAGGCCTGCGCGACTCGTGTTCGCGGCGAGCACAAGGTATGGAACGATGTCCACCGTGCCGGCGGCCGCGGCCAGCTCCGCGCGAAGTTCGCCCAGGCCCGCGCGGTCGCGCGGGCTGCGGCCCGTCGTGTCGACGAGTACGAGGTCGCGCGGCCCAAGGGCGGCGATGTCGGCACCCAGGCGCCCCCCCGATCGGGGGGCGACAAACGGCACTTCGAGGCGCTCGGCGAACGCCGCCAGTTGGTCGTGCGCACCGGCGCGAAATCCGTCCAGGGTCGCGAGCGCCACCGAGCGCCCTGAGGCGCTCAAACGATGCGCCAGTTTGGCGATCGTTGTCGTTTTGCCGACGCCGGTTGCACCGACGAGGGCGATGACACGCGCTCCACCGGTCGCCGCGGGCGCGGCGGCCACGACGAGCTTTACGCCAATGCGCGTGGCGGCGTGGTCGATCGGGTGCACGGCGCGATCGTCGCGCGCGGCAACCTCGGCGACGATCTCCTCGATCCAAGGTGCCGAGCACCCCTGTTCGGCAAGTCGCCGGCGAAGGTCTGCGACTCCGGGTTCTTCACCGTCGCGGGCTGCTGTGATGCGCCGCGGATCGCCGCGACCGAGCACGCCGAACTGCGCGAGAGCACCCGTGTCGCCGCTGATGGCGATCGTGACACCGCCGTCGCCGTCGGGCTCCTGGGACAGCACGACGGCCTGGGTACCGTACAACTCGGCGGCGCGCGCAAGCGCTTCGCGCAGGGAACGTCCGCGGATGCGATGGATCTGCATGGCCGGGTCAATCGTCGAGGTTTACGATGGCGGTCGTTTGCACGCGCTGCGCGCCCACCACTTCGTTGTAGGAAAGCACCGAAACACGCGGCAGGGAGGAGCGCACCAGCTCGCCGAGGAACCGGCGCACGCCGGAGCGTACGAGCACCACGACTTCGCCCCCGCCGCGTGCCGCATCGGACAGGGCTTGTTCGAGCCGTTCCATCAAACGCTGCAGGTACGCCGGATTCACCGGCGGCGCGTCCGGATCCTTCGGCCCGCCCATCGCGCTCGCGAGCCGCGCTTCCACCGCGGGGTCCAGCGTGACGGCACGCAACGTGCCCTCGCGGTCGGAATGCTGCTCGCACAGCGCGCGCCCAAGGCGCTGACGCACGGCTTCGGTGAGCTGTTCCGCGTCCTTGGTGCGGCCCGCGTTGTCCGCAAGGGCTTCCAGAATCGTCGGCATGTTGCGAATCGGCACGCCCTCGCGCAGAAGGTTGCGCAGTACCTGTTGGATCTCGCCGTAGCCCAAGCGATCAGGAACGAGCTCCTCGACCACCGCCGGTGACAGCTCCTTTGCGCCTTCGACGAGCGCTTTCACGTCGTCGCGGCTCAGGATGTCGCCGTAGTTGGCCCGCACGACCTCGGAGAAATGCGTAACGAGCACACTGACGGCGTCGACGACCGTGTAACCCAGGATTTCCGCTTCATCGCGTTGGGCTTCGGGAATCCACCACGCAGGCAACCCGAAAGCCGGGTCCTTGGCGGGCTTGCCCGCCAAACGACCGCTGGCCGTCCCACCGTCCATCGCCATGTACTGGTCGGGCTCGATCGATCCGCGCGCAACTTCGCTGCCGCCGATCATCAAACGGTAACCGCCGGGATCGAGGCGGATGTTGTCCTTGATGCGTACCGGCGGAAGCACCACTCCTTCCTTGGCCGCGAGTCGCCGGCGCAACTGGGACACGTGGTCAAGGAGCCCCGCGCCGTTCTTGTCTTTGACCAGCGGAATGAGGCGGTAACCGATCTCGAGGCTGATGCGGTCGACACCGAGTAGCTCTTTCACCTGCTCCTCTTCGCTGGGCGCGGCGGCACTCGCTTCGGCCTGCGCTTTGGCTTGAGCGACGAGGCCCGTGTCGTTATCCAGCACTCCGGCGGTCGCGAGCAGATCCTCTGCGCCCTGGACCGTGCGCGTGGAACGCCAAGTGATCAAAAGCAACGAACCCAGGATGAAAAAGGGCGTGCTGGGCATGCCGGGTAGCAAACCGATGCCAACGAGCATGCCCGCGACGATCAGCGTCGCCTTGGGGCGGCCACCGACCTGCGCAAGCAGGTTCTGACCCAGGCTGAGTCGGCCGCTCGCGCGAGTGGTCAACACTGCGGCCGCGGTGGACACAAACAGCGCTGGGATCTGGCTGACCAGACCGTCCCCGATCGTCAGCATCGAGTAGCGCGTGCCGGCCTCGGACATCGACATGCCCGCCATGGTGCCGACGATGATGCCACCCGCCAGGTTGAGCGCGGTGATGATGAGTCCCGCGATCGCGTCGCCGCGCACGAACTTGCTGGCACCGTCCATGGCGCCGTAAAACTCGGCTTCGCGGGACACACGCTGGCGGCGGCCGCGCGCCTCGTCGGCACCGATCAACCCCGCATTGAGGTCGGCGTCGATCGCCATTTGCTTGCCGGGCATCGCGTCCAGAACAAAACGTGCCGCAACCTCACTGATCCGCCCAGCGCCCTTCGTGATCACCACGAACTGGATGATGACGAGGATCAGGAAGACGATCAGTCCGACGGTGAGATTGTCGCGTACGACGTAGGCGCCAAACGCCTGAATCATCGCACCGGCTTCCCCGTCCGAGAGAATGAGGCGTGTGCTCGCGACGTTGAGGCCCAGTCGAAATAGCGTCGCGAAGAGCAGGATCGTCGGGAACGTCGACAGCTCGGACGTGTCGCGCACGTTGAGCGTGACGAGCAGCATCATCAGCGAGAGCGCGATGTTGACCGCCAACAACCCGTCAAGCAGGCTCGGTGCGATCGGCGTGACGAGCGTCAGCATCATGCCGAGCACGCCGATGCCCATCACCCAATCCGCGTGGCGGATCAGGGCTTGGCCGAGGCCGGAGATGCGCAGCGGACCAGCTTCTACGCGGCTGCCCGTCGCGCTCTGATTGCCTGTGGAGGCCATGTTTGCTCAGCGCCTTCAGGCGCTCTTGCGTTTCTCCCGCAACCGATAGACGTAGCTGATGACCGTAGCGACCGCTGCGTAGAGGCGCTCGGGGATCAGGTCACCCACTTGGCATTCCTTGAAGAGAGCGCGCGCGAGGGGCACGTCTTCATGCATCGGCACACCCGCTTCCTTGGCGATCGCTTTGATGCGCTGCGCCATGTGGTCGAGTCCTTTGGCGACGACCTTGGGTGCACCCGGGGCTGCGCCATTCGCGCCGCGCTCGTAAAACAGGGCGATGGCGACGTGGGTCGGGTTCGTTACGACCACCGTTGCCCTGGGGACGTCCTCAAGCATCCGCCGTGACGCCATTTCGCGCTGCATCTGGCGCACGCGCGCGCGCACATGGGGATCGCCTTCCGTGTTTTTGTGGTCTTCCTTGACCTCTTGCTTCGTCATGCGCAGGTCCTTGTCGTGCTGCGCCCGTTGGAAGAGGACGTCGATGATCGAAATCAGCACGAACAGCGCGAGCGCCGCGGCCATCGTCAAGGCGAGGATCCACATCCCCCCGAGCAGCGCGGGCCCGAGCTCCTGTCCCGCCAGCGACGAAATCCACCCGCGTTGCAGGTAAAGCGCGAACACGACAGTCGCGCTGAGGACGATGATCTTCAGGCTCGATTGCCCAAGGCGCACCCAACCGCGCATGCCGAGGATCCGGCCAAATCCCTTGATCGGGTCAATCTTGTCGAGGCGCAGCTCAAGTGCATTTGTCGCGATCTGGAAACCCGACTGGCCGTAACCGACGACAAGGCCAATCGCGAGCGCCGGCACCAGCGCGACGAGCAGTGCTGGCAAAGAGGCGAGGACGACGTCCTTGACGAGCCCCGCAGCCGTCGGCCCCTCGAGTTCGATCTTGCCGTAGCTCGCAAGGCCGTCGATCGAAGCCACAGTCAAGCGCCCCGCGGACTCGGCGATGTGGCCGCCACCGACGGCCAGTGTCGCCGCAGTGCCGCACAGCATGATCGCAGCGACGAGCTCCTGACTCAGCGCGACCTGTCCGCGCTCGCGGGCCTCCTCGCGCTTGCGCGGGGTGGCATCCTCGGTGCGTTCGTCCTTCGGTGTGTCCTCGCCAGCCATGGCTCAGGCTCCAAGGACGTCCATAGCGCCCGTCATCCACCGGTCGAGCGCCGCGATCAGGCCGGCGATGACCGGCTCGAGCAACGGCACAAAAGCGAGCATCGCGGCGAGCGCGACGACGATGCGCAGGGAAAAGCTGAGTTCGAGCACGTTGAGCTGCGGCACCGCCCGCGAAAGCAGACCGATCAGCGCCGACACTGTCGCGAGCACGACGAGCACGGGCGCCACGTACGCGAGTCCCGTGTGCAGCATCGCGGACAGCATGTCGAGCAGGTAGGTGCTGAAGCCCCCCATGCCGCCGATCGCGCCGATCGGCGCGCGAACGAAGGTTTGTGCGAGGCCGCGCAGGATCTCAAGGTGCCCGTCCACGGCGAGCAGGGCGATCATGAAGAAGTTTTCGTACACACGCGCGACGAGGGGTGTGTTGACACCGCTCTCGGGGTCGAACTGCGCGGACATCTGCATCCCCATCTCGAGCCCGATCATCTCTCCCGCAACACGCGTCGCGAGGACGACGAGTTGGGTGATAAAACCGAGGAACAGCCCGATGGCGAGCTCGCGCGCTGCCATCAGGGTCCACGTCACGGTGTCGACGTCGGACTCAAGGGGTACGCCGACCGCGACGTACAAAACGCTCGCGACGGCCACCGACAGTGCGACCTTCATTCCCGCAAATCCCAGCGATTGACCGAGGATCGGCGTCGTGAGGACCAGCGCGCTGGTGCGCACGAGGAAAAGGCAAAACGCCGGAATTGTCCCGGGCACGAGGATCGTGTCGATCACGACAGGCCGAACTCCCCCAGGCGCTCGAACAGGCCCAGGGTGTAGTCGCGCAAAAGGGCGATGGCGGGCGCCAGCATCAACAGTGCGACACCAATCACCGCAAACATCTTCGGCACAAGGGCGAGGGTCTGCTCCTGGATCGACGTCAGCGCCTGGAACAGGCTCACGAGCAAGCCGACGACGAGGCCGACGAGCAGCATCGGCGTGGCGACGATGACCACGATCATCATCATGTCGCGCGCGAGGTCGAGGACCTGGAGGTCGAGTTCGATGTTCGTCATCGTGTTCTCAGGTCACCGCGAAGGATGTGACGAGCGATCGACAGACCAGCGTCCAGCCGTCGACCAGCACGAACAGAAGGATCTTGAACGGCGTCGAGATCATCACGGGCGGCAGCATGAACATGCCCATCGAGAGCAGCACGCTCGACACCACGAGGTCGATCACGAGGAACGGCAGGAAAAGCAAAAAGCCCATCTGGAACGCCGTTTTCAGCTCCGAAAGCACAAACGCGGGCACGATCACTTGGAACGGAAGCTTGTCGGCCTCGACCGCCTCGGCTGCCTCACCCGCGAGTTCGCGGAAGAACGCGATTTCGCCGGGGCGTGTGTTGTCGAGCAGGAAACCGCGCAGTTCACCCCACGCCGCTCCGAGCGCCGCTTCGGCGCCAAGTTCCCCCGCGTCGTAGGGCACGTAGGCGTTGGCGTAGATGCGCTCACCGACGGGCGCCATGACGAACATTGTCAGGAACAGCGCCAGCCCGATCACCACCGGATTGGGCGGCAGTTCGTTCACCGACATGGAGCGGCGCACAAAACTGAGCACGATCACGATGCGCGTGAAGCACGTGACCGAAATCAGCGCCGCGGGCAGCAGCGACAACAGCGTCAACAGCAGCGCGATCTCAAGGGGCGTCGAAAGGCGTCCGCCGAGGCCACCAAGTCCCTCGGTGTCCACCTTGCCATCGCCGGGGCCGAAGGGGCCCTCGAGGATGCCGCCCGTCACAGGCGCTTGCTCGGCTTCCAGTGCCGCGAGGATCGTATCCGGGTTGAAGGCCCCCATGCCGACGGCGCTGGGCCCCTGTTGCCCGTCCGCGGGCGCCGCGAAGAGGCACAGGATGAGGAGCGCCGCGAAGGCGCCGACTCTGCGCAATGATCGGAACGCCGCGGCATTCATCCGAAAACACCTTCCGCGCGCAAGAGTTCGTCGATGGTCGGGTGCGTGGCCGCTCGGTCACCGGCTTGGGATGCCGCGGCGCGGGTTGCTGCCGTTTCAGGCGCGGCTTGCGGTTCGCGCGCGCGCGCGGCTTCGGTCCGCCGCGGCTGGGCAGCCTGAATAACGCCGTTGCTGGCGCCCGCGGCCTCGCGGCGCACGCGGCGCACGGCGGGAGAGAGAACGGGTGTCGGCGCTACCGCTGCGGGCTGCTGCGTCGCCGCGACCCGGGGGAGGACGCGCTCGAGCGCGGCTTCCAGTTGGGCCGCAAAGGGGTCGTGGGCGGTGCTGAGCGCGGGTGTGTGGACGCGGTCTTGTGCAGTGGGTGCGGGGCGCGCACCGAGGATGGCGAGCAGCGCACGGGCGCGCTCCGATCGGGGCGCGCGGGTGGGAGCGGCGGGCGCAGGGCCGCTCGGCAGCGGACCGTCCGCGTCCCACTCGGCGACGAGGCGGACGCCGGAGCTACCAACGCCAAGGACCAGGGTGCGGTCGTAGACCTGCACGACCGCCAGTTGCTGTTTCGCGGGCAGCGGCAGGAGGTCGAGCACGCGCAGGGAACGCTGGGCCGATTTCAGGCGCCAGCCGCCGCGCACCATTCGGTTGAGGCCGAGGCCGCCGGCCGCGAGCACACCGATCACCAGGGCGGAGAGGCCCAGGTAGCTGCCGAGCTGGAGCGAGCTCGGGCCCGCGGGGGTTTCCGCGAGGGCGGCGAGGAGGGGTAGGGTGGCGTGCATGGCGACGGGTCTCCTTGGACCCGTCGCACGGAATCGACCCCGACCGTCGTGTTGCTCGACACCCTGGGCCGATGGGGCGCCTCCTGGTCCCACCCGCGCCACAGATGTGTCGTATTTTGCGACAGTTGGCGGCCGTGGCCTGTCGTCAGCCGCTCACGTCGCATGTGCCGCCCGTCAAGGGCGGCCCGCGCCGCGCCGCGAGCATTCGGGCGAGGACACTGACGCGCCCCAGCTCGAGCGCGACCGCGTTCTGGGCGGTCGCCACCTCGCTCGCGAGCAGCGCGGCGAGCGCCCTAGCGCGCTTGAGCTGGCGCTGGGGCGGCGTTTTGGGCCAAGACTCGAACGCACGCTCGCAGCGCTCGAAGGCGCGCACCAATCGGTCGCCCTGGGCGCCCCCGCGCAGCGCCTCGAGCAACGCCACCTGCGCCGCGGGAAGCTCGTCCGCGGGATCGTTGCGCTCCTTCGCCGTCACGCTGCCGCGCTTCCGTTCACGTCCAACGCGGCCCAGGCGGATAGGAGCTGGCGCAGGACGAGCCCCCCCTCGTCGGCGGGTTCGATACGGCGCTGTTCGAGGGCGCGGCCGAAGCGGCCCTCGACGTAGAGGTAGAGGCTTTCCAGTTGCGACGAAAGCTCGGGTGCAGCGCCATGGTCGAGTGCGAAGCGCAACTCGGACACGATCGCGTCGGCCTTGTGCAGGCCTTCGACGAACATCGAAGAATCGTTCTGTTCGAGCCCGCGGCGGGCCTTTTCGATGTTGCGCAGCGCACCCTGGTAGAGCATGCGCACGATCTTGATGGGCGGCGCGTTCTCGAGGCTGGCCTCGCGGTAGGCGCTGGTGGCGTCGTGGGGTTGCATCGGAGTTTTCAGGCTCGAAATGTGCGCTGCCGTGCGGAATCAACCGCTGCCGAATTGCTGGGCGATGAACGCGCCTTGGGATTGCAGTCCCGCCATCAGCTTCTCGAGGGCTGTGAAGCGCTGGACGAGGTTCGCTTCGAAGGTCACGAGGCGCGCTTCGAGCTCTTCCGTACGCTTGTCCAGGTTCTTGATGAGGGCTTGCAGGGACTCCTTACGGCCGGCGAGCAAGCCCTTGTAGGTGTTGCCGGAGCCGATGTCCTGGGAGTCGAGCATGCGGTCGATCGTCTTCGAAAGGGTCATGAACAAGCCCTTGTCCGCCGTCGTGTCCTGGTAGTACCCGGCCGTGCCCTTCGCGGCACCGCCGTTGTTGAAGCCATCGAGGTCGGCAAAGAAGTCGACGAACGCGTCGATATCCTCGGCCATCTTGGCGTTCAGCTTGGTGTCGTTGATTTTGAGCGTGCCATCGGTGTTCAACTCAATGCCGACGAGGCCCAGTTGGCCAAACCCGCTGGTGGAATCGGTGCTGCTCGCGCCGTAGAGCGCGGAGCTTAACTGGGTGGTCACGGTGCGCAGGGCGGGATCCCCAAACAGCGCACCACTGGGTCCGCCCTCCTCGCTGAACTTGCTCTGCCCGTTGACGAAGTCGATCACCTTGTTGTACGCCTCGACGAAGCTCGCCAGCTTCTCCTTGATGCCGTCCGTGTCGACACCCACCGACACCTGAACCGGGGTCGCGCTGACGGATTCCAGCGTGATCTCGAGGCCATCGACCACGTCGGAGAAGGTATTGCTGGAGCGCTGGATCGCAAGACCGTCGATTTCGAACTCGGCGTTGGCGGCCACAGTGATCTGGGTGGCTGCGCCCATGCCTGCGATCGAGCTCGCGTCAAGTCCCGTGATGGCGAAATCCGCGCCGCTCTGCTTACCGGCGATCACGAGTTGATAGCTCGGGCTCGAGGACGTTCCGGCGTTGATCACCGAGGCGGTCACCGCCGCCCCCGCTTGTGTGTTGATCGCCGCGGCGATCTCGTTCAACGAACTCGCATCGGCCGCGACGGCGACGCTGTAGGCCTGGCCATCATACGTGAAGTCCACGGTGCCTTCACCCAGGTCGGTGAGGGCGGACGACACGCCGGCAAACGCGTACCGATCGGTCGCGGCGAGCGCTTGGACCACGAGCGAATACGAACCCGGCAGGGGCGTTCCCTTCGCGAGGAAGCTCGCCGTGCCTTCGCTGTTCGCGGTGACCTTGGTCGACTGCAGGCCGCCCAGAGTTGAAAGGCTGGCCGCGAGCGTCTGCAAAGACTTGAGGTGACCTTCGAACGTGCCGAGCAAGCTGATCTTGTTGTTCGCGGTCGTCTTCTGGCTCGCGAGCTGCGCGATCGGCGTCGATTCCGCGTTCACGAGCGCTGCGATGATCGCCTGCGTGTCGAGCCCGCTGGCGAGGCCGCCGAACTGAATGGGTCCACCGAACATGTGTGTGTATGCGCCTGTGCGGGCGCGGCTCCGCGGTCGTTATCGGTCGGTCGGTGGGGTCGCGTGAGGGGCAGCCGTGCAGATGTCCCGCCAAGAGCGGCGGGAGGGACCGGGGATGGCGTTGTGGGGAAAAACTTTCCGCGCCCGCGTGGGCGAACGCGCGACGAGCTGCGGGCCGAGCTCCGGGTCAAATGGTGGGTCAGGCGGCGCGAAGGGCGGTTGGGGAGGCTCCCACGGGAGAGCCTCCCTTTCCTTGCGGTCCGCTGACTAAGCTCCCGCGCCGGCGCTCGGAGGCGCCGGCTCAAGGATCAACCGAGCAGACGCAGCGCGAGCTGCGGCTGGACGTTCGCCTGGCCCAACACCGAAACCGCAGCCTGCTGCAGGATCGTGTTCCGGGTGAGGTCAGCGGTTTCCATTGCGACGTCGACGTCGCGGATGCGGCTTTCGGCAGCGCTCAGGCCCTCGCGGGTGTTCTGGATGCTGCGGAAGGAGCTGCTGAGGCGGTTTGTCGCCGCACCGAGGTTGCCTCGGGCGGTGCTGACGCTGTTGATCGCCGTGTCGATCGACGCGAGCGCCGCGGACGCGTTGGTCGCGTCCGTCGTGTCGAGGGTGGCGATGGCGAGTGTCGCCGCGGTCACGTCGTTTTCGGCGATCGTGATCGTGTCGCCGGTGTCGAGACCGACTTGGATGTCGATATCGCCACCGGCGTTCAGCAGGCTGATGCCGTTGAACTCGGTGTTCCCGGCGATGCGGTCGATTTCTTCGACCAGCGCCTGGAACTCGACGTCGATGATGGCCTGGTCGTCCGTTGAGACCGTGCCGTTCGACGCTTGCAGCGCCAGCTCGCGCATCCGCACGAGGTTGTTGCTGACTTCGTTCAGGGCGCCTTCAGCGGTGTTCGCCATGCTGATGCCGTCCTGGGCGTTGCGGCCCGCTTGGCCGAGTCCGCGGATCTGCGAGCGCATGCGCTCGCTGATGCCCATACCGGCCGCGTCGTCCGCCGCCGTCGCGATCCGCAGACCGGACGACAAGCGTGCGAAGTTGCCACCCAAGCGATCGCTGACCTGCGAGAGGTTGCGCTGCGCGGTGATGGCATAAACGTTGGTGTTAACACGAAGACCCATCTTCGTTACCTCTGGATTGGAGTGGAGAAAGGAGTGTCGGGAGCCCGAAAGGGCGGCCCGCAAGGTTGGGTGCGGCGCATAAGCCCCCCGCGGCGCTCAGGCACGAGCGACGCGGGAGTTTGGGGTGCGAAGTTGCCACAACCCGACCCGGACACCGGGCAGCCCACAGGACTGCTCGGCGCCGGTGGCCGCGCCCGATACCCGTGGTCCGAAAAGGACCGCGGGCACACAGGCGCGGAGTGCGTTGTCAAAAGGGGAAAGGTGTGTTGGGGTGGGAGGACAAAGGAACCACGCCAACGGAGCCCGCACTGGTGCACGGCCCGAACGCGGTTCTTGATCGCGATGCAGTGCGCGAATGTTCGTTTGCACCGTTGGCGCGGATTGCACCGTTCGCGCGTATTGCACCGTTCGCGCGGTTTGCGTTGATGCTGCACGCGCTGTGATCGCGCGCTCTGCAAGGTCGCTCGTTGTCGTCACGCGTTTGCACGAGAGACCAGCGGCGCGCTAGACGCGGAGGTTTTGCACTCGCGATCAGCGCTTTGACACTTGGTGCGCCGCGCCTCGCTGGGTGCGCTGCCGCCGGGATCAACGGTGGGGTGCGCACGTCGATGTCGCACGCACCACCCGGAGGCGGTGTGCGCCACAGCGCTTTCCTCCGACGTGCACAGCCGCCGCGCGTCGCTGCGCGCTCTAGCACGTGCGGACGGGGATCGCGGGGTGCGATCGGAGCGGTGCTGCGGTGGGAGTCCATGGAAGTGTGGCGCGAAAGGCGAGCGCTCGTCGTGTTCCGGCGCTTGATCGCGCGGAACGTGAATGTTTTGAGCGTCAGTGCGTGGGTGCGATGATTGAGCGCGAGAGCGCGGATGGGGTTCGAGATCTGGTTCGAGATCTGGTTCGAGATGCAGTGATTGGGCTTCGATTCGGCGCTTTGCGCCGCGGTGGCCTGTTCAGGCGCGGACGGCCCGAGCCGGTGCGGCGCGAAACCTTTGCGGCGGTTCGCCGCGGTGCTCCCTTCGGTGTCGATCCGGTCGCAGAAGAGGCCCCCGGGACGGGTGTCCCGGGGGCATTGGCGACTCCAGTCGAATCACCGCGCGCGGCCAAGAATCCGGCGTGCGCGAACGCTTTGGTCGCGCGTGTTCACCGGATCAGCCCAGAAGCTGGAGAGCGAGCTGGGGCTGGGCGTTGGCCTGGCTCAAGATGGCCACGGACGCCTGCTGCAGGATCGAGTTCCGCGTCAGGTCCGCGGTCTCCGATGCGACGTCGACGTCGCGGATGCGGCTTTCGGCAGCGCTCAGACCCTCGCGGGTGTTCTGGATGCTGCGGAAGGCCGAGCTGAGGCGGTTTTGGACTGCACCCAAGTTACCGCGCGAGGTATTGACACTGTTGATCGCCGTGTCGATCGCCGCGAGCGCGGCGGAGGCGTTGACCGCGCTGTCCGCGGCCAGGGTGTCGATCGCCAGCGTTGCGCCGGTCACGTCGTTCTGGGTGATGGTGATCGTGTCACCCGTGTCCAGGCCGACCTGGATGTCGATGTCGCCGCCGGCGTTCAGGAGGCTGATGCCGTTGAACTCGGTCTCGTCGGCGATGCGGTCGATCTCTTCGAGCAGCGCCTGGAATTCGACGTCGATGATCGCTTGGTCGTCGGTGGAGACCGTTCCGTTCGCGGCTTGCAGCGCCAACTCACGCATCCGAGCGAGGTTGTTGCTGATCTCGTTCATCGCGCCTTCAGCGGTTTGCGCGAGGCTGATGCCGTCCTGAGCATTGCGGCCGGCTTGGCCGAGCGAGCGGATCTGGGAGCGCATGCGCTCGGAGATGCCGAGACCTGCGGCGTCGTCGGCCGCGGTCGCGATGCGCAGACCGGAGGAGAGGCGGCTGTAGTTGCCGGCGAGGCGCTCACTCACCGCGCCGAGGTTGCGTTGAGCGGTGATGGCAAACAGGTTCGTATTGACGCGAAGACCCATGGTGGTAACCCTTTTGGACTGGAGTGGGGACAAGCGGGATCCCGGACGGGATCCCTCGGGTTGGGCCCAGCCACCCCCTTTCCGCGTCGACTTGGCACATCGGCGTGGAACGGGCACGTGGGTGGAAGGACCCGGCAACCCGCGCCGCGTGGAAGGTGTGGCCCTCCGGCGGTGCGGGTGTTTTTTCTCGGCTGGTGACGCGCGTTTGGCGCTTCGGCCCGAAGGGGCGCAGCCGTTCAGCGGTATAGAGAGCAGAGAGTCGCAAGTCGCCTTCCCCTGGATCGCGTTGGCACGCGCGAGGCGGGATGGAGCGGCTTGGTTTGGCGCCGGGGTATGGGGAGCCGCCACGTTGGCGGCTCCCTCCTCAGCGACCGGCCCCAAGAGGCCGTTCTTCGTTATTGCTGCAAGAGCTGGAGGGCGATCTGCGGCTGCACGTTGGCTTGACCGAGGATCGAAACAGCGGCCTGCTGCATGATCGAGTTGCGCGTCAAGTCCGCGGTTTCCGAAGCCACGTCGACGTCGCGGATGCGACTTTCGGCGGCGGCCAGGTTTTCACGGGCGTTGGCGATCGAGCGGATGGAAGATGCAAGTCGGTTCTGCGCGGCGCCTAGAGCACCCCGCGATTCATTGACCGCGTTCACGGCGCCGTCGAGGACGGCCAGCGCAGCGTTCGAGTTCGCTTGGTCGGTGACATCGAGCACGTCGATGCCGATCGTGCCGGCAGTCACGTCTTCGAGCGTCACACCGATCGTTTCACCGGCGTTGATGCCGACTTGAAGGTCCAGCGACGTGACCGAGCCGTCGAGCAGCGCGAGTCCGTTGAAGTTGGTGGTGGTCGCGATGCGGTCCACTTCTTCCACGAGCGCTTGGAACTCGATGTCGATGATGGCGCGGTCGTCGACCGACAGCGTGCCGTTGGCCGACTGGATGGCGAGCTCGCGCATCCGGGTCAGGTTGCTGCTGACTTCCGCCAGGGCGCCTTCCGCGGTTTGGACGAGCGAGGCGCCGTCCTGAGCGTTGCGGGAGGCTTGGCCGAGCGAGCGGATCTGCGAACGCATGCGCTCAGAGATGCCCAGGCCAGCGGGATCGTCCGCCGCGGTTGCGACACGCAGGCCGCTCGACAAGCGCTGGTAGTTTCCCTGTAGGCGCTCCGTGACGCTGCCCAGGTTGCGCTGGGCGGTCATGGAGATGATGTTGGTATTGACTCGAAGGCCCATAGCCTCTTGCTCCGTCGTGAGGGGTTTGTCGGTCGCTGAGTTGTCGTCGGGCTTTCCCTCCGACACGTTGGTTCTCGGCTGCCCCCCGCCGGGCATGAGTCGCGAGCCCGGAATTCGGGGAAGTCCCTAAGCTGGTGCGCAGCGCCAGGCTCCGCGCGACGTTAGATAGGCTCCTGCCGTGACTCGCTCCCAGCCGCCCCGCTCCGACCCCCAAACCGCGCACCTCCCGCGCGTCGCGGCCAGCGTTCGCCCGGAGTGGAGCGAACAGGTGTTGGCCGCCGTGCGGTCCTACGGGGAGCGCGGCGCGCGCGATGTCCCCGCCGACGCCTGGGCGACCGCCGCGCGGGACGCGGCGTGGGACGGCGCGCCGATCGATGTGGTGCTGGTCGACGTGGAGCGCTTCGGCGCGGGGGCGGAAGTTTTTTCCGCAGCCGCGGGCGACGCGGATCCGATTCCGGCGGCGATCGTCGTCCTGACGTCGCGCATCGACCCCGCGGCCGCGCGGTGCTTGGATCACGGCCCCGGCGCCGTCGCGCTCGTGCCCTGGCCCGCGCCGGCGGAGTGGCTCGCTGCGGTCCTCCTGCGTGCCGCGCAGGAACGGCGGATGTGGATTGAGCGGCGCGAACTGTGGCGGGCCCTGGTTCCCGACGACGCGGGAGCCAGCCACTCCCCGGCGCTGGAGCACGCAGTCGCCGCGCCGGACGCGACGCTATATATCGCGGGTGGTGACGCCGTGACCGCCCTGCGCACCGCGCGCTGGGTGCACAGCCGCGGGGCGCGGCGCGGGGGGCCGTTTGTGGTGCTCGGCGCCATCGATCCGCCGGCGCTCGAGGCCGCCTGGCACGATGCCCTCGGGGGCACGCTGTGGGTTCCCGACGTAGATCGGTTGCCACCTGCGACCCAGGCTCAACTCGCCCAGTTCCTCGGCGCCCAGCCGCCGTCCGGGCGCCGCGGCGCCAGCGCCGGCGTGCGCGTCATCGCATCCGGCCCCCGCGACTTGGAGGCAGCCGAGCGGGGGATGGAGCGCGTCCTCGTGTACCGCCTCAACGTGCTGGCGATCGATCTCTCAGCCGGCGGCCCCGCGGCGTCGGGTTCCAGCGCCACCCCCCCGACCCCCGACCGCCTCGACCAACTGGAGCGCCGCCACGTCGAAGAGGTGCTAGCCGCCTGCGGCGGCAACCGCAGCGCAGCGGCCCGCCGCCTGGGCCTGCACCGCGCGACGCTCCACGCAAAACTGCGCCGCTGGCAACAATCAACCTGAAGCGCCGCCCTTTCGCCGCGCAGTTCCACTGCGCAGCGGCGCCCCACCCGCTGGCGAGTTGGGAGCGCCGAAGTGAAGCACGTCGTTAGTCGGACAGCGCGAACGGTTCGTGCTCCTGACCGATAGCCTGGTCGTGCGCAAGATCTTCGAACCGCTCGGGCGCCCGACCGAGGCGCCAACCACCGCGCCCGCGCGAGGGTCGCGTGAGTTCGAGTTCGCCTTCGAGTTTGCGGAATCGCGGCTCGGATCCTGGATCGTGGTTCCTGAGCGGGCTCGGGCTGGCCGAGCTATGCCCCGCCACTTTTCCTTGCGCGCCGCCGAAGTGGACCAACGGCTGCTTTTGTTGCCCTTGTGGCGGCAGCACGGCCCAACCCTCGCCAGGGAACTCAGGTTCCCCAGCTTCGTTCGGGCCACCGTCTTCTTCACCGTTGGCGTCGAACGCCTCGATCACCACCCGGATTGGCGCAACGCTGCCGCCCCGAGGGCCGACGGCGATCGGGCGACCATCGAATAGGCCGATCTCGTTGGAGATCGGCCCCGTTGGAACTATTTCCCGTCGCGTTCGGTGTCTACCACCGAGATCAGGCGTGCCGCAAGTTGGCCGAGCTCCTTGGAGGAAGCCCGGGTGTGCTCGGTGGTCTGGGTCGCACTCCGCGCGGATTCGGCGACCCCGTGCAAACTGCGCGCGATCTGGCCGCTGGCGCTCGAAACGTCCCCAATCGCGCGGGAAATTTCCGCGGTTGTGTGGGTCTGTTGCTCCACGGCACCCGCGATGGAGCTGGTGAAATGGTCGATCTGGTTGATGATGCCGGCGATCTTGTCGATGGCCTGGGCGGAGTTTTTGGTGCCGTTCTGGATCGCGGCAAGTTTGACAGCAATCTCCTCGGTGGCCTTCGCTGTGGCCTTGGCCAACTCCTTCACTTCGCTGGCGACGACGGCGAATCCCTTGCCGGATTCACCCGCGCGGGCGGCTTCGATGGTGGCGTTGAGGGCCAGCAGGTTGGTCTGACCGGCGATGGCAGAGATGGATTTGATGACGCTGGAGATCTCTGCAGCGCTGGCACCCAGGGCGGCCACGGTGGCCTCGGCGGTTCTCGCCTCGGCGACCGCGCGTACCGAAATCGAGGCGGCATCCCGCACATTTTTGGCGATTTCGCGCAGGCTCGCGTCCATCTGCTCCATGGCCGCGGCGACAGCCTCGACCGAGCGCGCCACCTCTTCCGAAGCCGCGGACGCGCTGCTCGCCTCGTCGTTGGTCTGGGCCACGCTCTTGGTCAGAGCTTCGCCTGCCGAACCGAGTTTCGATGCGGCGTCCACAAGCGCGCGCGAGCAAGACTGCACCGCGCCCAGAATCTCGTGCATCCTGGCCTGCATGCGCTTCGTCGCGGTGATGTCCGAGGCGTACTTAACAACCTTGCAGGGTTTGCCGTCGAGACCGAGGATCGGGTTATAGCTGGCCTGGATCCACACTTCGCGCCCGTTTTTGCCGAAGCGGCGGAACTCACCGGCCGCAAAACGGCCCTCGCGCAGGTCGTGCCAAAAGCGCTCGTAGTCCGCTCCAGCCGCCTCGCCTGGCTCCATAAATATGCGGTGGTGGCGGCCGACGATCTCCGGGTGCGTGTAACCCACGGTGTTCAGGAAATTCTGGTTGGCCCGCCGGATTGTGCCGTCCAGTTCGAACTCAATCACCGCCTGGGACTTGTCGATGGCACTCAGTTGGCCCTCAAAGTCGGCGTTGCGCAGCCTCTGCTCGGTGATGTCGGTGGCGAACTTTACGACCTTGTAGGGCTTGCCATCGCTCCCGAGGATCGGGTTGTAACTGGCCTGGATCCACACTTCGCGGCCGCCTTTGCCCACCCGGCGGAACTGGCTCGAAATGCATTGACCCGCGCGCAGGTCCGCCCAGAGTTTTTTGTAGGCCGCGCTGCCACGCTCTTCGGGCAACACAAACATCGAGTGGTGCCGGCCGTGGATCTCCGCCAGCTCGTAACCCAGGGCACCGAGGAAGTTGGCGTTGGCGTCCCGGACCGTCCCGTCCAGTTCAAACTCAATCACCGCGAGCACTCGGTCGATGGCCTGCAATTGGCGAGCGAGATCCGCGTCGGGGGTCGCGAGCAATTCGCCGGCGCCGTTGTGGGCGGACGGGCGCTGCTCGGCGGAGGCAGCTCCGGGGGTGGGGCGGCGTTCGTCGGCGGGGGCCAGGGACGGGGCTTGGTGGGCTTGGGGCATGGTTCGACTGTGATCGGGGTCAGGCGGCGCCAGAACGCGATCCATCGTCAAGCACTAGGTGGAAACCGTAGAGGCATCTGAGGTTTTCCCCATCCGTCCCGAAGCCCGTTCTGAGAGTGGGAGGCCAGCGGGTCTGATACTGGATCGCACTTCCTGAGCAGGCTCGGGCTGGCGGAGCGCGGCTACCACTCACACGTGGCGACGGCGAAACGCACGGCGCGCGCCGCCAGAAGCCCAGCGCGGCTCCCCCGGGACGCCGGGGTGGGCCGGGTACCGAAGGGTCGCGCGATGGGAAGTCCGATCCCCGCGAGCGACGCGGGATGGCCGGCGCCGTTGGACCGTTGGTGGAGCGTCCCGTGGGGCGAAAGGGGGGCGGAGCCGGCGCCGTTGGTTCGCACCCGAGGACGGGGACACGGGGGACACGGCGGGACACGGCGGGACTAGCGGTGCACGGCGGGACTAGCGGTGGTCGCGCAGGCGCTCGACGATGCTGGTCAAGGCGCGCTTGAGCTTGTCCGCCGCCCCATCGACCGCTGCCTGCACAGTGGAGGCCTGATGGGTGACGGCGGTCGGCTGCAAGCCCTCAATCCGCGCCTCCATCATGCAGCGCTTGTCGTCCGCGCCGCCCTTGTGGCTGTTCTCGTCGGTCAGGTGCACCTCGACCCGTGTGATGCGGCTCGAGAAGCGACCGACCGCCTGTTGCACGGCCGACTCCACCTGGGTGGCCAAGGGTCCGGTCGCGTCAATGTGGGCATCCGAGTTGATTTGGATCTGCATGGGTTCCTGGGGTTCTCTTTTCACGGTCGGCAATGGGCATCGGCTCCGCGGCAGCGCTGGGGGCGTCCGCAGGACAGGCTACTAGGAACGCCGAGGGAAGCACGTCGCGAGCCGAGCTATCGCGATTCTCGCCGCAAGGGCGTTACCACCCCTCGGATCG
>Ga0163144_10007220_pt1 | contig 24373 bp, 22 predicted proteins | sample OliLak19BULKMAT1_FD_123175 | JGI IMG/M metagenome (GOLD analysis project Ga0163144, IMG submission 123175) | Freshwater microbial mat bacterial communities from Lake Vanda, McMurdo Dry Valleys, Antarctica - Oligotrophic Lake LV.19.BULKMAT1 | ecosystem: Environmental > Aquatic > Freshwater >...
AGCAGGAGTCCGTGGGATAGGCGATCACCCCGCCGCCACGCACGATCTCGACCGCGCGCCGGATGGAGCGGATCTGCGGGTTCTGGGGGTGGAGGTCGAAGTACTCGATGGCGGCCGTCCTCATCGGGCGGGGCCCGCGGGCATTCCGGTATGATAACCGGCCCCGCCCGACCCTGGCCGTCACGCCCGCTGCGCATGCAAGCCTTGCTGGAACTCCTGCCGCTCGTCGCGTTCATCGCCGCCTACAAGCTCGGCGGCATTTACGCCGCGACAGGCGCGCTGATGGCCGCGATGGCGGTGCTGCTGCTGGTTGACTGGCTGCGCACCCGGCGCATACCGCCGCTGCATGGCATCAGCGCCGGTCTCGTGTTCGCGTTCGGCACCCTGACGCTGCTGCTGCACGACCAGCGCTTCATCCAGTGGAAGCCGACGGTGTTTTTCTGGGCGGTGGGCGTGGCCTTCCTGGCGAGCCAGTGGATCGGCGCAAAGCCCCTCGCGCAGCGCCTGATGGCCTCGGCCGTCGGCGACTCGATCGGGCGGATCGAGCGCAGCGACTGGTCAAAGCTCAATCTCGCCTGGGTCGCGTTCTACCTGCTGATGGGGGCCGCGAATCTGGCCGTCGTCTTCAACTACAGCCAGGACACCTGGGTCAACTTCAAGGTCTACGGCATCACCGGGGTAACGCTGGTGTTCGTCGTCGCCCAGACGCTTTGGCTGTCCCGGCGAGCGGGCAGCGCGGAGCCCGCGCCATGACGGCCTCGCGGTCCGATCTGCTGCGCGCTGCGCTCGAGCAGGCTCTGCAGCCCACCGAACTCGAGATCCGCGACGACAGCGCCGCGCATGCAGGCCACGCGGGCGCCCGCGACGGCGGCCATTTCCACGTACGGATCGCCTCGGCGCGCTTCGCCGGTCTGGGGCCAGTGGCGCGGCACCGCCTGGTATACGATGCCGCCGGGGCGCTGATGCAGACCCAAATCCACGCTCTTTCGATCGATGCACGCCTGCCGTAGAATTCACGGCAGGTTCCCCCCCTAAGTCACTGAGAGTCAAGCATGAAGATCTTTCCTGTCGTCGCGCTCGCCGGTCTCGCCACGCTGGCCGCCTGCCAGCAGGGCAAGGATGCGGCCAAGCCGGCCGACAAGCCGGACCCGGGTGCCGAAGTCGTCGCCACGGTCGACGGCGCGTCGCTGACCCGCAAGACCTTCGATTTCTACGTCAAGGCCGCCACCGGCAAGCCATCGTCCGACCTGAACCCCGAGCAGCGCCAGGAAGCGCTCGATTCGCTGGTGCGCATGCAGCTCATCGCTGCCCAGGCGCAGAAGGACGGTCTCGACAAGGACCAGGAGATTTCTGCGGCGCTCGATCTCTCGCGACTCGACGTGCTGCAGCGCGGCCTGCAGGCAAAGTACCTCAAGGACAAGACGCCGACCGACCAGGAGCTGCGCGCCGAGTACGAGACGCAGGTCGCCCAGATGCCACGCACGGAATACCGCGCCCGACACATCCTCGTCCCCAGTGAAGCGCAGGCGAATGCCGTGATGGCCCGCCTCCAGAAGGGCGAGAAGTTCGAGGGCGTCGCGGTCAAGGAGTCCATCGACTCGTCCAAGGAACGCGGGGGTGACCTAGGCTGGTTCACGCCTGCGACGATGGTCAAACCGTTCGCCGACGCCCTGATGGGCATGAAGAAGGGCGAGGTCTCGCCGAAGCCGGTGCAGACCCAGTATGGCTGGCACGTCATCCGCCTCGAGGACACGCGGGAGATGCAGCCGCCACCATTCGACCAGGTGAAGGGCCAGCTCGGACAGGTCGTGTTGGCCAAGAAATTCAAGGGCTATTCGGACGAGCTGCTGAAGACCGCCAAGGTCGAAAAGAAGCTCTGACCCGGCGTGGCAGGCGCCCGCGCGCCCGGCCCGCTCCCGATGCGGCCGTCGGCCTTCAGGCCGGCGGCCGTTTCGTTTCCAGCACCTGCACCAGCGCGTCCTCGTCGAGCACCGGGACGCCGAGCGCCGTCGCCTTGGCGAGCTTCGAACCGGCATCGGCCCCCGCAAACAGGAAGCTGGTCTTCGCCGAGACGCTGCCCGCGACCTTCGCGCCGAGCTCGCGCAGTTTCTCCTCCGCTTCCACGCGCACCAGCGATGCGAGCGTGCCGGTAATGACCAAGGTCAGGCCGGCGAGAGGCAGGCGCTCCGGCGCCGTACGCGGCACGTCGGGCCATTTCACGCCGGCCTCACGCAACCGCGCGATCACCTCACGATTGGCGGGATTGGACAAGAACTCTACGACGTGCGCGGCGACGATCGGCCCGACGTCCGGGACTTCCTCGATGGTCGCGGCATCCGCCTGTATCAACGGCTCGAGAGCGCCGAAATGGCTCGCGAGTGCCGCGGCCGTCGATTCTCCGACGTCCCGGATTCCGAGCGCAAACAGGAAGCGCCCGAGACGGGTCTCCTTGCTGCGTTCGAGCGCCGCAAGCAGCTTCTCGGCCGACTTGCGGCCCATCCGCTCAAGGCCCTCGAGCTGCTCGAGCGGCAGCGCAAAGAGGTCGGCCGGCGAACGCACCAGGCCGGCGTCGACCATCTGCTCGACCAGCTTGTCGCCGACGCCGTCGATGTCCATCGCCCGCCGTGCCGCGAAATGCCGCAGTCGTTCCTTGCGCTGCGCGCTGCAGGTGTAGTCGCCGGTGCAGCGCGCGATAGCGCCCTCGGGCTCGCGCACGACCGGCGAACCACAGACCGGGCACTGCGATGGCAAGGTCACGACACGCGCCGCGGGCGTACGCCGCTCGACCAGGACCCGCAGCACCTCCGGAATCACGTCGCCGGCGCGGCGCACGACTACCGAGTCGCCGATGCGCACGTCCTTGCGCTCGATCTCGTCCATGTTGTGCAGCGTCGCGTTGCTGACGGTGACACCACCGACGAAGACCGGGTCGAGCCGCGCGACCGGCGTCAGCGCGCCGGTGCGCCCGACCTGGAACTCGACGTCCCGCACCGTCGTCATCGCCTCGTCCGCGGGGAACTTGTGCGCCAGCGCCCAGCGCGGCGCGCGTGAGATGAACCCCAGCTGCCGCTGGTCCTCGAACCGGTCGACCTTGTAGACCACGCCGTCGATCTGGTAGGGCAGCGCCGCGCGGCGCGCGCCGATGCCGCGGTAGTAGTCGAGGCAGCCCTCGACGCCGTGCACGACGCTCGCTTCCGGGCAGGTGCGCAGTCCCCAGCCACGCAGCTGCGCCAGCCCCTCGCTGTGCCGTTCCGGCAGCGCGGCGCCATCGACCTCGCCGACCGAGTAGAAGAACAGGTCGAGCGGGCGCGCGGCACTGATGCCGGGGTCGAGCTGGCGCAGGCTGCCGGCGGCGGCGTTGCGCGGATTGACGAACACCTTCCCGCCGCGCGCCTCGGCCTCGGTGTTCATGCGCTCGAAGCCGCTGCGCGGCATGAACACCTCGCCGCGCGCCTCGACCAGGCGAGGGACATCGCCACGCAGCCGCAGCGGCACCGAGCGGATCGTGCGCACGTTGGCAGTGACGTCTTCGCCGCGGGTGCCGTCGCCGCGGGTGGCCGCCAGCACCAGAGCGCCGTCGCACCAGGTGACGGAGACGGCCAGGCCGTCGAGCTTGGGCTCGGCGCTGAACGGCAACTCACCGTCCGTGCCGAGCTTCTCGCGGATGCGCCGGTCGAACGCGCGCACGTCCTCCTCGACGAAGGCGTTTTCCAGCGACAGCATCGGGATGCGATGCAGAACGGTCTTGAACCCGGTGTCAGGCCGCGCCCCGACGCGCTGCGTCGGCGAGTCCGGCGTGACGAGCTCAGGGTGCTCTCGCTCGAGCGCGAGCAGCTGCTGCATCAGCCGATCGTATTCGGCATCCGGGATCTCGGGGTCGTCGAGGACATGATAACGGTAGTCGTGGTGTGCGATCTGCGCCCGCAGCGCGATCACGCGTGCTGCCGCGGCGCGCCGGGTCACGACGCTCCGTCGGTCGCCTCACGCCGCAGCTCGGCGACGCGGGCTTCGGTCAACGGCAGGCCTTTGGAATCCTGGGCCTCCCCGCGCAGCCGCTGCGCCAGCGTCCGGCCGACGAGGCAGAGCCGCTCGATGGTCTCGCGCGCCGGCAGCGGTCCCGGCATCACTGCGAACACGTTCAGGCCCGCGAACAGCAGGCCGTCGATCGTCTTCGGATCGAAGGTGCCGGGACGGGTCAGGCTGGCGGCGCTGAGCAGCACGCGGCTGTCGCCGATCGGCTTGTGATAGATCTCGAGCTCGCCATGGATGAAGCCCTCGCCCACCAGCGCCTGGCGTAGCGCGGCGCCGTTGAAGCGCTCGCCTGGCCGTGGCACCACGCGCAGCGCCACGATACGGCGCTGGTCTTCGGGCGGCCAGTCGAGCACCGTAGTCTGTGGCAACTCCTCGGGGATCGAGTCGGCGAGCCAGGCCGAGGCGCGCTCGACCGGGTCTGTCTGGGTCACGACGCCCGGCTCGGACAGTTCTCCAACCTCTCCGGACCCGCCGTAGCGGGCGGCATCATCGGCCGCCGCAACTGCCACGCGCGGCGAATCCTGCGTGCCGGCGCCGAACCCGCCACCGGAGCGGTTTGCCTGCCCCATGTCGAACACGGGCAGGTCGCCGACGCCGGGGCCAGCGCCGCTGCGCGGATCAATTTCCACGACCGGAAGATCGCGTACCGGATCGCGCCGCGGCAGGCCGGGCATCGAGAACGTCGGCTCCTCGCGGCCTCCGTCCTCGTAGGCTGTCCCGCGAGAGCCGCGCGACCCGGCCGAGATGCCGACTGGACCTGCGCCCCGCTCGCGGCTGGCGGGGAAGCCGCCGCTGCTGGCAACCAGCCGCTCGCCCTCGCGATGGCGGCGCTTGCGCCGCTCCCACACCACGAGGCCTGCGACGAACAGAACGCCCACGACCAGCAGGGCCCAGCGCAGTTCCGACATGGTGGTCAGCTCGCTGCCAGGCGCAGCGCCTCGTCGACGTCGACGGCGACGAGGCGTGATACGCCGGGCTCGTTCATCGTGACGCCCAGCAACTGCGAGGCGAGTTCCATCGTCGCCTTGTTGTGGGTGATGAAGATGAACTGCACCTGCTGCGCCATGTCGCGAACGATTTCGCAGAACCGACCTACGTTGTTCTCGTCGAGCGGCGCGTCGACCTCGTCGAGCAGGCAGAACGGCGCCGGGTTCAGTTCGAAGATGGAGAACACGAGCGCGACCGCCGTCAGCGCCTTCTCGCCACCCGAGAGCTGCGAGATCGTCACGTTGCGCTTGCCGGGCGGTCGCGCCATGACGGCGACCCCCGCGGACAGCGCGTCGTCCCCGACCAGCTCGAGGTAGGCATGCCCGCCGCCGAACAGGCGCGGGAACTTCTCCTGCAGGCCGGCATTGACGCGATCGAAGGTGTCCTGGAAGCGGGCACGGGTTTCTTTCTCGATCCGCCTCATCGCCTGCTCGAGGGTCTCGAGCGCGGAAGTCAGGTCGGCGAACTGGCGGTCCAGGTATTCCTTGCGCTCGGTGTTTTCCTTCAGCTCGTCGATCGCCGCCAGGTTCACCTGCCCGAGCTTTTCGATGTCGGTCCGCAGCTCCTGCACGCGTGCCTCCCACGCGGCGACTTCGGCATCCGGCGCCAGCCCGGCCAGCACCTCGGCCAGTTCGAACTGGGTCTCGGCGAACTGTTCGGCCAGTGCCTCGCGCCGCACCCGACTCTCCTGCGCGGCCAGGCGCGCCGTCTCGATCGCCTCGCGTGCCTCGTTAACGCGTCGCTCAGCGGAATGACGCCTCTCGTCAAGACCACGCAGCTCGGAGTCGGCCTCCTCGAGCGTGCGACGGGCATGGGTCAGGTCCGCCTCGACCTCGAGTCGACGCGACAGGAAACCGTCGAGCATACCCTGCAGTTCGAGGATCGGTCCGTCGCCCTGGGCAAGGTCCCGCTCGAGCTCGGCGACGCGCGCCAGCAGCTGGCTCCGCTGCTCGACCATGCGACGCAGGCCGACTTCCATCGAGCCCTCGGTCGAGCGCCGACCCTCGACCCGCACGAGCAGGTCGCGGGCAGCGAGTTGCGCCGCCTGCGACGCCTCGCGCGCGCGCGCGAGTGCCTCGCGAAACTCCTCGCGCTCGAGCTCTATGCCGGGGCGACGGCTGTCCAGACCGTCGAGATCGACCAGGCCTCGATCGAGCTCGCCATGCGCCCGCTGCAGCGACTGCTCAGTGGCGTCGATTTCGCGGGCGATATCCGCGCCCTCTTCATCGAGGCGCGCACGGCGCAACGTGGACTCCTGAGCGCGCGCCCGGGAAGCCTCCAGCTGGCCGAGCAGGTCGGCATGCGAGCGGTTGGCGCTCTGGATCCTCGACTGCGACGCATCGCGTGCCGCCTCGGCGGTCGCCAGTTGCGCCCGCAGCTCGGTCTGGGCGGATTCGACGCCTTCCACCCGGGCCTCTACCGCGGCGAACGCGACGCGCAGCGATTTCAGGCGCTGCTCGCGCTCGAGCACGCCGGCGTGCGCGTCGGCGCCGCGCGCGACGCGCAGCCAGCCGCGTCCGATCCACTCGCCCGAGCGCGTGATCAACGATTCGCCGGGCGCGAGCGAGCGGCGCGCCGCCAGCGCGTCCGTGAGCGAGCCAGCCGTGCGCACTCCGCCGAGGAAGTCCATCACGGCCGGTGGTCCCTGCACGCAGGCGGCGAGACGGCCAACCGTGCCGGCTGCGGCATCGAAGGGCGCAGGCGATCCGCCGGTCTCGAAGACCGAGAGATGCGAGTTGCCGAGGCGACCCAGGGGCTCGGTCAGATCGTCCAGGCCTTCGACACAGATGGCCTCGAGGTAGTCGCCGAGCACGGTCTCCACGGCACGCTCCCAGCCGGCCTGAACCTGCAGCGCTTCGGCGAGGCGAGGCCGCCCGGCGAGTCCGGAGGCGCGCAGCCAGTCGTCATTGCGCGAATCGGCCTGGCCGAGCGCGGCGCGCTGCAAGGCCTCGATCGACATCACCTCGGCGCGGGACCGCTCCCGGTCGGCGCGCGCCGAATCGATCTGCTTCTCGAGCGAGAGCTGCTGCGCCCGCAGGCCCTGTACGTCGCCGAGCGCCGCAGTCAGCGCGCGGGAGATCTGGTCGGCGAGCGCGCGCGCTTCGGATTCGCGTCCGGCAATCTCGGCGCGCGCGCTGCTCGATTCCTGGGCGATCAGCGCGTCGCTCTCGACCGCGATGCGATCGGCCTGGCTGCGGAACCTGCGCAGCTGGTTCTCGAGCTGCTCGATGCGCGCCCGCTCGACCTGGACCGTCTGGTGCGCGGCGCCGAGGTCACGGTTGAACGATTCCCAGCCCTGCTGCCAGCCCGCGAGTGCGCGCTCGGCATCGTCCAGTCCGGCTAGGCAGGCCTGCTCGGCGTGCCCTGCCCTCTCGAGGTCGGGGGCGATCCGGGCGAGCTCCTCGCGGATCGCAATCAGTTCCTGTTCGTCACGATCGATGTGGATCGCAAGATCCGACAGCGTGGTGCGCGACTGCGAGAGGTCCTCGCGCTTGCGGTCGCGCGTTTCCCGCGTGTACTGGATCTGCTGCTCGGTGCGCGAGATGTCGGCGCCGATCGAGAAATAGCGACCCTGGATCTGCGACACGAGATCGCTCTGCTCGCCCTGGAAGCCGCGCTGCTTGTCGATCGCGGCCTCGGCGGAACGCAGTTCGGCGAGCGCCGCCTGCATGACGAGGTCCTTCTCGCGCACCGCCGAGTCATGCACCTCGGTGCCGCTGTCGAGCTCGCGTAGTCGCAGCGCGAGCAACTCGGCCGTGACCTTGCGCTCCTGTTCCTTCAGCGCCTGGTAGCGGCGCGCCATGGCAGCCTGGCGCTGCAGGTGGCGGATCTGCTTGTCGATCTCGTCGCGCACGTCCTGCAGGCGCTCGAGATTTTCGCGCGTATCGGAGATCCGGCTCTCGGTTTCCTTGCGGCGCTCCTTGTAGCGGGAGATGCCGGCGGCCTCCTCGAGGAAGGCGCGCATGTCGTCGCCCTTCGCCTCGATCACGCGCGAGATCATCCCCTGCTCGATGATCGCGTAACTGCGCGAGCCGAGGCCGGTGCCGAGGAACAGCTGGGTGATGTCCTTGCGGCGGCAGCGCGCACCATTGATGAAATAGCCCGAACTACCGTCGCGCGCCACCTCGCGCTTCAACGACACCTCGGCGTAGGCCGCATAGGCGCCGGAAATCTTGCCGTCGGAGTTGTCGAAGACGAGTTCCACCGAGGCCTTGCCCACCGGCTTGCGCGCGCTCGAGCCGTTGAAGATGACGTCGGCCATGGAGTCGCCGCGCAGGTGCTTCGCCGAGAGCTCGCCCATCACCCAGCGCACGGCGTCGATCACGTTCGACTTGCCGCAGCCGTTGGGACCGACTACCCCCGTGAGGTTGCTCGGAAAAGTCACGGTCGTCGGATCGACGAAAGACTTGAATCCGGCCAGCTTGATCTTGGTCAGTCGCATCGAGGGTGATCCTTCGGGCTTCGGCCGCATGTCGAAGCGCGGTAGTGTAAATTAATCGTCCCGCATCCGCGCCCGGGGTTGAGAATGATCCTCAGCGCGCGCTCTGCATTCGATGTCCTGAACATGCCATCGCAACCCGCTACTGCGCTTGAGACTTTCCCCAATCCGGCAGCCGATCGTGACTTCACGATCCGGATGACAATCCCGGAATTCACCTGCCTGTGCCCGAAAACGGGCCAGCCCGACTTCGCCACCCTCGAGCTCGAGTACGTGCCGGACGAGCGCTGCGTGGAGTTGAAGTCCCTGAAGCTCTATGTCTGGGCGTTCCGGGATCGCGGCGCCTTCCATGAGGCCGTGACCAACGAGATCCTCGCGCACCTGGTCGCGGCGACCGGGCCTCGCTACATGAAACTTGCGGCGCGCTTCAACGTGCGCGGTGGCATCTATACCACCATCGTGGCGACCCATCGCAAGCCAGGCTGGGCGCCCGAGCCTGCGGTGACGCTGCCTTGAGCCGCATGTCTGTCGGCGTCCGGATACTGGCGCAGAGCCCGATCATGGGTCGGAAGGCGCCGCGACGGCGCCGAACTCCACTTCGCTGTACAGGCCCCGAACGGCCGGTATAATCGCGCGTTCCGCGGAGGTCCCTGATGGGGCCAAGGAGCGCCGGATGCCGGGCAAGAAGACTGCAGCAAAGCCTGCAAAAGCCAAGAAACCCGTCCCTGTGGTGGCGCGCAAAGCTGCGCCTCCCGCCCACCATGTCAGCAGCAAGAAGGCGCCCGTCACGAAACCCAAGACCGCCGCAGGCACGCCGCGTAAGCCGGCGGCCGCCGCCCCCGCTTCATCTCCCTCTCCGGTCACGGTATCCGCGGCCGCGCCGCGCGCGCCCGCAGTGAAGCCCGCTACCCCCGCCCCGTCCGCGTCGCCGGCCCGCGCCGAGCGCGCGCCGGCGCGCGCGATCGACACCGGTCCGATCGCCACCTACGTGCAGCGCAACCCGCCGCTGGCCGTTGCGGCCCCCGATGCAGACGACGACGGCGATATGAGCCTGCTCGCCGGCCCCCGCAACGTCAGTCCGTACATCGCCAAACGTGGCGAGCAGTACATGAACAAGGTGCAGCTGGAACATTTCCGGCAGATCCTGCGGAGCTGGAAGCGAGACCTGATGGAAGAGGTCGACCGCACCGTCTCGCACATGAAAGATGAAGCGGCCAATTTCCCGGACCCCAACGATCGTGCGACGCAGGAAGAAGAGTTCAGCCTCGAGCTGCGGACCCGTGACCGCGAACGCAAGCTGATCCGCAAGATCGAGGAAGCCCTCAAGCGCATCGAGGACGGCTCCTATGGCTACTGCCTCGAGACCGGCGAAGAGATTGGCATCAAGCGGCTCGAGGCCCGCCCCGTCGCCACGCTGAGCATCGAGGCGCAGGAGCGTCGTGAACGACGCGAGAAGCAGTACGGCGACCGCGACGACCGCTACCGCTGAGCCGACGCCCACGCTGATCGGGCGTTTCGCGCCCTCGCCCACCGGCCCCCTGCATCTGGGTTCGCTCGTGGCTGCCACGGGCAGCTACCTGGATGCCCGGCACCAGGGCGGGCGCTGGCTCGTCCGGCTCGAAGACCTCGACACCCCGCGAAACCTCGCCGGCGCCGAAGCCGCCATCCTGCAGACCCTGGCGGCCTTCGGCTTTAGCACAGATGGTCCCGTGGTCCGCCAGAGCAAACGTCGGGCCCTCTACGAATCCGCCCTTTCGCTACTGTGGCAGCGTGGGCTTCTATTCCGCTGCCGCTGTTCGCGCCGCGAGATTGCCGAGGCCGGCCTGTCTGACGAACCACGCTGCGTCGGAGACTGCCGGCGACATTTGCAGGCCGAGGGTGAGGGGTGCCTGCGCGTCGCGCTCGATAGTCTCCCCCCGCGACAGGTGCACGACCGGTCCGGGCGGGAAATCCGCTTCGATCCCACGGTCCATACCGATGTCGTCGTACGGCGGCGCGACCGCGTGATCGCCTATCATCTGGCGGTCGTCGTCGACGACGCCGAGCAGGCCGTGAGCGACGTGGTACGCGGCGGCGACCTGCTGGGAAGCGCGACCTGGCAGCTCGGCCTGCAGTCCGCACTGTCGTTGCCGACGCCCCGCTATCTGCACCTGCCGCTGGTCGTCGAGCCCGATGGCACCAAGCTGGCGAAATCACGCCGCTCCGTGCCGCTTGCGACGGGCGCTGCGCCGTTCCTTCTGCGGCGGGCGCTGCAACTGCTCGGACAGCCGTCCCCAAAGGTGGCGGCGAGCGACCTCGAAGCGACCTGGCAATCAGCAATAGCGGCGTGGGATCCCGCCGCCGCCTCGCGGTGCGCCGAAGTGCCTGCCTGAAGCCGCGCCATTGCGCTGCGCATGCCCGCGGCGTTCGGCTATTCTCGGCGAAGTTCAGGACCTCGAGGATCAGACCGTGAGCAACAGGGTCATCAAGAAGTACCCGAACCGGCGCCTCTACGATGCGACCGAGAGCCGCTACATCACGCTGGCCGACGTGCGCCGCCTGGTCGTCGAACGCATCGATTTCGTGGTGATCGACAAGAGGTCCCAGCAGGATATCACCCGCAGCATCCTGCTGCAGGTGATCGCCGAACAGGAGACCGGCGGCGAGCCGGTGATGAGCCGTGACTTCCTCTCTCAGCTGATCCGTTCCGACGGCGGTGCGATGCACGGCGTGCTCGGCAGCTATCTCGAGCAGAGCGTCAAGATGTTCTCGACCCAGCAGCGCGAGATCCGCGATCGGGTCAAGAGCGTTGTCGGCATCGATCCGGTGGATACCGTCACGCAGGTCGCGCAGACGAATTACCAGCGCTGTCGTGAAGTACAGGACGACATCTTCCGCACGCTGATGAATGGCGTCGGCCGCCGCAAGGACGACGTCGAGGACGGAAAGCCGCGAGGGAAGTAGCCCACGTCAGGGCGCCACCGCAACAAACCCGGGCGCAACGAAACAGGGCGCCTTGTGGCGCCCTGCGATTCGACCAAAGGTCCGACGCCTCAGGCGCCGGACGGCTTCACACGTCCTTCATGGACAGGCGCACGCGTCCTTGGCGGTCGACCTCGAGCACGCGAACCTTCACGACATCGCCCTCGTTGAGCTTGTCGGCGACGCGTTCGACTCGATCGTTCGAGATCTGCGAGATGTGCACGAGACCATCGCGACCCGGCAGGATGGTGACGAAGGCGCCGAAGTCCATCAGGCGCGCGACGCGACCCTCATAGATCCGACCCACTTCGATATCGGCCGTGATCAGCTCGATGCGCGCCTGGGCCTCGCGGCCCGCAGCGCCGTTGACCGAGGCGATCTTGACCGTGCCGTCGTTGTCGATGTCGATCGTCGTGCCGGTCTCCTCGGTGATCTGGCGGATCACCGCACCGCCCTTGCCGATCACGTCGCGGATCTTTTCAGGGTCGATCTTGATCGTGATGATCGAAGGGGCCCACTCGGACATCTTCTCGCGCGGCGTCGAGAGGACCTTGCTCATCTCGCCGAGGATGTGGAGCCGTCCTTCCTTCGCCTGCTCGAGAGCGACCTTCATGATCTCGGGCGTGATGCCCTCGACCTTGATGTCCATCTGCAGGGTCGTGACGCCGTCCCTGGTGCCGGCGACCTTGAAGTCCATGTCGCCGAGGTGGTCTTCGTCACCGAGGATGTCGGTGATGACCTTGTAGCGCGAACCCTCGAGCACGAGGCCCATGGCGACGCCGGCGACCGGCGCCTTCAGCGGCACGCCGGCGTCCATCATCGCGAGTGAGGCGCCGCAGACCGAGGCCATCGACGAGGAACCGTTGGACTCGAGAATCTCGGAAACCACGCGCACGACGTAGGGGAACTTTGCCATGTCGGGCATCACGGCGAGGACGCCGCGGCGCGCCAGGTTGCCGTGGCCGATCTCGCGGCGCTTCGGACCCGTCATCATGCCGGTCTCGCCCACCGAGAACGGAGGGAAGTTGTAGTGCAGCATGAACGGCTCGCGGCGCTCGCCCTCGAGTGCGTCGATCAGCTGCGCGTCGCGACCGGTGCCGAGCGTCGTGACGACCAGCGCCTGGGTCTCGCCGCGGGTGAACAGCGCCGAACCGTGGGTGCGTGGCAGCACGCCGACCTTGACCGTGATCGGACGGACGGTGGTCGAGTCGCGGCCGTCGATGCGCGGGTCGCCGTTGAGGATGCGCTCGCGGACGATGTTGCTCTCGAGGCGGTACAGCGCGCCGTCGACGTGGTCGGCGGTGAACTGCGCGGCGTCGCCGCCGCTGAGCTTCTCGATGACCGACTTCTTGATCTCGCCGACGCGCGCATAGCGCGCCTGCTTCTCGATGATCTTGTAGGCCTCGGAGAGGCTGGCCGTCGCGACGTCGGCGACCGCCTTGTCGAGCGCCGCATTGGCGGCGTCCGGCTTCCACTCCCAGCGCGGCTTGCCGGCTTCCTTGACGAGCTCTTTGATCGCCTGGATCGCGACCTGCATCTGCTCGTGGCCGAACACGACCGAACCGAGCATGACGTCTTCGCCGAGGCCCTGCGCCTCGGACTCGACCATCATCACGCCGTCACGGGTGCCCGCAACGACGAGGTTCAGCGACGAAGTCTTCAGGACTGCATTGCCGGGGTTCAGCACGTACTGGCCATCAACGTAGCCGACGCGCGCGGCGGCGATCGGGCCGTTGAACGGCACTCCCGACAGCGCGAGAGCGGCCGAAGAGCCGATCATCGCAGGGATGTCCGCATCGATGTCCGGATCGAGCGACATCACAGTGGCAACGACCTGGATGTCGTTGTAGAAACCGTCGGGGAACAGCGGACGGATCGGGCGGTCGATCAGTCGCGAGGTCAACGTTTCCTTCTCCGTCGGGCGCCCTTCGCGCTTGAAGAAGCCGCCAGGTATGCGTCCCGCGGCGTAGGTCTTCTCCTGGTAATTCACCGTGAGCGGGAAGAAATCGCGGCCCGGCGTGGCGGTTTTCTTCGCACAGGCCGTGCACAGGACGATCGTGTCGCCCATGGAGACGAGCACGGCGCCTTCGGCCTGGCGAGCCACTTCACCGGTCTCGATGGTGACGGCATGCGGGCCGTACTGGAAAGTCTTCTTGGAAACTGTCACGCGGGAAACCTCGCTGAATGGGGGACGAACGCCGCCGCCGCGCACTCCGGAGAGGCGCGGCGGTCGCTCGGGAATCGGTTAGCGGCGCAGCCCAAGCCGCTCGACGACTTCCTGGTACTTCGTCGGCGTGGTGGCCTTGAGGTAGTCGAGAAGCTTGCGGCGCTGGTTGACCAGCTTGACGAGCCCGCGTCGCGAGGAGTGATCCCCGCCGTGCGAGGTGAAATGCTGACCGAGGCCGGAGATACGCTCGGAAAGCAGCGCGATCTGGACTTCAGGCGACCCGGTGTCTGTGGGGTCACGGCGGAACTGCGCGACGATTCCGCTCTTTTTCTCTGTGCTGAGAGACATCGTTTGAAAAACCCTTTAAATCTGAATAGTTACGGCGTCATTGAAGGCCGCGCATTCTACTCGCTGCCTCGAGTCCCCACAAGCCACGTCGAGCAATCGCTGCGCAGCCTCGCTGCGCCCTCAGGAACCCGCCACGAACAGGCGTTTCGGTCGCACGCGGCCGCCCGGACCGACTGCGCCGAGGCCGAGGAAAACGGACTCCGGTGCATATAGCCGCACGATCCGGTCTGCTTCGGCCGCGCCCACATCCGGCCCGAGGTCCGGCAGTTCCGCGGGCGGGAACACCAGGGTCTGGCCGAGCGCAATCCGGCGCGCGCCCTCCTCGTCGAGCTGCACCGACGGCAGGTGCCCGACCGCCGCATCCGCGGTGATCAGGCGCGGCGCACCCCCTTCGGCCAGGTCCTGTTCCAGCCGGGCCAGGGTCGTCATGCTGGCGGGGTCGAAAGGCTGGACTGCCTCGCGTCGCAGCCGCGCCACATGCCCGCAGGTCCCAAGGGCCGCTGCGATGTCCTCGGCGAGAGTGCGTACATACGTGCCCTTGCCACAGACGACGCGGCAGTCGAGCCAATCGGCGCTGGAATCCAGCAACTCGAGCACCTCGATCCGGATCGGCCTAGCCGCCCGCTCGACCGTCAGGCCGGCCCGGGCGAGTTCATAGAGCGGGCGTCCATCGCGCTTCAGCGCGGAATACATCGGCGGTACCTGCAGTGAGTCGCCGAGGAATCGCGACAGCACGGCCAGTACGGCCGACCGTTCGAGCGCGGGCACCGGCAGTGACTCCACCACCTGTCCTTCGGCATCGCCGGTCGTCGTGCGAACGCCGAGCGCAATCCGGAACGAATAGGTCTTGGCGCCTTCCAGGACTTCGCCCGCCAGCTTGGTCGCCTCGCCGAGGCAGATCGGCAGCATTCCCGTGGCCAGCGGATCCAGGCTGCCGACGTGTCCCGCCTTGGCGAGGCCCAGCAGCCGCCGTACGCGCTGGGTGGCACCGCTCGAGGACAGTCCGAGGGGCTTGTCGAGCAGCAGGATCCCGCAGATCAAGCCGGCTCGTCGTCCTTGTGCGCGGACTCGTCCTTGCGGATCGCCGTACTGATCAGGTTGGTGAGCCGGTCGGCACGTTCGATGCTGGCGTCGAATTCGAACTCCAGCTTCGGCGCATGACGAAGGCCGAGCCGGCGACCCACCTCGCCCCGCAGGAAGCCGGCCGCCCGGTTCAGGCCCGCCTGCACTTCCTCAGTGGAATGCGCGCCGCCGAAGGGCACGAAGAGCACCTTGACCGCGCTCATGTCAGACAGCGCGGAAACCGCGGTGATGGTCACCGCGCCGACGCGCGGATCGCGGACTTCACGCCGGATCAGGTCCGACAGCACGCGCTGCAGCTCGGACTCGATCCGCAGCGTTCGCGCGTTCTTGCCAGCCATCGGGAACGCCGCGCCGCCGTCAGGCGATGGCGCGCGCGACCTCCACGCGGGAGTAGCACTCGATCTGGTCGCCCGCGCGCACGTCCTGGTAGTTCTTCACGCCGATGCCGCACTCGGTACCGGCGCGAACCTCGTTCACGTCGTCCTTGAAGCGACGCAGCGACTCTAGCGCACCTTCGAAGATCACCACGCTCTCGCGCAGCACGCGGATCGGATTGTTGCGCTTGACCGTGCCTTCGGTGATCAGGCAGCCAGAAACCACGCCGAACTTGCTCGAGCGGAACACCTCGCGCACCTGCGCCACGCCGACGATCGTCTCGCGGATCTCCGGGGACAGCATGCCGCTCATGCGCTGCTTCACGTCGTCGATGGCTTCGTAGATGATCGAGAAATAGCGGACCTCGACGCCTGTTTCCTTGACCCCCTCGCGCGCGCCGCCGTCGGCCCGGACGTTGAAGCCGATGATCAGCGCCTTCGAGGCCGCCGCCAGCTGCACGTCCGAGACGGTGATGCCGCCCACGCCGCTGGCTATTACCTTGACCTGCACTTCGTCGGTCGAGAGCTTGTTCAGGGAGTCGCGCAATGCCTCAGCACTGCCCTGCACGTCGGCCTTGATCAGCACCGGGATGACGCCGGCCTTCACCTCGCCCATCGTCGAGAATACGTCGCCGACCGCCGCGGCCTGCTTCGCGAGCTTGACGTCGCGGAACTTGCCCTGGCGATACAGCGCCACTTCGCGCGCCTTGCGCTCGCTCTCGACCGCCAGCAGCTCGTCGCCCGCATTTGGCGCGCCCGAAAGCCCGAGCACCAGCACCGGCATCGAGGGCTTGGCCTCGGTCACCGCGGCTCCTGCACCGTCGAACATCGCGCGCACGCGACCGAACTCCGCGCCCGCGATGATGGGATCGCCAAGCTTCAGCGTGCCTTTCTTGACCAGCACGGTCGCGACGGCGCCGCGGCCCTTCTCGATGCTCGCCTCGATGATGAGGCCCGATGCCAGCCCGTCGAAGGGTGCCCGCAGCTCGAGCACCTCGGCCTGCAGCTGGATCGCATCGAGCAGCCCGTCGATGCCCTGGCCGGTATGGGCCGAGACGTTGACGAACATCGTGTCGCCGCCCCATTCCTCGGGCTGGACGCCCTGCTTGGAGAGCTCCTGGCGGACCTTGTCCGGATCGGCGTCGCGCTTGTCGATCTTGTTGACCGCCACGACGATCGGCACTTCCGCCGCCCGCGCGTGCTGGATCGCCTCGATCGTCTGCGGCATCACGCCGTCATCGGCCGCGACCACCAGCACCACGACGTCGGTCGCCTTGGCGCCGCGGGCGCGCATCGCGGTGAACGCCGCGTGGCCCGGAGTGTCGAGGAAGGTGACGCCACCCTTTCCAGTCTGCACATGGTACGCGCCGATGTGCTGGGTGATACCGCCGGCCTCGCCCGCTGCGACCTTGGCCTTGCGGATGTAGTCGAGCAGCGAGGTCTTGCCGTGATCGACGTGGCCCATGACGGTGACGACCGGCGGGCGCGACGTCTGGTCGGCGGCGTCGGGATCGATGCCCTGCAGGTCGGCCTCTAGCTGGTCCTCGCGCAGCACCTTGGCCGCATGACCCATCTCCTCGACCACCAGCACCGCCGTATCCTGGTCGATCGGCTGGTTGATGGTCGCCATCACGCCCATGTTCATCATGACCTTGATGACTTCGGTGGCCTTGACCGCCATCTTCTGGGCGAGTTCCTGCGGCGTGATGGTCTCGCCGACGCTGACCTCGCGGCGCACCGGCGCCGTCGGAAGCGCGAATCCGTGGCGCGTTTCGACGCCCGACGGGGCGCGGCGCTCGCGGACGCGCTTCTTTTTCTTGAAGCGCGAGCTGTCCGCAGCGACGTGCAGTTCCTGCCGACCATACTTGGTGCGCTTGTCGCGATCGGCGGTGGTGTCCCCAGCCGGCGGGACCTTGGGGCGCGTGTCGACGGACGCACGCTCGACCGGCGCCGGCGGCTCGGGCGGCCGTGCCTTGGGGCGACCCTCGCGCTCCGCCTGGGCATCATCGCGGGCGCGCTCCTCGGAAGCGCGGCGGGATTCCTCGGCTGCGCGCCTCGCCGTGACCTCCTCCTCGACACGGCGGCGGTTCTCCGCCTCCATGCGCTCGGCCTCGAGGCGCTCGCGCTCGACCCGCTCGCGTTCGAGGCGCACGGCGTCTTCCGCCGCGCGCTTCCTCGCGTCGATCTCATCCTGCTGCGTCTTGGCCTGCTGCTCGAGCACGTCGCGCTTGACATACGTACGCTTGACGCGGACCTCGACGTTGACGGTGCGCGAACGCCCGGCGCTGCTGGCGAGCCTGATTTCGCTCTGCTGCTTGCGTTGCAGCGTGATCTTCGGCGGCGCGCTGCCACCAACCGAGGCCACTTCGCCCGCACCGTGACTGCGTCGCAGGTGAGTCAGCAACTCGAGCTTGGCCTCGTCATTGATGACGGCCTGGGCCCCACCAATCTTGATGCCCGCCTGATCGAGCTGCACCAGCAGCTTCTCGACCGGCACCTTCAGCACCTCGGCAAATTGTGCAACGGTTACGTCAGCCATGGTCTCAGTCCTTTGCGTCGCGCCTTGTTGTCCACTGTCGACTCCTCGACGATCCTCGTCGAAGGAAGGATCAACCGTGACCCTCGACGAACCAGTGCTCGCGCGCCTTCATGATGAGCCGGCCCGCCTCTTCGGCGGACAGGCCCTGAATGTCCAGCAGGTCGTCGACGGCCTGGTCCGCCAGGTCTTCGCGGGTGCGAACGCCACGGCGCGCGAGCGCCAGCGCGAGATCCGGCTGCATGCCCTCGAGCAGCAGCAGGTCGTCCGCCGGCAGCTGCGAGTCGATCGATTCCTCGCTGGCGATCGCCTGGGTCAGCAGCATGTCGCGGGCGCGGTTGCGCAGTTCCTTGACGATCGCCTCGTCGAACTCCTGGATCGCATTGAGCTCGGACTGCGGCACGTAGGCGACCTCCTCGATACTCGAGAAGCCTTCCTGCACCAGGATCGTCGCCACGTCCTCGTCGACGTCCAGCTGCTTCATGAAGTTCTCGACCAGCACGCGCGCTTCGGTATCGCTCTTCGCCTCGGCGTCGGTCTCGGTCATCACGTTCAGGTCCCAGCCGGTGAGCTGGCTGGCGAGCCGGATATTCTGGCCGCCTCGGCCGATCGCCTGCGCAAGCTTCTCCTCGGACACCGCGATGTCCATGCTGTGCGTGTCCTCGTCGACGACGATCGAGATCACTTCAGCGGGCGACATCGCGTTGATGACGAACTGCGCCGGGTTGTCGTCCCAAGGAATGATGTCGACGCGCTCGCCGGCGATCTCGTTGGAGACAGCCTGCACGCGCGAGCCGCGCATGCCGACGCAGGCGCCGACCGGATCAATGCGCGGGTCGTTGCTGCGGACCGCGATCTTGGCGCGGATGCCCGGATCGCGCGAGGCGCCGAGGATCTGGATCAGTCCCTGGCCCACTTCCGGCACCTCGAGCTTGAACAGCTCGATCAGGAACTCCGGCGCGGCGCGCGTCAGGAACAGCTGCGGGCCGCGCGGCTCTGGTCGCACTTCCTTCAGGAAGGCTTTGATGCGGTCCTGCGGCTTCACCTGTTCGCGCACGATCATGTCGGCGCGCGACACGAAGCCCTCGGCATTGCCGCCGAGGTCCACGAAGATGCCATTGCGGTCGACGCGCTTGACGACGCCGCTGACCAGCTGCCCGACGCGATCCTTGTAGGCCTCGACCACCTGCGCGCGTTCCGCCTCGCGCACCTTCTGCACGATGACCTGCTTCGCCTGCTGCGCGGCGATCCGGCCGAAGGCAACCGAATCCATCGGCTGCTCGACGAAACCGCCGACCAGCGCGTTCGCGTCGAGGTCGCGCGCATCGTCCATGCGCAGTTCGTGGTCGGGAACCTCGAGTTCTTTCGAGTCGTCTGCGAACACCTTCCAGCGCCGGAAGGTGTCGTAGTCGCCGGTCTTGCGATTGATGGCGACGCGCACGTCCCACTCCTCGCCGTGTTTCTTGCGCGTGGCGGAAGCGAGCGCGGCCTCGAGGGCCCCGAAGATCACTTCCTTTTCGACGCCCTTCTCGTTCGAGACAGCGTCGACTACCAGCAGGATTTCCTTGTTCATCCTTTCCCAACCTCCATAGCGCGACGGTCGATCATGCGACCAGCCGCGACTTGCCGATCTCGGCGAACGGCAGCCGGATCGGCATGCCTTCCACATCGAGCTCGATTTCCGTATCCCCTACTCCCGCCAGCGTGCCGGTATACCGGCGCCGCCCATCGCGGGCCTGCAGGAGCTCCACACGAACCTTGGATCCGACGAAGCGCCCGTAGTGCTGCGGCTTGCGCAGCACACGGTCGAAGCCAGGCGAGGACACTTCCAGCGAATAGTGACCAGGCACCGGGTCGTCGACATCGAGAAGCGCCGACAACTCGCGACTCGCGCGCGCGCAATCCTCGACGCCGATGTGCGCCGCACTGCCGTCGGCACCTACACCGCCGGGAAGGTCGATATAGAACCGCAGCACCCCGTCGCGCGGACCTCCAGCCCACTCCACGTCGACCAGTTCGTAGCCGAGCTGCTCGAGCAGCGGCTCCGTCAGCCCGATCACGCGATCGCGTATGCCTGTCGCCGTCGTCATCGTCGTCATCGTCGCCGTCTTCGCCCTCGTCAACAGCCTCGGGCCGGGTCCAGCCAACCGCAGAAATGAAAAAGGGCCCGTCAGGCCCTCTTCCAAAACCGGCGCCCCGGCCAGGGGCGAAAAAAGAAAAGCCCCTCGGGGGGCTTTACTATCAAGCTCTTACGCCGAGGTCTCGCGACCTCAGGCGAAGCCCGCGCGGTCCGAGGGGCCGCGCGGGGGCAGAATATTAAGCTAACTGGCGTCGCATCACAAACTTGGTTCGCTAGTCGGCATCATGACTGGTGGCGTAGCGGACAGGGTCATGTTCACGCCAGACCCGCGGCCGTTCCCAGACCGGTCCGCCGTTATGGTGTGGGGCCAACCGTGGATCACGTTGCACTTGGTAGACAGCACGCGAATCCGCACTGCCCGCGAAATCGAAAGCGAACGATGCGCGGGCACCACGGCGCCGCAAACAATGCACAGGACGTTCAGGGCGATCAGTACGACATGGCGGGTCGGCATGGCGGTCTCGCAACCCACGCGGAACAATCGGGGCATCATGCCGCGCCCCCACATGATCACGATGTCTCTGCTGGTCGCGCTGCTCGCCTCCGATACAGTGCTCGCCGCAGCGGACCCGCCGCCAACGGTCCCGACGTCGGCGCGCTCCCCGAGTGCCGTCACGCCGTCCTCCGATGCCGCACTTTCGGCGTTGTTGCGTACCGCGATAGTCACCGCAGACCTGGCGGCCTCGAAGCGCTTCTACGTCGACGGACTGGGGTTCCGCGTCCGCTTCGAAGGCGACATCACGCGCCCTGCCGTGATCCGGCAACTCGGCCTCGCGGCCGGCCAGACTGCGTGGTTCGTGGTGCTGCAGGGCGCTGCGTCGCTGCACGGACAGCCAGTGGTCGGGGGGATGATCGGGCTGCTCCTCGTCGAGCACCCGGCGCCGGCTTGGCAACGGGAGAAGCAATGCTCGCAATCGAGACGGACCAGTTCGCGGCGGTCGAGCGCCGCCTGCGCGCGCTCGACACGCCGTTCGTGGTGCAGCCGATGCGATCACCCGACGGCCGCGAGACTGAAATGGTGGCCCGCGATCCGGCCGGAATCCGCGTCCATGTCGTCGAGCGACGGGCTGCCGGTCAGATCCGCTCGCGGTCCCCTATGCGCTCCGGTAGCCGGTAGAACCACAGGAATACGAGCCCGAGAGCGTAGGCGAGCGACGGGATCGCGACCAGGCTCAGCATCACGGCGACCTCGGCGCTCGCCGGCTGTTTCTCCAGCGGCAGTTTCGAATCGAAGTCCATCAACTGCAGCAGGTTGCCGATCACCAGCGGACCGAGCGAATAGCCGAGCCTTTCGATGAAGACATAGACCGAGGTGTAGACACCCTCGCGGCGCTTGCCGGTCTTCTCGCGATCGTAGTCGATCGTGTCGAGCCACATCGCCTGGCCATACAGCAGGATCGCCGAGGAGAAGATGCCGGCGAGGATGCCGCGCAGCACGAAGAACGTCGTCGAATCCTCGGGCGTCGCGGCCAGCCAGGTCAGCTGCGCGAAGATTTCCCCGACGATGCCGATCGCGAGGCCGGTACGCTTGGTGATGTACTGCCCTACCCAGCGGAAGAACGGGATGAAGGCCAGCGCGCTGGCGATCGTGCTGATCGCGAGCAGCGCCATCAACGACAGGTCGCGCTTCAGCACCATCACGACGAAGAACGCGGTGGTGCCGCTGCCGGCCGACAGCGCCAGGAACTGCAGCACCTTGATGCCGACCATCGTCATGAATGGCTTGTTGTCAGCCACGGCGCGCATCTGCTCGAGGAACGGCGTACGCGCCTCAACCTCGTCGACCCGCTCGGCATGCGCCGTGCTGGTGCCGAAGAACGTGATCAGCATCGCGAGGAACACGAAGGCGCCGCCGACGTAGCCGAGCGTCTGGAAGGCATCGGCATCCCGGCCCAGCTTGCCGACCAGCCAGGGGCCACCCGAGGAGCCGACGACCGAGCCAAACATCATGAACACCGAGCGGTAACTCATCACGCTCAGGCGCTGCAGCCGATCGCGCGTCATCTCGACCGGCATCGCGAGATACGGGACGTTGAAGATCGTGAAGCCGAGCGAATAGATCACGAGCACTACGAACGCGAGGATCGCAGGATTGCCGCTGAAGCCCATTGCGTGCTGCGAATAGACGAGCGGCAGACCCAGCCCGCAGACGAACGCGCCGAGCAACAGGTACGGCCGCCGCCGGCCCCAGCGGGAGCGCGTGTGGTCGGTGAGCCGACCCATCAGCGGGTCGCTGAAGGCATCGATGATCCGCGCCGCCGAGACGATGACCCCCGCCACTCCCGGCGAGATCTTCATCACCGTGGTGAGGTAGATCAGCACCAGCGCCGTGACGATGTTGAGGTAGGAGATGGTCGCGAGCGAACCGAAGCCCCAGGTGAATCGCACGCGGAAGGAGACGTCCGGCGGCACCTCGGCCGCGCCGCCGACCGCATCGTGTCCCCCAACAGGAGACACCGCGCTCAAACGCATGCCCCGGGTTGCCGTTCGTGCCGTGCTGGACTCATCTGCGATTGATCTCCGGATCGCCCGATCTGCCTGACTCGCCAGGCCAGGCGGCCCGATCGAGGGGCCAAGGTACTGCATACGCCCGCCGGCTCGATAGAGCCGCCGGGAACGGTCTCGGTCGCTGATACACTCCCATCGGCTCGTCGAGCGGATCCACGGACGGCTCCGCCGCAGCACTGTCAACGGAGTGCGCGGACATGTCGCAGACCGGGCCGGAAAGCGGCCAGAATCCTCCTCGTGCTGCCACGCCGGACCGGCCGCCGCCTTCGCTGGTCCCCGGACATGTGGGCGCCGTCAATGCGCTGGTGGTCGGCGCCAGCCACGGCATCGGACTGGCGTTCGCACAGCAGCTGGTGGCACATCCGCAGATCGAGAGCCTATTCCTCGCATCTCGCGACGCGCCCGCCAGCGTCGAACTGCGGGCCCTGCAGCGGGAGCATGGGTCGCGGTTGCGCGTGCTGTCCTGCGACCTCACCAACGAGACCAGCCTCGAGGCCCTGCGCGAATCCCTCGCGCCGGCCGGCCGGCTTCATCTGGTACTCAACACCGCCGGCGCCCTGCATGGCCCCGGTCTGTCGCCGGAGAAAAGCCTGCGCCAGGTCGGGCTCCAGGGCCTGCAGCGCAGTTTCGCGGTCAACGCCTTCGGCCCGATCCTGCTGGCGCGCGCCGTGCTGACGCTGCTCACCCACGGCGATCCGGTCGTGTTCGCCTCGCTGTCCGCGCGCGTCGGTTCGATCGGCGACAACCGGCTCGGCGGCTGGTATGCGTACCGCGCGGCCAAGGCGGCGCAAAACCAGCTACTGCGCAGCTTCGCGATCGAACTTACGCGACTGAACCGCGGTTCGATCGTGCTCGCACTGCACCCCGGCACCGTCGACACCGGACTGTCGCGACCATTCAGCGTCAATGTCCCGGCGGAAAGGCTATTCGCGCCTGATTTCGCCGCTCGCCGCCTGCTCGAAGTGATGGCGGCGCGTAGTGCCGCCGACAGCGGCGGCTTCTACGCCTGGGACGGCCAGGTCGTCCCGTGGTGAGGCCTCAGCCCGGCTCTGCGGCGGCGCTCGATCGCACTCGCAGCGAGCGCATCCGCCCTGCCGCATAGAGCAGGTCGACGCGCTGCACGCCGCGCGTGAGCCGCGCCGAAGCGCGCACCGCGCCGATCAGCTTCAGCAGCACGTCTGAATCCGCCAGGCCACCGCGGGCTGTGAAGGCCGGCTCCACGGCCACGTGCAACACCAGAAAGCGGTCGGCAGCGTCGCGCGAAAACACGACGCAGCCGACCGGCCGGCCGTCGCCCAATACGCCGAACAGTGCCTGCGTATCGGCGAGTCGCTCGAGACGAAGCCTGAGCCAGCCGCCGTGGCTCTCGATCTGCATGGCTCCGTAACGGTCGATGGCCGCCGCAACCCTGGCGCGGACGGCGTCCTGCTGGTCATTGAAGAACAGCATCCGCTCCAGCACCCCGTGCCAGCGTGCATCGACCTGTGAGGTGATCGACAACTCGATCGGCGATCGCGTGCTCCCCTGCCCGTCGGAAGCAGCGTGGGAAGTGGTGGAACTGGAGTGGTTCATCGCCAAGGCGGGCCTGCTCGGCAGTCACGAAGCGCCTGCGGTGGATCGCAGGCGAGCCAGTCTACCCACCGCAGGCGGAGCGCACGAGATTTAATCCGGAGAGCCGCAGCTCGGCGCACGCCAGAAGGGCGGACGCTCGAGGGCCAGGCTGACAGGAAAGCGTTGCGCTAAGCGCCGAGAATGCGACGCGAAACAGGATCGGACTGCTCGGACCGGCAGCACTGGA
>Ga0163144_10007221_pt1 | contig 24372 bp, 17 predicted proteins | sample OliLak19BULKMAT1_FD_123175 | JGI IMG/M metagenome (GOLD analysis project Ga0163144, IMG submission 123175) | Freshwater microbial mat bacterial communities from Lake Vanda, McMurdo Dry Valleys, Antarctica - Oligotrophic Lake LV.19.BULKMAT1 | ecosystem: Environmental > Aquatic > Freshwater >...
CTGACTCCGCACGCCGGTGTCGCCGCCATGCTCTCACCGGGAACCTTCGGCCACGGCGGAGCCTGGGGCACGCAGGCCTGGATCGATCCCGTGAAGGGCGTCGCTTACCTGCTCATGGTGCAACGGGCAAACTTCCTGAACAGTGACGCCAGCGAGGTGCGACAGGTTTTCCAGCAGGCCGCCGTCGACGCGCTGAGCCGGTGAACTTGAAGAAGCGCCGAGCGATCGCGCGCGGCGCAGCGCCGTCTTATTTGTGGTCCCAGGGAAGTTTTACGTCCAGTCGGGCGTGTTTCCAGACCTCGAAGACCTCGAACATCTTCCCGGGATTGAGCACGCCGCGCGGATCGAGCGCGTACTTGACCGCCTGCATCGCGCGGATCTGCGCCGGTGAATGTTGAAGCCGCATAAATGGCGTCTTGGCCAGGCCGATGCCGTGTTCGCCCGAGATCGCGCCCCCCAGTGCGACCACGGTTTCCATCAGGCGAACCACCGTCTTCTCCGCCATGCGGCTCTCCGCCGCATCAGCGCGGTGATACATGATGTTCACGTGGAGATTGCCATCCGCGAGGTGGCCAAAGGTCGGGATCGACAAACCGGATTCACGTTTCAACCGCGCGAGAAACTCCGCGAACTTCACGTAGTTTTTCATCGGCACCACAATGTCTTCGTTGAGCTTGGCGTCTCCGAGTTCGAACATCGCGCCGGAGCACTTGCGCCGGACCGCCCACAACTCTTCCGCCTCGCCGCGCGTCCGCGCCACCTGATGAGCGATCGCATGCTCTTTTGCCCACGCGAGCAGCACCGCGCGCTGCTCGCGTAATTCCGCCTTACCCCCGGCCAGTTCGATCAGCAGCACCGGGCGGCCGGATTGCCCGGCGAATACGACGCGCCCCGTCGCGCGTTCCGCGCAGAGCACGCTCTCGCGATCGAGAAACTCGCAGATCGCCGGCTGTACTTTCGCGCGAAAGAGCGTCAGCGCCGCGCGCAAGGCCTGCGTCTCGTCCTTGAACGCTGTCAGCAAGGTCCACCGCTCCGCGGGCTGCGGAATCAATTTCAACACCGCGCCGGTGACGACCCCGAGCATTCCTTCACTGCCAATCCAGAGGTCGCGCAGATTGAAGCCCGCGGAAAATTTCTTGGTCGCCGTGCCCCACTCGACATATTCGCCCGTGGGCAGGAAACCGCGCAGCGCTACGATAAAGTCCCGCGTGACGCCGTACTTCCCGCCGTGCATGCCGCCGGCGTTACAGGCGATGTTGCCGCCAATTGTGCAGTAGTCCTTCGAGGACGGATCAGGCGGATAAAACCAGCCCTTCGCCTCCGCCTCCCGCTGGATATCGGCCACCTTGGCTCCCGCGCCGACGTGGGCCATGCCGGCTTCCTCGTCGATCGCGATGGCGTTCAACGCGAGCATATCCAGCACCCATCCACCGCGCACCGGCGTCGCCGCCCCGGTGAGCGTGGTGCCCCGACCCCGCGTCGTGACTGGCACCCGATGAAGATTTGCCAGCTCGAGGACCACCGCGATGTCCGCTTCTTTCCGGACGCGAATCACTGCGGCCGGACGGAACGGAATCTTCGCACTATCGAACGAGGCGGCGTCACGCGACGCTTCGTCGGTGAAGACAACACGCGCTCCCAAGCGGGCTTGGAGCGAGGCAGTGGCGGCGGCAAAACGCTTCATCCCCCGGAAATGGACGGCGATCCCCCAGCGTGCAAGCGCAGGAGATGCGGGAACGGTCGTGCTCCGCGTCATTCGGCCGACCGGAGCGGAGACCGGCGCTCCTGCCGGCCAACCGAACCCCGGCTTAAGATCCTTGGACCCGCGATCGCGATGGCAGACCAAACCCAAGTCCCACGGCGTGATGCAGTTCTTCCGCGGGCGCTCCGTCGTTCCGGAATGCGTCATCCCTGCACTTTCGTCTTCCGTCGCGCGAAGGGGTGTGCGAAAACGACCCTTCCTTCGCCATGACGAAAATCCTCCTCACGACCACCTCGTTCCAAGACACGCCCGGCGAGCACCACGCCCTCCTCGCCGGCACCGGCTGGGAGGTCATCCGCGCCCGCGGTCCGCTCAATGAGGCCGACACCCTCGGTTTGGTCGGCGAGATCGACGGCTACATTTGCGGTGATGACCTCATCACCCGCGCAGTGCTCGAGAAGGCCCGCCCGAAGTTGAAGGTGCTCTCGAAGTATGGCATCGGCGTCGACAAGATCGACGTGAAGTCCTGCACCGAGTTTGGCATTCCGCTGCTGTTTACGCCGGGCGTGAATCACACGACGGTGGCCGAACACACCTTTCTCCTGCTGCTCGCGCTCGAAAAGAACTTCCTCTTTCACACCGACTCCACCCGCAGCGGCGGCTGGAAACGCAAGACCGGCCGTGAGCTACTCGAGAAGACGATCGGCATCGTCGGGCTCGGCCGCATCGGCAAGGAAGTCGCCGTCCGCGCCCGGGCCTTCGGCATGAAGGTCGTCGGTTACGATGTGTATTGGGATGAGGCGTTCGCCACCGCGAACAGTGTCCAACGCGCCGCCACCTTGGAGGATGTCTATGCCGTCTCCGATTACATTTCGCTGCACACGAACCTGACTCCGGAAACGCGCGATATGATCAGCGCGAAGTCCTTCCCGAAGATGAAAAAGGGTGTGATCATTCTCAACTGCGCCCGCGGCGAGATCGTCCATACCGCGGACATGATCGAGGGCCTCAAATCCGGCCAGGTCGGCGGCTACGGCACCGATGTGCTCGACGAAGAGCCACCCAAGCCCGATCACCCGCTGCTGAAACTACCGAACGTCGTGGTAACGCCACATATCGGTTCGCGCACCGCCGAGAGCGTGCAGCGCCAGGCCGTCGCCGCCGTGACCAATCTCATTCGGGCGATGCACGGCGAGAAGCCGCTCGCGCAAATCAACCCCGAGGTCGTCGTCTCCAAAGTCGTCTAAAGCGCCATTATTTCCTTGCTGCCCGAACCTCGGATCAGACTCCACGTCGCCCGAAGCCTTGGCTCGCACTTCTCCCGAATGAGTTCTCTGCAGCCTCCGGGTTTTGTCGGAATCACAACCACCCACCTCCCATGTCTGAAACATTCTACGTCGTCCCTGAAGCCCAACACAACGCACTCGTCGAAGGTGCGTATAAGAAACGTGGTTACTCCACGCCGGAAGCCGCGGCCGGCGCCCGCTTCTGTGCCGAGGCCACCCGCCATGGCATCCGTACGCACAACGCCCTCAAGGCGCTGCACCTCGATCATTTCCTCGGCTCCGGCGCCCAAGGCTGCAAGCCCAAGGCCAAGCTGGAAAAGCTGAAATCCAAATACCGCGCCGCCTCAATCTGGAACGCCAATCGCAAGCTCGGCCAGGCCACTGGTTATGCCGCCATCGAGGAGGCGATCAAACTCGCGGACAAATACGGCGTGGGCATGGTTTCCGTCGACAACGCTTTCCACTATCTCTGGGGCGGCGGCTATGTGATGGACGCCGCCCGCCGCGGCTATATCGCCTACACGAACTGCACCGCGGCGCTCGCCGAGGTCGTGCCATTCGGAGGCAAGTTTCCCACCCTCGGAACCAACCCTCATTCGTGGGGTTTTCCGACGACCGAAGCCATCGGCTATCCCATCGTGATCGATTGGGCGACGTCCGTCGTCGCCATGGGTCGCGTCCAACAACTGGCGCGCGAGGGCAAACCGCTTCCGCCCAATGCGGCGGTCGACGAAAGCGGCCAGCCCACCACTGATCCGACCAAGGCGAAATACCTGATCCCGTTTGGCGCCCACAAGGGTTACGGCTTGGCGCTCATGAACGAAATCATCGGCGCGTTCATCGGCGGTTCGCTGCCGACAATTCGCAATCGCTGGGATCAGGCGGAAGGCGACAAAGCGACCTGCACGTTCTTCTTCCAAGTCTGGCATCCCGATGCGATGAACGCGGGGGCGTTCGCCAAGGGCCGGAACCAATCGCAGAACGTCAAGGCCGTCATCGACGACATCCTCGGCCACGGCAACGAAGGCTGCATGCTTCCAGGACAGATCGAGGCGCAGGCCGCCGCACGCAGCGCGAAGAATGGCGGACTGCTCTTCACCGAAGCCGAAATCCAGGCCTTCAACGAAATCGCCGCGGAGATCCGCAAACCCGCCTGGAAGCCCGCTGACTTCAAGGTGGCGGAGTAAGGTCCGCGGCGCCGTATCCAGATAACCCCGACGCCCCGCGCCCCGCGCTCCCGCGAGCGCAAGCGCGGCCGGGGCTCGAAAGGAGGTACTGTTAAAACCAGCGCCTCTTTTTTGTGCCTTTCGGGGCCGCTTGCCACCACTTGAACCGCGTCGGCGGTGTCGAACGCGGAGAGCTCAGTTCCCGCGACAAGCTCTTCGGCCCCCGACCCCGGAATCGAGCTATCCGGTCGCGGTCCGAACTAACCTTTCCGTTCGCCACCCACCGTCCCAAAAACACTACGCTGATCTATTCTCCGTACGGATTTAAAGCTGACTGACGCCCAATCAAATGGGCGCAAAACACCCGCCACTACCGGGCGGCGGCGAGCTGGCCGGCGAGTTCCTCCTTCAAACGCGCCAATTCACCCGCGACTCCCGGTGAAGCGATGAGATTTCGCATTTCATAGGGGTCACGGTTCAAATCGTACAGTTCATCCGAATCCGGCAGGTCGACATAGTGAATATACTTCCATGCCTCCGTCCGGATCGCCTGGTAACCCATCCCCCGGGTCCGCGGAAAAACGGTCTCCGAAAAGTGCTCGATGAGAAACGCGTCCCGCAACGCCGGGCCGTTCTGGCTGAAAAGCGATACCAGCGATTTTCCATGCAAGCCCGCCGGGGCCTTCACTCCCGCAACCTCCAGCAGCGTGGGGGCGAAATCAAGCGTGAGTGCCATCTGGTTTCTTCGCGTGCCTGCCTTGATCAGGGGCGGGTAACGCAGGAACAGCGGAATGCGGATACCTTCCTCGTACGCCAGCCTGCGTTCCACGCTCAATCCGTGCTCGCCATAAAAATACCCATGGTCGCTCGTGAACACGATCAACGTGCGATCCAGTTGTCCCGCCGCCTCGAGCACCTTGAAAATGTCCCCCACGCTGTCATCCACCGCCGCAAGCATGCGCAACCGGTTGCGGATCGCGTCGTCACTCGTGCCGGTGTTGGGCCCGAGCGGCTCCAAACCAGGAATCGGTCGCAGCAACGCCGGCTTCCCTTGCGGCGCGGCCAGCGCATTGGGACGACGCAGGACTTTCGCGTCTTTATAGAGGCTTCGATGCCGCTCCGCCGGTATAAAGTTCGATAACGCGGGATCGGACAACGACCCGTCTGCGCGCTGTACAGTTTCGGGGTGTACAGCCTTGTGCGAATAATAAAGCAGGAATGGCTTGTCGCGTTTCGACTTCAGGAACTCGATCGCCCGCTCGTTGAGAATGTCGGTCACATATCCCTGCGCATGGACCTGCCGGCCGTTGACATTCAGTTCAGGGTCGAAGGTCGAGCCCTGCCCTTTGAGGCAAACCCAATGATCGAAGCCAGGGCGGCGGGTGTCATCATTGCCCATGTGCCATTTGCCGACAAACGCCGTCTCATATCCCGCTCGCTGGAGCGATTGCGGAAACGTCGACAACGCGTGGCTCGCCGGGCTGCGGTCGGTGTTGTCAATGATGCCGTGCGCGCGCGTCTGCCGACCCGTGAGAATATTGGCACGGCTTGGCGAGCAGATGACGGTCGTGGCAAAGGCGTTTCGAAATATCATGCCTTCACGCGCGATCCGGTCGATGTGGGGAGTCTTGCTAAACGGATGCCCCGTGACCCCCAGGTCATCCCAGCGTACATCGTCCGCCAGGATAAACACGATGTTCGGCCGATCCGCAGGTCCGGCGGCAAAACCGGAAGCCGCCACCACGAAAGCGGCGAGCCACCCGGAGTAGAAAAGACGCGGCCGTCTCTCGACGGCACCCTCGGTGCGTTGGGAATGGAATAGTCTGTCGCTCATGGGGTGGCTTTCATGTCTCGATGGCTGATCAACTGACGGATGGCGGAATCGACCAGCGCCTCGCCGGAACCCGGGTTGCTGCGCGTACTCGCCAGCCCCGCGCCGTAGCCGCCTTCGCGCATGGCCTTGCGATTCGCCACATACCCGATCGCTCCATTGGCAAGCGCGTTGAGAAAGGTGAATTGATACGGCGAGTTTTGTTTCACCGCCAGGCCGAGTTCGACAAACATTTCTCCAGGCATGCCGACGAATGCGAGTTCATCTCCCACGGAAATGACCATTACTTCAGCCTCAAAGGTATATTTTCCATCCACCAGCGTGACCATCATTTCACCATCGTGAAATGACGGCTTGTTGCCAAACTGCCGCGCAATCGCCGGCGCCTTCTGTTCGTGCAGGATCAGACGGACCATCTCGCGCGATACCTTGATCGGCGCCGTAGCGAGCGGTTGCAGTTGTTCGTACGTTCGCACCACTTCGGCGGCGACGAGCGTGCCGATTCGCGCGGCTTCGTGATAGCCCTTGGTCCGTCGCGGTTTCTTCGGATCGAGCAGGTAATAATGATTGATATTGCCGGCCGCACCGATCGTGAAATGGGACAACATCCCGGGGCCTTTCACGTCGGCGAGGATCCTGGAGATTTGATACGGGAAGTCCGCGGAGTAATGGAAGCCGCCGGTGGTATCAAGGTGCAGGGCAAAGTTGATGACAGTCGCGAGCGGCTTTCCGTCCAAGGCCTCCGCATACAGCACGGGCATCCCGGGATCGGTCGGACCGGCGGGACGAACCACATTGACCAGCAATTCGTCCTGGCCTTTCGCAGGGTTGGACACGACCGTACCGTCTTTCATTAGAAAACGCCGGTTGAATGCCAAACCCGGCACCTGGCCGATGGCCGCGTGGAGCCGCGCTTCAGTGAGGTTGCGCTCAGCGAGCTGCACGCTTTCGGCGATCAGCTGCGGCAGTCGCTCCAGATAGTCCGTTGCGACTTTCATCTGGGCGGATGCCGCGGTCGGATAGAAGCGAGGCCGGATATTCGGCCCGGTGTGCGTGTGCGTGGCCGTGATCATTACGTTTTCCGGCGGCACGCGGCTGATCCTCGCCACCTGCTCCCGGGCCGCGGCGATGAGGTGCACGGGAATACTTGTCAGGTCACACGCGACGATCGCCGCCTTCACCCCACCACTCTCAAAAACAACGGCTTTCGCGTGGAGCGGATCATGGATGCCGGTCCCGACGATCACCGGGAACGGAGGTCGCTGCGGAACCTGGAAAGGCATGTCGGCCGGCGGCGTGATATCGACTGCGGCCTGACCGAAGCGCAGCGGCTGGGCAGAGAGCGACGCCGTGGAGAGTGCAAGTAAACCGAGGGAAAATATAAGGGAGAGAAATTTCATAAGGGGAAAAGATGAAATCGGGTAACTATTGAGGTTGGGCAAACGACGATCATTCGGCCCAGATCGCACCGATGACACCGATGAATACATCCATCTCCGCCTCGCTATGCCGTTAAATCTCAAGGAAGCAAGTCACCACTGAAAGGGCGTTATCCCGCTGCTTTATTTGTGCCCATCTGTGCAATCTGTGGCTCTTCATCATTCGTTTTTGAGCTGCTGAATAGTTACGAAATCGGGAACAATGAAATCGGGAAACGCAGGCAATGTCTCCTGACACCCCCACCCGCCACCCGTTACTGGCTACGCCAGCCGCGTCGCGGCTTAACGCAGCTCCTTGATCCGTATATGGCGGAACCGTACCACGCTGCCGGGCTTCCACACTATAAGGTTGCCGACGTCCGGATGGACTTGGAACGCGATTCCGCCGCTGGGTGGCACGCCCTGCGTCGTCTTTTCAGTATGCTGGAAATCGGTGAGCAACCGTTCATTCATCCATACCCGAATGCGGGCCGGCTCCCCTTCCATCCGGATCTCGAGGTCGTTCCAGGCGTCAGGCCGCACCAGCCGCGCCCCCTCCTGGTTGCGATAAACATAAGCATGCCCGATGAACGGGATGAAAATCGCGCCGACATCCGAACCCGGCCGGTAATCCAACGTCATCTGGTGGCTGCGTCCATCCGGGCCCACCCGCAGGAAAACGCCCGTGTCCATCGGATACGTGAGCTGCACGCTCAGCTTCAGCACGAAGTCGGTAAAGGGTCCCTCGTGCCACAGCAGTCCGCCCTGGCCGGGAGGATCCTGCATGCCAAGCAACATCCCATCTTCCGCCCACCATTTTCCGTTAAGATGCAGCGGTGGCATGCCGTCATGCGGTTGCCAGGCGCCAAGATTTTTCCCGTCGAACAGCGACACGAAACCGTCGTCATCCGGCACGGTGAGACCCGACCCGGTTAAAGCCTCGCGCACGATCGGAGTGATGCCCTGCGCCATCCGCGAAAAGCCGAGATCCGTGGGATGCGAACCGTCGACCGTATCCTCCCCATCTCCGCCCAGCAATTGCGACGCATGGACATAGTGGATACGTTTGTCCCCGGCCGCCTTGAGCCGGTCGTGGAGTTTGCGCAGATGACCATTGATTTCCGCGACCCTCGTGCGCCGGGCGGCGATCATCCCGGCATCGGTATAGTTGATATTTTCGACCAATACGATGGGGGTCTGCGGGTGCTTCGCGCGAAGCAGCTTGACGAACGGCTCGACGCGTTCCTGCGCCTGCGCGACCTCCAGATTCGGCAGACTGTCGAGGACGAAGGCCGCCGGATCGAGTTCCGCGAGCAACTCCGCGAGTTCGGTCTCCGTTTTCCCGTTGCCGCTGAATCCAAGATTAATGATCGGCCAGTCGAGCGTCCGCCCGATGATGGACGGATAGGCCATGCCGGGGCGCGACGCACATCCACCCTGCAGGATGGAGGTTCCATAAAATACAATCGGTTTGCGCGCGGCATAACGGTCCGGCGCCGCTTCCAGAGTCGAGCCCTCGGGCAGTCCGATTTCGACTGACTCGACGCCGTTGTAGAGAGGCAGATACAGCATGTATTCGCGTTTCCCGGAACCGAGATTCCGCACGAGCGTGCGCTCATTGAGGGTCGGGCTTTCCGGACGTCCCACGGCCAGCCAGCGCCATTCGCCGGCGTCACGCACGTAGAGGTCCAACCCGCTGACGCCGGTCGCCGGCATGTGCGGCATCGCGAGGCGCTCGGGATTGCGCAGCTTCCAGCGCGCCCGAATAAAAGGCGCGTCCGTCACAAACCGATACCGCAGACCGGCAGAGTCATGCGAAAACCTCCAAACGGGAGCGCGCACGACCGCTTCAGCCTTGGCCGGCAGCCGGTCATACCGGTGCTTCGTATCTGTCCACGCCTGCCCTTCGAGCGAGAGGGTCGCCAGATCGTGCCAGACGGACTTGCGCTCCGCCTCGGGCCCAGTCTGGGCCTGGCCCAGGCTGAGGAGGGCAAGAGCCGCGGCCAGGAACAGGCCGGGCGGGACCCAGGAGAAGCGGAACGTCGACTCGGGTAATTGGAATCTCATTACAGAATTCAGCGGATCAGAATGTACCTCTCACACCCATGGAATATTGACCACCATGCTTCTGGACGCGGAACTGTTTCGCGTATTCAGGCGTTTCGCCGCCGTACCGAAAGGCCGCCGGGTTCGCGCCGAGTGCGTTGCGGGCATTGGCAAACAGCCCAAGCTTCGACGTCAGGCGATAATCAATGTTTATATCGAGGGTGGTCCGCGCCCCGTCCCATTGATAGCCATCGAGAACCCCGACGCCGGGAATGCGGGCGCCCCGGGTGAGGCCGCGATAGTTCCATTTGGTCATGACGGTGATCGGCCGGCGGGTAAACGTGAAGCCCCAGTTGGCACTGCCGGAAATGGTATTGCCAAAGCTCGGTTGCGTCTCGGCATCAAGGTCGAGCTTGGTTCCATTCGCGAACACCTCGAACATTTTTCCCCAACGGCCGAGAAAGCCGAGGGAGTGCTTGAGGTTGATCTCCACGCCTGACATCCGCGCCGTTCCGAAATTACGCGGCGTCGTGATTTGAAAACCAACGTAGCGCGGGTCCAGATCGAGCTCTGCGAGGTCGGACTCCGTGGCGATCCGGACAGAGGAGCCGAAGAAGTCCTTCACGTCCTTGCGAAAAGCACCAATGCCCAGCATTCCGCCGGTGTTCGAATAATATTCAAACGTGAGATCGAAATTGTCGGCTGTCCATGGCTTCAACCCCGGATTTCTCAGGCTGATCGTCCCGGGGAGTGCATCCGGGTTGGCCGTTTCATCAACGTCGAGCTCATTGACGGTCATGTTGGGAATGATCTGGTTGAAATTCGGCCGGCCGTAGGTTCTGGCATACGCCAGGCGCGTGATGAAATTCTCCGTAATGTTATAGGTCAGGTGAATGCTGGGATAAAATCCATCATACGAGCGCTGCGCACGGGCGGCCCGCTCGAAGCGCGTGATCCGCTGTTGCTCGAGAGAATTGACCGCTCCTGCCTCCGGTTTGCGCACCAGTGCTCCGGCGGCGTTGCGCACAAAGCTCCCGTCCGGATTGCGCTGCCAGACGGCAGTGGGCTCAAAGAGCATTCCCTGCCCCTTCCCTGTCGTCTTCTCATAACGTACGCCCGTCAGCACATTCAGGCGGTTCTTGAAGAGCCGCGTCTCAGCCTGGACGAACGCCGCCTCGACCGTTTCCTCGAACAGTTCGGAATTCCTCACCCGAAACGTTTCCGCAGCCACCTGCTGTGCGACCGTTTTTGAAAAGAGCCGGGGCTCGGCCTCGTAGGCACTCCAGGCGCGATGAGGTGACACCCACGGAATGTTTACGAAGCCAAACCCTGAGTTGCGGTTCGCGTAGATCTGCGCCGCATAGGGTGTCGGCCGGGCAGCGGTGACCGCGTTGCCATCGGGTCCATTGTAGGTCCAGCTGATTTCCTCCCGCTGCGTATCACGGATCTGAACCCGCTGCGCGGCGCCGACCTGCAGTGCCAGCGGCACGACGAAGCGGTTGATCTGTCGTCTCGCACTGGCGTCCATGGTGCGCACCTCATCCTGAATGGTGCGGAGCGAGGAGTTTGCCGCGGTCAGGCGATAGTTATTGATGTTGGTGAAATCAATCGGCCGGTTGGCGTTGTCGAGGAACTCCGTCCGGCCCGGCCCCTCGTGGTTGATATCTGAATACACGACGCGGAACGGTCCGTTGAGCAGGGACGTGGTGGAAAAGAAATGCCCCGCGTCCGTATCCCGGAAGTACGTTTTCGAGGTCGACCGGCTCAGGCCGGCCTCGAGCTTCCAGGCGCCATCATCGAAACGATAGCGAACGTTGCCGGCCTTCGTCGCGCCGCGAATATTGAAAAACTGACCATTGAGCGTAAGCGCTCCCCGGCCGGTCGCTCCGCTCGTAAAGTCCGGGCCGTACGTCAGCGGACCTCCGCCCGCAACCGTCGGCGTCGCGAGCGTGCCGACATTCGAGGTCATCTGGTGCATGCCATAATAATTCCAGAACTTATTCACCTGCGCGCCGGCAGACAGGACGGAATTTGGCGTCACGCGCCAGTCCGCCTTCAGGCTCAGAGACTCACGTTCCGTGTAGCGGGGCGAATCCTGCAGGATATGCTGTTGCAGATAGGGCTGTGCAAACGTCGCGCCCGTCCCGGCGGCGGTGGCGTTATATACTTTCGCCGAGACATAGGAGTCGTTGAACTGATTCGAACTGAGCGCCGAGACCACCACTCCGAATTTATTATTAATCGGTAACGTGTAGTTGAAATCCGCACCCGGCAGCACCCGGTGCCGACGCTGCTCGAACGAGTGCGGTATCTTCTTATGAGTGAAGTCGCCTTGGTTGGCGGAGAGATAGACGCGGTAGCTCAGGTGCGCTTTCTTCCGTTCAAACGCGCTTTTGCTCACCATGTTCACCGTGCCGCCCAGCGTGTCGGCCGGCTGCGAGGGCGTGGGCACTTTCGTCAGCTCCACCCGTGAAATGCTATTGATGGAAACCTGTTCAAACTGAAACACGCGCGTGGAGCCGCCGTAATGAGCGTTCGCCATCTGCGCTCCATCGGACGTGACACTTGTCAAATGGCTGTTCAACCCGCGAACGGAAATCGACAAGATCGTCGGGTCGGCGAAATCAGCCGTCACGCCCGGCAGGAATTTCATGAACTCACCGACGTTTCCCTCGGCAATGTCGCCGAATGATCCGGCGGCGACGACATTCTTGATATTCGGCGAGAAGCGCTGCTCGTTGATCGCAATCGACTCCGAGTCCATTTCCTCCGCGGCCACCACAAACCGGCCCAGCCGGACGACATTGGAGCCGGCCGCCTCCCCGCCGGTACCGAGATTGACATCATGAGTGATGCTGCCGCCCGGCGGCAGTGTCAGCGGGATCTGCCTGGGCTCAAGTCCTGTATAAAATACATGCAAGACCAGCGGCCCGCTGGGTACGCTGGTTAGCCGGTAGTGTCCCGACTGATCGGTGAAGGCCACGAGGTCCGTCTCCTTGATCGAGACGCGGGCGTTGTTGAGATATTGCCCCGTCGCAGCATTTTCGATCCGTCCGCTGATGCTCCCGGGCGGCGCCGGACTGGGACCGCCGGGGAGATTTGCAGGCGTCTGGGCGGAAATCGGCGCAACGGCCAGCGCCAGCCAGGCGCCGAGCACGGCAAACGGATTTCTCTGCTTGATGCTTTTCATGGGATCTGCGGGCGTTTCAACGGGTGATGAAGGGTCGGGTGAGCGCTGGCGGCCATCGGCCATTGCGCTTCGGGCTTTTTTTTTTGGCTCCGGTTCGTCGTGATTTCTGGAGCGGCTAATGGAGAGCACGCCAGTCTCGCTATCGCGAATCACGCGCAGCGGGGTCCCGGCCAGCAGGCGCTCCGCTGCTTCGAAAGGAGGGTACTCACCTTTCAGCGCGTTGGCGCGAATGCCGTCAGTCAGCTGGGGTGCGAAGACGACCTGCAGTCCGGACTGAATGGCGAACCGTTTCAGGGAACGTTCCGCCGTATCCGCCGGCAGATCAAAGGACCGAACGACGTGATCAACCGCAGCCGCGCCGACAACTTTGTTCATCCCGGGGCCAATACCCAGGAGGCAAAGCCAGAAGAGGATGACTCTTCGAACAGCGAAGAAGGGAACCACCGGCATACTGGTAACGACGGTCAACCCGGTCCAATGACATACCTCTTTTTTAATAAAATGACCGAGAGCGGACGCCCGGTTAACGCTGCATCAGTCCACGGAGCAATTTCAGCGTCTCGCCACGAATCCTGGTCTCCGCTTCAATTTCCAGGAATGACGAACGGGCGGGCCAGGTCTCGTACCCGCCCCGCGCGTGCGGTTCCGGCGGTGGCAGATAGCCGGAGTAGCCATTGGCCAGTTCAATGGTAAACGTCGCTTTGAATGGGCTCTCTTGCTTGAGCGCCAGCCCGGTCTCGGCGAACACTTCGCACGGGATGGCAGCGATCCCCAGATCGCCAATCCGGAAAGCCTGGATCATCACGGTGCGGGTGGCGGGGTAATCAGCCAGAAACTGCGCCTCGCGCGCGTAAACCTGGGGACGCGTTAAACGCGCCCCTGCTTTGATCGTGCCCGCCATCTCGTTCGCCCACGCGAGCCGCTCGGCGTCCGGCTTGCGCACGCCCAGGACGAGTTCCGAGGTCACTGCCGCCAGCTCGACCCATGGCCTGTATTCAATCCGTTGCGACACGCGCCGGACCTCCCGGGCGATGCCTTCGCCCACCTCCTGCATGCGCGGAAAAGCCCACTCCCGCACGGCCGGCTTCGGCGGGGGATCCGCCGAAATTCGACCGTTCACTGGACCCGGCGCAAACGAATGGACGTGCCCGAACGCTCCGCCGCCACGCCAAAGTTGTTCGTGAGCAGACGAACCAGCCCTTCGCTGTTGTCTGCCCGCAGAAATCCACTGAGGGTGACGTCGCTCAGCTCCGGGTCGCCAATAACAAAATGTGCTTTACCTGGCCCCCCACCATGCTGGTTCATCAATGCCACCACCTCACTCAATGGAGTGCGGGAAAACTCCAGGTTTGGGATCCTCCACGATAACCGGTCCGTAAGCTCCACCTCCGTGATTGCATCGATTTTCGGTGCGTGGTGGTCAAAGCTGATGGTGGCGCGCTGGCCGGCCGTCAGCACCGGGGGCGCGCTGGAAGGACGGTCGATCTCGGCTGCCGGGGCGAGAGTTGCCATCTCCGCGAGACTCGACCTCGGCGGAGCTTCCAGCCGGGGGGCAATGCGTACCCGCCCTTCTGTTACGAGCACTTCCACCTGTTGCGAACCAAGCTGCACGGCGAACGCGGTGCCCACGGCCTGTACCTTCACGCCGCCTGCATCGACTACAAAAGGGCGCTCGTTCTTAACCACCTGGAAATGCGCCTCTCCCTGCCTCAATATCACGCGCCGGGCAGTGCCGGCGAAATCGACGTCGATCTCCGCCCCATTCCTCAGCTCAATTTCCGAACCATCTGGAAGCCGGCGCCATTCCGGCCCGGAGACAGACGCGGTAGGTGCCACGTTGCCGGCATCAGGCCGTACCCAAAGGAGCCCGGCGATCAGCAACACGGCGGCACCACTTGATAATACTGAGAGCATGCGTCGACGCCGACGTCGCAACTGCTCCGCGACTTCCGCCAGCAATTCCGTTTCGGCTCGGGCGCGTCGCACCCACCCCAAAGCCGGAAGCTCGGCTTCAGGGCCGGCTGGCAGACCTTCGGGATCGGGTTTCGCGTCTGAGCTATCGTGCTTCATCGTCAAACAGCCCATGCACTCCGCGCTTCCGGAGATAGGCCGCGCAGCGCTTGACCGCGCGCTCCGTCTGCAAACCCACGGTCCGATCGGAGAGACCAAGCTGCGCTGCCACTTCCTTGCGCGAATGCCCGGTGACTTTGTGTAGAATAAAGATTTCCCGACAACGTCCCGGCAACGCCGCAATGGCCTCAGCCAGCAGGCGCACCCGCTCCCGCCGGCCAGCATTTTCCGCCGCATCCGGCCTGTCCTCCGAAACAGCCAGATCCTCCAACTGGCTCAGCTGATCAATCGGTGAGGTCCGACTGCGTCGCACCAGATCAAGCGCCGCGTTGCGGGCGGTCCGGAAAAGAAAAGCCTTGGCCGACTGAATCGGCTGCACTGCACGCGCCTTCCAGATCCGAAGATAGGATTCCTGGATGAGATCATCGACATTTTCACGGGCAACGGGAAAGGATCGGCTGAGATACGATCGAAGTGAGGAGTCGTGCAGATGCACCTCATCCGCAAACCACCGGGTCCGTTCGGCGTTGGATGCGGGCTCGGAAGCTGTGTTGCGTGAGTTCAAAGAGGGAGGAAAAGCAGCGCTGGCGCCAGTGCGGACAACTATTCGCAAAAAAGCACGCCCGGAAACAAGACGTGGGGACGAAAAGGGAAGCAAAAATGGACTATTCTCGCCAATATAATAGTCAATGAAGATCATGATCATTGATCCCGAATCGTCCCGCATTCCCATCAATACAATTTCGCCCCGGACATTCTAGTAGAGTGGCGCAGGGACGTGTAAGGTCGCCTCTGCCCTGATCCAACCTGACGTGCGGTTTTTCCGCCGGCCCAACCGCTGATCCGCCTGCCAGTTGAGCTTTCAGAAGAGGCATTCGTCCCTGATGATCGAAACGAAAGGCATTCCTGCCGGTTGATCGAAACCAAAACACAGGCAGGAATGCCTGTGTCACGAGCCAGCCGCGGGCTCACCGCGCCAACCGCGCCGCGACCATCGGCCAGATTAGTTTGAAGGACGGACAGAAGTCCTCCGGTTTGGCCGCGACCCGCGCGGACACTTCGCCCGGAGCGACCCACTCGCCATATTGGATTTCCAACGGCTCGATCGTGATCGGCCCATCGTAACGGAGTCCGTAAACCCAGACGAATTCCCACCCGGTCTGCTCACACGCATCGATCCGAAACCATCGTTCCGGCACCGTCGTGACGCGCACCCCGATTTCCTCCTCCAACTCCCGGACCGCCGCCGGATCGTAGTCTTCTCCGGCGTCGAGGTGCCCCGAGCACGAGGAATCCCATAATCCGGGCGAGAGGTCCTTCAGCATTGAGCGTTTTTGCAGGAAAACCCGCGCATTCGCATCCAGCACGAGCACATGCACGGCGCGATGCCACCAGCCATTGGCATGCACGGCGCGACGGAGGGCACGACGCACGACCTCGTCGTGCGCATTCACCACATCGAACCACTCCTCGTCGGCGGCCTTTACATTGCTGCTCATTCGTGTCCATTCGTGCTCCTTCCAAGGGAAAACACCATGCCGAAAATCGAGATCAATAAGGTCGCAGAGATTCTAAAACGGAACGAAATCTCCCCTGCCGTCATGCGGCTCATCATTGAAGAGATGAACGTCGCCGCTCAACCCGACACCGGGGACGAAGAGAAGCCGCCAGCGATGAAGAAACAGTTCGTCATCGTTGTGAGTGATCCCGACGGCAAATTGCCGAAACACGATTTTGTCGGCTGGGTCCTGCAGATTCCGGAAAACGAGAGCGTGGTCACCACGACCGAACGCATTTTCCGCGGCGCCTATGACTTTAACGCGTCGAAAAAGGGTCGCCTGCTGCCCGTGAAGACCGTGGGCGAGGCGATCGAAAACGTCGCCGCGAAATACTTCAAAGAAGCGGAAGTCTGGGTGAAAACCAAAACGCCCGTTCTCGTGATCAAGAGCGACAACGAGATCCCGAAGGCCGAGGGCGGGAAAAAATCCCGCAAATCCGACGACGGCGAGTGATACCAACGTTCCAAAGTTTTTAGACTTTCAACCTGGAATCATACGGATGAACTCATGCATCCGTGTGATCCGTGTGATCCGTGGTCAAAACGTCTGCCGCGATCGCGCCGCTCGATCAAAGAGGGCGCTCTCAATCTTCATCCGCTCGACCAGCGGAATCAGAGCGAACGTCGGCGAGCGGCGCACGCCGTCGATCAGTTCACCCAAGCTCCGGTACGCAACTTCGCCCGACTCCAGCTCATCGATGGTGGGAGGGGAATCCGTCCGGCGTGCCGCCAAGCTTACCACGAGTGAGGTCAGCACCACCATCACATCCATCGTCTTCTGCTCACGAAACGTCCCCCGGCCGTAGAACGTCGGGAACTCGCGTCGCGCAATATCAAGGAGCGCACTGCATTTGTCGGGGGCCTCCACAGAACTACTCATATAGGGTATGCTCACCAGGATCCAAGAAGATACTCTCCTTTTCGTTAACCATGACGCTTACCGTCAGGCGTCGGGCGGCCCCCGACGGAGATTCAAGATCCTTTCCGTGCCGTCGAAACCCCGGATTCAAAACCTGCCCGCCGCAGAATCTCTAACCACCTTCGCCTTATAGCAGGAGATCCTTGACGACGTGCCCGTGTACGTCCGTCAGGCGAAAATTACGCCCTTGGAACTTATACGTCAGCCGCTCGTGATTAATCCCCAGTTGGTGTAACACCGTGGCTTGGAAATCGTGCACATGCACGCGATTCTCCACGGAGTTAAAACCGAAGTCATCGGTCGCACCATAGCTGAACCCGGGCTTCACGCCGCCACCCGCCATCCACACCGTAAACGCATACGGGTGATGATCGCGGCCCCACTGTTTCACCTCGTCAATCTTGCCCTGCAAAAACGGCGTCCGGCCAAATTCGCCGCCCCAGATCACGAGCGTGTCATCGAGTAACCCGCGCTGTTTCAAATCACGCACCAGCGCGGCCGACGGCGCATCGGTGTCCTCACATTGAATTCTCAACTGCGAGTTCAAGTTCCGATGCTGGTCCCATCCCGCGTGCATCACTTGAATGAAACGCACACCCCGCTCGGCAAGCCGCCGAGCCATTAAACAATTATACGCATAGCTCCCCTGCCGCTTCACTTCGGGGCCGTACATCTCGAGGACTGACTGCGGCTCCTTGGAGAAATCCGTGAGTTCCGGCACGCTCGTCTGCATCCGGTACGCCATCTCGTATTGCGCGATCCGGGTCGTGATCTCCGGGTCGGCAAAGTCCTCGCGCTTGATCTCGTTCAAGTGCGCCAGATCATCGAGGATTCCGCGTCGCACGTCGCGACTCATGCCGTCGGGATTCGACAAATACAGCACGGGATCACCGCTGCCGCGAAACGCCACCCCTTGATACTTCGAGGGCAGGAAACCGCTGCCCCAATAAAAATCATAGAAGATCTGGCCGCAGCTCGCCTCCTTGTCCCGGGACGTCATCACCACGAACGACGGCAGGTCTTCGTTCTCACTACCGAGTCCATAACTGAGCCATGCGCCCATCGATGGCCGGCCCGCCATCTCGGCTCCGGACAGGAAATAATTGATCGCCGGGGCGTGGTTCACCGACTCGGTGTGCATCGATTTCACGAAGCACAGGTCATCCGCGATGCCCGCAATCTTCGGCAGAAAGTCGGAGACCCACGCGCCTGATTTTCCGTGCTGGGCGAAGTTCGAGATCTCCCCCAACACCGGCCGGGCCGTCTGGTTTCCCGTCATGGTGGAAAAGCGTTTTCCGCCCGTCAGTTCGTCCGGGATCTGGCGGCCATGCCACTCGCGCAGCTTCGGCTTGTAATCGTAGAGATCGACATGCGAGGGCGCGCCGTTCTGGAACAGATAAATCACTCGCTTCGCGCGCGGCGCAAAATGCGGGAGTTCCGGCAAGCCCGGCACGCCGCGTGGCGCTGTCGCCGAAGCACCACCGAGCGCGCCAAACGCATCGCGTCCCAGCAACGAGGCCAGCGCCGCCGTGCCCACGCCCATCGCCGAGCGACCGAAAAACTGCCGGCGCGTAAACAGGGCTTTGCCTTCAAGAAGTGGATCCATGGAAATTAAGGGACGAGATTTACACGCCAGGAGTGCAGTTTTTCTGACGTCTCGGCACTCCGGGTGAGTGGAGCGAACGACTGCGTCGTTTCACTCTTTTGTGAGCGTTTCATCGAGATTAAGCATCAGAGAACACAGGCCCGTCCACGCCGCGTGCTCGACCGGATCGATGCCCGCCGCCAGCGGAGCTTCGCCGACGCTGGTCAGGGCGCGCGCCGCCGACAGATCACCCGCGAACTGCGCCCGGAGTTTGCCGAGGCGCGCGAGCAGCACGCTGCTTTCACGCTCGCCGGGCAACCGGGCCGTCGCCAACCGAAACGCGAACGCCACCTGCCGGGCATCGTTCGCCGCGTCAGCCGTAGCCGCCGGCGCCCCGGCGTACAACACCCGCTGCGCCATTACCCGCGCCGCCTCGACATACGCGGGATCATTCAGCGTGACGAGCGCATGGAGCGGCGTGTTCGTACGCGTCGCTTTGACCGTGCACACCTGCCGGGCTCCGGCATCGAAGAACGTGGTGGGGCCGACTATCCGACGCCAGAACACGTATAAGCTCCGTCGATACAACGCGTCCCCATGATCCTGTTCATACGTTTTCTTGCCGAAGGTCGCCTCTTCCCAGATTCCTTCGGGCTGGTACGGTTTCATCGCCGGCCCGCCTTGTTGCTCCACGAGCAATCCCGCTGCAGCCAGCGCCTGATCGCGGAGCATGCCGGACGGCATGCGGAAACGCGGTCCGCGCGCGAGCAGACGGTTTTCCGGATCCCGCTCATGTTGCTGCGCCGTCGCCCGCGAGGTCTGCCGGTACGTCGCACTCGTGACAATCCGGCGGTGCAACGCTTTCACATCCCAACCGCTCGCGACAAACTCCCGCGCCAACCAGTCCAACAACTCCGGATGGGAGGGTGGCTCGCTCTGCACCCCGAAGTCCTCCGCGGTCTTCACAATGCCAATGCCAAAAAACGACTGCCACGCCCGGTTCACGGCGGTGCGCGCGGCCAGTGGATTCTCCTCCGACATCAACCAGCGCGCCAGATCCAGGCGATTTATCCGCGTGACTTGCGGCGCTTCACCCGCACTCACTGCGGGACGAAATACATCGGGAATCGCCCCGAAAACCTGCACGTCCGTCAGGCTCTCATAGGAGCCTTTGTTCAGGATAAACGTATCACGCGGCGTTTCAATCTGGTCCATGACCATCACCCGCGTCACCCGGCCATTGGCGGTGTCGCGCTCGCGCACGGCATCGAGATGCCGCTGCAGCAGTTGAGCGTACTCGGGATCCGGCGCGGTATCGCGGAAATACGGCACGGCCTCAAGCAGCGCATTCGCGCCCCGGCGCTTCGGCTCCACCTTCGCCAGCACCGCGGAAAGATTGCCCGGAAGCGCCAGCGCGTCCGCCGACTCGCTCAGCGGCTTGCCCTCGGGGCGGGGAAATTTCTTCACTTCATACGCCTCGATCTCAGCCACGACCGCATCGATCTTCGCCCCCGCTGCGCTCACGGCATCCTTCTCCTCCTTGCTCGACAAATCCAGGACAGGAGGAACCTGCCCGTTCGCGTTACGACCCGTTTCGGACATCTGATTGAAGATGTCGTACATCGCGTAATAGTCCTTCTGCGAAATCGGATCGAACTTGTGATCGTGACAGCGCGCGCAGGTAAACGTCACCCCGAGCCACACGGTCGTCGTGGTCTCGACCCGGTCGAACACGTTTTCAACGCGCGTCTCCTCCGGTATCCGGCCACCCTCGCCGTTGTGCATGTTGTTTCGATTGAAACCGCTCGCGATTTGCTGGTCGCGCGTCGCATTCGGCAAAAGGTCACCCGCGAGCTGCTCAACGGTGAACTGATCGTACGGCATGTTGGCATTGAGCGCGTTCACGACCCAATCCCGCCATGGCCACATTGTGCGTTCCGGGTCGCCTTGGAACCCGTTCGTATCGGCGTAACGCGCCAGATCGAGCCAGTCCCATGCCCAGCGTTCGCCATAGCGCGGCGACGCCAGCAAACGATCCACGACCCGTTCATAGGCGTCGGGGGAGCGATCCGCCGCAAACGCATTCACCTCGGCCGGTGTAGGCGGCACGCCCGTGAGATCGAGCGACACGCGACGCAACAGGGCTTCGCGGGACGCCTCCGGCGCCGGCTGAATTTTTTCCCGCTCGTGCCGCGCCAGCACAAACGCGTCGATGGGATTGCGCACTCGCGGCGCCAGCTCGGCCGGGAGCGACGCGGGGACCACCGGAGCCTTCGGGGGAGAGAACGCCCAATGCTGTCCCCACGGCGCGCCGCCCTCGATCCACCGCTTCAAGAGTACAATCTCGTTCGGCTTCAACGGTCGGTTGGATTCCCGCGGTGGCATGATCTCGTCCTCGTGCGGACTGGTGATGCGCATAAAAAGCTCACTCGCGTCCGGCTTTCCGGGCGTGACCACCGTAACATCATTATGCGTCCGAAAAAGCCCGCTACGCTGATCGAGGCGCAGGTCCGCCTCACGCGTGCCGCCGTCAGGTCCGTGACACCGGTAACAGGCATCCGAAAGAATCGGCTGAATCTCCCGGTTGAAATCCACCGCCTCCGCGGCCGACGCCGCAAGGCCGCTGAACAGGGCGGCGAGAGGCATTACGAGCGGAAACACCCGGGGCAAGGTGGGAAACATGGGGCGACCTTATCAGCGGCGATCACGGCGCGCAATTACGAGATCACGGAAAATGCGTGCGTTAGCCCGCCGATCGAAAGTCCGGGCCGCTTGCCGGCACGGCAACGCCGGAGGCTGGTTCGAACCCCAGGCACCTAAACCCGCGAGGAACCGGCAAAAAGGTCGGCAAGAAATTGCATCGATAAAACGATGAATTCTCGTTAACATTCTATCCCTATCGCTTTAAGTATCCGAATAGATCGGAATTAAGATCGGCAAAAATGCTTACGAAAACCGCCATAGAGCCTGTCGTTCCGGCCCAGAGGCTCCGCCCTCTGGAAGATCTGGCGTGCACGATCGTCGAACGAGCGGCCCGTCTGTCGGCGAAAGTGAGAGAGCCGTTGCGCGTTCAAGTGGCGGAGCTAACGCGCTGGATGCACTGCTACTACTCAAATCTTATCGAGGGCCAGCAAACCCGCGTTCGAGACATTGAAGCTGCGCTCAAAAAGGACTTTGCGGCCGAACCGGAAAAGCGCCATCTCCAACAGTTGTCTCTCGCACATCTCAAGGTGCAGCGATGGGCGGCGTCACAGACCGGTTCGCCTTTCGCGTCCGAGTTCATTCGTGAATTGCACCGGCGGTTCTACACGCAGCTTCCTGAAGCAATGCGCTTAGCGACGGCTTTGAAAGGCAAGAAAACGCCCCTTACTCCTGGCGAACTGCGCGACCGCGACGTGGAAGTCGGAACGCACGTCGGCCCGCCGCACGAGCTCGTCCCGGATTTGCTCGGCCATTTTCAGCGGCGCTACGAGTCGCCGGATTTCTCGCGCATTCAGCGCATCATTGCCATCGGCGCGAGCCATCATCGCCTCGCGTGGATTCACCCGTTCCGCGACGGCAACGGACGTGTCGTGCGACTTTTTTCCGACGCGGTGGTCCAACAACTTGGGATCGATGGCGGCGGCTTGTGGTCACTGTCGCGCGGTTTCGCCCGGAATCGCACCGAATACTACTCGCGTCTGTCCAACGCCGATCAAGGGCGCAGCAGTTCAAGCGCGGACGACGGCCGGGGCCATCTCAGCGAACGCGCTCTCTGGGATTTCTGCGAGTTCACGCTGCGGGTGATGGCCGATCAGATTGCGTTCATGGAGCAATTGCTGGATCTCGACGGACTCGAGCGCCGCATCGAACACTACGTCCGCGTGGTGGATGCCCAGGTCGCCCCCGAAGCCGACCGAATTTCCCACCTCCTGCGTGAAGCATTACTCCGCGGCGAATTTCCCCGCGGCGAAGCCGCGCGCATCGTGGGCGCCAGCGACCGCACCGGCCGCACCGTGCTGGCCCTCGCCATTGAGGCGGGCCTGCTAGTATCTGCTACACCTAAGGCCCCCGTGCGGCTCGGCCTGCCAGCGAAAGTGCATGAGACCTATTTTCCGCAGTTATTTCCCAGCTATCAGGTGACGGACCGCCTGTAAGCGACCCGACCTCTGGACGCTCACCTCGCGCCGCAATCGCTCCATCCTATCGATTTCTAAAATGAGACCTCCCTTCATCGTCGCCTTGTACTGCGTTCCCATACTAATATGGATTGTCTATTGGATCCTCGCGTTCTGGCTCGCGGGAGACCTCGCAAAAGCAGGGCAATTCGGTGACATGTTTGGGGCGGTCAACGCGCTTTTCAGCGGCATGGCGATTGCCGGCCTTTTCGCGACGTATTTGGCGCAAAAGCGCAACCACGGCGCTGAAATGGAGAAGCTGGAGACGCAGCTGACAATTGAGCGTCGACGTGCCGAATTTGAAGCCCGGCCAATTTTTACGCTGCGATGGCGGGATTCAAGTGTGCAGCAAAACAAGTCTCAGTTTGGGCTGATCGTTAGCAATCACGGGAGCCCAATCATCTTTCTCCAGTATACGCTGAATACTACAGGGGCACCCGCAGAAAGCGGCGGGATCTTCCAGACCTGCCTAAACGGAAAGGATGTTGAGTCGCCGACCGCAATTGCTTCCAGCATCGCAGGTATCTTGGAGTATGGTTACGTTCAACTACGAGATGGGCGTCGGGGCACAGCGACATTCGACATTCTCGATTCTCGTCATCGGGAACCACGATTTGTGGTGCAGCGTCCGGGCATCCTATTGGGTTCCAGCATCACAACCGAAGCGGGCAAAACATGGGATAACCTTCCCCGCATTGACGTATTCAAAGAATACTTTGAAGAGGTTCCGGGCCCGAGTTCCTGAGTTGTTGCTCGCGCACCGTCGCGAAGATCCCGTTGCATCTCATGCGCATCCGCGTACTCAGTGATTTTCACCGCACCGCATCCCACGTGAACTCCGGCAATTGCTGCCAAGCGCTCGACATCCGCCAAAAGTTTGACCGATATTTCTCCGGTCAAGTCACCCCGTTCAATCCATGAAAACCCGCCTTCTGTTTGTTGCCGCTTCCCTGCTCCTGCCGTTTGCCGCGCCACTCGCGGCCAAGACACCGGACGGAAAATCCAAACTCGTCCTCATGGCCGGCAAACCGTCGCATCCTCCCCGGATGCATGAGTTCAACGCCGGCGTCCAGTTGCTCGCCAAATCGCTCGCCCAAGGCGCTCCCCAGTTGAAGGTCGACATCGTTCTCAACGGCTGGCCCACGGACGAAAGCGTGTTCGAAGGTGCCGATGCCGTTGTATTCTATATGGATGGTGGCGGCAAACACGAGGTCGTGCAGGAAGCCGGAGCGCGACTCGCGAAGATCGAAGAATGGGCCAGGCGCGGCGTGAGCATCGGTGCGATGCATTACGGCGTCGAGGTGGTCGCCAATCAGGCCGGTCCGCAGTTCAAGCGCTGGATCGGCGGTCATTACGAAAACATGTTTTCCTGCAATCCGATGTGGGAACCGGAGTTCACCAAATTCCCGAACCATCCGGTTACCAGCGGAGTGAAACCCTTCAA
>Ga0163144_10007223_pt1 | contig 24368 bp, 21 predicted proteins | sample OliLak19BULKMAT1_FD_123175 | JGI IMG/M metagenome (GOLD analysis project Ga0163144, IMG submission 123175) | Freshwater microbial mat bacterial communities from Lake Vanda, McMurdo Dry Valleys, Antarctica - Oligotrophic Lake LV.19.BULKMAT1 | ecosystem: Environmental > Aquatic > Freshwater >...
GCGGGAGTCGGCGCGTTGGCTGGAACTCCGTCAGACGCGTTGGCGCTGGTGCGCGGGTCGGCGCTCAAGCTCGACGCGGTACGCACGGTGGTCATCATGGACGCCAATGAGCTCCTGGCCGAGTATGGCGAGGCTGCGGCGAATCTTCTCTCCGAGCTCCCGAAGGAAGCGGAGCGCATCGTCATCGCCCGCGAGTCGGACGACGTGTTGGAGGCCTTTATAGAGGCGCACATGCGCCGGGCCCGCCGCATGGAGCATACGGCGCTCGCCACGTCGGGTGGAGCGGTCCAGTACCTGGTCGCCGCGCGCGGTGAGCGGGCGCCAACCCTTCGGCGGATTCTCGACACGCTCGACCCGGCTCGCGCCACGATCGTGGCGACGGCAGACGCGGTGTCCGACGTGGCTCATGCGCTGGCCAGCATTGGCTACGCGCCTAACGACGAGACGGTGCGCATCAGCACCGATGGGATCCCGACGCACGAGCCGCTCGTGATTTTCTACAGCGCACCACTCTCGGCGAGCGCGCTGCAGACGGTTGCTGCCACCACGCCCAATGCGACGGTTGCCATCGTCGCCCCGGAAGAGCTGGCCACCTTCCTTCGCGTTACCGGTGGCATGGCGACACCGCTTTCGCTTTCGAGCGCTCCGGTGGCAGCCCGCGCCGCAGAGGAGTCACTGCGCGACGAAGTGCGCGCTGTGTTGCGCAGTCGCGCCTTGCATCGCGAAACGCTCGCCATCGAGCCGTTGTTGGCCGAGCACGACGCCGTTGAAGTGGCGGCGGCCGCGCTTCGCTTGCTCGAAGTCGAGCGCGAACGGGCGCGAGCCAAGCGCCCGGCCAAGTCGGCCGAAGCACCCGTGGTCAACGCGCCGAGCGAACGGGTAGCTCCGGTGGGCACTTTGTTCACGAAGCTCTTCATTAACGTCGGCGAGCGTGACGGCGCCAAGAAGGGAGACTTTGTAGGAGCCATTACCGGCGAAGCTGGAGTCGAGGCCGAGCAGATCGGGAAGATCGAGCTGCGCGATTCACACACCCTGGCCGAAGTGGCCTCAGAGGTCGCGGAAAAGGTGATCGCCGCACTCAACGGATCGACCATTCGCGGTCGACATGTGTTGGCGCGCGAAGATCGTGGCCCCAGTGAGCGTGAAGTCGGCGAGCGGTCGCCCGACCGTGGCGCTGAGCGCAGCGGCGGATTCCGCAGTGCCGATCGCGGAGACCGTGGTGCGGATCGTGGGGGCGATCGCGGTGCGGATCGCGGTGGCGAACGTGGCGGTTATAAGGGTGCGGGTGGCGGTGGATATAAGGGTGCGGGTGGCGGTGGTTATAAGGGCGCTGGTGGCGGTGGTTATAAGGGCGCTGGTGGCGGTGGCTACAAGGGCGCGGGCAGCGGCGGCTATAAGGGCGCGGGTGGAGGCGGCTATAAGGGCGCGGGTGGTGGCGGTTATAAGGGCGCGGGTGGTGGCGGCTTCCGCAGCGGCGACAGCAGCGAGCGCGCGCCTCGCAGTGGTCCGCCTCGCAGCGGCGGTAGCGAGCGTAGCGGGGGATTCCGTGGCCCCGATCGTCCGAGCCGCGGGTACGCGGGGGGCGGTGAGCGCGGTGGATTTCGGGGCAGCGACCGGAATCGCAGCAGCAGCGATTCTGCCGGTGGCGTTGGTGGCGGCGATCGTGGTGGGTTCCGCGGTCCGCCCAGCGATCGTGGTCCCCGTCGCGACGATGCGGGGGGAGTGCAACGGGGCTCGATGCAGCGCGACGACACACGCGGACCTCGCGCTATCGGCGAGTCGAAGGACTGGGGCAATCGCGGCGACAGCCTGCGTAACGCCCGCGGAAAACATTCGGAGGATTAGTGAGCACGTTGCAACTGACCGGCGGCTGGATTGAGGTGGTGGCCGGCGTGATGTTCAGCGGGAAGACAGAGGAACTGATGCGTCGCGTGCGGCGAGCGATGATTGCTCGCAAGCGGGTCCAGGTGTTCAAGTCGCACCTCGACAATCGCTACGCCGGGGTCTTCTCCGTGTCGAGCCACGATGGGCGATCGGTCGAGGCCATTCCGGTCGATTCCTCGGAGCAGATTGCGGCGCGCATCGACCCGATGGCGCATGTGATTGCGATTGACGAAGCGCAATTTCTCGATACGGGAATCTGCGAGGTCGCGACGTCGTTGGCCGCGCGGGGACGGCGGGTGGTGCTTGCGGGTACGGACACCGATTTTCGCGGCGAGCCGTTCGGCCCCATGCCGTTTTTGCTCGCCATTGCCGAAGTGGTGGACAAGCTGCATGCTATTTGTGTGTTGTGCGGGGCGCCGGCGTGCCGGAACCAGCGACTCATTCTGGGTGAACCGGCGGCGTGGGATTCACCGATTATCATGGTGGGCGCCACCGACTCGTACGAAGCGCGTTGCCGCGCCTGTCACGTGGTGCGCAAGCGCGATGAGGCACAGCGGTCGTTAGGGTTCTGACTCGGCGGCAGGCGGGCTACAGACAAAAGCGCCGGTGGCAATTGCCACCGGCGCTTTTGCATCCCCCCGACGTTAGGTGCCGCCCTGCAATCGGCGAAAGAACTGCGCCACACCCATCGCGTTGAACTGCGCCGGATCGATCTCGTAGAACTCGTTGTCCAAGTATCGCCCGGTGAGCGGGAAGTACGGTGGCGAGTCCACGTCGAGACAGGCGTCCTTCACGCGGTTTTCGGCAAAGCCCGTGAAGCCGCCGGCAAAGGTGGCCGAAATCTGCTTCTGAATGACGCCCCCCGCCTGGTTGATGCATCCGCCCGACGTTTGCGCGCTGTAGGGCGACACCGGGGTACAGAGCCGCCCGGCGCTGGGCCCACTGCTCAACGCCTCGACGCCGAAGGTGGCGGTGGTACTCCCCCCAACTCCCGACAGCGTGACGGCGTGCAGGAAGAAATCCTGGTTGTCGTCGAAGAAGCGTGTATTGCTTGTGCCGGTGCCATCGACTCTTCGCGGTCGATTGATGGCGTTGTTGGCGATCCAGATACTGTTGCCCGTGATGATGCCGAGCAGGTTCTGGCAGATGGGGAGCGAGGCTGGATTTGTGGTATACGTCAGATCGTCAACGAATGCGACGCTGCCCGAGACGTAGAGCGTGACGCGTCCGCGGAAGAGCCCACTGAGATAGGTGTCGCCGCTGACGTAAATGACGCCCTTGGAGCTCAGGTTCTGCGTGCGGTGTACGGGCCAGAGATATGGTTCTTCTCTGACTTGGCGGCGCGTTGTGCCCGGAATGAAGAAAGACGTTGCGTATGCGGGCCACTTGCGCCACACGCCCGTCTTGGTGGTGTCGGTGAAGGTGCTGTCTTCTCCGCCACGTCGTGATGCACTTGGCAACGTGTCGACGGAGTTACTCCCGATCGCTGGGAATGCGAAGAGTCCACCGGGCCGCTCGACGGGCATGAGGTTCGGATCGCCTGCCGGGAAGCACCGACTCGTGCCGGTCGTGTAGAGACTTCCTACCTTCAGAAGTTTGGCCTGCGAATCCGGCCACACGGTCGTCGTCGTCCGACTTTGAATTCTGCGAAGATAAGCCCGCGCCGCAATCAAATTGCCGGGTCGGCCGACAACCAGAGCAGCGAGAGTGTCCGCCAGCCAGTTGTATCGCACATCGACCGTATCGTGTGCGATGAGCGGGACAAACTGCGGACGGAGGGGATTCCCCATCATGTAGAAGACGCCGCACTGATTCTGGATGACACTTTTTTCAGGCGTCGTGGCTGCCGCGAGAATGAGCCTGACTTGTCCGAGGGTCGGCGTTCCTGCCCGGGTGAGCGAGCTATCCGTTCCACCGGTCACGAACGGGCGCACACTGGACGGAGTATTCCACGGATTGTTCGTGGCGCCCGATCGCGCGTCGAACACGCGGAAGTATCCCTCCGCCGGCCCGGTCAGCGCACCATCGCCATCCAGGTCGACCGCTACAAACTCGATACGCGTGCCGCCCGTTACACCGACGCGTGGATTGGCCGTCAGGTTCAGATTGGCCGCGCTCGCATACCCCGGCATCCATGACAGCTTGGCGATGGAAGGGAACGGAATCACTGGTGCCGCCGGATACCGCGCCGACTGATACTGGGCCGTTCCCGTGACGGTGGTCACAGCGCTCACGGTGTCGGTGTAAATCGGGCCTGGTGCCGTGTTGCATGACTGCCAGTTCTGGTTCGAATGCGCGCGCCCCCGCACAATCTCGCCGGTGGTGTAGCAGCCAGGTGACCAGGTATTGGTGAACATTGCGTAGCGCGCGAAGTTCTCGGCCTGCAACTCCAGACGCCGCACGTGTCGCGCGCCGCCGTTGTCATAGGCCACGGCGACCAACTCTACAAAGCGTCCGTACTGTCCGGTGGAATTACCCCCGACGCCGGCGTAGAGGTCGACCTGCACTTTCGGCACCTGCTGCCCGCCCGCGTCGGTCACCACCTGCCCGTTCATGAGCTGCACATACAGCGAGTCGGGGAGGACGAAGGTCGTATCGGTCGTGATGCGTGACTTGCCGATCGCGAGCGCCCATTCAGCTGCATATCGGTAGTCCCGTTCGCGATCGTAAAGCTTGGACAGAATGGTAGAACCTCCCGCCATGTAGATGGCCGAGATGGCCAGTCCACCCATGGCGAACGTAAACACCATGGTCAGCATGAGCGCGGAACCGCGGCGGGCCTGAAATCGTGCCCGAAGCGCACGCAGTCGTTTGATCATTGGACGAGTCTCCCGTTACGGATGCGTGATGGCCGCGCTTGTGCGCATCGTCGAATTGGCCGGCGAGCAGTCCTGTGCCACGATGCCGTATTCGAACGACACCCCGACTTGCAGGTCGAAGTCTTCCCACATGTAGGCGGGGGAGCGCGACCCGCCCACCTGGTCCACCGGTTCTCCCCAGGCATCACCGACAATGCGGCGAAAGACCGCATAGCGCTCCACATCCTGTTCGCCCGAGGCCTCGTCGGCCGATGCCGTCCACGCGAGCTGGATACGACTGACGCCACCGATGCTCACAATCGCCCCTATTGGCACGCCGGGATTGAGCGGCACGTCACCACATGAGTTGCGCTGTGACAACCCCATGTTGGCCAGGGACGTCTGCGAGTTCACCGTACGCACAAAGGTCGTCGCCCTGTTTTGCAGATTGTAACCGCGGAACACGCCATTCACCGTCAGTGTGACGGTCCGAATGGAATCGGCGCGACCCCCCAGCGTGTTCCAGAGTATCGGAAGCTGGGCCGCCGCAATGGTGACGATGCGCCCCGCGGAATCGACCCGCGTGTACTGGAACAGTGACTGGCCGGCCACAATGCGAATACCGCGCGCGACGACCGTGACCGGCCCGTCGTTCACCCGTCGCCACACGATGTACTCATTCGAGACGCCCGACGTCGAATCCACCGAGGCCCAGTACGACACCGTCTCGGCCAGGCTCATCGACAGGTCGCTCTTGCGATACGTGAAGTCGGGATAGCTCGTGCCCGACAGCGGGAGCGTTACCGGCGAACTGGTGGACATCGCGATCGTCAGCGCGTTGGGAACGTTGGGATCGTAGTAGACCGCCTGCACGTCGTTGGTATCGTTCGCGATCAGGTCGGTATTGAACGTCACCGCCATCCCGGCCGCCTGCACGATCTTCGGCTGATTGCGCGGAATACTCTGCGCGTTGTCCATGGGCTGCACGCCGATTCCGATGTTGCGCAACTCACGGTCCACCGTGTTCTGCGCATAGCGGGCGGTCTGCTGCGCGTCGGTGCGACCGAGGTCCTGTTGCAGCTGGCGCAATTGCATGGTGAAAAACGGCACTGCAGCGGCAAAAATGCCGACCGTGAGCGTAATCGTGAGGATCAACTCGGCCAGCGTGTACCCGCGTCGCCCGCGCCCGCCCTGCATGGATCGGTGTCTTCGCATGATTCCTCCTAGAAGCGCGCGATGGCGGTGGTCTTCTTGACCGGTTTCGTCATGGCCGGGTGCGTCACTGTTACAGTCACCGTCTTGTATGCCATCTGCGCCGAGAGCGTCTGCACAATCGCGGTCACGCGCACATAGCTCGGATAGCCGACGATGCCCGTCTCGGTGACGGCCAGGGTGTCCATGGACGTGTAGTTGCGCTCCGCCTTGACCCGTTCCACGCGCGCCGACGCTAGGTCGAGCGAGTTGTTCAGCATGGACGAGTTGCCGTTGGCACGGGCATATCGGCGCCCGTACTCCGCCATACCGATCAGGGACGTGCTGAGAATGGCCAGCGCGACCATTACCTCCATTAGCGAAATGCCGCGACGTGCTGCGCGGCGTTTATGAGTACGCATCAGTTCATCCTCACCCAGGTGGAACCTGAATAGCGGTACGCATCGGTGCGTCCCGTCGCCATCGTGACCCGGACCAGGCGGAAGTCGGTCGCCACTCCGCGACTGGAGGTGAGATAGACATCCAGATCCGTGCTGGTCGCGCCATCGCGCAGGAACTGGATGGCGGGAAAGCCGCGCATGGTACACATGTTCGCACCGAAGACTGCGGTGGGGGGCGTCGAGCCGTATCCACTCGTGGGCACCGCGAACTTGGCCCCCTCTTCGAGGGGGCGAGAGGTGACGCGTTCTCCGGAGTTGTACTGACAGTTGTTGTTCGCGTCTTCGACGAGCTGCATTTGATTGTTGGACACGTCGAAGGCTACCACCACGTCGGTCTGTCGCATGATGGCGTTGCGCTGTGCGCCCTGGAGCACTGTTCGCACGGTTCGCAGCGCCGCGTCGGCCCGATATCTCTCGTAGTTGAGTCGCGGCACGGCCATGCCGGCGATGACACTCACCATGATGAGTACCACGATGAGTTCGAGGAGCGTCATGCCTCGGCGCGCCGGTACCAGCGATGGACGGCGCTGCACTCTTCGATCGGGTCGTTCAGTCCCCAGGCTGGTCATGCACGTCTCCTGAATCCAGGGTATCCGCCGCGCCGATGCAGTGTGACGGATCGCACAACTGCAGCGGTTGCATAGGTTTGCGAACTCCCGGCCAGTGAATTGACGAAGGCTCGGGTAACAAGGTTACCTATCCGGGGTCAGGCGCCCGTCACTGCGGCGACACGGAGTGTCACCTTCTTGCAGCCCGTTCCCGCAACGTGACGATTCCACGTCTCGACACGTCTTGGCGGAGATGTTGAAGTGTCCGGACTACTGAGGAGTGAGGAATGGGTGTAGTCGCCGCGCTCGTACCCAATCCGGCGCGTCTCTATCGCGTGCGGGCTGCTATTCGCGGACGACACACGGTCGAACCCTGCGCCGATTGGGGTTCGGTCACCCTGCTGTGCGAGGAACAACCGGTCCATCTGGCAATCCTCGACTTGTTCGCGTTTGGCGAGATGAGCCTGGAGCCATTGCGGCAGCTCACGCGTCGATTCCCTCGCCTGACGACGGTCGCGTATGTCTCGGCCACCGCCGAGCGAGCGCACGATCTCTTCGACGCCGGCCGCTCGGGTGTCGACGCGCTGGTAGTCGCCGACCGGGATGATGATCCGCAGGTTCTATCGTCGATTCTCGAGCAGGCCGAGGCGCGCAGCGTGGCCGCTCGGCTGCGTCGCACGCTTGCGGACGTACGCCCAACGGTACGCGACGCAGTGCTCATCGCCGTGACCCGTGCACACGAACGTCTGACGACGGAAGTGCTGGCCCAGGCGGTTTCCCTGTCTCGCCGAGTACTGGCCAAGCACCTGGAGCACGCACAACTCCCGTCACCGCAACGATTGCTGACATGGGGGCGACTGGTGGTCGCGGCGCACATGCTCGAGGACTCCCAGCGAAGCGCCGACGGCGTGTCGCTCGCCCTCCACTTTCCATCGGGAAGTGCGTTTCGCAACACCTGCCAGCGCTATCTCCACTCCACCCCCTCCGCAATCAGGGCGCAAGGCGGCGCGGGGTTCGTGATTTCGCGCATGCTCGCCGACGATACGTCCGTCCTCGCCAACGATACGTCCGTCCTCGCCGACAATGCGTCCGTCCTCGCCGACGATGCGTCGGTCGACGACGAGGCGCTACCCTTGGAAGACGCCGCCTAGCTCACGGCACGGCGTTCCTGCTACGGATTGCCGGCGAAGGCCAGTCGGAGGAACTCCTCGCGCGTGCGCGCGTCGTCACGAAACACACCAACCAATGCCGACGTGATCGTCTTCGAGTTCTGTTTCTCAACTCCTCGCATCATCATGCACAGGTGATACGCTTCAATGACCACCCCGACCCCGTGTGGCGCGAGAACCGTCATGATGGCGTCGGCAATCTGGCCCGTCAGACGCTCTTGCACCTGTAGCCGCCTGGCGAACATGTCCACCAGACGCGGCAGCTTGCTCAAGCCCACGATACGCCCCTTCGGAATGTAGGCAATGTGCGCCTTCCCGAAAAACGGCAGCATGTGATGTTCGCATAACGAGTACAACTCGATATCGCGCACCATCACCATGTTCTCGTGCGGCTCGTCAAAGACGCCGTCGCCCACCACATCGAGCAAGTGGCGCCGGTAGCCGCTGGTGAGAAAATCCAGCGCCTTCGACACCCGGTACGGGGTGCGCGATAGTCCCTCCCTGTCCGGATCTTCGCCCAGCAGCTCCAACTGCCGGCGTACCAGCGCTTCATGTTCGCTGGTTACGGGCCCTGCGGCGGCGGCGGTAGTCGAAGGGTCGTGGGAGGCGGGCATTTCGGCGTTGCGAAGGAGTGAGGAGATGACGAAGATGGTGTGCGACGTGGACGAACGCGAGCGAACTCGTGCCGCAGCGATTCCACTCAGTGCGAGTTCGCGCATGTTTCCCCTCCCTCGATTTCCCGTGCTCCTCATCGCGCTTACCGGCAACATTGCCAGCGGAAAGTCCACGGTGGCGGCGCGTTTCGCGTCGTTGGGGGCGCACATCATCGACGCCGACCTGCTGGCCCGAGAAGTGGTGGAACCCGGCACGCCGGCGCTCGCCGAGATCGTCGAGCGTTGGGGGCGTGACATACTCGCCCCCGGCGGACGACTCGATCGCGCCGCGCTCGGTCGCATCGTCTTCGCCGACACGAGTGAGCGAGAGGCGCTGAACGCCATCGTGCATCCGAGGGTCGAAGCGCTGCGCCGACAACGTGTTGCCGATGCACGCACGCGAGGCGACCGCGTGATCATCTGTGACATTCCCCTCCTCTTCGAGAAGGGACTCGACGGGGCCTTCGACGCGGTGATACTCGTCGACGCACCCCGCAGCACTCGGCGCTCACGTCTGATGGAGCTTCGCGCGCTTAGCGCCGACGCAGCCGACCTTATGATCGACGCACAGCTGAGCGCCGAGCAAAAGCGCGACGGCGCCGACTACATCATCGACAACAACGGCACTCCGGCTGCGCTCGGCACTCGCGTCGACGACGTGTGGCTGTCGCTGATGCAACGCGAACGCGCTCACCACGAGAGAATGCCGTGAGAGATTTCACGGTACATTCCTATCGAACGTTGACAACCACCAGAGATTTCTTGACAACGCCTTTCGCGCGCCCATAGACTTCGTGCCGAACTCCCACTCACGAGCGATAAACGTGGCGAACATCCCGAGCGACTTCCTGTACACCGCCGATCACGAGTATCTCAAGGCGACCTCCGACCCCGATGTATTCATCGTGGGCATTACCGATTTTGCGCAAGATCAACTGGGTGATATCGTCTTCGTCGAACTGCCCAAAGCTGGGTCGTCCTTCGGCGCACACGACGTGTTCGGGACGATCGAAGCCGTCAAGGCCGTCTCCGAACTCTTCTCACCCGTCTCCGGCGACGTCTTGGAGGTGAACCCCGCCCTCGACAGCGACCCCGCCGCCATCAACCGCGACCCCTACGGCGACGGCTGGATGATCAAGATGCGCCTGTCAGACCCTGGGCAGAAAGCGACCCTTCTGGATGCGACAGCCTACGCAGGGCATATTGGATAGGGCAGTTTGTAGAGGACGGGGTACGGCAGTTTGTAGAAGACGGGGTACAACAGTTTGTAGAAGACGGGGTACAACAGTTTGTAGAAGACGAGAAGACGAGAAGACGAGAAGACGAGAAGACGAGGGAAAAGCAGAACGAGGCCAACCGTGCGCCGCGCTTCTTTGCTCGTCTTCTCGTCTTCTCGTCTTCTCGTCTTCTGTAGTAATCGTCTTCTGTAGTAATCGTCTTCTGCAGTAATCGTCTTCTGTTGTATCTGTAGTCTACACCCCATACTCCTCGATCGGCGGGCACGAACAGACCATGTTTCGGTCGCCGTATGCGTTGTCCACCCGGCTTACGGCGGGCCAGAACTTGCGCTCACGGGTCCACGGGGCCGGAAAGGCCGCTTGCTCGCGCGAATAGCGATGCGACCATGCATCGGACACCACCACTTCCATGGTGTGCGGCGCATGTTTCAGCGGGTTGTCGAGACGGTCCAGCACGCCCGACTCGATGTCGGCGATCTCTAGGCGTATGGCGATCATCGCATCGCAGAATCGATCCAGTTCAGCTTTTGACTCCGACTCGGTGGGTTCGATCATCATCGTGCCGGCCACCGGGAACGACATCGTTGGCGCGTGATAGCCGTAATCCATGAGACGTTTGGCGATGTCCTCCACCTCCACTCCGCTCGCACCCTTGACCACGCGGGTGTCGATGATGCACTCATGGGCGACTCGCCCGTTCTGCCCGCGAAACAGTACGGGGTAGTGCTGGTCGAGGCGCTGCGCCATGTAGTTCGCGCTCAGGATGGCGATTTTCGTTGCGAGGGCGAGCCCTTCTCCCCCCATCAACTTGATGTAAACCCACGAGATGGGGAGAATCGACGCCGAGCCCCACGGGGCGGCCGAGACCGCGCCTAACGCGGATCGACCGTCCTGTGGAATGATCGGGTGCCCCGGCAGATACGGCGCCAGATGCTTGGCGACTCCGATCGGACCCATGCCGGGGCCTCCACCGCCGTGCGGAATGCAAAACGTCTTGTGCAGGTTGAGGTGGCACACATCGGCACCGATGTCACCCGGACGCGCGACGCCCACCATGGCGTTCATATTGGCGCCATCCATGTACACCTGCCCGCCATGCGAGTGCACGATGTCGCAGATGGTCTTGATGCCCGCCTCGAACACGCCGTGGGTGGACGGATACGTCACCATGAGCGCCGAAAGCTTCGCGCTGTGCTGCGCCGCCTTGGCTCGCAGATCGTCGATATCGATGTCGCCGTCTGCGGTGCTCTTGATCACGACTACGCGCATGCTCGCCATGGCGGCGCTCGCCGGATTCGTGCCGTGGGCGGACTGCGGAATGAGGCAAACGTCGCGATGGGAGTCGCCGCGCGATTCGTGATACGTGCGAATAGTCAGGAGGCCCGCAAATTCACCCTGCGATCCGGCGTTAGGCTGCAGCGAGACCGCGTGGAAGCCGGTGATCTCCGCCAGGTCGGCCTCGAGCGTCGCGAAGAGCATTTCGTATCCGCGCGTCTGCTCGGCCGGCGCGAAGGGATGCACCTGGCCGAACGACGACCAGGTGACGGGAAACATCTCGGCCGTCGCGTTGAGCTTCATGGTGCAGGAGCCCAAGGGAATCATCGAGTGACAGAGCGACAGGTCGCGCCCCTCCAACCTGCGCATGTAGCGCAGCATCTCGTGTTCGGCGTGGTACCGCGAGAAGACGGGATGGGTCAGGAAGCTCGATGTGCGCTGGAAGGGCGCCTGGAATGGCGCACCGGCACCATTGCCCAGACGCGGCGGCGCCGCCGCCGCCGCCGCCGCCGACCCTGTTTCGCCTAACGCGGCAAGGATGTCTGCCACATCCCCGTCGCCCACGGTCTCGTCGAGCGCGATTACCACCCGCGACGCGCCCACCTTGCGCAGGTTGATGCCACGCTCGACCGCCGACGCGACCACCGAGTCCGCACTCCTGTGGGCGAGTTCGAGACAGACGGTGTCGAAGAACACCGGGTGTACAACCGTATGCCCCAGACGCTCTCCTCCAGCCGCCACGAGCATCGCATGTCGATGCATGCGCGAGGCGATCCGCGCGAGACCGGACGGACCGTGCCACACGGCATACATGCCGGCGATGACCGCCAGAAGCACCTGCGCCGTGCAGATGTTGCTGGTCGCCTTCTCGCGCCGGATGTGCTGCTCCCGCGTGCCTAACGCCATGCGCAGTGCCGGCTTCCCCTGCACGTCGCGCGACACCCCGATGATGCGCCCCGGCATGAGGCGTTTGAATTCGTCGCGGGTGGTGAAGAACGCGGCGTGCGGGCCGCCAAAGCCGAGCGGCACGCCAAAGCGCTGCGTATTGCCCACGCATACATCTGCCCCCCACTCACCCGGCGGCACAAGAAGCGTGAGCGCCAACAGGTCCGCCGCCGCAACCACGAGCGCGCCGCCGGCGTGGGCGCGTGCGGCAACATCGCGGTAGTCGTACACGCCCCCCTCGGTGCCCGGATACTGCAGCAACACTGCGAACACATCGGGACCAAACGACGCAGAGCGGGCGTCGCCCATCACCACGGTCCACCCACGCGCCCACGCACGCGTTCGGACGATGTCGACGGTCTGCGGGTGGCAGGCGGAATCGACGAACACCGTCGTCTTTCCCTCCCCGGACTTGACGGCGTGCGCCATGGACAACGCTTCGGCGGCGGCGGTCCCCTCATCCAGCAGCGACGCGTTGGCGATCTCCAAACCGGTGAGGTCGACGACCATGGTCTGGTAGTTCAGGAGCGCTTCGAGTCGCCCCTGCGCAATCTCCGCCTGGTACGGGGTGTACGCGGTATACCAGCCGGGGTTCTCGAGAATGTTGCGCTGTATCACCGGCGGAATGAGGGTATCGTGGTAGCCCAGCCCGATGTACGAACGAAACACCTTGTTCCGGTCGGCGATCGTGCGGAGTTCGTCGAGTACATCGTGCTCCGTTCGTGCAGGCCCGATGTCGAGCCCGCGGCGCAGGCGGATGTGCTCGGGAATCGTTGCATCCATGAACTGGTCGAGCGAGTCATATCCAAGCGCCTCGAGCATCGCGTCCACGTCGGCCCCGGATGGTCCGATGTGCCTGCGAATGAACGAGTCGGAATCAAAGGTGAAGGCAGTCATGCTAGTCGTCGTCATGTGCACCCCAAGCACGAGGTCGAATGCCCGTACCCTGTCCGACCGAAGTCGCGGGCCGAGCGTGGCGCGCCTCCCCGATATCGATCTCACGAGGAGCGCAGGCGAAAACTACTCACTGACAATCGGTGTCGCGAATGACCGGAACGCTCGGCGCAATCGATTTTGTTCACCCGCTGAGCGTGCGCGCTAGGTGCTTCATGATGCGATGGCGTTTGGCACTTACCCCGCCGCTGGACGGCATCGACAACATGGCGATCGACGCCGCGTTGCTCGAGCGAGCGAGCGCCGCAGCCGAGGGGGTGGGAGAGATTCCATAGGCCGCGACGCTCGCTGGCGCGCTCGGCTGCGCACCCACTGCGGCAGACTTCGCGGCAGACTTCGCGGCAGCCCGCTTTCGAGTGGTTCGCCACGCGTGGGACGCCGACGGCACATCTCTCGCCCCGCACTTGTGGCCGCAGGACCACATCGACGCCGCACGCGTGTTATTCGCTGACTCTAGGTCGACGTGGTGCCGCTGAAGGGCGCGCTCCATCTCGCTCGGCAGTTGACCAAGTCGTACACTTAGCGCTGCATGGCCGCCTTTCTTCTCCGCCGAGCGATTCAGGGACTCGCGATCGTCTTCACGGTCGTCACGTTCACCTTCGTGCTGATTCACGCAGCACCGGGCGAACCGTTCGGCGCGCTGCTGGAAGATCCGCGCTTCACAATGGCGATGCGAGAGCAGTTGCGCGCACGATACGGACTTGATCGCCCGCTCCCTGAGCAGTACGCGCGATATGTGGCCAAGATAGCCAGCGGCGATCTCGATATCTCGCTCAGCAAGCTGCGCCCGGTACGCGCCATTTTGGCTGAAGCGCTTCCGCGCACGCTGCTGCTGATGTCGGTCGCGCTCGCGGTGGGATTCGCGTTAGGCATCGGGGTGGGAGCCCTCCAGGCCTGGCGGGTCGGCTCGCGTACGGACCGTGTCTTCGTTCGGCTCACCGTCGCCATCGCCGCCGTTCCCGACTTCTGGCTTGCCTTGGCCCTGATGCTCGTGTTCGCCGTCAAGCTGCAATGGTTTCCGGTAACGGGCATCGTCGATGATGCCATGCATCCCTTCCTGTCGCCCTTCGGGAAGGCCAAAGACGTCTTGCGGCACCTGGTGCTCCCGGCGGGAACGTTGACCATTCTGGTCGCGGCCGTTGTCGCGCGTCATCAGCGCGCGGCCCTGCTCGATGTGCTGCCCGACGATTTTGTGCGCACCGCGCGCGCCAAGGGATTGAGTGAGCGGGCTGTCGTTATGCGGCATGCACTTCGCAACGCGCTCCTGCCTACCATCACGCTACTCGGGCTCGCCCTCCCCTCGCTGGTGGGTGGGGCGGTGTTCGTCGAATCGGTCTTCTCGTGGCCGGGCATGGGACGTACCGCGCTTGACGCCCTCTCCGCGCGCGACTATCCCGTGGTGCTGGGGACCGTGCTGGTAGGGACTTCGTTTGTGGTGGTCGGCAGCATTCTCACCGACCTTTTATATGCGGCGGCCGATCCGCGGATGCGACGTGCCTAGCACACCAGTCATCGCATCGCTCAGCATCCCCGAACCCTCCAACGCTATCCCATTGGCGCAGGGAACCAGACTCTCACAGGCCGCTCGCGCGTTGTGGCAAGACCGTGCGGCACGCACCGCGCTCGTCTGCCTGGCGGCGTTGGTGCTGGCGGGGGTGTTCGCTCCCCTACTCTCGCCGTATCACCCCGATGTGCCGCTCGGCATCAATACGCTGAATTTACGTCCGCCATCGGCTGGGCACTGGTTGGGGACAGATCCCGCCAGTCGCGACGTCCTGAGCCGCATGTTGTACGGTACGCGCGTGTCGCTCGCCATCGCGCTGCTGTCGGCGCTGCTGGCGTCCTGTATGGGGTTGATGTACGGCGGCGTTGCCGGATACGCGGGCGGAGCACTGGACAGCGCCATGATGCGCGCCATCGACGCCCTGCTGTCGATCCCACGCGTGCTGCTTCTCATCACCGTCCTGGCCCTCTGGGGGAATGTGAGCGTTTTCTCGCTCGTGCTCGTCCTCGCGGTCACCGGCTGGTTCGGGGTGAGCCGGATTGCCAGAGCCGAGGCCATGGCGGCTCGCACAAGGGAATACGTGACCGCCGCCCGCGCGCTGGGAGCGGGACACGTCCAGACGTTCGTTAGGCACGTGCTACCCCACCTGGTGGGCCCGGTGCTGGTGGCGGCCACCATTTCGGTGGGCCAGGTCGTCATTCTCGAAGCGGGGCTCTCGTATTTGGGATACGGCGTGCCCCAGCCCAATCCTACCTGGGGGAGCATTATCCGCGATGGTCGCGAGACACTTTCGACGGCGTGGTGGCTGACCCTCTTTCCCGGAATCGCCCTGGTAGGCACGGCGCTGGCGGTGAATACTCTCGCCGACCGCTTGCGCGCGGCGCTGAACCCGCGCCAGCTTCCCGCGCAATGACCGAGCCACTTCTCCGCGTCGAAAATCTGCGCACGTACTTTCACACCGCGGCCGGTCTCGCCCGCGCGGTGGACGGCGTGTCGTTCAGTATCGCCCGTGGCGAAACGCTGGGGGTCGTGGGAGAGTCGGGGTGCGGCAAGTCGGTCACCGCGCTCTCGATGCTACGTCTGGTGCAGCCGCCGGGACGCATCGAACCGGGCAGCCACATCTGGTTCGAAGGACGCGACCTCCTGAGCGCGAGCGACGAAGAGATTCGCCGGGTGCGCGGCAATCGCATTGCCATGGTGTTTCAGGAGCCCATGACGGCCCTCAATCCCGTATTCACGGTAGGCGACCAGATTGCCGAGGTGGCGCGCGTTCATGATGGCGCGTCGCGGCGAGCGGCGTGGGACCGGGCCGTCGACATGCTGTCGCTCGTTGGCATACCGTCGCCCCGCGACCGGGCCTCGAACTACCCGCATCAAATGTCCGGTGGCATGCGGCAGCGCGTCCTCATTGCGATGGCGCTGATGATGAATCCGGCGCTCATCATCGCCGATGAACCCACGACAGCGCTCGACGTCACCATCCAGGCCCAGATTCTGGAACTTCTGGCCAGCCTGCAGCAGAAGTTCGGTACCGCCATCCTTCTTATCACGCACGACCTGGGCGTGGTGGCCGAGGTGGCATCGCGCGTCATCGTGATGTACGGAGGACAGGTGGTGGAAGAGGCGCCGGTGCGCTCGCTATTCGCCGAGCCGGGTCATCCGTACACCAAAGGTTTGATGCAGGCGATGCCGAGGGTCGGCATGGATCGCGAGCGGCTGGTGACGATACCGGGCACCGTGCCCCCACCCACCGCCTGGCCCAGCGGTTGCCGCTTTCGTGACCGCTGCGCGTTTGCGTGGGAGCGCTGCGAGCGCGAGCATCCCGGGCTCCAGTCGGTGGCGCCGCTGCACACGGCACGCTGCCACCTTGTAGACAGCGGGGGCGACGATTCGGCGAGTTCCGGGGGAGACACGCGCCGTCGGGGCGAAGGAGCGCGCCCATGAGCGGCGGGTTGCCCCAAGGCGGTGGACAGCGCGCGCCGCTGCTCCAGGTCCGCGATCTCAAGACCCACTTCGCGCAGAGGCTTGGGCTCTTCGGGAGGGCGGGGGCGCCGGTGCGCGCGGTGGACGGCGTCTCCTTCGACGTTTTTCCCGGCGAAACGTTAGGCATCGTGGGCGAGTCTGGCTGCGGCAAGACGACGCTCGGACGTACCATTCTCCGGCTCATCGAACCTACTGCGGGCACCATCCACTTCGATGGGGTGGACCTGCTGGCCCTCAAGGGCTCGGCGCTGCGCGCCATGCGCCGCCACATCCAGATCATATTCCAGGATCCCTTCTCCTCGCTCAACCCGCGCCTCACCATCGGTGCCACCATTCGCGAGGGCATCACGGTGCACAAGCTGGCCGAGGGCGCCGAGGTGGACATACGCGTTAGGCGGCTGTTGGACGAAGTCGGGCTTCGCCCGGAGTACGCCAGTCACTATCCGCACGAGTTCTCCGGCGGGCAGCGGCAGCGCGTGGGCATCGCGCGGGCGCTGGCCGTCGAGCCCCGCCTCATCGTCTGCGACGAACCCGTTTCGGCGCTCGACGTCTCGGTGCAGGCGCAGGTCATCAATCTGTTGCAGGATCTGCAGCGTGACCGCGGATTGACCTACCTGTTCATAGCGCACGACCTGAGCGTGGTGGAGCACATGGCCTCGCGGGTCGCGGTGATGTATCTGGGACATATCGTCGAACTCGCATCTGCCGACGATTTGTATGTCGAGCCGCTCATGCCGTACACCCAGGCGCTCCTCTCTGCGGTTCCGGTGCCCGATCCGACCAAGCGACGCTCACGCATCGTGCTCACCGGCGACGTTCCCTCGCCCGCCAATCCGCCCTCCGGATGCGTCTTTCATCCGCGATGCCATCATCCGTCCCGAGACGCCGCGTGCGAGCGGATTGTCCCGGCGCTCGAGACCAAGGGGACGGAGCATCTGGTCGCGTGTATCAAGCAGCCGCCGACGTCGATCGACTGGCCGCAACAGCAGCGGGCGGGCGCCGTGAATCCCGCCGCGCGCTACCTGCCGATCGCCGCCATCGCGCAGCGATCGCAGTCCTGACGCTCCTCTCTCACCTCCTTCACATGGCACGTTCCACACCCCCCGCCGCGCCAATGACGAGCGACGCCGACGACGACGCGACCATCCGGTCGCTCACCGACGATCGCTCGTTCTTCGGGCATCCGCGTGGCCTGTCGACGTTGTTCTTTACCGAGATGTGGGAGCGCTTCTCCTACTACGGGATTCGCCCCCTTCTCGTGCTCTTCATGAGCGCCGCGCTCGTCGACGGTGGATTCGGCTTCGACCGGGCGAAGGCGTCGGCCATCGTCGGCATCTATGCCGCGTCGGTGTATCTGGCATCGCTGCCCGGAGGTTGGGTGGCCGACCGCTGGCTCGGGCTGCAACGCTCCATTTGGTACGGCGGCGTCTTCATCGCCCTCGGGCATCTCTTCATCGCCCTCTCGGCCGTCTTCGCCCGCAACGCCTTCTTCCTCGGCCTCGTGCTGATCGTGATCGGCACCGGGTTGCTCAAGCCCAACGTGTCGGCCACCGTGGCCGATTTGTATCCTGCGGGAGGGGCGCGGCGCGATGCGGGCTTCTCCATCTTCTACATGGGCATCAACCTTGGTGCACTCATCGCGCCGCTGATTACCGGCGTGTTAGGCGAACGCGTGGGGTGGCACTGGGGCTTTGGTGCCGCCGGCGTGGGAATGGTGATCGGCCTCATCACCTTCCGCGCGCGCGCCGCCAGCACACTCGGTCCGCTCGGGGCTGCCCCCGCAGCATCCACAAACGAGCAGCAGACGGTTCGCCGCTACGCACTTGGCGGCCTCGTCGTCGTCGTCGCGGTGGTGTTGCTTGCCATGGCCGGGTTTGTTCAGTTCGACCCGGTCGCCGTGGCGGAGAAGATGAGCATCGTGATGGCGACGATGGGGGTCCTCTACTTCGGCTACATCTTCCTGCTGGCCGGTCTCACCACCGACGAGAAAAAGCGGATGGCCGTCATTCTGGTCCTCGTGCTGTTCTCCATCGTCTTCTGGGCGGCGTTCGAGCAGGCGCCCACGTCGCTCAACCTGTTCGCCAAGGACTTCACCGACCGCCGTCTGTTCGGCTGGGAAGTGCCCACCCTGTGGCTGCAGTCGGCGAATTCGCTATTCGTCATCACGCTGGCGCCGGTGTTCGCCGCGCTCTGGGTCACGCTCAGCCGTCGCGGCCTCGAAATCTCCAGCCCGGCAAAGTTCGCCTTCGCCCTCATCTGCGCCGGCATCGGATTTCTCATCATGGTGGCCGCCGCCAACCAGGTGATCGGCGGTGGCGGCGCCGCCGTGCGCGTGTCGATGCTCTGGCTCGTGGCCAGCTACCTGCTGCAATCCATCGGTGAATTGGCCCTCAGCCCAGTCGGCCTCAGTTCCATGACCAAACTCGCCCCGCGCAAGTTCGTGGGGCAGATGATGGGCGTCTGGTTCCTCGGCACCGCGTTAGGCAACCTCATCGCCGGCCTCGTCGGCGGTAACGTGGATCCCAACAAGCTGCAGGAAATGCCCATCCTCTTCGAGCGAACCGCCATCTCCCTCTTCATCGGCGCCGCCGTCCTCCTCACCCTCATCATCCCCATCCGCCGCATGATGGGGGTACGGCAGGAATAACTACAGAAGACGAGAAGACGAATACTACAGAAGACGAGAAGACGAGAAGACGAGAAGACGAGAGGTGGGGGGCCTCGTCTTCTCGTCTTCTCGTCTTCTACAACCTGCAGTGCTAAGGCCAACTGAATATGCTCTGCGGCACGGTCCTCTCGCGGACGCGCCGTATGTCCGACGGGGGGGAATAGAAGGTTCGCGTCTGGTCCTCGTTGGTGAGGCGCATGCCCCAACGTGAACCGTCGCGTCGATCGAGTGGAAAGGCGATGTCCAGTCGCCAGGCGCGTTGTGACCTGGGCGGGACGGCCGCAATCACCGAGAATCCCAGGGCCTGACGAGTGCCGCTGTTCACTCCCAGCGGTACATCGCCGGCCCAGACTCGGCCAAACTCGGTGAAGATACCGACGCCGGCGTCCGCCGTCCCACGAAAGTTCCCCACCCGCCAGCGCTCTTCAACCCGAGCAACGGCCCGCCGAGCCCCACCAATATCTAGGTGGTTGTAGCCGCGCAACCCCCCGCGACGGGCACCTAACGGCAACTGATACGGGATGCGCGCGCTCCAACCGCCCCCCCATATGATGTCGGCCAGCACCAGGTGCCGCGGATGCGGCTTGATATACCACGCCAGCCGACCGGCGCTGAGTACATCATCCCACCCGTTCGTCTCGGATGATCGACGCCCTTCAAGGTCGCCCTGCAGCGCCGCGAACGACCTCCCCCCTCCCACTCCGAAGTAGACGCTGGCGCCGACGTACTTCTCGTTGCGCGCTACCCCACGCGACGCCGGCAGGCTATGGCCTAACGTGAGGCCCAGTTGCGTGCCGATTCGCAAGTCCTGCGGCCCGCTCAACGCGTCGAATCCCGTCACCCGCACAAACCGCAACTTGCGGAATCCGAACAGCGTGTTGAAGCGCGCGCTACGCGTCGTGCGGTAACGCCCGATCAGCGATGAGGTGGTATCACGCATCAGCCCCGAGTCCGTCACAATTACCGGTGCCGACGCCGGGTTGTTGGATTCGAACGAGAACTGCGCGCCTATCAAGCCAAGATATCCCGGGCGACCCACCCGCAGCATGGCGCCGGCGTCAGCGAAACTGCGGTCGATGGCGAGTGACGATGGTACGCCGGAGGGGCGTAGAAAACGGGCATACTCCCGGCTCTCGCCACCCGCGACCCGCCACGCAGAGCGCTGCACGTCGGTGAGATACGGATAGCTCACGTCGGCCACCCAATCACTCCCCAACTCGCGCCGCGCCCCAGCGATTTCGAGCTGATACGGCTTTCCCCACAGCTGATAGTTCGAGTATCTCCCGGAAAAACGGTCGCGGTAGAAAAAACCGTCGCGCCATGTGGCTGAAGCGTACACCGCATTCCCCAGCACATTGGTGTTTCCGAAGGTGAGTCCGGTCAGAAATGGAACCTGGCTCTCGACGCCGATCGATCCCACCATCGATGGCTCGTCCACCGTTACCACTTCGATGCGGACGCCGTCCATACCGTCCGGGTACGCGGTAATGCTCGCGTCGGCAATAAATGGCATGGCGCGCAAGATGCGCTCGCTCTCCGAGCGACGAAGCGCATTGCACGGCTGCCCCTTCTCCAGCAGCACGAAATTGCGAATCACCGACGGAGCCGTGTTCACGTGCAGGCTCGTGACCAGTCGCCCTAAAAACGGAGAGCGAGAAAAAATGCCACCGAAACCGGGGGCCTGCGATCGGATCGACACGTCGGTAATGATCTGGCCCGCGCAGCGCACCTGCGTGCGCGTCACGCTCTGCGCGACAGGCGCTGCGACGGGCCACGCGGTGGCGGCCGCCAACGCCGCGAGAGTCGCCGGGCGCAGTTAAAGCCCCATGCGCCGTTTGAGCTCGGCGAGGCGCGCCTCTGCCTCCCCCTCGCTCGCCGCGCGGCGGCGCGCGCGGTCCATGGCGCCGAGCTCCTGGGCAAGACCTGCCCCACTATCGTCAAGCCCGAGTTCGCCGTCGCTTAAGGGAGCGCTCCCCACACCCCCTGCCCGAAGCCCCGAGCCCACACCGGCACTCGCGGCCTTGAACTGCACCTTCATCTCCGCCACCTCGCGCTCCACCAGCGCGAGTTCGCCCTCCTCCACCTCGAGCTTCTTCTCCAGCAGCTGCAGCCGCTCGGCGTGCGTACCTTCGAACCGCGCGGCGACCGCAACCGTTTCGGTATCACCAATGCCCTCGGCCAGGGTCTTGCGGCGGCGAACGGTGTCGAGTTCTCCCTTTTCGGTGGCCAGTCGCTTGCGTGTCACGTCGACGCCGACACGAAGATCGTCGATCGCGAGCTTCGCGCGCACCAAGGTGTCCCGCATGTCGTGCAACATGCCGCGCCGCGCTTCGGGCGCGACATCACCGTTGAGCAAATCGCGGAATGCCTGTCGGACGTCGTCGAACACGAAACCTCGAACGTGAAAAGCGGGAAGAGCGTGAGCGCAGTTTCGGCCGTATATCGGGCCGACCATCCCCCCCCTCCCCCCTCCCGCCTCCGCGCACGCGGCGCTCCTGAGCCGACAGAACGCAACGGGGGAACGTTACGTCACCGTGGCGTGAGGCAGCAACTCACCCGCGAAGAATAACGCCAGCAGTCGGCGTTCAGTCGCCCACGTTCCCGCTCGAACACTCCCCCCCCGCCGGCCCACGCGGCTGCGCATCACGCAACTGCTATGCGACCCAGCGCGCAACTGCTATGCGACCCAGCGCGCCTCATCTCGCACCTGGCGCATGAGCTTCGTGGCTGAGTGATAGCGGGGGAAGAAAAGCCGGTCGCTCACTCGATTGAGCGCAACACGCAACCGCTCGAACCGGTCGGCCGCCGTCTCGAACAAGCCCTCCATGCCGTGATCCGCCGCCAGCTTGTGGTGCGCCGCGAGCAGGTAGCCGCGTCGCCCCATCTCGTCGAAGTACCCGATGTCGGGTCCCCCACGGCGATGGTGTCGCTCTTCGATGAAATCCGGAAATATCCCTGCCACCCAGAGTGCATAGTTGCCAAGATGCGCGCGAACGAGAAATGAACGCGTCGGATCGGAACACTCCGCATCGGCCAGAAGCGATGTGAGCGTGTCGTACACCTGGTCATCGTATTCGCGAATTCGGTGGGCACGACCACGCTGTCCGAAGTGAATGAGGATCGACGCGACGAAGTCGGCCAGCACGCGATCGCCCTCTCCCACCTCGCGAAGCGCGTGACGCACCGTCACATACGTGAAGAGCCGCATGGACGCGTGCGCCGCCTGCGCATGTTCCATGAGCGCGGGCAGCAGGCGCGGATCGTCGAGGATGGCATCGATGCCCTCTTCGCGAAGGCGCTGCTCACCCACGTCGATTTCGGCCGACGAACCGCAGGCAATGAGTCGTAGCGCAAACTGCGCGTCGTCTCTTGTCAGGCACTGGCGAACGTTCGCGAGAATCATTGACTCATCCTCCGCTCAATCGACTCGTACACCACTCCTCTGTCTGTGTTATCGGCGCATTGCACGGGAAATTCAAACGCGACACGCCCATGCGTTGCCTTTCCCCCGGCGCGCGCGACACCTTTCCCGCCACATGCAACTTCGGATTCTTCACGTCGACAGTGGCCGCGACTGGCGCGGTGGGCAGCGGCAAGTATTCCTGCTCGCGCGAGGACAGCGCGAGCAGGGTCACGAGCCACTCGTTGTTGCCGCTCCCGATGCGCCGCTTTTACACCGCCTTCGAGGCGCTGGGCTGGCGGCGAGCGGCGTGCGTATGCGTGCCGACTGGGACCTTGCAGCCGCGCGGCGCCTTCGCGGGCTGGTGCGCACCTGGCGCCCGGATGTCGTACACGCCCACGACGCGCGCGCGCACGCCCTTTCCATGACCGCCTTGCTCGGGCGGCGCGATCTGCCGCTCGTGGTAACGCGTCGTGTCGCCTTTACGCCAAAGGGACGCCTCAAGTACGGCGACCGTGTAGCGCGCTTCATCGCCATCTCGTCGGCCGTGCGAGACGCGCTGGTTTGTGGCGGCGTTGCCTCGGCCCGCATCGACATCGTGTACTCGGGCGTGCCGTCTCCTCATATCGAATCGCCGCGCGATTGGCGCGCCGAGCGCGGGTGGCCCCACGACACGGTGCTCTGCGGCGTGGTGGGGGCCATGACGGCCGAGAAAGGCGTGCTGTTGCTCTCTCAGATCGCCGAACGCATTTCCGCAGCTTCCCGCAGTCGAGCGCGTCTCGTCCTGCTCGGAGGGCACGCCTCGGGAAGCGCCGATCTCGGTGGAGTGGCTGCCTTTCGTGCCGGTTTCGTAGACGAGGTCCACCACGCCATGGCGGGACTCGACCTCCTCTGGCACCCGTCCAGCGCCGAGGGGCTGGGTACTGCGGTTATCGATGCCATGGCGCTGAAGGTCCCACCGGTCGCCTTTGCCGTGGGTGGGCTCCCCGAACTCATCGTAGACGATGTCTCGGGGCTGCTCGTTCCCCCCGCCGACGTAGACGCCTTCGCCAGAGCCGCCGAGCGACTCATCGACGACGAAGATCTGCGGCGTCGCCTGGGCGCTGCAGGCCCGGCGCGCGCGGCAGAGTTCAGCGTGGAACGCATGATCGGGGGAACCGAGGGAACCTATCGCACCGTACTGGGCGTGTAGCGTCGCGCTCGACAGAACCGGAGGGCCTCCGCCTCTTGGCCCACTGAACCACGCGAGGCCCGGGTGCAGCCCACGCCAAGCCCGCGCCAAGCAGACGCTCCAAGCCCACGCGCCAAACCCACGCGCCAAGCCCACGCTCCGAGCTCACGCCAAGCCCTACGAGCGAACTCCAACTCTGCCACGGTGTACCACGGGGGATGGTCGGCGTCTAGCTTGAGCGAGTCTTCAACGCCCGCAAATTCGTGCTCTATATCTGCATTCCCTCGTTCGACGAGGCCCCCACCGTCGGCGTCCTCCTCTGGAAAATCCGCAAGGTGTTCCAAGAGAACTCCCGTGAGTACGAGATCCTCGTCTATAACGACGCGAGCACCGACGCGACTGCGGAAACGCTGGCGTCGTACACGAAAGTCCTCCCCCTCACGGTCATTGGGGGAGAGAGCCGTGTCGGCTATGGGCGCGCGCTCACCGAGCTCTGCCGTGTCGCCGCGCAACGCACCCGCTACGC
>Ga0163144_10007225_pt1 | contig 24364 bp, 17 predicted proteins | sample OliLak19BULKMAT1_FD_123175 | JGI IMG/M metagenome (GOLD analysis project Ga0163144, IMG submission 123175) | Freshwater microbial mat bacterial communities from Lake Vanda, McMurdo Dry Valleys, Antarctica - Oligotrophic Lake LV.19.BULKMAT1 | ecosystem: Environmental > Aquatic > Freshwater >...
GGACGGCCCTCTGTTCCCGTCAGGCTGCTAAATCGGCGCTTCGTGCCGGAAAAATTCAATTGGGGGGATTTTTTTCAGCGCGCAGCGCTGACTTGGCAGCATGTCGGAGGCGGAACATTCGATTCCATCCAAATATGCGGGCGGAAACGAATTTCCAAACCCGAAGCCCGACAGGCTGCTAGGTGATCCGCGAGGGCGAGTGCGGGCGGTTGCGAATGCCGCCGGCTTCGCGCCTCTCTCGCACCGCCGACTGTCTCGGCTCCGAAGCCTTCTTGAAAGTCGAGGACCTCGCTGAAGACGCCTCGCCGCTCGGGGGAATATTTTGCCCCGCCGCACCTCCCGTCTGCATGCCCTCCTTGCGTTTCCTCCTCCGCATTCTGATCGCCGGCCTCGTGGCGCCCGCTTTCGCCGCGCCTCTTGCCCCCACCGCCGCCGCCGCGCAGCCTCTCGGCGTGGGTGCAGCCGCACCCGATGCCACGCTCCGTGCGGCCGATGGCGCCACCGTGCGCCTCCGCGAGACGTTCGCCGCCAAACCCACCGTGCTGATCTTCTACCGCGGAAGCTGGTGTCCGTATTGCAACACCCACCTCGCCGCGCTCGCAGAGATCGAGCCGCAGTTGCTCGCGCTCGGCTACCAAATCCTCGCCGTCAGCCCCGACACCGCGGAGGGCCTGCGCAAGTCCGCCGAGAAGAACAAACTCAACTACCGCCTCCTCTCCGATCGCGAGATGCAGGCCTCGGCGGCGTTCGGCCTCGCGTTCCGCGTCCCGGAGGCCACCGCCAGCTCCTACACGAGCAAGGGTGTGGCGCTCGCACCGATCGCCGGCGGGGACGGCTTCTGGTTGCCGGTGCCGGCCGTATACCTCGTGGGTCGCGATGGCGTCATCCGGTTCGCCCACACCAATCCCGAAATCAAAGTGCGACTCGCGGCGGCCGACATCCTCGCCGCCGCGCGCGCCGCGGCCAAATAGCCGCCGCCTCCGAAACGCCCGCCGGGCGTCTCCGTAACTTCGCGTGTTGTCTAACGGGGGCCGGCCGCTAGCGTCCGCGGCGTCCCCGCATGAAGTCCGTCCGCTTCGCGTTCCCACTTTGTCTCCTCGTCACGGCCTGCTCCCCGGGGCTTCTGCTGGCCGCCGACTCCACGCCCCCGCCCACCGTGGTGGTTACCCCGCCCGGCAGCACTGGCCTCGCCCCCAAGACCGACACCTCCGAGCTCAGCTCGCTGCGCGCCAAGGCGGAGCGCGGCAACTCGATCGCTCAATACAATCTCGGCTTGGCCTATGTCCAAGGGCGTCAGACGGCTGCCGATCCCGTTGAAGCCTACGTCTGGCTGACCCTGGCGGCGGAGGGCGGCAGCACGGGCAAGGCGCTCGAAAACCTCCTCGCGCAACTCACCCCGGCGCAACTCGCCGAAGGCCGCCTCCGCCTCGAGGCATTGCGCCGCGGCAATCCCGTCCTGCGCCTGGCCACGCTGGCACCTGCGGCAAAATCCACCTCCGCTTCGGCCCCACCCACCGCGGCTGCCGCCAGACCGCCCGAGCCGGCGCAAACCCGACCGAGCGCCTCCCCGCCCTCCGAGGAAGCCAAGCACCTTTACGACCAGCTCAACGTCATCGGGCAGGAAAAACGCCAGCTCGCCACCGATCTCGCCGCCGCCCAGGCCCAGGCCAAGGACGCCCAAACCGCCCTCGCCGCGCACGCCGCCGATCTCGCTGCGGCCCGCGCTTCCGCCACCCAAGCCACCCGCGAGTTGGCCACCGTCAAGTCGCAGCTTGCCACCGCCCAGGCCGCCCATTCCGCGAGCACCGCGGCCGCCGCCACGGCCAGCGAAACCACCGTCGCCATCGAACGCGAACGCACCGCCCGCACCGAGGCGCAAGCCACCCTGGCCCAAACCAAAGCCCGACTCGACGAGCTCACCGCCGCGCAAGCCAGGCTGCAGCAGGAGTCGGAGGCCCGCTTCACCGAAGCCGAGCGCGCCCGCGCGACCGCCCTCACCGAAGCGCAGCGCCTCGCCGCCGAGAACGCCCGCCTCTCCACCGCCGCCTCCGCCGCCCAGGCAGCCGCCGAAAAGAACGAAGGTCTCTCGCGCGATCTGGCCGGCTCACGCACCGCAGCCGAGCAGGCCCAGGCCGAGCTTCGCCGCACCCGCGAACAGCTCACCGCCGCCACCGGCAATCAGTCCGCCACCGGCCAGCGCGCCACCCAGCTCGCCGCCGACCTGGCAGCCACCCGCCGCGATCTGGCCGCCGCCACGTCCCGAAGCGAAGCGGACGCCACCGCGCATCAACGCACCCTCACGACGGCGCAGGAACAACTCGCCGCCGTCCGCGCCGAGCTCGCGCAGCGTATCCAAGCCGACGCGACAGCCCGGGAAGTCCTCGCCGCCGAACTTGCCCAACGGGAAACCGCCCTGCGCCAGGCGACGGCCGACAAAGCCGCGCTCACCGGGCGCCTCGCCCAGGCGGAAGCCAAGGCGATATCCAACGGTGACGCCCAGCAACGCGTCGCCTCGCTCACCACGGAACTGGAGACTGCCCGCCGCGAACGCACCGCCGCCACCGCAGCCGCGACGCGCGCCGCCGAAGCCCCGGCCGCCGAAATCGCCGCGCTCAACACCAAGCTCGCCGCAGCCGCCCGCGACCTCGCCTCCGCCAAGACCCGCGACACCGACCTTGCGAACGCTCGCGACGCGCTCCGTGCCGCCGAAGATCGCGCTCGCACCGGCGCGCAGGCGATCGCCGCCGCCGAAAACTCTGCCCGATCCGCCGCCGCCGAGCGCGATGCCCTCGTCCTGCAGCTCGCCACCGCCCAGACGGCGCAGCGTAAATCCATCGACGAGGCTGTCACCCGCGCCACTGCCCTGGCGCAAGAACTCGAAACGGTGCGCGCCGAATTGACCGCCGCCAAAGCCGGTGCCGGCCGCGCCGACGCCGCGAACGCCACCATCGCGAGCCTGACCGCCGACAAGCGCCGGCTCGACACCGAACTGGCCCGCACCCGCGAGCAACTCGGCAGCGCCACCCAGAATCAGTCAACCGCGACCGAGCGTGTGACCAAGCTGGGCACCGAAATCGAAGCCGTCCGCCGCGAGCTCACCGCTGCCACCACGAAGGCTCAGGCCGAGACTGCCACACACCAACGCACCGTGGCCACGCTGCAGGAGAAACTCACCACGACCGAGGCCGCCCTCGCACAGCGCACGAACGCCGACGCGACCGCACGCGCCGCCGGCGCCGCCGAAGTAGCCCAGCGCGAGACGGCGGTGCGTCAGTTGACCGCCGAGAAATCGGCTCTCACCGACCGTCTCGCCCAGGCGGAAGCCAAAGCGATGACGAATGGCGAGGCCCAGCAGCGCGCCGCGTCACTCACCACCGAGCTCGAAGCCGCTCGCAGCGAACGCACCACCGCCACCACGACCGCCCGTCGCGCCGCCGAGGCACACGCCGCCGAAATCGCCGCGCTCAACACCAAACTCACCGCCGTCGGCCGCGACCTCGCCTCCGCCAAGACGCGCGACGCCGAGCTAGCCACGACTCGCACCGCGCTTCGCTCCGCCGAGACGGCCGCCAAATCCGCCGCCTCCGGGCGCGACACCCTCGCCCAGCGACTCGCCACCGCCGAGGAAACGCAGCGCAAGTCGGCCGCCGAAGCCGCCACCCGCGCCTCTGCCCTGACCCGTGAACTCGAGGCCGCCCGCGAACAACTCACGACCGCGAAATCTGGCGCCAGCCGCGCCGACGCCGCCAACGCAACCGTCGCCGAACTCACCGCCGACAAGCGCCGGCTCGACACCGAGCTGGCGGGAGCCCGCGAGCGACTGACCGCCGTTTCGGGCAGCCAGTCCGCCGCCACCGAACGCGCGACCAAGCTCAGCGAGGAGCTCGCAGCCGCACGGCGCGACCTCAACGCCTCGACCGCCAGGGCGGAAAACTCCGGCCGCGAGCTCGCCACGCGCAGCGCCGCCCTCGCCGCCGCTGAACAGCGCGCGAACAAGGTGTCCGCTGAGTTCGCCGCCGAAAAAACCACGCTCGCCGATCGGCTCGCCCAGGCCGAAGCCGCCGCGCTCAACACCGGCGAAGCCCAGACCCGCGTGGCCTCCCTCACGACCGAGCTCGAACGCGTTCGCCGCGACCTTCAGGCCGCGACGAACCGCGCCGAAAAAGTCGGCGCGCAAGAGCGGGAAATCGCGACGTTGCAGCGGCAGCTCGCCGCCGGGAAGGAACGCGAAGCCGAGGCGGCCAAACTGCGCGACGCCGCCAAAACCGCCGACGCCCGCCTGCGCACGACCGAGAAATCGCTCGCCGACAGCGAGTCCGCCGCGAATGCCGCCCGCGCCGAACGCGATGCCCTCGCGACTCGTCTCACCGCCGCCGAAGCCGCGCAACGCCAGTCCGGTGGCGAAGCGGCCACACGCGTCGCCAGTCTTTCGCGCGACCTCGACACCGCACGCGCCGAACTCACCACCGCCCGCAGCGAGGCAAACGGCGCAAAAGGCACCACCGACACCATCGCCAAACTCACCGCCGACCAACGCCGGCTTGAATCCGATCTCGAAAACGCCGTCCGCGAGAAAAAGCAGTCCGCCACCGCGCAGGTCAGCGCCCGCGAGGAGGCCGGGAAGCTCCGCGCCGCGCTCACCGCCGCCGAAGCCGCGCGCACCGAACTCTCGAAAACCGCCGCCGGCACGGCGGCCGAAACCGATAAACGGCTGCGCACGCTCCAGACGGAATTCACGGAAGCCAAGCGCCAGCTTGCCGCCGTCACCACCGCGCGCGACGACGCCCAGAAACAGCTCCGCGCCGCGACGAAATCGGCCCAGGATCTCTCGGACAAGGTCACCGAGACCACCGACGCCCGCACCCAGGTCGCAACCCGCGTCGCGAAGCTCACCGCGGAAAACGCTGCGCTCTCCCGCCGCGCCACCGAGGCGGAGACCGCCCTCCGCACCGCCACCGAGTCGGCCCGCACCACCGTGCCGGCCGCCGATCTCGAGTCCGCGCGGCGCACCGCCGCCGACACCGGGAAGAAACTCGCGAGCGCCACGCAGGAGTTGACCACGCTGCGCACCCAGGCCGCCGCGGTTCGCGATCTGGAGAGCCGTGTCCGCCAACTGGAGACGGAGAAATCCGCCCTCGCCACCCGCGCCGCCGAAGCCGGCGCCGGCCGCGACGAGGCCGCGCGCGCCGCCAGCGCCCAGACGGAGGCCGAGGGCAAGCTCGCCGTCGCGTTGCGCTCGTCTGCGTTGCTGACGAAGGAACGCGACGAGATGGCTGCGCGGGTGAAGGAGCTTTCCACCAAGGTATCCACCACGACGGACGCTCTCACCCAGGCGGAAGCGCGCGCCCAGGCCGCCGCCGTCATCCCGGCCATCTCTCCCGCCGAAATTGATGAGCTCCGCGCCCGCGCGGTCGCTGCCGAACGCAACACCGAGCTCGCCCGCGCCGAGCTCGCGCGCGCCAACGAAGCCCTTGCCGCCGCCCGCACCCCCGTCGCTGCGCCCACCCGCCCCGTCGTGCCGGCCCCGGCGCCGGGCCCGATCACCGCGCCTCCCAGTGCGGTCGCCCCGGCTGTGGTGCGGACCCACACCATCGCGATCGGCGAGACGCTGTCGGGCATTTCGCGGCAATATTACGGCACCCCGAATCGCTGGACTGACATCCTGGCTGCCAACCGCGATGTCTTACGCGACGAACGCAGCTTGATTGCCGGCCGAATCTTGCAGATTCCTTAATCCGTAATTTCCGCATTCCGCTAAAGTTGCGGGGCGATCAATCCATTCCTTTATCTTCCGTGTTCCCGATGCCACTCCGGCGCGTCCCTCTCTCCCTCGCCCTACCGTTGCTCCTGACTCTGAGCGGCTGCGGCTACGTGCATGTGGGCCGGCTGCCCGCGCCCACCACGACGGTCATCGGCGACGACAAGCTGATGCGCGAGAACTCCGATCTTAAGACGGAGAAGAAGATCCTCCAGCAGGAGCTCGCGCTCACCCGCGCCCAGGGCGACGCCTTGCGTTTCGCGCTCGAGAACCGGAACTCCGATGGCGACACCTCGAAACGGCTCGTCGAAAAACTCAACGAAACCTCGCGCGAGCTGACCCTCCTGCGCACGAGCTACGCGCAATTGCAGACCGAGCGGAACCGCGCCGTCGCCACCACCGGCGAGGCTGCCGCGCTGAAAGCCCGCCTCGGCGCCACCGAGGAACAGCTCGCGTCCTCACTCCGCAACTACACACAACTGCAGGAGGAGGTCGTCCGGCTCCGCACCGATGTCGATCGCACGCGCACCGAGAACGTGGCCCTGGGCGAGCAGGTCAAAACGATCACCGCGCAGAACGAGCAGGCCCAAACCGCCCTCGCCCAGCTCAATACGGACCTGCTCGCGCAGAAGGACGCGCGCTTCCGTGCCGAACAGGACGCGGCGACGCTGCGCTCCGAGCTCAAATCCGCCGCCCCGAATTCCTCCGCGCTCGCCCAGCAGCGCACCGGCGCCGCCGCCGACGCCCGCTCGCTCATAGCCGAACACGCCGCCGAGACCACCGCGCTCAAGCAGCAACTCACGGAGCTCCGCAGCAAGGTCGACGCCCTCAGCGCCGAGCGCGCCGAGTTGAAGCTGCAGCTCGGCGACGCGCCCCGCCCCGCCGCCGCCGATCTCGCCAACATCGAGGCCAAGCTCTCCTCCGCCCTGCGCGACGCCTCGCAGCTCCGCACCGAGAATGACCACCTCAAGGGCCAGCTCTCGCAGCTCAAGAGTGGTGCGGCCGGCGCCGCCGGCGCCGAGACGCTCCGCGATCAATTGCGCGATGTGCAGGCCCAGGCCGCCGCGCTCAGCGAGGAAAACGCCAAGCTCAAGACTCGGCTCGCCGCCGCGCCGACGGTCATCACCACGCAGGTCCTGGCGCCGCCAACATCCGTCACGACCGGCTCCATCACTCTCACGCCCCGCGCGAGCGGCGTGAATGCCACGCTCGTCGCGAGCGTCCCGGGCGCCCAGCGCACCACGCCCGCGCGCGTCGAACCGGTCGCAACGCCGAAGGCCGATGGGGCAACGAACCGTTTTCATGTCGTCGCCGGCGGTGACACGCTCGCGAAGATTTCGACGCAGTATTACGGCACGCCCGGCCGCTGGGGCGACATCCTCGCGGCCAATCGCGATATCCTCGGCGAGAGCAACAATCTCGTCGTCGGCCGCACGCTCCGGATTCCGTAACGCGCCACGCGCGTTCTGACCAAGCCGGAGGCGTGCAGTTGAAGCCTTCTTCACTGGCGGCTCGATGGGATCGAGGTGGAGCGCCTTGGCCCCAAGCCGCTTGGTAGCGGAAGCGCTTCGCTTCCGTGTCGTCGAATCCCGCTGTGTCCTCGCGCGTCCTGAAGCGGCTTGAATCAAGCCGCTCCACCCTTGAGCTGCACGGAGACTGAGCGAACTGAGTGCGTGGGAGCGGGTCTACCCCGCGACTCGTCGGGCACAAGCCTCCTCCCGAGCCCCAGCGCGCTTCTGCACGCCTGCGGACGAATGATTGCGCACCCCCGCGATTCCACCCTTCATCGCGCCATGCGCCCCGCCCGCGCCCTGCTCACCTTCCTCGCCCCGGTGCTTTTCACCGGTTGCGGCTACATCCATTTCGGCCGGTTGCCCACCGCCCCGACGGGCGGCGATGCCGCGATGACCATCGCCTATTCGAACCTCTCGACCGAGCACAAGATCCTGAAACAGGAACTCGTGCTGGCGCGCAAAGAAGGCGACACGTTGCGCGTCGCCCTCGAACGGGCCGGCTCCGGCACCAGCGCCGGTTCAGCCGATCTGATCGCCCGGATGAACGAGTCGTCCCGCGAGCTCGCCGCCCTGCGCGCCAGCTATGCGAAACTACAGGGGGAGCGCGGCGCCACCGCCCCCGATCCCCGCGCCCTTACCGCCGCCCGATCCGATCTCGAGGAGAAACTCGCCGCTTCGCTCCGCAACTACACGCAACTGCAGGAGGAGAACGCACGCCTCAAACTCGAGGTCGACCGCACCCGCGCCGAGAACCTCGCGCTGGGCGAGCAGCTCAAGACCGCCACCGTGCAGGTCGAGCGCACCCAGATCACCCTCGCGCAGCTCAACACCGATCTCATCGCCCAAAAGGAAGCGCGCGCTCGCGCCGAGCAGTCCGCCGAAGCCGTTCGCTCGCAGCTCACGGCGGTCATGGCCCACTCCGGCAGCACCGCGCGCGAGCCTGCCGCCCCCGCGCCCTCCGGCCTGCAGATCGCCAAGGCGCCGCCAGCCGATTCGTCTCCCACCGCCGAACTGCGCCTGAGCACCGGGCAACTCCGCGCGAAAACCAGCCCGCCACCCACCGCCACGACCACGCGCACCCACACCGTCCAAGTCGGCGACACGCTCGAAAAAATCTCCCGCCAGTATTATGGCGCGCCCGATCGCTGGCGCAGGATCTACGAAGCCAACACGTCGCTCCTCAGCGACGGCCAGCCCCTGCGCGCCGGCATGACGTTGCAGGTTCCGGAGAATTGATTGCCCGGAACGGCAACAGAAAAACCGCTGATAAGCGCTCAGTGGCGCCAATCAAATCCGGTGCCCGGCGCAGCCGCGCCCACTCCGGCCGATCCGCCGTCGTCGCGGGCCGGATACGCGGCGCGCGTGGTTTGGCCGCCGTCGTCATTCCTGCCCCGCCGCCCGCACGGCAATCTCATTGCGCGCCGCCGCCCAGCCCTCGCGAAACGCCGCGTTTTTCCGCGCTTCCTCCAGGTAGGCGTCCGCCAGACGCGCGCCCGCCACCACGTCGCTCGGAAAATGCACCCCGCCGATCACCCGGCCCCACGCCGCCCGGTGCGCCCGCGCGATCAGCGCGTCGCGTCTCGCCGGCACCGCCTCGGCCAGCAACTGCGCCCAGACAAACGCCTGCATTCCGCTCCCGCTCGGATACGACGTGCTGGTCGGCAGGCTCACGCACGGCTGCACCCGCGGGTCGACCGTCGCCGGCCGCGGCCGCAAAAACGGTTTCTTCGCGGCTCCATCGAGCGCGCGCATATCGTCGGCGAGCCGTTTGAAAAACGCCGCGGTCAGCGGCATCCGCCCGGCCGTGAACCAGACACCGAGGATCTCCGCGTGGTAGAACACGCTGTCTTTCTCCACCCGCAGCGCCCAGGCCACCTGCTCCGGCGTCCGCCACGCCTGCACCTGCAGCACCGCCTCGAGATCCGACTGCGCCGCGATCGACCCCGCCGCCGGCGGCTCGGGCAGCAGCGCCCGGAAATCGAAGGCGGCCAAGGTCACAAACTGCGGTGCGACGGGGGCCGCGCTCGCCATGGCCGGCGTGGCCGGGCGCATGACATTTTCCTGGGCCGGCAGCACCGCCATCCCGGCTGCCAGCCATCCGATCGTGCAAAATACGCGGGAAACCATGGTCCCGACCCTATGCCGGAGAGGGCGCCCGGCCAGCCCGATTCCGCCCGGGTGGGCCACAGCGCGCTTGCCTCGACCGTCCTCCAAAGGCATCAGCGACCGCCATGTCCTCGCTTCCCAGCCAGTTTGCCGGCGTCACGGTGCACACCAAGGCCAACGTGTATTTCGACGGCAACGTCGTCAGCCACACGGTGCTGTTGCCCGACGCCTCCAAGAAAACGCTCGGACTGATCCGACCCGGTTCGTATCACTTCGGCACGGACGCCGCCGAGCGCATGGAGATCGTAGGCGGCGAGTGCATGGTGACGATCGACGGCACCACGGGCACGCACTCTTACGGCGTCGGCACCCATTTCGATGTCCCCGCCAAGAGCGGCTTCACCGTCGCGGTGAAGAGCGGCCTCTGCGAATACATCTGCTCGTTCCTCCGCTGATCCGGTAGCGGAAGCGCTTCGCTTCCGGCGGCGGAACGGCAGGCCGTTCCGCTCCCCGACCCGGACCTGCCTGCCGGCGAGAGTTTGATTGAGCCGCTTCGCGTCGCGCGCCAGCGTCGCGCCCGATGAAACGCCTGCTCGGGCTGCTGCTCGTTTCCCTCCTGGTCGCCGGCTGTATCGCGCCGACGCCACCCGCGCCGCCTCCCCCGCCCACTGAACCGCCCCCGGGCCCCGACGATGGGCTCTTCGCCGAGATCAGCACGCCCCGCGGCCTCATCGTGTGCGAGCTGTTCCACGAAAAAATGCCGCTCACCGTCGCGAGCTTCGTCGGCCTCGCCGAAGGCACGCTCGGGCCGGCGCCGCGCAAACCGTTTTTCGACGGCCTGAAATTCCACCGCGTCGTCCCCGGCTTCGTCATTCAGGGCGGCGATCCCACCGGCACCGGCAGCGGCGGCCCGGGCTACCGCTTTCCCGATGAATTCGCCGGCGGCCTGCGCCACGATCTTCCGGGCATGCTGTCGATGGCCAACAGCGGGCCCGACACCAACGGCTCGCAGTTCTTCCTCACCCTCGGCGCCGCGCGGTATCTGGATTTCGTGCACGCGATCTTCGGTCGCGTCGTCAAAGGCGAAGACATCCCGGCCCGAATTTTGCGCGGCGATGCGATGCAGATCAAAATCGTGCGCCGCGGCCGGGCCGCGGAACGCTTCCGCGCCGACGACGCGGCGTTCAACGCCCTCCTCGCCCGCGCCCCGCGCTGGCGTGCGCCGCACTTCGAGGACCGCACCAGCCTCAACTCTGGCGCGCCCCCGTGGCAGGCGAAATACGTCGAGAACCGGCTCGCCAACCTTGCCCGCTTCACCGGCCGGCACATCTACGTGCGGCTGCTCGACACGCTCAAACCCGATTCGCCCGAGCAGTCGGAGGAGCAGGCTCTCGCGGCCATGGCTGAGCGGCTGAACCTGCCGCCGGGCGCACTGCTCGCCGTTCACCTCACCGGCGAGGACCGCTGGCTGCTGGCGGGCGCGGCGGCGAACGTGACGCTGCCGACCGTCCCATTGCCGCCACCGTCCGAGACGCCGGCCACACCCGAGGCCGCCAATCGCCAGAAACAAAGCCGCCTTTATCGCGCCACCGAACAGATCGTCTCCGGCCTGATCGACCAAACGGATCCCCAATGAAACTCCGCCTCCCCGTCGCCCTGCTGCCCACCTTCATCGCCGTCACCGGCCTCCAGTTCCCCGTGGCCGGTGTCGCCGCAGCGGCGACCGCACCGCTCCCCGAGGGGCTTTACGCCGAGTTCACGACGCCGCGCGGCGCGGTCACCGTCGAGTTGTCCTATCAGAAGGCGCCGCTGATGTGCGCGAACTTCACCGGCCTCGCCGAGGGCACGCTCGCCCCGAAGAACGGCCGGCCCTTCTACACCGGCCTCACCTGGTATCGCGTTGTCCCCGGTTTCGTCATACAGAGCGGGAACCCCGGCCTCAAGGACACCGACGACGAAGCGAAACCGATCCCGCACCGCTTCCCCGACGAATTCATCCCCGGCCTCCGCCACGACGCCCCGGGCATCCTCTCGATGGCCAACGCCGGCCCCGACACCAACAGTTGCGAGTTTTTCCTCACGCTCGCGCCGACCCACCGGCTCAACTACCTCCACAGCGTCTTCGGCCGCACGGTGCGCGGCCTCGAGGTGCTCCCGCAGATCCGGCAGGATGATCCGGTCACGATCAAAATCCTTCGGGTCGGCGCCGCCGCAAAAGCCTTCCGCGCCGACGCCGCGACGTTCGCCGCCCTCTCGTCCAAGGCCAAGCCCTACACGGCCACCCGTGAGATCGGGCCGGCCGCACATTTCGATGATCCGGCCAAAATCCTCCCGACCGAGCCGCCGCGCGCGAAGAACTTCAACTCCAAGCTGGCCAACTTCGAGCGCGTCACCGGCGTGAAGATCGTCGCTCGGATGTTCGCCAAGGCGCCGACCGACGCCGAGGACGCGCAGCCCGGCGCCTTCATGCGCGCGCTGGCCGCGAAACACGGCACGATGCAGCGCGGCGCGGTGGTGGCGTATTTCGCCGAGGACGATCACTGGCGCGTCTGGATCGGCGACGAACTGACGCCGCGTTACGTGGGGAAATCCGGGACCGCCAAGGAATTCACCGACAGCGGCGCAATGCACGAGGTGAAGGAAGCGTTCCTCAAGTCCGCGCAGGCCACCGGCGACGCCGACTTCGAGAAACAAAAAGCCTCGCTCGCCGCCGCGAAACAACCCGCGCCGCCGCCCGGCCAGCGGATCAAGCTGCAGGCGGATGCGTTGCTCGATGGGTTGATCCTGAGACTGGAGCCGAAGCCGTAGTGCGTTGATTCGCCATCGCGCGAAATCGCGTTTGTCATCAGCGAGTCGGCCGTTACGCTTTGAGCATGCCCACCATCGCCGAAATCAAGGCCGCTGCGCGCAAGCTCCCGGTGAAGCATCGCACGGATTTATTGGAGGCGTTTGCGATGGATGAGGCGGTTCGCAAGGAGCAACTCGCGCGCTTGCGAGCCGCGGTGGAAGAAGGCGAACGCGATATCGCCGCAGGTCGATATACTGCGACTAACTCGAAAGCAGATCTGCGTGAATTTTTTGACGATATTAAGCGCCGTGGTCGTGCAGCGCTCAAACGCAGCGCCTGACCGCGATGCCCCGGCTGCTTTTTTCCGCGCGCTGCCGGACGGATCTGGTGGAAATTTGGGCCCGCATCGCGGCGGATAGCCTGGCCAATGCCGAAGCGGTTCATGAACGTATCCACGCGCGCTGCGAAAAACTGATCGACCAGCCGAAGTTTGGCCATCCCCGTAACGACGTAAAACGCGGCCTGCGCTGTCTCAACACCGACGGCTACATCATCTTTTATCGGATAACGGTCCACGCGATTCAGGTTTCGAGAATCGTCCATCATTCACGCCGCCTCGACCGTCTCACCTTCGACGAGCCATGATCTTCCGCTCCACTCTCGCCCTCGTTGCCCTTGCCGCGACCTCCTTCGCCGCCGACGCCGGGCTCCGCGAATCCGTCGCCAGCAAGCTCACCGCCGACTACCCGGCGCTCGAAAAGCTGTATCATCATTTCCACGCCCACCCGGAGCTCTCGCTCCTCGAGGAAAAAACCGCCGCGCGGCTCGCCGCCGAGTGGCGCACGGCCGGCTTCGAGGTCACCGAAAAGATCGGCGGCCACGGCATCGTCGGCGTGTTGAAGAACGGCCCCGGCCCCACGCTCCTCCTGCGCACCGATCTCGACGGGCTCCCCGTGCAGGAAGAGACCGGCCTCGCCTACGCGAGCAAGACCCGCGCGAAAGACATCACCGGCGTCGAGGTCGCCACGATGCACGCGTGCGGCCACGACATCCACCTGACCGTCCTCACCGGCACCGCGCGCGCTCTTGCGTCGCTGAAGGCGCGCTGGTCCGGCACGCTCGTGCTCGTCGGCCAGCCCGCCGAGGAACGCGGCGTCGGCGCCCGGGCGATGCTGGCCGCCGGCCTCTACCGGAATTTTCCGAAACCCGATTTCGCGCTCGCGATCCACGACAGCGCGACGCTCCCGCACGGCACCGTCGGCACCATCGAGGGCTTCGCCATGGCGAACGTCGACATGGTCGACATCACCGTCCGCGGCGTCGGCGGCCACGGCGCGTATCCGCACACCACGAAGGACCCCATCGTCCTCGCTTCGCGCATCGTCGTCGCCCTGCAAACGATCGTCAGCCGCGAAACGCGCCCGGTCGATCCCGCCGTCGTCACCGTCGGTTCGATCCACGGCGGCACCAAGCACAATATCATCCCCGACGAGGTGAAGCTGCAGCTCACCCTGCGCTCCTACACCGACGAAGTGCGCGCGCGCACGCTCGAGGCCGTCCGCCGGATTTGCCGCGGCGAAGCCATCGCCGCCGGCATTCCCGACGACCGCATGCCGGTCATCACGGTCGCGGACGAAGGCACGCCTGCCACCTACAACGATCCCGCGCTCACCCGGCGCGTGCGGGGCGCGCTCACCGCCTGGCTGGGCACGGACAAGCTCACCACCATCGAACCCGAAATGGGCGGCGAGGACTTCAGCCAGTTTGGTCGCACCGTTGAAAAAGTGCCGATCTGCATGTTCCGGCTTGGCACCGTCGCTCCGGAAAAAGTCGCCGAGAGCCAGCGCACCGGCACGCCCCTGCCCTCGTTGCATTCGAGCAAATTCGCCCCCGTGCCCGAGCCCACGATCAAGACCGGCGTCACGGCGTTGGCCGCCGCGGCACTCGATCTGCTCGGGAAAAAGTAGAGCGCGCGTCCGCTCCATCGTAGCGGAACGCCTTGCGTTCCGTCGGACGGAAGCGGCGCGCTTCCGTCACCCGGCGAGGCGGGAAGATTCCGCCAAGCCGCTCCGCCCTCGAAAAAGCGCGCTTCATTCGTCGCGCCGCCGCGCGGCTTGAGCGCCGGCGCGCAAACTCATAGCCGTTTTACACCGCGCGCATTGCCCGGGCCCGACGCGGCTCGCACGCTGCGCCCGTGTCGATCGCGCCATGTCATCTCTCGCGCTGCACCTGACCGCTGACGTTCTGCTCGCAACGGCCTACGGCACCCTGGCGGCTGCGCTCCTGCGGCTCGTGCGCACGCGGCGCATGGTGTTTCCCGGTTTGTTCGCGCTCTTCGGCGCCTTTCTGGCCGCCAGCGCGCTCACTCACGCCATCGCCGCCATCACAGTGCATGAGCCGATCCCCTGGCTGGGCGGCGGCCTCAAGCTCATCACGGCAACGTTTTCGCTGATGGCGGGCGTCACCCTCGTCCGGGCGTTCCCGAACGTCCTGAAGCTGCCGACCCGCGCCGAGCTCGAACAACGCGTCCAGTCCCGCACGGCGGATCTGTCCGCGGTCAACGATCGCCTCCGCTCCGAGATCGCACAACGCGAGCAGGCGGAGGCGGAGGTCCACCGGCTCAACTCCGAACTCCGGGCGCGGCTCGCCGAGGTGCAGACCTTGTTCAAGGTGCTGCCGGTGGGCGTCGTCATCGCGACCGATCCGAGCTGCCGCCGTATCCGCTCCAACCATGCGTTTGCCGAGATGCTCGGCCTGCCCACGCCGCAGACCCATGCGTTTTCCGCGCCACTTTTCGACGCCCCCACCCATCTCCGCGTCACCCAACAGGGCCGCGAGCTCCGCGCCGACGAGCAACCCATGCCCCGCGCCATCGCGCACAACACAGCCGTGCGCGACTTCGAGGAGACCATCATTCGCCCCGACGGCATCATGCTCGAAGTCATCGTCAACGCCGTGCCCATCCGCGACCTCGACGGCCGCCCGTGCGGGTGCGTCGCGACTTTTCAGGACATCAGCACGCACAAGCAGGTGGAAAAGAAGCGGCTCGATTTCGAGCGCAAGCTCCTGCAGTCGCAGAAACTCGAGAGCATCGGTGTGCTCGCCGGCGGCATCGCCCACGATTTCAACAACCTCCTCACCGGCGTGATCGGCCACGCCAATTTCGCGCGCGGCGAGCTTGCCCGCGGCCACACCGCCATCGATCCGTTGCTTGCGCAGGTCGAGCTGTCCGCCCAGCGCGCCGCCGAGCTTTGCCGCCAGCTTCTCGCCTACGCCGGCAAGGGCCGGCTCGTCGTGCGGCTGATCGATCTCAACGTCGCCGTCCAGCAGACCGTGCCGCTGCTGAATCTCTCGATCACGAAAAAGGTCACGCTCGACCTGCAGCTCGCCGAAGGCCTCCCGCCTTTCCGCGGCGATCCCACGCAAATCAATCAAGTGCTGATGAACCTGGTCGCCAACGCCTCCGAGGCCATCGGCCTCGGCGTCGGCACCGTCACGATTCGCACCGAGCGCGTCACGCTCACGCCGATGGATATGCTCACGCTCACCACCAGTCCCGACATCGAGCCCGGCACCTACATCAGCCTCGAAGTGCGCGACACCGGCTGCGGCATTCCGCCCGAGGCGATCAACCACATCTTCGAGCCCTTCTTCACCACGAAATTTGTCGGCCGCGGCCTTGGGCTCTCCGCCGTGCTCGGCATCGTGCAGGGCCACCGCGGCGGCATCCGCGTCTCGAGCCAGGCCGGCGCCGGCACCATCTTCGAGCTGTTTTTTCCCGTTGTGGCCGCTCTGTCGCGGGAAACCCAATCCGGACTTCCCGGCTCCGCCGCGCCCCGCGGCACCGTGCTGGTGGTGGACGACGACGAGACGATCCGCGGCTTTGCAAATCGCGTCCTGATTGCCGCCGGCTACGCCGTGGTCAGCGCCGTCGATGGCGAGGATGCGCTGATGAAACTGCGCCGCGATCCCGTCAATTTCGACGCCGTGCTGCTCGATCTCACGATGCCGAAGCTCGACGGGGAGGACACCCTGATGGCGCTGCGCATGCTCGCGCCGAATCTGCCGGTCATCCTCACCAGCGGCTACAGCGAACAGACGATTGCGCAGCGTTTCGTCGGCCGCGGCCTTGCGGACTTTCTGCCCAAGCCATTCGTGAGCGAAGCACTCGTCTCCTCGATCGACACCGCGGTGGCGCGCGCCCGCGGGAAAAACGAGTAGCGCAGGCGTCCCGCCTGCCTGGGGCATCAGAGCAGGCGGGACGCCTGCGCTACCCGGCATTGCCAACCGCACCGACGCGTCTAAACGTGGACCAATTCCATGCGCAGTTTTTTCTACCTGCTTTTGCTTGCCGTCCTCCTGGGCACCGCGGCCCTCGTCACCCGCTCCGGCATTCTCGCCCGCAAGGATCCGGGCCGGCCCATCAACAGCGCGATGCGCGAGGCGCTGGACAAGAAGCAGCCGCAATGGAGCACCGCCGACGAAGCGGAACTCAACCAGCGCTACAGCACGGCCCGCAAGCTGCCCTCCGGCCTGCGTTACATCGTGCGCGCGCCCGGCACCGGCGTCGCCACGCCGACCATCGGTGACGAGGTCATCGCCCACTATGAAGGCCGGCTGCTCGACGGCACCACGTTCGACAGCTCGTATCGCAAGGGCGTGCCGATCACGTTTCGGGTCGGCTCTGGCGCGGTGATTCGCGGCTGGGACGAGTCCTTCCTCACGATGAAGCGCGGCGAGAAACGCACGCTGATCATCCCGCACTGGCTCGCCTACGGCGAGAAGGGCCGCTCCGGCAGCATCCCGCCGAAAGCCACGCTCATCTTCGAAGTCGAGATGCTCGACTGGCGCTGATCGGAAAAGTGGGAAGGCGGGAAATTGGAAAAGCGGGAAACCGGGAAGCTTCGACCAGCGATCACCGGTCACGACCACGTTTCCCGATTTTCAAATTTCCCCCGTTTTCCGATTTTCAGATCACAAACCGACGAGTGCCCCGTTGCGTTTGATCCACTGCTCGGCCTCGCGCCAGCCTGGGCATACTTCCTCGACGCGCGCCCAGAACCGCTCCGAGTGGTTCATTTCCCGCAAGTGCATCAGCTCGTGGTAAACAATGTAGTCGCGCACGAAATCCGGCGTCTGCACGAGCCGCCAGTTCAGCGAGATCGTGCCGTTCGCCGAACACGATCCCCAGCGTGAGCGCTGGTTGCGCACCGTCACGAATTTCACCTCCACGCCGGTCATCGCGGCGAGCTCCCACGTGCGACCAGGCAACTCCACTTTCGCGCGGCGCGCGAAATGCGCCTCGAGCGTCGGCCGCAGATCGCCCTCGAACCGCGGCACGCGAAACACATCCGCCGCCAGGCACACCTGCGGACGCTCGCCCACCGCCGCGATCCGCACCTCGGTCAGTTCGCCCCGCCACAGCACGCGGGTCCCGATCGTCCACACTTCCGCCGCCCGCGGCCGCTGGCGCTGGCGCGCCCGCGCGCGCTCCAGCCAGTCCCGATGCTCGTCGACGAAGCGCAGCGCCTCGCGCTCCGAGCCGCGCACCGGAATCGTCGCCACCGCCGTGCCGTCGCGCCGCAGCGTAAGCCGGTAATTGCGCGCCCGCGGGCTGCGCTCGAAGACGATCTCACCGTGCGCCGCCGCCGGCCGCGGCGCCGCGGGCGGCACGCGGTGCACGCCCGCCTCCGGTGTAAAAAGCCCCAACAGACTTTGCTGCCCGTCGTCGTTCATCCCGTTTCCGTTGGTGCACGGTTGGCGCGTAAGCGTCAACAGCTCCTGAAGTGGGGCGGGCTTCAGCCGCCTTCTCCGTAAAAATGCGGGCTGAAGCCCGCCCTACTTCCAAGTCACCGCCGCCAACATCACGCGCGGTTCCGGCGTTAGGTCTGGGCGCACCGACGTCACCCGGTAGCCCAGCCGCTCGGCGACGAGCTGCACGATCTCCCCCGCATGGGTGACCGCGGTCTCCGCGGTCGCCGTGCCATGCCGCGGGTCGTAGACGGCGACCCGATCTCGCACGGGCCGAAAGAAAAGGAACGGCCACTCCTCGCCTCCGACCGAGACCCACCACACTTCGCTCACGCCTGGCAGCAACGCCGCCGCGACCAACACGTCGTGTTTTCGCGCGTCCGCGCTCATGCGCACCGCACTCACGGCGTCCCGCGCGCTCCCGCGCGCTTTTCCCCGCCGGATCGAGTGCCGCTCCAACGCCGCCTCCGCGCTTCGCTTGATCCGATCGGTGATCGCGCCGCTGCCGACGGCGCGATTCACGGCAAAAACGCCCGACTCTTCGTCGCGGCCCCACCACCGCCCTTGCCAGCTCAACAGTGCGATGGTGTGCGGTTCGTCGAAATTGCGCGGCCGCACGGTCACGGGCGTGCCACGCTCGCGCGGAAACGCAGCGGCGAATTTCCCGAGATAGGCGGTCGTCGAGATGTAGCAGCCGTTTTCGACGTGCGCCGAATCCGGAAAATCAGGCGGGGCCGACGGGGTTGCGCCGGCGGCGCCGGCCGCGGGGGTGAGGAGCGAGGAGGTGGCCATAAGAACCATGGCCAGCACGCGAACCCGAAAGCGTTCGGAGCCGGACCGGAAAAGGGAGGAAGCAGGAAGATTCATGGGGCGCTCCACCCGCGCCCGGCCGCGATTCTTTCAAAAAATTGAGGAATCTTTTTCCCCCGCGGCGCTTTCCCTGAAAGATCAGTCCATCCCCCGCTGTGTCCCGGGTATGAACGCTTCCTCCGATTCCGGCTCCACTCTGCGCACCCGCCCCACGCTGCTGTTTCGCATGCGCGAGTGGCAGGATGGCGCGAGCTGGAACGAGTTTCACCGGCTCTACCGCCGGCTGGTTTACGGGCGAGCACGTCGCGCCGGGCTGCCGCACGCCGATGCGGAGGACGTGGCGCAGGACGTGTTCAAACGCGTCGCCGAGACGATCAAGGACTTCGACCTCAACCCGGATCGCGGATCATTCCGCGGCTGGCTGATGCAGCTCACGCACTGGCGCATCGCGGACAAATTCGAGCGTCGCGGCCAGGTGCCGGTGGCGCGGCCTGCTCCTACGCCGGCTGATGCGACCGGACGCGGCACGGCGACGATCGAGCGCGTGCCGGCACCGGTCGAGGACGAGGACGAGTGGGATCGCGAGTGGCAGCAACACTTGCTCGCCGCGGCGCTCGAGCGCGTCGCGCAACGCGTGAAGCCGCGCCATTTCCAAGTCTTCGAGCTCTACGTGCGCCAGGGATGGCCGGTGCTGAAAGTGTCGGCCGAGTTGGGCATAAATCCCGCGTCCGTCTATGTGATCGGCCACCGGCTGACGAAGCAGCTCAAGGCGGAAGTGAAGAAATTGCAGAAGCAACTCGGCTGAGGGTGCATCTGCCGGTCTGCGATCGCATGGAATCTTCCGAAGGATTGGGAGGCCTCTCCGAGACCTCCGCGGACGGCTCGGAGAGCCGTTCCGACCAGCGTCAGGTTTCCCCCGCCAACTCCGAGATACGCCCCTCGGTTGGGGTGTAATTGAAATTGAAGTCAGTGCCCCGGCCACCGCCGCACCGTCCTGCCGCGACGGTTTGTCACTTATTAAGTGACAAACGAGCCCGCCCCCGCTGGGACAGAACGAGCGGTTTGTCACGTATTACGTGACAAACATCCGGGGTGGGTCGGCCGCACCGACGCGGCCTTGGTTGGGCAAGTGACTTCACTTTCAGTTGCACCCCCTCGGTTGAGCGGCGCGCTTTTCCGCTGGCAGTGGAGTCGACACGCGGGCTGCATGGGCCGCGAGATGTCGAGTGAGCCGGGCGGCAACCCACCAGCTGCCATCTTTCTGAGCTATTCGCGGGATGATGCCACGGCCGCGGCGCGCCTGGCAGAGGGACTGCGCGCGGCCGGCGTCGAAGTGTGGTTCGATCAAAACGAGCTGTGTGGCGGTGACGCGTGGGACCGGGCGATCCGCCGGCAGATCCGCGACTGCGCCCTGTTCGTGCCGCTGATCTCCGCTGGCACACAGGCGCGCACGGAAGGATATTTTCGCCTCGAATGGCACCTCGCCGAGCAGCGCTCGCTGCTGATCGCGAAAGGGCGGCCGTTCATCGTGCCCGTGTGCGTGGATGCGACGCCGGAGCGCGTCGCGCTCGTCCCGGAGGCATTTCTCGCGGTGCAATGGACCCGCCTGCCGGGCGGCGATCCCACCGCGGCCTTGGTCGGTCGCCTCCGCGGATTGCTTGGTTTGACGCAGGTCGCGCCAGCCGCGCCGGCTTCCGGAACGCGTGCGACGAGTGCAGCGGAGGCCGGGCTCCGCATCCCCGACTACGAGTTGTTGCGGAAGATTGGCAGCGGAAGCTATGGCGACGTGTGGCTGGCGCGCGGGGTGACGGGAATTTATCGCGCAATCAAGATCGTGTGGCGGGACCGCTTCGCGGACGCGGAGCCCTTCGAACGGGAGTTTCGCGGGCTGACGGAGTTCGCGGCGATTTCCCTCGGCGAGAGCATCCAGCTCGCGCTGCTGCACGTGGGGCACAACGAAGCGGCGGGTTTTTTTTACTACGTCATGGAGCTGGCGGACGACGCGCAGCGCGGACGCGAGATCGATCCGAAGAGCTACGCGCCGCTGACACTGACGGAGCTGCGCGCGCAGCGCGGGCGAGTGCCGGCGGAGGAGTGCGTGAAGTTCGGGGTGGAGCTCGCCCGCGTGCTGGCGTCGCTGCATCGGCGCGGGCTCCTGCACCGCGACATCAAACCCTCGAACGTGATTCTCGTGGGCGGCGTGCCGAAGCTCGCGGACATCGGGCTCGTGGCGCCGGCGAGCGAGGCGCGGACGTTCATCGGGACGGAGGGCTTCGTGCCGCCGGAGGGGCCGGGCTCGCCGGCGGCGGATGTGTATGCGCTGGGCAAGGTGCTCTATGAATTGAGCACGGGCCTCGACCGACAGGAGTTCCCGCAGTTGCCGGCGGACATGAAGCGCCTGCCGGATCGGCGGGGGTTGCTGGAGCTGAACGAAATTATTCTGCGCGCGTGCGATCCGCGGCGCGAACGGCGGTATCGCGATGGCGCGGCGCTGCTCGAAGATCTGCTCGCGCTGCAAGCGGGCGGATCGCTTCGGCGGCGCCGCGTCGGGCGCAAGCTGGCGCTCGTGGCGGCCGCGTCGGCGGCAGTGGTGACACTCGGAGCATTCGGATGGAGGTCGCTGCGGCCTCCGGTGGCGGAGTCGGTTTCGAATCAGCGGCCGGAGGCCGCAGCGGCTCCGAAGTCAGTGCCCCCGCCGATTCCCGAGGATGAAAAATCCCTGGTCGTCCTTCCGCTCGAAAATCTGAGCACCGATCCGGAGAACGCGTTTTTCACCGACGGGATGCACGCGGAAATCGTCGCCTCACTGTCGCGGCTGGCGGACCTGAAAGTTGTCTCGCGCGCGACGGCGCAGACCTTCAAGGGAACACCCATGCCGCTGCCCGAGATTGGCGCGCAGCTCGGCGTCGCCAACGTCCTCAGCGGCAGTGTGCGGCGCGACGGCCGGAGCGTGCGGGTGCAGCTCGAGCTGAGGCGGGCGAAGGACGAGGCTCTGCTGTGGCAAAACACTTTCAACCGGGAGTTGCAGCCGGGCTTCGCGTTGCAGGATGAAATCGTGGCCGATGTTGCGCGGATCCTGCAGGCGCGCTCGATCACCGGGTGGTATTCCGGCGCGCGCTTCATGACGAAGGATCCGGAGGCCTATGTGCTTTTCTTGCAGGCGCGCGAGATTCCGTATGTCCAGGGCACGTCGCGCGCCGCCCTCGCGGAACAAATCCGGCTGGCCGAGGCGGCGTTGCAACGCGATCCGGAATTCATGTCCGCCGCCAGCCTGCTCGCGAGCGCCTACGTGTATTATTGGTCCACCGAGACAGATGCGGTAAAACGCATCGAAATCGCCGCGCAGGCGAAACGCTGGGCGGAAAAGGCGTCGCAGCTCGTGCCTGGCGGGGCGGGCGACGGCGCCCTCGCCGTCTATTACGGCATGATCGAGCGCGACTCGGCGCGCGCCCTGCCCTTTGCGCTCAACGAAGTGCGCGCGCTGCCGAACGACCCCAACGGCCACAACCGGCTCGCCTCGAACTTGAATTCGCATGGCCGGACGCAGGACGCGCTCGCTGCTTTCGACCGGGCCGTGGCCCTGGATCCGTTGAACGTGCGCGTGCTGCACAACCGCGTGGGCGTATTTGCGCGGCTGCGACGAGTGCCGGAGTTCGAGACGGCGGCGGCCCGCAGCCTCGAATTCGGCGGACGGAATGTGGACCGCGCACTCATGGCGGATTTCCGCTTTCGGCTCACCGGGAAGCTGCCGGAATCGCTGGAAAACCTGGCCGGATTTTTGCCCGGCCGCCCGATGATGCTGTGGTATGGACGGCGTTTTGAGGAACTGCTGGCCGCAGCGGAGCGGGCGGTGGAAAATCTGCAGGAAAATCCGCCGCACGGGCGCCTCTATTTTCTGCTGTGGCGGTTGCGGGCCCTGCGCTGGCTCGGACGCGATGCGGAGGTGGGCGCCGCGGCGCGCGACATGCTCGCGCATGCCGAAAGTGTATCGACCGCCGAGCCGGATGAGCGCGCGATTAACGAACGCATCCGGATGTGGGGGCTGGTCGGCGCGGACCGAGCCGACGAGGCGCTGGCGATCGGCCGGCGGCGGGTGGAAGCGGCCGCTGCGCCCGCCCGCACCGCGGAGCGCTGGGATTGCCAGCACGAGCTCGCGCAGCTCTGCGCATGGCTCGGGCGCACGCGGGACTGTGTCGAACTGCTCGAAGCGCTGGTCCGGGTGCCGAGCGTCGTGCCCGTGCCCTATCTCCGGCTGGCGCCCGACTGGGATAACGTGCGCGAAGACGCGGCATTCAAAACGCTGCTGGCCGACCCGAAAAATTCCGGCCCGCTATGAGGTGATGCGCACCGCACACTCGGATCACTTCCAGATCACCGACCCATCGATCTCCCTGATCGACGTCCGGCCGGTGAGGGCCATCGCCATCTCGAATTCACGACGCAGGATGTTCACGACCTTGGTCACGCCGTCGGCGCCGCCGACCGCGAGCCCGTAGAGATAGGCGCGACCGATCAGCGTCGCCGACGCGCCCAATGCGATCGCCTTGAGCACGTCCGTGCCGCGCCGGATGCCACCGTCGACCAGCACCGGCACGCGCCCCGCGATCTTCGCGGCTACTTCCGGCAGCGCATCGATCGTCGCCGGCAGCGTATCCAGGTTCCGACCACCGTGATTGGAAACGATGATGCCCGACGCCCCCGCCTCCACGGCGCGCTCGGCGTCGTCCGGATTCAGCACGCCCTTCAACAGCATCGGCAGCTTGGTAATCGAGCGCAGCCACGCGATCTCCTTCCAGGTCAGCCGCGGATCGAGCAGCGCGCTGTAAATGCTGTTTTCCGTCGCACGGTGGCTGCCGGTCGCCGTCTTCAGCCCTTTCAGATTCGCGCGCTCCGCTCCCGGCGGCAGCGCGAACTTGCTCCGCGTCTCACGGTAACGCGCCCCCAGCACCGGCGAATCCACCGTCACCACCAGCGCCTGATAACCCGCCGCCTCCGCCCGCCGGACGAGGTCGCGCGTGAACTCCCGGTCCGGCTGCACGTAGAGTTGAAACCACAACGGCTTGGTCGTCACCGCGGCGACCTCCTCGATGCTGGTCGTGGCCGAGGTGCTGAGGATGAACGTCGCATCCGCCGCCGCCGCGCCCCGCGCCGTCGCCCGCTCGCCGTCCGCGTGCGCGAGTTTATGATACGCCGTCGGCGCGAGCAGAATCGGAAACGCCAGTTCGCGGCCGAAGAGCGAGACCCGCGTGTCGAGCTGCGACACGTCGACGAGGATGCGCGGCTTGAGCCGGATGCGGTCGTAGGATTCGCGGTTCCAGCGCAGCGTCAGTTCGTCCGCCGCCCCGCCGCTGATGTATTCCCACCCGATCTTCGTCATTCTCGCCGGCGCGAGCGTCGCGTAATCGAAGACATCCACCGGCTCACCGGCGCTCGCCGCCGCCGGCCCCCCGCTCGGGCCGGCCGCGTCACCACCGCCCGCGCTCTGCGCGCTGCCGTCCGCGGCCAGGATGGCGCCGCTCGCCATCAGGCCGGTCGTCCGCAGCAGTTCTCGTCGCGTGATCGCCATGGGCCGGTGGGGTGAAGCGCGGCGCGCACCGCCGCGCCGGAACCTCTGCCGCACCCGCGCGCGCGGCGCCA
>Ga0163144_10007231_pt1 | contig 24353 bp, 24 predicted proteins | sample OliLak19BULKMAT1_FD_123175 | JGI IMG/M metagenome (GOLD analysis project Ga0163144, IMG submission 123175) | Freshwater microbial mat bacterial communities from Lake Vanda, McMurdo Dry Valleys, Antarctica - Oligotrophic Lake LV.19.BULKMAT1 | ecosystem: Environmental > Aquatic > Freshwater >...
CTTTGTGCCTTTGTGTTGAAACAAAAAATAGAGGGTGTGAAAAATGGCTTTTGAAGTTCGCCTGGGCAAGCTTTCGCCCACGATGGAAACCGGCACCGTCAACCGCTGGCTGAAAAAAGAAGGCGACACGATTTCCAGCGGCGACACGCTCGCGGAAGTCGAGACCGATAAAGCGAGCATGCCGCTTGAAGTGTTCGAAGACGGCAAGCTGCTCAAGATTCTGGTGGGCGAAGGCAAGACCGCCAAGCTCGACGAGTTGCTCGCGGTCATTGGCAAAGAGGGCGAAGACATCTCCGCCATTTTGTCCGGCGGCGGCGCGGGACCCGCGCCCATAAAAGCGGCGGCGCCGGCGGCCAAAGGGAGCACCGCGGCACCCGTGGCGATGCACGCGGCCACCGGGTCAGCGAGTGCCAGCACGGGCGGACGCGTCAAGGCAAGCCCTCTGGCCAAAAAAATTGCCAGGGAACGCGGCATCGATTTGAGTTCGCTGAAAGCAACGGGACCGGGCGGACGCGTGATCGTTCGCGACGTGCCCGAAAAGGGTGCCGCGGGGACGGGCGTGGGAATGGCGCAGCCGGTCCTTCCCGGCGCGATGCTTCCGGGCGACGAAGACCACCCGCTCAGCAATATCCGCCAGACCATCGCGCGGCGCTTGCTTCAGAGCAAACAGACCATTCCGCATTTCTATCTTTACAGCGAAGTGAATCTCGACCGCTTGTCGGCGATGCGCGAAGACCTGAATGCGCACGCCGGCGAAAAAGGCGTGAAGATCAGCATCAACGATTTCATCATCAAGATGGCCGCGGCCACGCTGGCGCGCCATCCGGAAGTGAATGCGGCGTTCAACGGCACGAGCATCCGCCGCTTCGGATCGGTGAACATCGCCGTGGCCGTGGCGACCGAGGCGGGTCTGTACACGCCGGTTCTGCGCAATGTAGACAAACTTACGCTGAGCGGCATTTCGGCGGGCGTGAAGGACATCGCCGCCAAAGCGCGCGACAAGAAACTGAAAGCGGAGGAGTTGCAGGGCTCGGGATTTACGATCAGCAATCTGGGCATGTTCGGCGTCGATCATTTCTTCGCCATCATCAATCCGCCGGAAGCGGCGATCCTCGCCGTCGGCGCGATGAAGTCGAAGCCGATCGTGAACGCCGCGGGGCAGATCGTCGTGGGTAAGATGATGGGGCTGACGCTCTCCTGCGACCACCGCGCGGTGGACGGCGCGGTCGGCGCGAAGTTCATGGCGACGCTGAAGGAACTGCTGGAGAACCCGGCGAAGCTGCTGCTGTGAACTGGATAGTGAAGAACGATTTGAATCCGTTTCCGACTTTTCAAAAGCAGCCCACGTTCCGCATTTTCGCAAGGCTGCTGCCAAAATCAGGCGTTCACGCGGGGCGAGAAGGGCTTCGAGCATATTCATGTTGATCGCGGCATGGCCTGCATCTCGAAGCCGGCTGTTCAGCCCTAAAGTCTCAGAGCCGTGCTGTTCAGCCCCAAAGGGGCTGCGTCTCAAAGCCCAGGGTTGCCGCGCAGCGGCTACCCTGGGTTAACAGACGCGCGCATGACTCAACCCCAAAGGGGTTGCGGCGGGTGGGTGACACAATCCCGCTGGGGTTGTCTTGCGCGCAACGATTTACCCAGGGTAGCGCCTGTGGGCGCAACCCTGGGCTACGCGACATTGCCCCTTTGGGGCAAGTGACTGCGCGGTGATAAGTGCGCCGCGAATCGACCGGTTGTAGAGCACACTTTTCAATAGTTCCAAAATTCGTTTTTAGTTAAAAGAGAGGACATTCAAAATGGCTGATTCTGCATACGACGTGGTGGTTATCGGCGGGGGTCCCGGCGGGTATGTTTGCGCGATTCGCGCGGCGCAGCTCGGGAAAAAAGTGCTCTGCGTGGAGAAAGCGGAGCTCGGCGGAATTTGTTTGAATTGGGGTTGTATACCCACCAAAGCGCTGATTAAAACGGCGGAACTGGTCGACGAAATTCGGCACGCGGAAAAGCACGGCCTGAAAGTGGAAGGGCTCTCCTGGGACTTCTCCAAAGTCATCGGGCGCAGCCGCGACGTCGCGGGCCGCTTGAATCGCGGCATCACGGGGCTCTTCAAGAAATACAAAGTCGAGCACCTTGCCGGACAGGCGGCGCTGACGGGCGCGACGACGGTGGATGTCGCGACCCCAGACGGCATCAAGAAAATTTCGGGCAAGACTATTGTCATCGCCACGGGTGCGCGCTCCAAGTTTTTGCCGGAGCTGAAGCCGGATGGCAAAGTCGTGATCACCAGCCGCGAGGCGATGGTGCTGCCGAAGGTGCCAAAACATCTGCTCGTGGTGGGCGCGGGCGCGATCGGCATTGAGTTCGCTTACTTTTATTCTGTCATGGGCGCTCAGGTCACGGTGGTCGAATACGCCGACAGTATTCTTCCGGCGAACGACCGCGAGATTGCGGCGATGCTCGCCAAGTCGCTCAGCCGGCGCGGTGTTGAAATTTTCACGGGCTCGAAGCTGGATAAGATCGCCGTGAGCGCGACGGGTGTCACGGCCACCATTGTCGGTGCGAAGGATGGCAAGGTAGTGAAGGCCATTGAAGCGGACGTGTGCCTCTCCGCGGTGGGCATGACCGGCAATATTGAAGAGCTGGGCCTTGAAAAAGTGGGCGTGAAAACGGATCGCGGATTCATCGTCGTCGATGGTTATTTGAAGACGAGCGTGAAGAGCATTTTTGCGATCGGAGACGTTTCCGGGCCGCCGCTGCTGGCCCACAAGGCCAGCTTTGAAGGGCACGGCGTGGCCGATCAGATCGGCGGACATCATTACGATCCGATCAACAAGGATCAGATCCCGGGCTGCACGTACTGCCATCCGCAGCTGGCGTCGGTGGGCCTGACTGAAGAGCAGTGCAAGGCCAAGAACATGGAGTACACGGTGGGCAAGTTTCCGTTCACGGCCAGCGGCATGGCCATCGCGGCCGGTGACGACGAAGGCATCGTGAAAGTACTATTCGGCAAGAAACATGGCGAGCTGCTTGGCGCGCATGTTCTGGCCGGACACGCGGCGGATTTGATCGCGGAACTGGGTCTGGCGCTGAAGCTGGAATGCACCTACGAAGAGATTCTTTCAACGATCCATGCTCACCCAACGCTGAGTGAATCGATCCAGGAAGCGAGCGGGCAGGCGTTTGGAAAAGCGGTGCATATTTAACGGATGGTTTCTGGTTTCTGGTTCCTGGTCTCTGATTTGTTTGTTCGAAGCGCTTCAGCGCTTCGGATTGCGCGCTCAACTTCACTCTCACTTTTGCCGATACCAGTACTTGCAGGCTCTGCAAGGGGGAACGCTTGGACGGCACCATCGTGGATTGTTTCATCGTTGGATTTTTAATTCTGCAGACGTACCTGGGGTGGCGGCGCGGCCTGTTGTGGCAGGTGGCGGGCGTGGCCAGCCTCGCCTTTGGCGTGATCCTCGGGCTCGTCTTGGCGCCGTACCTGGCCCGTATTCTGACTGAACATGTCACCAGCAACTTATTTCGCGCGAAGCTGATCGCGTTTTTATTTGTCATCGGCAGCGTGGGGTTATGCCTGCGCATCGCGGCGGCGATCGCCGAAGTTCATTCCGAAAAAGGACTGCCGAAAAAAGAGCGGGAGCTTCGCCGTGCCGATGACCGGATCCTGGGTGGAATATTTGGCGCGTTGAAAGGCAGTGTGCTATCGCTGGTGATCGTAGCGGCGGCGGTGACTCTCTACCCCCACGCGCCGCTATGGAATGAGTCGCGGCTGGCGTCGCCGCTGGCCGTGGCCGGCTCACGGCTGCTCCCGGGCGGCGCGGTGAATGAGGTCAGACGCTGGGCCGCGCGGTCGGCGATGGATATCCGCGAGGGTTTGGATATTCGCTAATGAATGCTGAGCGCTTTTTGCATCATGCATTGATTTTTTTTAGAAGGCGCTGAAAGCGTTCGGCGCTGAAATGCAGAATGGCAAGGGCGAAGGCGCGGGCGAAGGGGGAGAGGGCGTCTTCGGGAAAGCGGTTGAATAGTTTTTCAATTTTTTCATCGGAGACCGCGAGGACGCGATTGATCCAGTAGCGCGTCGCCTCGGGCTCTATTTCAAACGCCGAGGATGTAAGTAAAGGGGCGGCTGGCGTGAAGTTTTTCTAGCCAGCCTTCGACGCCGGGAAAATAATCACTTTCCAAGCCCAGACGGACATCGACGCGCCCAGTCCAAGCCGCGTGGGCGCGCGTGACCATGGCGACGTACTCATCGACTTATCCCGCGGCTTGATTTCCCCGAATCGAAAGAAACACATGGCGGGCCAGTTATTTCTCGTTGAAGATTTCTTTGCGGATTAGAGCTTCATCTTCGGGGGCGGGCGATTTGGGCTTGATGCCGTATTTCCGGTTGCAGTAAAACGCGGCGACTTTCATTTTTCCGGCGAGAGCCGATTCGGTTTTTTCGCTAACTTCGTAACCGGCGGTTTGTAGCTGCGCGGCGGTGGGAATGGTTTGCAATTCGGCGGCGAGTTGGTGCAGATAGGCTGACTCGTCGGGCGAGTATTTGCCGCGTTTGGCATAGCGCTGGTGCGACAGGTATTGCGCGACCCATTTCAACAGAATGGCGTGTTTTTTGGAATAGTGTTCGATGGCGGCCGCGGCTGGCAGCGCAGCAAGCTCGGCCGTGAATGTTGCTTTAAATATCTTCTGATCGCCTGGCGTGTCGCGGCGCTGATAAATGAATTCGAGATCGCGCTCCATGAACCAATCCACAATCACCGCGGGGTCGCTGGAGTTCGGGCCGGCCTCTTCTTTAGCGACGCTGAATGCCGTCAGAAAAATCAGGAAATAGCAGAGCACAAAGCGCCGCATGTCGGGGTGCCTCCGAAGAGCACAGAGAGTCATAATCTTCAGGCGGGTGAAACTCAAGGGGGAATATCCCGGCACCGTCCCTAATCGAGGGCGGCGTATTGAAGAGGAGGCGCTAATTTTTTCGCTGCGACAAGGTTACTCCCGGATATTTTGGCGCAGGTAGCGTTCGATTGCGAGACCCTGCTCTTTGCCGACGCGCTTGTAATTCTCCTGCGTGCTGGCGGGGACGTTCCAGGCGGTCTCGAGCGTCAGGGCGACGACGTGGCGGGATGTATTTTCAGATACCCAGTTCTTCGAAATCGTTTTCCAGTTCTTGTCGTACGACGGTCCGGATTCCATCACGGTGCCGATAAAATTCAGCGGACCGGTCATCTCTTCCTTGGCGCAGCTTAAAAAAGTCCGGAGGTTCGTCCAGCCGCGCTGGCTGAGCATCTCCCGGGGAGAGCTGTAAAAATACGGATGCGTGTCGGTCGCGCTGGGATTGTGGAGATCGACGAATACATCGAACGCCCCGGCGGCGTTCTGCGTTTTAATCTGCTGCATCGCGGCGCGGACTTCGGGCCAGTGCGGCGCGCCGCTCCAGTCGCGGTTGTGATCCTGCGGCTTCTGCGTTTTTCCGCCGGCCCCGCGTTCAACGTTATCCATATCCATGATCGGCACGATCGTGATCAGCGCATTCCGGCGCAGTACCTCAGCGCGCGGGTCATCGGAGACGAGCCATTCCGTAAAACCCTGGCAGACCCAGCTCGAGCCGCTTTCCCACGCGTGCTGGCGCGCGTGAATCCAGACGCCGAAGCGCTTGGGGTCGTCCGTCTGCGTCACGCGCAGTCCGGGAACCGGATGGCCTTCGGCGCTTTTGCAAAGTTCAAAGGCTTTGGCATGCGGCGTCCTGGCGGCGCGCTCGACCATTTCCCGCGCATTTTTGAGAGTGAAAACCGGGCCCCACGCGAACCAGGCGGCGGGCGCGTCGATCTTCTGGCGGTAGAGCATGCGCTTATTTTTGAATTCGCCGGCGGGCGTCTGAATCCAGTTCGCGTCATCGAGACTGTAGAAGGCCTGAGCGGGCTGAGCCCAGATGCCGCCGCCGACATCGAGCGTGATTGTTTCGCCTGGCTTGATGCCTTCGACTTTAAGATACCACCAGCAGGCCCAGCCTTTGTCTTTGTGCATGCTCGGAAGCAGGCGGATGATGCGATCGGTGTGATTGATTTCTTCAACTTTGGCCGAGCCGCCCGGAAAGTTGAAGCTCGTTTTAAGTTCGAGGCGTTCCTCGGCAGAGGCTGTGATGGAAATGAACAGCGCGAAGAGGGCCACTAGTTCAACCGGACTGAGTCGAAAAAGGTTAAATTTCAACCCTTCATTTGAGTTCGGTTGAACCACTAAATAGCGCACGCGACGCACTCCTGAAATTCCCTTTTCACAGCTTACCCCATGCGCGGCGGTTCGGGATAAAAAAGAAACGGGTGAGAAGCTCGGCGCTCGCTCACCCGTATTAAAAACGTGTGCGATCTCCGCTGCTTAGAAGCCGAAGCCTTTGACTTTGACTTTCTTTTTCTTTTCTTCCTTGGGTTCTTCTTTCTTGGGCTCTTCTTTTTTCTCTTCCTTCTTTGCAGCCGTCTTCGGCTCTTCCTTGGGTTCTTCCTTCTTGGCGTCGGCCTGAGACTTTTCGGCGTCTTCAATGGCCTTCTTCTGAGCCGCGGCGGCGTCTTCCTGCATCTTCTTCATCTTGGCTTCCATGTCCGTCATGTCCTGAACGACAACACCGGCGGGAGCCGTGAAAACGAAGCGGTCGGCGGCGATGCTGGGATCGATCTTCATGTTCTTGAGGGTCATGGTCATCGTGTTCTTGCCATTGGCGGATTTGGCGGTGGTCTGCATGACCATGCCGTTGCCCTTGCTGAAGAAGTAGGTCATGGGCATCGCATTGGCATCAGCGGGCACTCCTTCTTTCGGCTTGGCCGTGGCTTCGACGACGTAGCAGGTTTCACCGGAAATGGCGACCTGCGGCAGAACTTTCAGGGTGTAGTCTTTGCGCAGCCATTTAAAAAATCCTTTGCCGCCGGCCATTTCACCGTACTCGGGCATCTTCATTTTCGTGGCCATCTTGGTGCCGTTGGTGTCGTTCAAGCTGTAGGCGACATCGCCATTCATGACCATCAACGTCGTCATCTTGGTCTTTGTTTCAGTGCCCTGAATTTTTTGAATGGCGTCCGAGGTGGACTCCATGCGCATGTTCCAGGACTTGGCATCTTTGCGCGCCATCTCGGCGGTGCCTTTGCTTGTGGCGTTGTAGTCCATGCCCTCGCCGCTCATCGCATTCATGGTTTCCATGTCGTAGCTCATCGACTGAAGCTTGTCCCACTTCGACGCGATGTCGGCTTCGATATCGTCGATCTCATCCGCAAAAACGCTGGCGCAAAAGGTCAGACTCAACACGGCAACAACACGCAGAAACTTCATTGCACTCTCTCCTTTAGATGGCGTCGCTGTTCGACAGCGGCGGAAAAACACGGGAGTTGAAACCTTAACGGCGTTGCGCTGTGATGCAACAAGATTGCACGGCGAATGCCCGCTTCATTCACGACATTAAAAAGGAGTCAACTCTCTAAGCGGAGCATAGTTAAGAAATTTTACGCCACGCCGAGGAGCGCCTTAAAGATCCGTCTTTCCGCGCAGAGCAGCGATTTTCCCCTGTTGCAAAACAAGGTGCAGATGCGTGCGCTTAAAAAAGCGCCCGATTTTGAGCACAAATCCCCGTTGAATCGCGTCGTAATCTCGTCAGCACGGTTCTTTTCCCTTGAGGTACCCTCATGCACATCCGCTGCGTTGCTATTCCACTTCTACTTCTGTCCGAAACTCTTTTTGCGGCCGCCGCGCCGGGTTCAGCGCCAACCCTTGCCGACGACAAGCCGGCGCGCGTGCAGCTTGTGGCTCAGGATGCTCCGGGGCATTACGGCGCGCAGCTTCTGGGCGCGCTCGACCGTCCGGTCGGCGACGGCATTAAGCTGATGGGCGTTTCGATGCCAGCGCGCCTCAACGCCAAGGGACAACTGGAGCTCGACGTGCGCGGCGATGGCAAGTTCAAGGTGATCGCGCGACAGGAGGTGCTGTCGGTGGTCTTGAAAGGCGAGGGCGAGAAACCGAAAACACAGAACGTGAAAATTGAAGTGCGGAAGCAGGACGATGGAAGCTGGACTTACCGCAACGTGACGCAGCTGTTGATGCGCATTGAAGCGGAACAGTTCGCGCTGATCGATGCCAACAGCAATGGACTCTATAATGAGGCGGGAATCGATGGCATGGCGTGGCAAGGCGAGATGATCCTCTATCCCCTGCCCTCCTCCGCCGAGCGCTGGTGTTCGGCGACTCAGAATTTCACGGCGCTGCAAACGGGGCCGTGGGGCGAGAACGCCGCCGTCAGCGCGCGGCCGCTCGCGACGACCGTGGCGGCGGCGCTGCCGGTGCTCAAGGGCGTCAACGAAGAGCGCGTGAGATTGGGGCTGACGCCGCGGCCCGAAGACGTGAAGCTCAGCGCGGAGCTGCAGAAACATTGCGCCTACATGTCAGCGCATGGAACGCTGACGCATCCGGAAGACAAATCAAAAACAGGCTACAGCGAAGAGGGACACAACGCCGGCATGCGCAGCATCTTGAGCATGGGGTCGGCGCCGCCGAACATCGCGGCGGGAATGGTTCACACGTATTTTCACCGGCAGGATGTGATCCGCCCGAACTCGCTCGCGTTCGGTGTGGGTTATGAAGGGAAATACGGCGGCATCGACGGCCGTTCCACTTGTGGAACGACCAATCCGCAGCATTATCCGGTGCTCTGCCCGATGCCCGGCCAGAGCGGCATCGCACTGACCTACGGCAAGGAAGCGCCTGACGCCACGCCGGGTGACGCGAGCGCCGGGTACCCGATTACGGTTTATTTCAACACTGGAAAATTGAAGCTGACAGCGCATTCGCTCAAGGCCGCCGGACCGGCGGGCGCACCGCCGCAAGCGGGCAAGGCCACGCCGGCGGCGGGAGAATCGATCGAGTGCTACGTCTTCGATCCGAAAACCGGCGCGTCGGCGGATATGACGGGCTGGCAGCAATGCGTCTGCATCATCCCCAAAGACCCGCTGAAGCCGAATGTGGAGTACGAAGTGATGTTCAATGTGGAGGTGGACGGCAAGCCGTGGGTGAAAACGTGGCGCTTTGAAACGTCGGCGCTGAAAAAGGCGCGGCGGTAACTTCAAATACTGACCGGTTGCTGGAATTCGCTGGGCGGGTAGGGATAGCCGCCGAGCAGGGCTTCCATGTCTTCCAGTTTGCGAATGCCGAAGGCCAAGGTGGATTCGAGGTACTCCTGCACCTGGCGTTCGTGCGTCAGGCGCAACGCCTGGTGCTGGAAGTTGCTGATCAAAGCGGGCAGTTTGTTCTTGGCGTCCATGATGCGCCAGCGCAGACGGCCGCTGTGAAAAGGGTCGCCGCAGCCGGCTTGCAGATTCGAGAAATTGCCGCTGATGTCGGTCTCGAACTGATGGATGTATTCGGCGAGCGAACCGAGCGCGGTCCAGCTTTCAAGGAAGCCGAGGATGGCGCCGTTGCGCGTGGCGTGCTGCATCTCGTGGCCGAAAAATTCGCGGGCGCGGCGGGGGTGTTCGCGCAACAGCATGTCGAATCCAGTCCACAGACGCGATTGAGCCGCGGGATCCTTCACGCCGAAAAGACGGGCGATGAAGCGCAGCGGAAATTTTTCGCGCGGCAGTCCTTTCAGTCCCGACCACTTGCGTTCGGCGGCGTAGTAGGCTCCGGGCCAGGAGACTTCCGGCGGCGCGTACATCGGTCCGAGCGTGTGATCGCGCGTCCACGCGGTGGTGATCAAGCCTTCGAGATAACCCATCTCGGCCGCTTCGGTCCAGGCGTCGATGTTGTCGAACGAATCGTAGCGCGAGGTGGGCGAGCGCGTGGCGGCGCCCCACACGCGGCGGCCTAACTTACGGTAGCGATCGAGATTGGTGAGAATGGCGGGCGTCGCTTTGCCGCCGTGGCCTTCGTACTGCCAGAACGTGAGCACTGTTTCGGGCGGCAGCCATCTGACCTGCTCGTCGCTCATGCGGCGGAACATGTCGTCCCAGATCAGCGGACTTTTTCCGCCCGCGGTGAGGTAGCGGCACACTTTGCCCACGTAATCGAGGTACAGGGCCGCGCGGCCGCCCAACTGTTTTGCGCGCGCTTCGCTGGCGGGGTTGACGCCGAGCAGCCGCGTTTCATCGCCGCCGACATGCATGAACTTGCCGCGGTGCACGGACGCGAGGTCTTCCATCATGGCCGTGACGATGCCCAGCGTTTCCGGGACGACCGGGCAGAACTGCTGAAAATATTCGGAGTGTTCCCGCAACCCGGCGTACGCCGGCAGGCGCAAGACGTGTCCAGCGTTTCCGATGCACGGCACGAGAGGAATCAGGGTGATGCCCAGATCCTGCGAGAAGAGTTCGACTTCGGACATCTCGGCGGGCGAGAGCGCGCCTTCGGAGGCCAGTCCGGGCTGCGATGGAAAATTGTAGTACGACTCGTATTCCAGGATGACCGTGTTGATCTTCACGTCAGCGAACATCATCAGGACATTTTTGAGGTACTCGGTATTGGGCGACCAGCCCTTGAAATCCAGATGCATCACGCGGAATGGGAGCAGCGGAAAATCTTCGATTTCGAGGCCGGGAATTTCGGGGCCGTCCTGGATCAATTGCCGCAGCGTGGTTCCGGCATACTGCAAGCCCTGCTCATCGGCGCCGTGCAGCAGCGCACCGCTTGAATTAACGGTGAGACGGTAGCCTTCAAGAGCTGCACATTGGCCGCGCAGGGGGCGATCCAATTGATCCCATTTTGGAAAAGTGGCTGACGGGGTGAACAGTGCCTGCGTGGGGAGCAGACGCGTACTGGTCTCCGGCGCGGTGCGGTAGCCGATGTCGAACAGTTGCTGGCAGAGCATGTGGCAGCGCCGGCGCGCTCCGACAGTGGCCTTGTCTGAGATATACAAAAAATTGGACGGGGTGGGCCGCAGCGGCGCGCCGCGCAGACTCACGCTGCGAGGGAAAGGCAGCACGTTCAATTTAGGCGACGGGCTGGCTTCTACGTCAACATCAAAGGCCATTCGAATATCCTTTTCATTTGTGCGGCGCAAACTTTAAAGCCCCAATCCCCTTCGCGCAAGCGTCACTGACACAAAAGAATACCCAAATTTTTTCTTTGGCGTGAGATTTCCGACACTTTCGGCGAAGGGCTTGGAGGTATTATGAGCGGTCGATTAACTATATTGGCACATGATCAAGTTGCATCACTTGCAATGGGCGAACGGGTACGGCGGAACAAACACCATGTGCTTAAGATTTGGCTGGCGAGGGTAAGAAAAGAAGTTTTAGCAGCAACCCATTTCACTGACGAAGAGATCGTAAATTCACTTGATGAGTATCTCGATGTCCTTGCCGATCTGCTCGGTCGTCCCGAAGACGAACGTGCGACGGCGGTGGAGAATGTGAAAATCGCGTGCAAGCATGCGCAGCAACGCATCCGGCTCGAATGCTACTCCATCGAAGATGTGATGCTTGAGCATGATCTGCTGCATCAAGTGCTATCTGAGGAATTGCAGAAAGACGGTCCGTTGGGTCCGCGCGAAAATGTAAGCTTAACGCACTTCATTTTTCGCGGCATGCGCGCAGCCGTCGTCGAGTTTCATCAACAATTCACACAACAAGACCAAGCGCTCAAGGTGTCGGTTGAAAGGCTGACGCAGGAACGCGATCTGCGCGAGCAGTGTGTAGCGACGTTGACGCATGATCTGCGACAGCCACTTTGCGCGGCGCTAATAACCGCCCAAATGCTGCTGCGTAATCCCACTGTTGAAGGCCGGGACAAACTGGTTTCCCGAATTCTTTCAAACTTGCACCGTATCGAGCGAATGATCACCGATCTTCTGGATGCAACGCAAATTCGCGTCGGTCAGACACTTCCGCTCACCATTCAGGAGACCAATCTCGGCACCGTTTGCAAGAACCTGATTGAGGAATTAGCCCCGACTGCAAGTCCCCGCGTCAAATGTGTCTGTAAAGAATTCATCATCGGTTACTGGGATGAGACGAATCTACGCCGTGTGATAGAAAATATGCTTGCCAACGCGGTCAAATATGGCTGGCAGCATACGGATATCACCATCTCTATAATAAAAGAAAATGATCGAGTGCGGATTGCGGTTCACAATTTCGGAGAACAGCTGAATCAAAGTGATCTCGCACAGATTTTCAATCCGTATTTCCGGACGCATGAGGCCAAGCGTGAAGGGAAGAAAGGGTGGGGATTGGGACTTACCCTCGTGAGGGGTATCGCGGAAGCGCACGGAGGCTATGCCGAAGTCGCTAGCCGGAATGAAGGGATCACTTTTTCGATTGTGCTGCCTTTGGATTCCAGAGCCCACGTCGCGAATGTATTGCAAAATGAGACCTTATAATAGTTTAAGTGTGTCCCAAATAAACCCACTTTTGTCAGTAATTTTAAAATTCTGCTCAAATGGTTACACTGCTGATCGTTAATCAAAGGCTTGTAATTTGCTCATATCTATCGGTACTCGTGGCTTATTTAATGCTCGAATGTAATCTTTTCTACACATGAAGGAGATGATGAGATGAAGAAGGAACTCGAACCGGTCAAGCAGAAGGCTCAAATGCACGCGGAAGCGGATCGCAAAGAAAAGGAACACAAAAAAGCGATCAGTCTCCCGGCGAAGTCTGGCGAGGCGGTGGAGAAGAATCTTGTCAAATCTTCCGAGGACGAAGCCGCTTCTCGGCCGGAGTAACGGTCAGTGCGAAGTGCCTGAAAAACCTATTGATCGAGCTGCCGGGAGTTGAAATCAATCCGTGTGGCGCGTGCCAACGGCCATGATTCAAAGAACCGCGGGACGATCGTCCGGCGGTTTCTTTTAGCCAGGGGACGTGCGAACGTCTTGACAGGGATGTGCATCCTCTTTTAGCCTACGGCACTTCATGCGTCAGTAAGGCCTAAAAGAGGCGGCGATGCCGAATCTGGACGACATTCGATTGGGGCAGCTCTCCGTCGCACAGGGCCTGTGCACGCCCATGGAAGTTGAGGAGTGCCTGACGCAGCAGCATCGCAGCGAGCAGTCGGGCGGGACGGACCGCTTGGGCGAATTGATGATCTCGCGCGGCTACCTGACGCGCACGCAGTTGACCCGGCTGCTGAATCTGCAGCGCGAAACGGAGCAGAAAGTATCGCGCATCGGGCCGTACGAACTGATTCGGAAACTGGGAGAAGGCGGCATGGGCGCGGTGTACCAGGCGAAAGACACGCGCAATGACAACATCGTGGCGCTGAAAGTTCTGCCGCGCAGCCGCGCCAAAGATAAAATATTCCTGCAGCGCTTCGAACAGGAGGCGCGCGCCGCGTTCGAACTCGACCATCCCAACATCGTTCATGGACTCGATGTGGGCCAGGCCGACGGGTACCATTTTCTAGTGATGGAATTCGTGCAGGGCAAGGATGTTTACGCGCTGCTGGAACAGAAGGGGCGGCTCTCGGAAAAGGAAGTGCTGTCCATCATGGAACAGATCGCGTCGGCCCTGGATCACATTCACGGCGAGCGGCTGGTGCACCGGGATATCAAGCCCGAGAACATCATCGTGACCGAGCGCGGGACGGCGAAGCTGGCGGACATGGGGCTGGCGGTGGACAGCGAAATCCAGGGGCGGCGCCGCATCACGCAGGCGGGCATCGCGATGGGCACGCCCTATTACCTCTCGCCGGAACAGATCGAAGGAAAATCCGAAGCCGATATCCGTTCCGATATTTACGCGCTGGGAACCACCATCTACGAGGCGCTCACGGGGCGCCCGCCGTTTGAAGGAGAAACGCCGGCGGTGGTGATGATGAAACATCTCAACGAGCAGGTGCCCAGTCCGCACGAGATCGATCACACCATCTCGCAGCATTTCTGCCACCTGCTGGAAAAGATGATGGCCAAGGATGCGTCGGAACGGTATCAGACGCCGACGGATTTGATCGCCGATATCCAGCTTGTAAAACAGGGAGAAGCGCCGCAGGGAACGCGTCCGGCCAATGGGCGTTCGAGCGTGGCGCGGCCGCGCGATCACCGGGACGAGCCGGTGTCGGTAGCGACGGGGACGTCGCAGCCGCGGTTTTCGGAAAACCTGGAGAAGCTGGAGCGGCTGCTGGTGCAGCCTGGATCGCAGCAGGACTCGCGCGTGGGAAGCGCCATCAGATCGCGCAAGGTAATGCCGCACGCGGTGGCGAGTTCAACACGCTCGCGCAACACGGCGCAGAGCTCCGGCGACCAAAGCGTCAAGTTAGCGATTTTCGTGGGCGTCGCGGTCGCGGTCGCCGTGCTGGCATTCCTGCTGGTCAGTGTTTTTTCGCCGCGCTGAGAACGCACCCACCACGACGAACTTGAAGCTCGACTTTAAGCACAGGGGAATAAGTCAAACGATGCGCAAGATCACAACGGACACCTACGGACCGGCGGCGAAGGAGTTGATCGCGCTGGCCATCGCCGAAAGCCGCCCCACCGAGCTGACGTTCTCCCCGCGGGCCGACGCCGTTCGCGCGGCTCTCGCGGCGATGACGGACCAGACGATCTCCGCGAACCGGCGCGTGCGCATGCCACACGATGCGGAGTCCTTGCGTGCGGGACTGTGGTTGCTGTTCGATTTTGAGAACGAAAGTCACCAGCTGTCGCAGAACGTACCGACGCCGTCTGGAAGTTACTGGCACGGCATTCTGCACCGCCGCGAACCGGACGCGAACAACGCGAAGTACTGGATGGCCCGCATCGGCGAGCATCCGGTGCTTCCGGAGTTGCTGCAAGACGCGATGGAGATTGCGGCCGCGGCGGGACCGGCCGGTGCGGCGCTGCATCAGGCTCTGCGGGCGATGACGAGTTTCAATGCGGCGTGGTTTGTGGAGCGCTGCACGTCACCGGCGGAACCTGCTGCAACGAAAATTCTGCTGGAGATCCAGCGCCGCGAATGGACGCTGCTGTTCGATTACAATTTCAAGAAGGCGTTCGCGTGAAATGTACCGCAGGCATCTTGCCTGCCCGCCGTTGGGAAAAGTAATCGATCCCCACGGCGGCAGGCTGAAAGGCCGCGCGGTACTTTAGAAACTGAGGCTAAAGGTGTTGTTGTAGCCGATGTAGACCAAGACTGAATAGGCCAGCACATCGCGGCCGATCAGGCAGGTAATCTGATTGCCCGGCGTTGCGATAACGGCACCCTGCCAAGCGACATTGTTGGGAAAGATGAACCGCACGGCGTATTCAAAACATTGCATGTCGGGATCGGAGGCGGTTGCAATGTTGCAGGAGCCAACCGGTTTTAAACCCAGGCGCTTGATGTAAGTTTCGGTGATCACACTGCGGTCGGCGCCGGTGTCGATTTTAAATTCGATCGGAAGGGGCGCCGGAACTAATAAATTGTCGCGATGCAACGCGGCCTCCGTGGCGTCGGTTACGCCCACGTGCGCCGATACGATCAGGCCCTTATTTTTGCATGATTCATTGGAAATCGTGAACGACGGCATCGCATACTCCGGAAGGTAAAAAAAGCACACCCGTTCGAGTTTCCTAAAAAGGAGAGCGACTCAAGCGACACCTTTATTGAGGACTTCCTTGACGAGAAATGGCACGTTGCCAAAGCGCCGATAACCTTCGGCAATGGCGTCGTATTGCTTCGAAAAAAGGCCGATGAGCTCGTTGTCTTTAATCAGCGCGAAGTCACCGTGGCACTTCGACGCAAGGAGAGGACGGCATGAATTGAAGGTCTTCAGCTCGGTATCTAGTGCTTTCATTCGCGGCATCCTCCCGACACCCATGAGTAGTGTCGAGAATGATAAAAGCAACGCCTATGCCCGTTTTTCCACATAGATTAAATCTTTGATGTAATCCATGATTTGCGCGACGCACTCAGCCACGGAAAACTTATCGGTTTCAAGGATGAGCTCGGGTTTGAGGGGTTCCTCATACGGAGCGGAGATGCCCGTGAAATCACGGATCTCTCCTGCCCGCGCTTTCTTATACAATCCTTTGGGGTCGCGTTTTTCGCAAACCTCCAGCGGACATTTGGCGAAGACTTCGATAAACTCGTTAGGCTCAATGGCTTTTCGAATGCTATCGCGGTCGGCGCGGTAGGGCGAAATAAAGGTCGTAATGACGATGAGGCCTCCATCGGTCATCAGATGAGCGACTTCGCCCACACGGCGTATATTTTCTGCCCGGTCTTTGGCCGAAAACCCGAGATCTTTGCACAGTCCCTGCCGGATGTTGTCCCCGTCGAGCACGTAACAATTGAGATGGTGGTGGAACAGTTCGGCTTCAAGTTCCGTGGCGATCGTCGATTTTCCAGAGGCAGACAGTCCGGTCAGCCAGATCAGCGCGCCCTTGTGGCCATTGCGGAGCGCGCGGTCGTCGGCGGTGATCTTGGTTTTGTGCCACGTCAGGTTATTCGCGCTGGTCTTGCCGCCGAATCCGTCCGCGTACGTGCCGTGCAGGATGATGCCGCCGCCGGTGACTTCCTTGCGATCGACAAGAACGAAGCGGCCGGATTCCGCGATGCGGTTGTGGTTGTCGAAGGCGACGGGGTATTTCGTGCGGATGGTGATTTCAGCGACGTCGTTCTTGGCGATGTAGTTGCGGGCCGTGCCGACTTCGGCGAGCGTGGAGGCGTCGATGATTTTTTCAATCGAGGCCAGTTCGCACTCCACCTCCTGCGTCGTCAATTTCAATTTGTACTTCTTGCCGATTTCGAGATTCTGCCGGCCGAGCCAGAACAGATTGGCCTTGAATGTATCGGAGGTAATCGGCCCAGACTGTTCGTGGCTGCCGACGTGGCCGCGTTCGACGAAGATCTGTTCGGTGAGCGTAATGCCGACGGATTCGCCCGCCTGAGCGTCGTCGCGCGGAGGGGAACTCCAGCGTTCGATGGTTTTGACCACGCCGACTTTTCCACGCGGTGCAAAGACCAGGCGGTCGCCGACCTTGAGAGTGCCGGATTCCACGCGCCCCGCGAGGATGCGGCGGTGGTCGAAGCGGTAAATATCCTGGATGGGAAAGCGCAGCGGCAGATGCGTCGGCGCGCTGCCGACTTGAAAAAGCGTATCGATGGCGCCGACAACCGGCTGAGCTTTGAACCACGGCGTCTTGTCGCTGTTCGTGGCGATGTTATCACCGTGCTTGGCGGTGATGGGAATGAACAATTTAGGTTCCACGCCGAGTTTGGCGAGGAACTCGCGGTATTCGCGTTCGATGCGATCGAACACGGCTTGATCGAAGCCGACGAGATCCATTTTATTGACGAGCACAATGACCTGGCGGATGCCGAGCAGATGCAGCAGATAGCCGTGGCGGCGGGATTGTTCCTGCACGCCTTCGTGCGCGTCGATCAGCAGCAGCGCGGCGTCGGCGCTGGCCGCGCCGGTAATCATGTTTTTCAAAAATTCTTTGTGGCCTGGCGCGTCGATAATGACGTACTGCCGGCGCGGCGTGGAGAACCATATCTGTGCCGTATCGATGGTGATATTCTGGTCCCGCTCGCTCTGCAGCGAATCCATTAGATTGGCCCATTCGAACGGAACGCCGCGCCGTTCGGCGATGCGCACGAGCTGTTCGTACTTGCCGGTGGGCAGCGAACCGGTGTCGTAGAAAAGACGCCCGACGAAGGTGGACTTGCCGTGATCGACATGGCCCACAATGACGATCTTCATTTGTTCAACGTTGGTGGCAGTAGCTGTCGTGCTGGACACTTCGTTCTCCTCGAGTCAACTCACTGTTTTTCACGTGGTATTAAAGAGAGATTCTTGCAGGAAATGCTGGCACCAGCACCGACTTCTCAAGTTTACCATCCTTGCTGTAAAAACTCATATGGCCCTCGTTGTCGCAAAGCCAGAATTCAATAGCGCCGTTCGCGAAATATAAATTTTTCTTAAACGTCATCTCGAACTCCGTATTACTCTCGGATTTGACCTCCACACAAATTTCCGGAGCCAGAGTAAACACCGTCTCGCCGACAACTTTTGCATATCGTTCGTACGACATCCACGCGGCATCTGCGACTTTAACATTGTCGCTGGTATCGATGGCTGGCTCAGCCAAAACTCTTCCATCAGGCTTTAGTTTTCCCAGCAGCGAAACAATCTCACCTTGAAATCCGGAATGCCGTGGCTTAACTGGACTCATGATGATTTGGCCTTGTTTATTGAGCTCAATTCTGTACGGTAAATTTTTCAGACTCTTATCTTCAAGCACCTCTTGCCATTTCATTCCAAATCCTCCAGCGCCGCGCTATCGTCAAGTTTACTCTAAGCCATGGCGCCAGACTACATGTATCCGTCGCGGCGCAGCTTCTCGAAGGCGTCTTCGCTTTCCTGATCCTGGGCGCGGCCGGCGCGCTCGGGGACTTTAGTGATTTTCAGCTCCTCGATGATCTCTTCCACGGTCGTCGCGTTGGAGGCGATGTCGCCGGTGCAGGGCGCGCAGCCGAGGCTGCGGTAGCGCCGGCCGTTCTTGGCGAAATAAAGCGGAATGATCGGGATTTTTTCTTTCTGGATGTATTCCCAGATGTTCAGCTCGGTCCAGTGCAGCAGCGGGTGGATGCGGATGTGCGTGCCGGCGTCGAAGTCGGTTTTGAACTGGTCCCAGAGCTCCGGCGGCTGGTCCTCAACGTTCCATTCCATGTTCTTGTCGCGCGGCGAAAAGTAGCGCTCCTTGGCGCGGGTCGGTTCTTCGTCGCGGCGCACGCCGACGATGACGCCGGTGTAATTCTTCTCTTCCAGAAGCAGCTTCAGCGCGTCCTTTTTCAGCGTGCCGCAGCATTCCACGCGCGTGGCTTTGCCGTTAGGATAGGTGACGCCGCTCTCGAGGACCTTCTTGTTCTTGCCGACGACCAGATTCAGATTCCAGTCGCGCGCCTGCTTATCGCGGTATTCGATCATCGAATCGATTTTGTAAGACGTGTCGATGTGGACGAGCGGGAATGGGACGTGGCCGAAGAAGGCTTTGCGGGCCAGCCACAGCAGCACCGTGGAATCCTTGCCGATGGACCACAGCATCGCCAGGTTTTCGAATTTATTGAACGCTTCCCGGTACAAAAAGATGCTCTGGTTTTCAAGTTCCTCGAGATGATCCATCGGTACTCCTGCCTCCTCTGCCCCTGTTCAACGACGCTCACCAATCGCCTCTTATCTTTTAATTCCTATCGGAAAACTATGATATTGCAAGACTTTACTTTAAAAATCGCACCATTGATTCCGCCGAAGAACCTGTTGCGGTTTATTCAGCCACAGATTAAGGTCATCAGCAGCGGCATCTTAGCAAGCCTTCGAGGAACCCATGTCCGCTCGAAACAAGCCTTCTTTATCTCCAGCTCGCCTGATGGTTTTACTCGGCCTTGGCCTTGAATTCATCTTCCATTTTGCACCCATTCATGCCGCTCAAAAGGCGCCCGTCAGCGCAGAGGAAGCGCGCCAGGCGCGCGAGCTGGTGGATAAGCTGGCGTCCGATAATTTTTCCGAACGACTCCGCTCGCGCATCGGCCTTCTGGAAAGTGGGCGCGCAGCCATCGAGCCGCTTGAGAATGCCGTGAAATCGGAAGATCCCGAAGTGCGGTTGCGTGCGATGGAAATCCTGATTGCGTTGCGCGGCCGCGGCTTTCTGGGCATCGGCCTCGCGGAAACGACGGACGCCGACATGATGCCGCAAAACGAGGAGCAGGACGAGCAGCAAGCGGAGTCGACCGTGGTCGCGCCAAAAGTGGTGGCAAATCAGATTGTAAATTTCCGGCAGTATTTGACGTACGGCGTCAACAAGCCGCTTCCCGCGGAGGCTGCGGGACTGCAGCCGGGCGATAAGATTTTAAGCGTCAACGACACGCCGGTGCAGGGCGTGAAAGATCTGATGCGCGAGGTCATCACCATCGGCCCGGCGCGACAGGCGGTGTTGCTGATCGAGCGGGGGGAACAGAAACTGCGCGTGCCGGTAACGCTAACACGGAACCCGATCATGATGCGCATGAACGATTTCGGCGGCTATCAGATTTCCAAAGATCCGCCGCCGCCCGTCGATCTTGAGAAGGAAGCTGATCTCCCCGCCGGAGAGAAGCAGACGTTCGCACCGGAAATTCGAATCCCACAATTCGTCACGCTGGACGGAGAAGAAGCGACCATTCAAGTCGGCGAATTATTAAAGTACGCTTTAGGCCAGGCCATCCTCACGGAAGAATCAAAGCTCCTTGAAGCTGTTCGCTGAATCGTCCAGCACCCAGAATCGCAACTCCCCCGCCCTGCCCTGCTCGATCGATTGAATCGCATACAGATACTGCGTCCGCGTGAATTCGTAGAGCCCCATCGCGCGGTCGAGATCGGTTGAGGACGGAACCGGCGGCGCATCGGGATGACTGTGAAAAAAGCCGATCACAGCGTTGCCGTCGTTGCGAACTGCAAGCTGGCGTTCCAGTGCGGCATACTCCAGCGGATCGATAGAGAAACGGTCGCCTGAGCGATCGGTCTCCGTGTTCGTTAAGGCGACTGATTCGGTGATCCGGAACGAATTCGCGTCGCACGTTCCGACGAGCGCGCCGCAGCCTTCCGCCGGGTAGACCGAAACAAGATGCCCGGCGCTCGCGTCGCGAATGCCGGGCATCAGAAGGACAACTGCTGGTTTCTGGTTCATGGTTGCTGGTTTCTAGTTAACCGGAAACTAGAAACCAGCAACTAGAAACCGTCCGTTCAGGCCTTGATATTGTAGAACGCTTTGCGGCCGAGGTATTCGGCGGCGCTGCCCAATTCTTCTTCAATGCGCAGGAGCTGGTTGTATTTGGCGATGCGGTCGGTGCGGCTGGCCGAACCGGTCTTGATCTGGCCGGCGTTGGTGGCGACGGCGATGTCGGCGATCGTGGTGTCTTCCGTTTCGCCCGAGCGATGGCTGATTACGGCGGTGTAGCGAGCTCGCTGCGCCATCTGCACGGCATCCAATGTTTCGGTGAGCGAACCGATCTGATTCACCTTGACCAGAATGGAATTTCCGATGCCCTTGGCGATGCCCTCCGCGAGGCGTTTGACGTTGGTCACGAACAAGTCGTCGCCGACGAGCTGAACTTTTTCTCCCAGCGCCTTGGTGAGCTTGGCCCAGGTATCCCAATCGTCTTCGCTGCAGCCGTCTTCAATGCTGATGATGGGGTATTTCTTGCACCAGCCCGCGAGCATCTCGACCACTTCATCGCCGCTCTTGATCGGGTTTTTCTTTTCGCCTTCGAGGTTATACTTCTTTTTCTTGGCGTCGTAGTACTCGGTGGCCGCGCAATCGAGGCCCAGGCAAATGTCCTTGCCGGGCGTGTAGCCGGCCTTCTCGATGGCCTCGATAATGATCGTGAGGGCTTCTTCGTTCGACTTCAAGTCGGGGGCGAAACCGCCTTCGTCGCCAACGCTGGTCGCGAGGCCTTTATCATGCAGCACTTTTTTCAGGTTATGGAAAATTTCAGCGCCCATGCGCAGGCCTTCGGAGAAGGTCGGCGCGCCGACGGGAAGAATCATGAATTCCTGCATGTCGACGTTGTTGTCGGCGTGCTGGCCCCCGTTGATGATGTTCATCATCGGCACCGGCAGCGTGTGCGCATTGACGCCGCCGAGGTAGCGGTAGAGCGGCAGGCCGGCGTCGGCAGCAGCGGCTTTGGAGACGGCGAGCGAGATGGCCAGAATGGCGTTGGCGCCGAGCTTGCCTTTGTTTTCGGTGCCGTCCAGATCGAGCAGAGCGTGGTCCACGCCGCGCTGATCGGAGGCGTCGAGTCCGGTGATCGCCGGTCCGAGAATGTCGTTCACGTTCCGCACGGCGCGGTTGACCGACTTGCCGAGATATTTCTTGGCGTCGCCATCGCGAAGTTCAACGGCTTCGTGCGCGCCAGTGGAGGCGCCGGACGGCACAGCGGCCCGGCCGCGCGCTCCGCTCTCGAGCATGACGTCCACTTCTACGGTGGGATTTCCGCGCGAATCGATGATCTGGCGGCCGTGAACTTCACTGATTTCGGACATGACTGTCTCCTGAGCATTCTGATTTAAGTTGCAAACAGATGTGCCAAGCGGCTCGAAAGGTTTCGTCCGCGCAGCGCCACCGGCGTTAACAATGAGAGCTGGATAATAAAGGCGATACGGGCCGTTGCAACAAAAAGTAAGGGGCAGGTCAGCGCGCGTCAAAAGTCGCCCGGAGACCGCTCAATGTAATTTTTCCCGTAAAGCTGTTCGAGTTGGTCGGCGGATTTCGCCATTCCCGTCACGGGGTAATAAGTGCCATGACGTGGCTCCGGACGGCGGTATTTCGGCGCGGCGGAATGGTATTTGTCAAACCCTTCCAGCAGCGTTTCCTCAAGCTCTTCCGGCTTGCATTCAATGAGAACGTCTTTGTGCAGATAACAATTGAGAAAGACGCTGTTCTTGTTCCACCCGAGGCTGAAATAACGCGTGTCGAAAACAGCCAGATTCGTCCCTAGCACGCCTTGATTGTCGATCACCGAAAAGTTGAAGGCGCTGCCGGTGCGATTGACCGCGCCGCGCACGAGAATATCGCGCAAGGTGACCCGTTTGCAGCGGCTGACCGAGAGCGCAAAACTGTCGCAGTAGGCAATGCGGCAATTGTCCACCCAACAGTCTTCGCGTAACTGGAGAGCGATTCCGAAATTCATATTCATCTTGATGGCCTGAAGATCCCACTCCGCCGGAAAACGCAGTGTAAAATCTTCCAAGCCTGCTCGCCGGATGTTGTAGAGTTTGAGCGCGCAGAAGTCGTCTCCTTTTTTCGCGGCCAGCGGCATTTCCAGAACCGTGCTCTCGACTCCGTTGCCGCGCAAAATGACATTCGATTTCAAATTCAAGCTTTTCGAAAGTTTAAACGTTCCTGAGTCCAACTGAACCACCCCGCCTTTTTCCGCAGCGCTGTCGATAGCTTTCTGGATGTCATCGCCAAGACGGACGTCGACGGTGGGCGGCCTATCGCGGCGCGGAGGAATTCCGCCGGCAACTCCCGCTTTGACCCATTCCTTTATTTTGGGAAAGTTTTCATCGTAGCGACTCGGGTCGAAAACAGAATCGGGATCGCCGACGCGGACGATAGCGCGGACGGGTTCAGGCACCGAAGCGGGTTGCGCCGAGCGCGCCGTTTTGGCTGAAGATTGAGAGGCGCCCGAGAAATGCAACACGAACAGAACGACCGATGCCGCCAGGCAAAGAGCGGAAGCCGCTTGAAACAGCGGCACTAAACGTCTGCCTTTGGCTTGAACGATCAGGCTCGCGCCCATGCGGAAATCCTACTCTTGCGAGAAGATCCAGGTGAAATCGTCTTCGTTGGGCGCGACGCCGTAGTCCCCATTTCCCTGCGCATCGAGAGTGCCGCCATCCAGCCGAAGATCAGCGCCTCCTTCGGCGACAAGCAACGCCTGTTTCACCTTCATCGTAACAGTGTAGCCCCCGGTCGCCTCATAATCGAAAGTAATCTTATGATCCTCGACCCATTTTATATTGAACACCCGCAGCAAGCCGCTTGGCGTCGCGGTGAGAACCTGATCCGCGGGCTTGGTGTTGTCGCAGTGCGTGTCAAAAGCGACGAAGCCCGAGCCCCTGAGACCGGCATAGCGATCATAAGGCGACTCCATCGCTCACAGGATGAACAACGCTGGGGCATAGGGTGGTATCTGGATCACCATTCTTTTCAATTTCCGGTCGTCTATTTTTCGCCTCGGCGAATGCGTCTCCAGCCATTCTTTTAGTTCCCGGATCAGACTCTGGTTTGGTGCCGTTCATATGATCGAACATTTCAATAATCACATCTTCATGAGAGGCAGTGTTGCACAATGTTGTAAAGCCGACACTAAATCGCCCACCAACATCTGCAAGATTTCGAGCGCTTCGGCATGCGGCAATGATAACGATTGCGCGATTATTATTGAAATCGGCTTGAAATGCGGCTTTCTCAGCGTGCACACGCCAATGTTTCCGCTGCATCCCTTTTTTTTCATTGTGCTGCCATACGATCATTGCCCCACCACCTGCACCCGCGTTCGCCCAATCTTCAGCAGTCTTTTTTTTCTTCACACTAACTGCGTCAAATCCGAGCAACCCAACGTTCACAGGGGCATCGTTTCCACCATGCGTATTAAATAACGCAACGCCAAGTCCACGGCTGAAGTTATCCCACGCAAGCCGATCACACGTTCGTGCTGAATCATCGTCAATTGTATCTTACCAGCGCCTATTTAAAATATATCCCTGACTGGCGCTTCCTGATTTGATCAAACGCTCTTTCAATCGATCGCCAGGGCCATGTCCGAGTTGCCATTCAAACGGCTCCCAAATACCGATCAGATTGCTCTTAGAAGAATATGCTGTCGCTCCACTTATCTCGAAGCTCAGTAAGAGCATCGTAATGATTGTGATTCGCACGTAACCCCTCC
>Ga0163144_10007232_pt1 | contig 24351 bp, 20 predicted proteins | sample OliLak19BULKMAT1_FD_123175 | JGI IMG/M metagenome (GOLD analysis project Ga0163144, IMG submission 123175) | Freshwater microbial mat bacterial communities from Lake Vanda, McMurdo Dry Valleys, Antarctica - Oligotrophic Lake LV.19.BULKMAT1 | ecosystem: Environmental > Aquatic > Freshwater >...
CGGGTTGCGGGGGAAACACGCTTGGACCGCCGATCTTGGGATTGAGCAATCCGCTCGACGCCAGCGCGACGTCGCGGACAATCTCGGCTTCGAGCCGCAAGCGGTTTTGGCGCGCCAAGAGGCGATTTTGCGGATCTTTTTTCGCGCGCGTCGCCGTGGCCGCGCTCGCTTGGCGATAGGTCGCGCTCGAAACGATCACGCGATGCATGTGCTTGATCGACCAGGGTTCGGCCCGTTTCTCCGACCCGATGGGCGTGGACGGGGCCATAAATTCAAGCGCGAGCCAATCGAGCAACTCCGGATGGGACGGAACACTCCCCTGCGTGCCGAAGTCATTCTCGGTTTCGACGATGCCTCGGCCAAAATACTGCTGCCATAGGCGGTTGACGAACACGCGCGCCGTCAGCGGATTCTCCGGCGAGAAAAGCCAACGCGAGAAATCCAATCGATTCAGGCCAGCCGCCTTCTCAGGCTGCTTGATCGCGGGAAATACGGTCGGCACGTCGGGCGACACCGTTTTGCCCTTGCGGAGAAAATCGCCGCGAATGTGGACATAGGTCGCGCGTGGTTTGACACGTTCTTGGAGCACCATGGTCGATGTCGGCTTCGGCTCGCGTTTCTTGATGTCGGCAAGCTTCTTCTCCAACAGATTCTGATACGTCAGCAAATGCAGATGGTGACTGCCTTGGACGCCTGCCAATCCGTCAAGGCGACCGAGTTGCGCGACGCCGGACAATACGAGCGGGATGCGCTCGGTGTCTTCGTAGAACTCCGTGACGACTACCTTTTCCTTGGCCGTCCGCTGGTAGTCGGGCTTTTCGATGTATTCCTGAACGAGTTTCGGAAACGTCGCTTTCACGGGATAGCTGAGATCCTTCTCCCAGGCTTTCTGCCGGGCGGGGCTGGCGATGTCGAGAACCTCGATCGCCTTGCGCAACACCACTTGCTCCTTCTTCAATTTCGCGAGCAATTTCGTATCCGCTCCGGTGGGCAGCGGCAGATTCGGCTCATCGCAATTGTTGAAGAAGGCGAACATCTCGTAATACTCACGTTGCGAGATGGGGTCGTACTTGTGGTCGTGACACTGCGCGCAGCCGACCGTCAAACCCAAGAAAACCGATCCGGTCGTGTTGACCCGGTCCACGATCGCCTCGACGCGGAACTGCTCCAAATCGATGCCGCCTTCCTGGTTGATCTGCGTATTGCGATGAAAGCCCGTCGCGACTTTTTGCTCGACGCCTGCCTTGGGGAGCAAGTCGCCCGCCAACTGTTGAACGACAAAATCGTTGAAGGGCAAGTCGCGATTGAGCGCGTTGATGACCCAATCGCGATAGGGCCAAATGGTCCGCGGGGCGTCGATGCTGTAGCCGTTGGAGTCGGCATAACGGGCCAGATCCAGCCAATGTCGGCCCCAGCGTTCGCCGTAGTGTGGCGACGCGAGGATGCGCTCGACCAGTTGCTCGTAGGCGTCGGGCCTCGTGTCGTTGACGAAATCATCGACTTCGCGCGGCGTCGGCGGCAGTCCCAATAGGTCGAGACTGAGCCGGCGGATCAGCGTGGCGCGGTCGGCCTGCGGAGAGAGCGTGAGTCCCTCTTTCTCCAGTCTCGCCAGGATGAAACGATCGATCGCGTTGCGGGCGAGGGCGTTGTTCTTCACGTCCGGAAGCGCGTGCAGTTTCGGCTTTTGGAAGGCCCAGTGGTCGGACTCCTCCCTGGTCGCCTCAGCCGACTTTTCGTCCTTGGGGTAAATCGCTCCCTGACTGATCCAGAGGGCGATGAGGTTGATTTGCTTTGCGGACGGCCTTGGCTGGTCCGAGGGCGGCATTTTGAGCAGGACTTTCGGATCATTTGCGCGCAAGGCTTTGATAATCAGACTCTGCTCGCCCTTACTTGGTAGAACAATTGCGCCGGACTCGCTGCCTTTCTTGACGATGAAGTCGCCGCTGTCGAGGCGGAGCCCGCCGCGCTGCTTCTTGGGGCCGTGGCACTTGACGCAGAATTCCTGAAAGATCGGCTTGATATCCTTGACGTAGTCAACCTTGGCCTGGGCAGGCAGATCGCTCGTCCAAACAAACGATAACAGCAAGAGGAGAGAGCGCTTTGGCATGGCTTGGATTACTGATAAAGGGTCGTATTGGTAGGATAAAGTATCTTCCCAAACATGCACGCGGATTGCAAGGGTTTGGGGGAAAAGACGCGGCGATTCAGATTGCAAATTCCATCACGAAAGTACGAAGGAAAGAAAACTCGAAAGAAAGCTTCGGCACTTTTCGATTCAAGCTGACGGCTTTGTCTTGTCGAAATAACCCAAACTGCCAGGATATCTTACTGGCAAGGATGATCCTTGCGTTAGCACGACGCGCAAGCGAGTGAATTCACTCGCTTGCGCGTCGTGCTAACAGGGTACGCTTTAAGCCATGAATCAAGTCGCGGAGACCGTTGCCGAATGTTACGCGGTTGGAGTCCAGCCCCATGCGGGCGCGGATGCCGTGCCCGAATTGCTTGCGACCCTCACGACGGCGATGGCCGGTCCCCAGGGAAGGTTGCTGGAGATTCGCAAGTTCGCACTGCGTCTGTTCGCGATGCACGGTCTGGGCGACTGGACGTTCCGTTACAACAAACGCAAACGCGCCATGGGGCTGTGCGTCTATCAGCGACGGAGCATCGAACTATCCCTTTTTTTCGCGGGGCGAAATAGCCCCGAGGAAATCCTGGATACGTTGCTGCATGAAATCGCTCACGCCTTGGTCGGCCCCAAGCATGGCCACGACGGCGTTTGGAAAAAGAAGTGCGTCGAGATCGGCGCTCGGCCACAGCGCTGCGGGGCGGCGAACATGCCGCGCGGGAAATGGCAGGCGGGTTGCGGACAATGCGGCAAGCGTTTTGATCGTTGCCAAAGGCCGAGGGTCATGAAGGGCTGGTATTGCCCCTGCTGCGGACCGCGCGCGGGAAATCTGGTTTGGGTTGCGGCGCAAGAGTGAATCACCTGCATCGGAAACGGAAGCGTGATGCAAATGGCAAGAAAGCCGGCGATGCCCGTCCCTGAGGCCTCACCCGTAGACGCCGTCGTCAAGACTTGGGTCGTATACATTCTGATCTGCGCGGACAACTCGCTCTACACCGGCATCACGGTCGACCTGTCGCGCCGCTTCCGCCAACATAACCAAGGCAAGGCGTCCCGTTATACGCGCAGTCGGCTGCCCGTGCGACTGATGCACCAGGAATCCCAGCCAAGCCATGGCGACGCCCTGCGGCGTGAGGCCGCGATCAAGAAGTTGAGCCAAAGGCAAAAATGGTCGCTGGTGCGGCAATCTGGTTGAAAGCCTGATTCACTCAGTTGCGGATCACGCGGACTTGTCGGTTAGCTTAATGTGGCCTATCCAACATGATCCGCGGAGTCCATCGATGTCGCTTCAGCACGACGGATTACCGATGAACGAACTTCTCTCGTATCTTCCCTCACTCTTGATCGTCGCGGGCGTCGGGCAGTTGGCCCTCATCGTCGCCAGTCTGGCCATCCCGCGCGTTCTCGGCTGGCACGCCGAAACCGCGAAGTTGCGTCCCCTCACGCGCCAGGTCTTCTGGACCTATGCGGGCTACATCTGGTCTACCAACCTGGCATTTGGACTCGTCTCCCTACGCCCGGAATGGCTGCTGGATCGCGCACCGCTGGCTGCGTGTGTTACCGGATTCATGTCGGCATATTGGATCGGACGCGTGCTGATCCAGTTCTTCTACTTCGATCGCTCCGACGCGCCGTCGGGGCTTTTGGTTCAGATCGCCGAAGTCGCCCTGGTTGCGTTGTTCGTCTTTCTTTCATCGGTCTATGCGGCGGCCTTCCTCCTAAACCTGGGGGCGATCGGCCCATGAACGGCTATATGCCACGCGATCCCCTCACATTGGCGGTCGTCGGGGTTCTACTGATCTTGACGCTCCTTGCGGGTCTTGGCATCAGCCGATTGCCCGCGCGCTGGTATGCACGCGCGTTGGCCTGGCTCTTGACCGTCAGCGTCACGGCCGGTGTGGAACGTCTTTGTCGGGACGAACCGGCGGGCATTCGCATGCTCGCCATCATCGGCGCCTTGCTTTACGGCATGAAGGCGGTGGTCAGCGTGGAAGCGCACGCTGGCGGCATGCCGCCCCTCTCGGCGTGGCGCTGGCTTGGCTTTGGCGCGTTTTGGCCCGGCATGCGGCCCGCGCCCTTCGCCCGCGCCGGCCTCGGCCGTCAACCCGGCGCCGGCGCTCTCATTCGCTGGGGCTGCTTCCTGGGCAGCGTTGGTTTGCTGCTGGGCTTCCTTGCTTGGCTCGTCTGGCATCATGGACGCCCTGCCCTCTCCGACGACGCGGCCTGTGTCCTTGCAACCGCCTTGCTTTTACCCGCTCTAAGTTTGATCGTTCACTTCGGCTTCTTCAACATCTTGGCCGGTCTGTGGCGGTTGGCGGGCGTCGATGCGCGACCTCTCTTCCGCGCCCCGTTGGCCGCTCCCTCGCTGGAGAACTTTTGGAGCCGACGCTGGAACCTCGCCTTCTCCGAAATGACGGCGCTTGCCGTCTATCGTCCGCTCTCCAGACTAGGCCGCAAAACCGCGACGGTCGCCGCGTTTCTCGCCTCGGGGCTTCTGCACGAACTGGCCATCAGCGTACCGGTGCTCGCCGGATTCGGTTTGCCCTTGCTCTACTTCCTCCTGCACGGCATGTTGGTCCTGATCGAGCGCCGGCTGGAACAAGCGGGTCTGCCCGTTGCTTCTTGGGGTTGGGCCGCCCATGCCTGGGTGCTCGCCTGGCTCGCGGCGCCATTGCCTCTGCTGTTTCATCCGCCGTTTCTCCGCGGCGTCGTTTGGCCGCTCATCGGCTTGGAATAAGTCGACTTGAAACGTCAACCTTCGTAGGCCGGCGTCATGCGGTGATTCCCTTTCGCCGACATTATGCACGCCAAAACGCCCATAGCCCGCGCACAACAAAGGTCGCCAGCCCTTTCCATTCGTTCCAGCATTTGCCCGCCTTGGCCCATTGTCCGCGCACGGCGCGCCAGACGATCTGCCCCGCCTTAACGAACATCTGCAGCGGCGCGTCGAGCGTGACGGCGCACTTGTACGCGAACATGCCGGCGCGATTCGTGCCCTTTTTGCGCAGATACTTCGCGAAGCCGACGGCGATATGCACCGACGCCTGGCCGATGAAAAGCCGGGTGCTTACGCGGCCGACGTGTACGATCTCGACATGCGGCACATGCAAGACGACGCCGTGCCGGGCCGCGCGCAGGCAGAGTTCGAGGTCCTCGCCGCCAAAGAAGAAATCCTCATCCCAGCCGCCCAACTCCTCGAAGCGGTCGCGCCGCGTCCAGAGGGCGGCGCCCATCAAGAGTTCGACGGACTGCGGCGTTGTCTCGCGAACACCTTCGCGGCAATAGCGGCGATAGTGGTTGCGAAAAATACCTGTCCAGCGCAACGGGCAGGTGCGATGCAGAAACGTTGCCAGCGTCGGCAAGCGGCGCGGTCCGCGCTGGATCGCGCCGTCCACGCCGCGCAGGCGCGGCCCGATCAACCAGGTCTCGGGGTGGTTTTCCTGGGCCTCGACGAGTTCCGCCAACGTGCCGGGTGGAACAATCGTATCGTTGTTCAGAAAGAAAAGGTGTTCGCCGCGCGCGTTCTCTGCCGCCTGATTATTCGCGCGGGCGAAGCCAAGATTGGCGACATTGCGAACGAGGCGTACGCCGGGAAATCGTTCGCGTACCAACTCCGGCGCGCCGTCCGTCGAACCGTTGTCGACGACGATGACTTCGAAGTCAACGCCCTGCGGTTGTGTCAGAAGTGAGCGGAGACAGCGCTCCAGATGCGCGCGGCAATCTCGGTTCACGATGCAGACCGAAACGCGAGGCGCGCGCGCGACGGAGGTCGGATAATGGCGCGACTCTCGCTCGGCCAATTCGTCGCGATCCACCGTCTGCTGCGCCATTCTTTCCTCGCCAAACGCCTCCCCATCTCACGTTTGGCGATGGTAAAGAAGCAAGTAAATCAAGGCAAGATGAAGAAGGCGCGGCGTCCGACTCCGACCTCGCACCGTTCGCGATGTCACGACAAAGGCCGGCCCCGCAACCGATTGCGTTCTACCTTGGCAACGGTTGCCTGACGGATAGCGTGCCAGAGCTTTTTCCAATGATCGTTTCCATGCAGGTTCCACTGCATATATTCCCGGAGAAAGCGAAGGCGATCGGTTCGACTGACCACCGGGCTTTCAAAGAAACTGACGTTGAGCCTCGCCAGATTCTGCACGCGGCGCGACCAGCGCAGGCGACTGTAATGGCGGTCGACGCCGACCAGATCGATGATCCAAATCGAGCTGGGAAGGTGCGGCAACAAGCCCAAGCTGGAGGCATTGCCGGGGTAGGACAGGGCGCGCGGATTGCTCGACACCAGGACGTTTTGCGCTTTCAAGTCGCGGTGGGCCAGGCAGCGGCGATGCATTTCCCTAATGATCCTCGCCACGAGAACAAGCTGGGCTCGGACCTCCTTGCTTCGCTCCGCCGCCGTTTGTCCTTCCGCATCCTTGACGAACTCCATCAGATGTTGGGCGTTTTCGATCTTCTCGGTGATCAAGTACCCTTCACGACACATGCCGAAGCGTTTGCGATGAAATACCGCGAGAGGCCTCGGCGTCGGCAAAGCGCGTTCGCACAGGCCATGCCCATGGACCCAGGATCGCTCCGCCTCCGTCGCGCGAAAAAGAGACCGCAACGCGTCGTACCAGCGTGTGACGCAAAACCGCTTGTAGATGACGCGTTTGAGTTCTCCCCCTACGGTCAAATCGAGTTCCGTCACCGTCGATGAACGGGCATCCTTGAGCAACTTCGCCCCATGGCGTCGAAACGGCGCGTCCGGATCGCGCATGAGCGCCTTGATTTCTTGCGGCTCCAGATCGGTGACGGCGTGCCCCTTCGCATCGCCGCCTTTCACGTTGCGGTAATAGCGATTCCTTTCCAGGCAACGCAGATCGCGCCGACGCCAAAAATAGAGATTCGAATTGAGCGTTCGCTGTTCGAGATCGCGCAACAACAAGTTTCGGTTATCGAATCGCTCCGCGCCGGGCGCCTTCTTGTTGGCAAACCGTTGCCTCGTGTATGCCTTCCAGAACCGCATGCGGTCTGATCGGCTCACACGCAGAGAAAACCAGCGATTGAGCATCACCAGATTGTCCCGGCTCGTGCGCCAGGACAGCGGACCGGATACCTGCACCGCGTTAAGATCCACCAGAAATAGCTCGATCCCTTGCTGCCGATTCGTGCGAACCAAGATGTTGCCCGCATGAAAATCGTTGTGGCAAATCCCGGCTTCGTGCAGATCCGCCACCCATTCCCCCAACTTGAGCGCCAGGTCGCGACGCAAGTTCGAGTGTTGCGGCATTGGTTTGGCGGCGACGTGATCCACAAGGAATTGCTGAAGCGGTTCCGTGCCTTCCAGCGCCAGCGTCAACAAGTAGCTTTCGCCGCGACTCAGTCGAGTGGTCGGCTCGCCGTATCCCAACGCGACGACCGTGCCGATGCCGCGTTCCGCGACGGAGCGAGCCCTCTCGAACTCCATCCGGCCTTTGCTGGGGCGAATCCATTGCCGCAGCCAGGCGCGCCAATCGGGTGCAAGATTGTGTTTTACGAAAAAGCAGAATCCATCCAGGTCCACGCGATAGACCACGCGATGCGGACCCTTTTTGATAATGGTCGCTTGTCCCTTGACAAGCCATTCCGCGATGCGCAAACCGTTTTCGTCGAGGAGTTTCGCGTGCAGGCCGGCCGGCAGAAACCAGCGACAGTCCTTGGCGTCCATCCGCACCAGGCCCGGAAAAAGCGCGCCGAGAGTTTGCGGAGTCGATGACCGCGTCGCGTCGCTTTTCTGAGCAGATCCAGCCATCGGCCCGCCCCATGCATGATTATTTTCCGCCGCGCGAGCCGCCGACTCGGGCGATCGATCAAGACCGCGAATCAACGTACACCGCTCAGAATCCCCCGCCCTTTCATCGGCCAAGAATGCCCCGCTTATTTAGTCTTCCAGGCTTATTTCCTTGAATTGGTTAAGTATTCCGAGAAACGCGGCTGCTCTCCCGCAACTTCCCCATCACGACCCTGTCAATTCAAATCGAAATCGAGAATGTTGTTCTTGCGCGCCTTCACTTCGCACGTCAATTCCGACAACTCGGGATCTCTATATTTATCGGGCAATAACGACAGTGGCGCCTTGAATCGGTCCGCTGCGCCGGGTGGATTGGTGTGCGCAAGGGAGACGACCGACACTCGATAAAGGCCGGGACTCGCGCCCTTTGCTTCGCCCGTCGTCAATTGATAGCCGCCGTCCGCGTCGATCTTGGCGTGGGCGATCTTGTTGCTCTTTTCGCCCTTTACGCCGTCCGGCGTGAAGACGATCGTTCCCCCGGTCACCGGCAGCCCCTTGTACGACACCTTGCCCTGGACGGGCGTGAGCGGCAACGGACCCTTTTGGCAACCTTGCAAAAGGGTCATGCCGATCAAACCGGCCTGCGCCAGTGCCAGCAGCCGAGGTATTCGCATGGACTCCCATCCGTGACGTGCCGGGTATTCCCTTACCCAGTCGGCCGCATCCTAACAATCGCGATAAATTAGGGCAAGGCCGCGCGGCCTCCGCTTTCCAGAATCGGTTCTTGAGGCAAACCGGGCTTGATTTTCCTTTTTGCCCCTTGTAAAACCCGGCCCGCCTTTTGGCGAAAGAACGGAATCTCCGCCGACGGTCGCGGGAGGACTCGACACGGGACGAGCCAGGCCGGCCGGCATGTTGCAGGAGGAGGATACTGTGAAGCGGATTATCACCCTGGCGCTCGCTCTGACCGTCGGTCTCGCATTCGCCGGTTCGGCCCATGCGCAAACCGGGACCAAGGTTGCCGTCGTCAACGTCGGCGAGGTCTTTCAAAAGTACGACAAGGCCAAGGCCTACAAAGCGGAACTCGAAAAGATCATCGGCCCCCGAAAGGCTGAGGCCGAAACCCTCAGCAAGCAAATGAAGGACTGGGCGGCCTCCCTGCAGCACCCCAGCTTCGACAAGAAGGAACAGTCTCGCTACGAACAGGCCATCTTGGCCAACAAACGCAAGCTCGAAGACATGGACCGCCAGGTTCGCACCGAAATCGGCAAGGTCCAGGAATCGCAAATCGTCAACCTGTACAAGGATTTGAACGCCGCCGTCGAAGCGACCGCCAAGGCGCAGGGCTTCCAGCTTGTCCTCGCGTATGGCGACATCAGCGGCGATCAGTTCACGCTCGAAAACATCAATCGCAAGATGAACGGCATGGATCTGGGTAGCACTACGCCCTTGTTCTTCGCCGGCAGCGCCAACATCACCGATCAGGTGACCGCATCGCTCAACGCCCTCTTCCGCAGCACCGGCGGCGCCGCCGCGACCGTGCCCGCGACCCCGACCTCCGCGCCCCGATAACTTGATCGCTTGGCGAGCCGGGCGGCGTCAGCCCCCGGAGGGAAGCGCGAAACGTCGCTTCCCCTTGACCAAAACCCGGGGCCTGCGGTAAAACTCAGGCCCCTCCAGTGGACAGTTCAAACCGAACGCATCGCCGACGGCTGCGGGAGGGCTCACACGGGAACGAGCCAGGTCGACGGCGCAAACACAGGAGAGGAATCGTGAAGAGGACAAAGTTTGTGGGGATGGGGCTTGCCCTCGTCCTGGGTTTGGCGTTCGCCGCGTCGGCGCAGGCGCAAACCAAGATCGCCGTCATCAACGTCGGTGAAGTTTTCCAGAAATACGACAAAGCCAAGCAATACAAGGCGGAACTCGAAAAGGTGCTCGAGCCCAAAAAGGCCGAAGCCGAAACGCTCAAGAAGCAAATCATGGACTGGAAAAAAGCCCTGGAGACGCCCGACTTCGTGAAAAAGGAAGACCGTAGCAAATACGAGCAAGCGATGTTGGCCAACGTCCGCAAGATCGAGGACATCGATCGTCAACTCAAGCCCCAGATCGCCAAGCTCCAGGAGACCCAGATCGTCTCGCTGTACCGCGATCTATGCTCCGCCGTTGAGGGCGTCGCCAAAGCCAACAACATCCACCTCGTTCTCGCCTACGGAGACGTGACCGAGGACCGCTTCAACATCTTCAACATCAATCGATTGATGAACGGCATGGACCTTGGCAGCACCACGCCGATCTTCTTCGATCCCAGCGTCAACATCACCCAGCAGGTGGCGGACACGCTCAATCATCACCATCGCGCAGCGGGCGGCACGACCGGCGTTCCCGCCACTCCCGTTTCTCGGCCCGGCATGTAACCGCGTTCTTCTCTCGCCCGGAACAACCTCCAAGGTCACTTCCGGGCGCGAAAAGAGGCTTGTCAAGGAAGACAGCCGTGAAGATCATCAGCCACCGCTCGCAACGAACCATCGCCGCCGCCGCCGAAGTGCGCGGCATCGGCTACCTGACCGGCAAGCTCGTGCGTTTGCGATTCCTACCGGCCCCGGCGTCCACCGGGGTCGTCTTCGTGCGCACCGATCTGGGCAGCCGCATCGAAATCGCCGCCCACGTCTCCAACGTGACCGGCACCCACCGCCGCACCACGATTGGGGAAGGTCCGCTCGGCGTCGGTTTGGTCGAGCACGTACTCGCCGCTCTCGCCGGCCTCCATGTCGATAACTGCCGCGTCGAACTCGACGCGCCCGAACCGCCGGGTCTGGATGGATCCGCGCAAGGATTCGTCGACGCGATCCTCGGCGCCGGTCTGGTGGTCCAAAAAGAGACACGCGCCGTCTGGGCAACGGACGAACCCGTCCTCGTCGAGATGCGCGGCGCCACCCTCACGCTCCACCCGCCCGCCCAACAAGAACTTAGGGCCAGCTATCTGCTCGATTACGGCGCCCTCTCGCCGATCGTCCCCCAGAATTTCTCGCACGACATCACGCCCGAAACCTTCACTGCCCAGATTGCCTGCTCGCGCACCTTTCTATTGGAGCAAGAAGCGCTGATGCTTCGCGAACAGGGCCTCGGCAGACGCACGCAGTTTAGCGATCTCCTGGTTTTCGGACCCCATGGACCGATCAATAATCGCCTTCGCTTCGGCAACGAACCCGCCCGCCACAAAGTTCTCGACCTGATCGGCGACCTCTCCCTGTGCGGTCATCTCGTCGCGGGGCATCTCGTCGCCTACCGTTCGGGGCATCCACTCAATACCGAACTTGCCCGCGTAGTATCTGAACGCATCGAAGGCGGCGCCGTCTCGCGCCGCCGCGCCGCGTGAAGAGTGCCATCCATCTTTCACGAGCCGGAAGCGTAAGCAACGGAGCACCCTCGAAATCCATACGAGAATCATCATGACCCCACTTCGAATGGCAGTAATCGGCGTCGGACATCTGGGCAAGGAACACGCCCGCATCCTCGCCGGCCTGCCCGAAGTGGAACTCGTCGGTGTCGCCGACGTTAACGAAGCCAACGCCCAAGCGCTCGCCGCGCGTCTGGGCACCCAAGCCTTCGCGGACTTCCAAACTTTACTGGACAAAGTCGACGCCGCGTCCATCGTTGTGCCGACCTCGCTTCATGAAAATGTCGCCGCCGCCTTCCTGCGCCGCGGCATCCCCGTCCTGGTCGAGAAGCCGCTCGCATCCACTCGCGCCGCGGCCGACCTGCTCGTCGATCTCGCTCAGAAACACGACACGCTCCTCCAGGTTGGACACATCGAACGCTTCAATCCCGCGTTCGAGGCCGCCATGGAAAGGAACCTCCAACCCTGGTTCCTTCGCGCCGAGCGCCTCGGCCCCTTCAGCGGCCGTTCCACCGACACCGGCGTCGTCATGGATCTCATGATCCACGATCTCGACCTGCTCCTCTCCCTGATCGGCCGACCCGTCGCCGCCATCGAGTCCTCTGGCATCAGCGTCTTCGGCGCCCACGAGGACATTGCCCAGGCCCGCCTCCACTTCGCCGGCGGCTGCGTCGCCGAGGTCATGGCCAGCCGGGCCCACCCCACGCCCTCGCGCCAGACGCAGCTTTGGGGCTCCTTCGGTTACGCCCATCTCGACTTCGGCCAACGCCGCGCCACCTTCGTCGAACCCTCCGCGCAAATCCAGACGCAAGGACTCGATCCCACTCGCCTCGATGCCGACAGCCGAGGCCGGCTGCGCGACGATCTCTTCACGCGCTATCTCCCGCTCTCCACCGTCGAAGGCCAATCCCAGGACCAACTCACCGCGGAACTCCGTCACTTCGCCCACTGCGTCCGCACCAAGACGCAACCCCGCGTCACCGGCGAACACGCCCGCGACGCCATCGCGCTCGCCGAACGCATCCTCGCCGCCATGAAACGCCAGACATGGACACATGTCGGCGAACCGTTGCGCCGCGTTGCGTAATCGCGCCACACCCCATTCCACGCGAGTCCGCAGCGCTAGCAAGGGCGAGCGTGGCGTTGCGCACGCTAAGCCGCGAGCGGCGGGGTCATGGCCACGGCTCCCACTGTCCCCAGCAGCAGTCATCACTTGAGTGGCTTGGCATGCAACCGCTTTAAGCCAAGGGTCACGGGGTCGACGATGATACCGGCATTTTCGAGGGCTACCACGCCAAGAATCGGCTCAACGTCCGGCGGACCGAATATGACCTGCGTCACGGTCTCAGTGCCGAAAAAAGCGATGCGGGCAAAGCCGTATTCATATTCGATCGGATTTCCATTCGCGAGTTCGTACACCGCTTTTCCCTCCGGCCGAACGCCGGCCGCATGCAGTTTTTCACTGGGCGCCATGCAATCGATCGAGCCGGTGTCGACCAAGAACTCGGCCTCGAACGGGGTTGCCGATGCGCCCGCCAAATCGCGGACGCTTGCCGTGACGTGCGTAAGCCCCATTTTCATCTCCACGGAGTCAAGGTAAAACGACACCGTAATTATAATCGCGGGGAACCAGAATGGACGACGGCTTCAACCAACCCCTGCGCCCTTGACGCTTTCCCGTTCGCCCGCCTCGGGGTTTCGCGGTTTCGTGATTCTCTTCTGACGCTAAGCCGCGAGCGGCGGGGTCATGGCCACGGCTCCCACTGTCCCCAGTTCTCCAGATACCCCGCCAAGCACGGCATCTCCGCGACATGCGCTTGGAGCCACCCCTGCGCCGCCGTCACGATCTCCTGCTCCCGCTGCAACGTGATTTCCCCCGTCAGCACCCGCGTTCGCAGGAAAACGAAGTACGTGTCCAGCGTGTCGTGGATGCAGTAGTCGTTGATCTCCCGCAGCTTCCCCTGCTGATGAAGCTGGTAGACCATGTCCCCCTTCACTTCCATCTTGCCCGGCTTGCCGAGCAACTTGGATAGCAGGTTGAGCCCGCCCACCATCCGAAACGCGTTGAAGTTCGACAACCAATCCATCAGGTCCAGATGCCAACCATCGAACCGCCGCCGACTGCTAGCGAAGTGATCCCGGCTGCCCACGCCATAGCGAAACGCCGCCATCTCCAACAACGGCAGATCGAATCCCCGCCCGTTGAAGGTGATCAGCTTGATGCGATCGCGATATTGCGCCCGGTATCGGTTGACGCCCATCCAGAACGCCTCGACGATCTTGCGAGGCCGAAACTCCGGCGCATCCAGACACGCGATGCTCTGGATCGCGTAATCCGACCCCACCCGCACCACGCACGTCGCCACCGGAACCTGAAACGTCACCGGCAAGAAATCCGACCCCGTCGCCGACGCCGCCCGCGCCTCCTCCTGCGCCCGCGCCACCGCCTCCGCATCGGACAACCCCTCGCCCGGATACTTCACATACCCCAACAACCGCCCATCCGGCACGCTCTCGTTGTCGACCACCAGATACGCCGGCGGCGCTTCCGCCCCCGTCCCACTCGCGGCATCGTCATGGTCCGACATGTTTCACCTTTTCCGATCCAACTCGCACAACGCACCCCGGCCACATCGGCCCCCCGCAAACAGTTACTCTCGCCCCCCGACCTATCCGCGGCAAGGGTCATTGCCCTCGCGGCCCCCATCCCCGTGACCACTGCGACAAGAACGACACTCTCCTCCCCCTGCCGTTTAGCCCGTTTAACTTAGTGCATGCAGTTCTTCCAGGCCTGACAGGAAGGGAGAAGTCGCCATTTTTCGTTTTGCGAATGTAGCGAATCTTTCTGTTTTTCCGACGCCTTTGGCAAATCCTCCATCCGTTTCTTGGACTCGCTTATCGAATTTCCTATTTGACTACGCTAGAATGCGGATACGTTTTTGAAGAAATCCGATAATAGACCGCGCCATGTTTGACGAAGCATCCGAATCTTGCTCGATCTTGCTCGAACGCCACCAGATTCGTCGGTTGCAGGCAGTCCCAACGATTTCGGTGCTCGCGGGGCCTGTCGCCCTCGGCGTCCGTGCGTTTCGCTCTTGGAACGCTCGCCGCGCGGCGTTCGTTACGCAGGTTGATGATGCGACAATCGAGCAAACTATCATGCTGTGGGCAAGGACCCTGGCAGAGCAGAACAACCTGCTGGCGTCGGCAATCGCCTGGCTGGTCCAGAGAACGACATCTGTAGAATCTGATTTGCGACTACGCCTTCCATTCATGACTCTGCAAGACCTGGACCGATTCTGGGAGGCCCAAAAACTGGAAACGAATCGGGATTCGATTGCGGCCCTTTGCCGATGCCTGCTTAGCATGCGCGTGGTAGACCCAAACCGGGAGATAGAACATGCCATGGATCGGCTCCGGGCGGATGCATCCACGGACGAAATTCACTTTCTGGTCCAGCTTGCATCTCTTCTCGGTCCACAACGGTTAGGCGCAATTTTGGTGGCCACTGCGCATCCTCATGCCGGCGCCGGCTGGGTAAAAGAAAACATTCAATTCTTGGAGTCACTGGTTTCTGCTGTTCCTGCCCTACCGTGTGCGATTGCGACCACAGCGGAAAATATTCAAGGTGCACTCGATCATTCTCCGGAAGGCCGATGGCAGGCGCTAATGCGCGAGGGTTTGATCGAGGTTACAAGCATGGAAGCATCCCGGTTGCGCGAGCGGGTTTTGAAAATTGGGATCGATGCGGCTCCATTGAGTGGCACGTTGGAACGACTTGCCACGATCGGAATCTCCCAGGAACTTGCGGACCACTTCGCGGACGCAGCCCAATCGCTATCTCGACCGGCATCTCCGGCAGAGAACGACAAGGCGCGGAGCGCGTCGGAACGATTTCTTTTTGAATTGCTGGAGTCGCTCCCAGAAACCGCCGGGCTGTTTGCTCTGAACCAGAGACTGGAGTTTCGACACGGCAATGCCGCGGCCGAGGCGGATCTTGTCGCTCCGAAATTAAAGGTAGTCATCGAACTCGACGGCAGTTATTATCATCTAAGCAATTTGGATGCATATCGACGAGATCGCCGCAAGGACTGGCTGTTGCAACAACACGGTTATCTCGTCTTGCGCTTTTTGGCCGACGATGTGGTCCGCCATCTTGAAGAAATCCTCAATACGATTCTCGCGGCACTGCAGTTGCGTCGATAGGCACTTTCACCCAATCGAGAAGCCCAACCATGAATGTTGCCCTCAGTGAACCGGAAAATTCCGCCGCCCCGCCCAAAGACTTGGATTTGTTGCTGATTCGGCTTCTCGTGCTAGGGAAAAAATCTCCCGGGCCCAAGAAAATCCGAGACGATCTTGGCCGCCTTATGGACAATCCGCCTTCATCGGAAACGTTCCAAACGTGGATCGATCAAATCCGGAGTGACGGCCTGATCAACAAGAAAGGCATGAGTCTAACCGAGATCGGAAGGCAACGGGCTCTCGACATCCTGGGCGTTTCGGAATTGCCTCCGCGTTTGAACTGGCAGTCTCTGCAATCTCGCATCCTCCTGCCGCTCGCGCTGGGGTGGAAACCGGATTCCGAACAGGCACGCCGCCTTGCCGGAGCCAAATCTCCTGCCGCGTTGTTGCTCAAGCACCGATTTGGGTTACAGTCTTCCGCGAATACGATGAATGAGGTGCTGGCGGCGCTCACATGTCGCGGTCTGGGAATCCCAGAAGAAAAGTCGCTGAAAGACATTCAAGCAACCATCGTGGGACGGTTGTTCGGCGAACGACTGCCCGCCGAGCGTCTGATTGACCAAGCTCCCCGCATTCTCTTGGGGGCAAGAACGAACTCCAAGAAGGGATTGAGCGAAGCCGTGCTGCAATCCTGGCTCAGAGCCGAATCCCCCGTTGCGGACTCAAACGCACCCACGGGGTCGCGTCAGAAAACGGCTATCGTCGATCCCGAGGTGTTCGACATGGCCGCTTTCGCACATACCGTGCTTGCAGCGGCCAGGGACATTACGACGGGACGCTTCGGAGACAACAAGGTATTCATTAATCACGTCTGGCGGAGACTGGCCGGTGAACGCGCGTTTGCCGACATGGACTTACCCCGCTTTAAGGAACGGCTTATCGAAGCAAATAGAGCCGACCTGTTGACGCTGAGCCGAGCGGACCTCGCGAATTTGCTCGATCCCAAGGACATCGCCGATTCGGAGACGACATACCAGACTGAGTATGTAAATGGCGTTTTTCACTTCATCTTGATCGAAAAGGAGCGGACATGAGTGTTTTGACTGCCCCCTCGTCCGCCATAAGGACCGATGCTCGGCTTGAGGCGTTTTGCGCCCCGGATGGACCCGAGGTATTCAGCGCCGTCACGCATAGCCACCAGGTATGGACGCCGGATCCCTTTGACGTTCCCACCATTCATGCCGACGCCCGGGAGATGTTCGCCCGTTTGGTGCGACGCGCCGCCTCCCAACCCCTCCCCACTTCCGGAAAGTGCCTGCTTCTTCTGGGTGAGGCTGGAAGCGGCAAGACCCATCTGATGCGCGCGTTCCGCAATTCCGTTCATGCCGACGGCACCGCCTATTGCGGGTACTTGCAACTCGTGACACGATCTGAGAATTACGCCCGCTACATCCTAAGCACCCTCCTCGACGCCCTTAGCCAGCCCTACCGCGCCCTTAGCGAAACCTCGGGTTTGGCCCGTTTGGCGGGGGGCCTGTTGGATGCCTTGGATAATGTCCCGGAAACGGAACGGCGCCGATTGCGTGAGGAGGAACTGAGCCTTCAGGAACTCGCCGTCCATGTCCACATGCTTGCCGACGCGGCGTTGCAGGTTCCCCGTTTCAGCAGGTTGGATCTCGATTTTCTCAGGGCCATGTTTTTTCTGCTCTCCAACGACGCCCGCATTCGTGCTCGCATTATGAAATGGCTTCGCTGCGAGGATTTGAGCCGGATGGACAGCCAGATGCTCGGCGATCTGGTGCCCCGACCGCAGGAACATATGCCGCTGCGCACCATGGTCGACTTGGGCCGTCTCATGGCGACGGTGCATCAATCGGCCCTGGTCTTATGTGTCGACCAGCTGGAGGAAACGGTAAATCTGGGCTCGGCTGGAAGCGATCCGGGAGAAGTCTTTCGCCGCGTTACCGAGACCCTGATTACCATCACCGATGTCGTCCCGACCGCTGTCGTTGTCGTGGCATGCCTGGAAGATTATTTTACCACGGCCCGACAGTACCTCGCCAAACCCAAGCTCGATCGCCTGGAACAGGATCCCCAACCGATTCGCCTGGGAAGCAAGCGATCCGAGGAGGAAATCGAGACGATAATCTCGCGCCGCCTGGAGCAACTTTATGACGCGTTTGACTTGACTCCCGATCCCGCCGCCCCGACTTTCCCATTCCGCGAGGAACATTTGCGGCCGCTTTATTCTCTGCGCACGCGCGACATCCTGAACTTTTGCCGACAACACCATGAGCGTTGCCTTAGTGAAGCGTGCTGGGTCGAACCCTCGGGCGACCACGCCAAACCGGAGATGGATCGGACCGAAGACCAGGAAGCAACGGCGCTCGTACCGCTGGAGCAGCATTGGAACGATCATCGCGCCAATTACAAGGCGCCTCTGATTGAGGACGAAGATCGATTGGCGGAATTACTTGCGTGGTCCATCCAGCATGTTTCCGGCGAGATGCCTGCCGGTATTCATTTTGGCGTCGAGAACGACGGTCGTTTCGTGCCAGTAGAAATGCACGTATCCGAAAACGGTGTCGAGAAAGTATTGACGGCGATTTGTGAAAAAAAAACCCAGGGCGGGGGACTGGGAAGGCAAATAGAGGAAGTTGCCAAACGCGCGGGAGAGTTGCCCGCTGTTCTTGTCCGCAGCAGCCCCTTTCCCGATTCGCCAAAGACCGCTGTCGCCAAACAAATCGCCTCCCTCATGGCCCCTAAGGGCAAGGGCCGCCGTGTCGAAGTGCAAAACGCGGATTGGCGTGTCATGGCCGCCTACCGGGAATTTAACCAAACCCATCATCAGGATCCTCAATTCGTGCTCTGGCAGCAGCGACAACGCCCGTTGGCTTCTCTGCCATCGCTGTCCTCAATCCTCTCGTTGAACCGTTGGACCGCCCCGAACGCGCCGGTAACGCGTCCCCAACCGACCAAGCTCCCCGCCATATCCGCGGCGAAGACTCCGTTACCTGCGAAACCGCCAATCGACGCTCCTGCTGTGGTGCAGGAATTACATCTGGGTTTGACGCGCGGGACGATTCCCGGACCCGTGCAGATCAAACCCTTGGAACTTGCACAGCACGCCGCCTGCCTGGGCGGTTCCGGCAGCGGCAAGACGACGGTCGCTCTCGCCATCATCGAGCAGTTGCTCGCGGAAGGCATCCCGGCGGTGCTCATCGACCGCAAGGGCGATTTGGCCCGTTATGCCGATCCCGCTGCGTGGGAAGTCAACGACGAAAACAAGTCAAGGATTGAAAAGCGACGCCGTCTGAAAGAACGCCTCGATGTCGCACTATATACGCCCGGCGACATGAATGGTCGACCATTGTTTCTCCCCCTGGCGCCTGCGGATCTATCCCATCTGCCGACATCCGAACGCGAGCAAATCTGCAGTTATGCCGCTGCCGCTCTCGGGGGCATGATGGGATACAAGCAACGCGGGATCGATCCCAAACTCGCGATCCTCGGCAAGGCGATTGAGGTGCTCGCTTCGCTGCTTGGCCATGACATTACCGTCCGCTCCCTGCACAAACTCATCATCGAGCAAGATGAATCGCTCCTCCTCGCCGTAGGCGGCTTCGAAGCCAAGCACTACAAGAAACTCGCGGAGGATCTACTCTCCTTATCGATCCAACGGCAGCGCCTGCTTGACGGCGGCGGGGAAGCGCTCGATGTGGATACCCTTCTGGGCCGTCGCGGCGATAGCGGCAAGACGCGACTTTCCATCATCAGCACCCAATTCCTGGGCGATGCGAACGCAATTGACTTTTGGTTGGCGCAATTCCTTGTCGCTGTCGATCGTTGGCGCTCTCGAAACCCATCCCCGCAAGGCCGGCTTCAGGCCGTTTTCTTGTTCGACGAAGCTGACAAGTACTTGCCGGCCTTAAGTCAACCGGCGACCAAGGCGCCGATGGAAGACCTGCTGCGTCGAGGGCGTTCCGCCGGCATCGGCTTGTTCCTGGCGACCCAAAGTCCCGGAGATCTCGATTACCGCTGCCGCGACCAGATTCGCCTTTGGTTGCTTGGCAGGGTAAAGGAACCGACTGCAATTAACAAACTCAAGCCGATGTTGGAAGGCAAACCGGAAGCCGTCGCAAAGCTGGCCGGACAGGGGCCGGGCCAGTTTTATCTCGTACGGGAACGTGAAGTGTTGCCTGTGCTTACCGAGCGGTCTTTGATGGACACGGTACAGTTGCCGCAGGAACGCATCCTTGAATTGGCCAGAAAGGGCATTCAATAGATTATCCGACACGCAGGCCGTTTCCTTTGGCGAAGCCTTATCGCCGGCGCTCGAATATCCTGCGTCGCTACGTGTCCGCGCCTGCGCTTATTGAACCAGTCCTGTGAGTCCCGCCAATTAACTCTCTCCCAACATCCCTGCCGCTGACGGCACCGCGACTCCCGCCCACGTGAGCAGCCCTAACCCCCATTACCCTCCCACCCCCCTTTTCTCTATCCTAAAGTAAGCCCCCCGCCCCAAGCACAACAAACAAACGCAGCAACCACCAATATGAACGACCCCGCCCTCCCCACTCCGGCCGCGACTCCCGAGGTGCCGCAAACCTCGAATCGCTCCGCCCTCCTCATCGTGTTCCTCGTGGTCTTCATCGACTTGCTCGGCTTCGGCATCGTTCTGCCGATGCTGCCGGTGTTCGGCGACGAATACGCGGTGCGCGTGTTGCCGGTCGACGCTTCCGAAGCGATGGTCGGCGCGGTCGTCGGCATCTTGATGTCGGTGTTCTCCTTGATGCAGTTCATCTTTGCGCCGATCTGGGGCCGCCTCTCCGACCGCGTCGGGCGACGGCCCATTTTGATCCTGGGCCTTGTCGGCTCCGTCTGCTCCTACGCCCTCTTTGGCTATGCCGCGTCGCTCACGCCGCAGGATCACGCTGCCCTCGCGCTGGCGCTCTTCTTCGTCACCCGCATTGGCGCCGGCATCTTCGGGGCGACCATCGGCACCGCCCAGGCGGTCATCGCCGACAGCACGCCGCCCGACAAACGCAAACACGGCATGGCCATCATCGGCGCCGCATTTGGCATCGGCTTCACCTTCGGTCCCCTCATCGGCTTCGCGGCCATGAAATTTTTCCGCTCCGACGACGGCACGATCAACTACGCCGCCCATGGGGCCATCGGCTACACCGCGGCCGCCCTTTCCTTCATTGCCCTGCTTCTCGCGATTCGCCTCCTTCCCGAAACGCGCCGTTTTGCCGACACCGCCCATTCCGCCCGCCGCGGCCCTGCCCTTGCCGCCTTTCGTGTCATGTTCGGCAACTCCGTATTGGGGCCGATCGTGCTGACGTTCTTCCTCGCCACGCTGGGCTTCGCCGCGTTTGAAGTCACCCTCGGCCTATTGCTTCGCGACGTCTTCGGCTTCAACGATAAGGAAGGCGAGATGTTCCTCTTCTTCGCCTACGTCGGCTTCGTTCTCATGCTCACGCAGGGCGTGCTCTATCGCCGACTCGCCAAGAAATGGCGTGAGGAAACCTTTATGACCGTGGGCATTCTGTTCATGGGACTTGGGGTTGGTTCGCTCGGTCTGGTTTGCTATCTTCACAACCAGAATCCGGAGAGTTCCTTGATGGGATTGCTCTTCGCCGCATTAACGATCTCGGTCGTCGGCTTCGCTTTCCTGACTCCGTCCGCGCAAGCGCTGGTTTCGCGACGCAGCGAATCGGGAGAACAGGGCGAAGTCTTGGGCGTCAACCAATCCGCCGCCGCGTTGGCCCGCATCATTGGCCCCATCCTGGGCGTTACGTTGTACAAGGCAACCGAGGACCACATGCTGCCGTACCTGTTGGGCGGCCTGATCGTCCTTATGATGCTGCCCATGATGCCCCGCATCCGCCGCGCCGGCGACGCCACCCCCTAACCCCGTTTCGCGCTCGCGCGAAAACTCCAATAACAACATCCCCTCGCAAGATTCTCGATGCCTCCGCATCGCATCTGGTATGGAAACCCTAACCCCGCGCCGCATCGCCCTGATCAAACCCAGCGCCTTGGGCGACATCGTCCAGGCCCTCCCGGTGCTCAACGTCCTGCGCCGCCGATTTCCAAGCGCCCATATCGCCTGGATCGTCAATCGCGCCTATGCCCCCCTACTCGAAGGCCACCCGGAACTCGATGAGATCCTCACCTTCGACCGAAACGTCTGGAAAAAAAGCTGGTATACCGGCCTCACCGATACGTTTCGCTTCTTCCGCAAGGTGCGCGGCCAACGCTTCGACCTCGCCATCGACTTGCAAGGACTCTTGCGCAGCGGCATGATCGCCGCCGCCACCGGTGCCCCCGTCCGGGTCGGGCTCACTTCCTCGCGCGAAGGCGCCGCGTTCTTTTACACGCGCCTGGTCCAAGATCGCCGCGAAACCGAACATGCCGTCGACCGCTATTGGCGCGTCGCCGAGGCCTTTGGGCTGGGCAACGAACCCAAACGCTTCGTCCTGCCCAAGATCGCCGCCGCGGAAGCGTGGGCCGATCACGCCCTCGCCTCGTTGCCTCGTCCGTGGATCGCGGTCAGCGTCGGCTCGCGCTGGCTCACCAAACGCTGGCCTCCCGGGCATTTTCACGAGCTGCTGCGCCGCGCCGCCCAGTCTTTTGCCGGCAGCGTCCTCTTCGTCGGTTCGCGCGACGAAGCGCCGCTCGCCGACGAGGCCCGCGCCAATTTGCCGATCCCAAGCCAAAACTTCGCCGGCGCCACCACCCTGCCCCAGCTCACCGCCCTCCTGCGTCGCGCGGATGTCATGCTCTCCAACGACACCGGCCCGCTTCATTTGGCCGTCGGCCTGGGAATCCCCATCGTCGCTCCCTATACCTGTACGCAGGTGCGCCGCAACGGCCCCTTCGGCCAATCCGACCACGCCGTCGAGACCACCGTCTCCTGCGCCGGCAGTTACCGACGGCAATGCGACACGCTTCACTGCATGGCCGAGCTTAGCCCTGAGCGACTTTGGCCCACGCTTCACGGAATCTTGAAACAATGGCAACAGACCCGCCAATCCGCCTGATCCTCGCCAGCGGTTCCGCCGGCCGACGCGAACTCCTCTCCCGCACCGGCATACCCTTCGAAGTCAAGCCCGGCGACATCGACGAACCCACCGGGGAAGGCGCGACCGACATCCGCGCCTTCGTGCATCACGTCGCCTGGTCCAAAGCCGCCGCCGTCGCTCCCGGTTATGCCGACGGCCTGATCCTGGCTGCCGACACCGTTGGCTGGATCGACGGCCAGGTCATCGGCAAACCCGAGGACGAAGCCGACGCCCGCCGCATCCTCACCAAACTCGGCGGCCGGCAACACGAACTCTGGACGGGCTGCGTTCTCTGGCGCCGCCCCGACGATCTGCAAATCGCCTGGCAAGAACGCAGCATCGTCTTCTTCAAGAAACTCACCGACGCCGAACTCGACGGCTACCTCGCCACCCGCCAATGGCAAGGCTGCTCCGGCGCCTACGCCATCCAAGAAGAAGACGACCCCTTCGTGCAACTCCAGGAAGGCAGCCTCACCAACGTCATCGGTCTGCCGATGGAAAGTTTGTTCAAGGTGTTGAAATGGCTGCCGCGATAGCTTTGCCGCGTTTTGTGGTGCCGGTATTCTACCGGCACGAATAGAAAACACGCACCGGCCTGTCCCAATGCGAGACAGCACGAATCGGCGTCTCGTGCCGGTAGAATACCGGCACCACAGTCAGCGCCGCCTTACCGTCAACTCCTCCGGCGCGATCAACTTGATCCCCGTGCCACTCGCGCTCTTCTTCGCACACCCGCACCCCCCGCCGCAGCCGCCTTTGCCCAACGCGCGTACCGTGCCCACGATGCGCCACGCCAAGTACCCGACGGCCAATCCAACCACCGCCCCTGTCGCCGCCATTTGCTCCGTCATCGTCTTTCCTCCCGATCAGCCGATCAGCATTCCCAATTGATACACCACAAGCGCCCCGACATACGCCAGCGCCGTCATGTACACGAACGTAAAGATTGGCCAACCCCAGCTATTCGTTTCGCGTTTGATCACTGCCAACGTCGACACGCACTGGCAACACAGCGCGAAGAACACCATCAGCGAAAACGCCGTCGGAATCGTGAACAACGGCTTCGTCGTCCCCTCCCACGTCTCGCCCTTGAGTCGGCCGCCCAGCCGTTCCAGGTATTCGTCCTCGCCGGGAACCCCTTCGCCTTCGCCGAACAACAGTCCCAGAGTCGGCACGATCACTTCGCGGGCCGGGAAACTCGCCACCGCCCCGACCCCGATGCGCCAGTCCCATCCCAACGGCTTGACCACGGGCTCGATCATCCGCCCGAACTGTCCCAGGTAACTCTGCTGTTTCCAGCGCCGTTCCAACGTTTTGATCTCTGCTTCCTTCTTTTCGACAACACCTTCGGCCGCTTCTTTGCTGTCCCCGCCCGCCTTCTTCACGGCTTTCTTTGCCTCGTCCAATTCCTCTTCGAGTTGAACTTTTTGCGCCGGCAAACTCCGTCCTTCCGCATGCCCCGCGTCGTGGATGGGGAAATACAACAGCGCCCAGATTACGACCATGCTCGCCAGGATGATCGTCCCCGCGCGGCGCACGAACATCCATCCCGCCTCCAGGCTGCGCCGCGCCACTTGCGTCAGCGACGGCATCTTGTAAAGCGGCATCTCCATCACGAACACCGGCGCCTCGCCCTTCAAGAGCGTCCGCTTCAGCAACAACGCCACGAGCGGCGCCACGACAAAGCCGACCATGTACATCCCAAAGATCGCCACGCCCGGCAACCATACGGGAAACACCGTCGCATCGCCAAGAAACGCCCCCACCAGCAACACGTAGACCGGCAACCGTGCCGAGCAACTCATCAGCGGCGCCACCA